>Ga0255760_10005793_pt1 | contig 10478 bp, 9 predicted proteins | sample 071ome_25_FD_179960 | JGI IMG/M metagenome (GOLD analysis project Ga0255760, IMG submission 179960) | Coastal salt marsh microbial communities from the Groves Creek Marsh, Skidaway Island, Georgia - 071410BT metaG (version 2) | ecosystem: Environmental > Aquatic > Marine > Intertidal zone > Salt... | reverse complement strand
TCGGGCTGGTCGGGCATACCTACACTTAACGACTCGAAATTCCAAAAAGCAAGCGACTAAAACAAAAAGATGTTAACAACTCCTAGGAATTAAGGTCTCCCCAAAAGGAATCTTGGGTAACTAGTTCAAAAATGGATCCTTGGATCCAAAATCAATATCTTCCCAACGATCAGCCCAACGGTTCCATTTTTCTACTTTATCCAAGGTGGGCATGGTTGCTCTCTTGTTGCATGCATACTCAAACATGTCCTTTGCTTCCATGAAATTATGAGCCAAGAAATATTTGTCTGAGAAACCAGCAGAACCGTCTAAGTGATAATGAAACCTGAACTCAAAAAGATCATTTTTGTGATCTATACTCATAATTAAAGAGTATCCCATTTTTTCATTTTTATCAAATTTTTCAGGCTTTTTTTACTTTTTTCAGGTCTCTCGTGGATTATATTTATTATTTTACGTATAATTTAACATTTCAATATTTACATCAAGAGTCATCCAAACTGTCCAATCCTTGGAGGTGAGAAACATCACCCCAACTTACGAGGTTCCAACCCTTCGAGGATTTTTGGATTCGGTTCACCGAACAATTAAGGAGTAAAAAATTACGGGGTGCATCCAGCCCGATCCCAAGAACATTTCTAAAAATAGCACCCAGAACACCACCATGCGTGACTGCAACTACTTTTTTACCAGGGTGCAATGTCGCCAGCTTCTCCATGGCAGAAAAACAGCGATCGGAAAACTGGCAAAAACTCTCCCCACCCGGAGGCTGATAACTGGGACCATTCTCGCAAAAGGACTGGTACACCTCGGGTTGCTTTTTCAGCATTTCATCCGTGGTCAGACCCTCCAATACACCAATATCTCTTTCGCGGAGTTCTGGCATAAGCTCAAAAGACCAATTACTGGGAGCTCCTACTAATTCCGCAGTGTGCTGAGCCCGTTGAAGGTCACTTACATACACATAATCCACCTTCTCCCTCGTCATCCTCTCTCCCAGAGCCTCTGCCTGTGATATTCCACGCTTACTCAATGGAGAATCCGCATGCCCCTGCCAACGGCCAGTGAGATTCCATTCAGTTTCCCCATGACGAATCAAGACGATTTCTGTGAAAACTTCTGTCATAACTAAATCAGATGGGATGGCCTTGATCGCCAACCACCTTAGTTCACTGTTGGTTAATTACTTTTTCGGTAAAGGCCGAAAATTCCATTCTGGAGTACCGCTAGGATCTTCCGCATATGGGGATTTGCCTAGTCCATAGTCCTCAGGTTGCATGTCCATATTTTTCCAGTAATCCTTCTTGTCTTTAAGAAAACCGTAAAAGGATGGGTAAAAAGGATCCACATATTTAACATCTGCATTGGAGGGAACTGCCAATCCAGTCAGGTGGTAGGTCGCATTGATAAGCAAACGACGAAGGTCTTCGCTTACCAAATCCACGGAACCGCCCATGGTTGTGCAAAAAGCAGTACCATAATTTCCACTAGGAGAAGTGTATGGGTGTAACCAAGCCAGCGGTTGCATAGGCTTGTTTTTCGAGTCTACCGGTTTGGAGTCAGGATTGAGGTTTTCTGTAACCTGCCCCCGTAATAAAATAGTATCCCGATCAGTCAGTGCTCTGATTCCATACACATCAGTTGGACCAAATACATCTTTCACTCCATTTAATACCGGGTGATTTGCATTCGCAGACTCAATGACGCCGCGTGCCCCTTCGTATTTGTGTTTACCATGGTGGCTAACCCAACCTTCTCCTAAAATTTTGGGACCGAAATCTTTGAATGATATTTTACCTCCAAAGGTACGGTCGTCCAACCACTTGAACGCATGTGTGGAGGTTCTAATACCGATAACTGGTTTACTAGCATTCAGGAATTGAGTGATATGCTTGGCATCTTCGAGTGATGGAACGCGAAAACGGGTACCAATGATCATAAGATCTGCGGAGTTCAAATGGTGCCATCCTCTCACCCCTTGGTGATTGTCGGGGTCAATGTAAGCACCTCCCTCATCCCACGAAAATAGAACTTTGCAGGTAAATCCGTGTTTTTCAGCCAAAATCTTGGCCAACATAGGCATACTCTCTTCCGTGCGGTATTCTTCATCACCGGAGACTAAGACCACGGTCTTTCCATTACCTGGCCCATCCTTACCCTCCAAATGGAGAATATAAGGGTCAGAGGCAGTTTTCGAAGAGGAATTCGGTTCCCCCGACAGAGAGGAAAAGAAAAACCCTAAAAAGGTGCTAAAAGAAAGAAAGAGTGGGATGAGAGAGGACTTCATTAAAACTTTGATTACTTATCTTCGTCAGCACCAAAAAAGGATTTAGTACCAGACCAAGCAGCTTTTGATTTCTCAGAGACATAGTTACCCGCCTTGGTTACAAAACATCCGGATAAAGAAAGCATTCCTAAGATAAGGACACCCGAAACGATGATTTTCAGTTTATTCATAACAGTTTGATTATAGATTAGAATTAAAGTGCTCTGTTTGAGCTTCTTTATTTGTACCTGTAATCAACAATGTCACAAGGAATTTTTTCCCAATTAACTGGATCTAAAATTGAAGGATTTTATTTCATATGGGGAATGACTTTAAGATTCGCCTTTTGACCACATTTCATTAAGATAAATATCATGTTCAAAAATATACCATTCAATCGGGTGGAATGGGTGACGAGTGGTTTTCTCATCTTCACTGCCATACTTACTTTAACTGCGGTTCCTTATTATCTTTGGACCTATGGCTGGGACTGGTTCCTTTTCGGAGTTTTTCTCTTTTTTTACATCTCCACCGGCATGAGCATTACCGTTGGATACCACCGACTGTTTTCCCATAAGGCGTTCCAAGCCAAATGGCCGGTCAAACTCTATGTTCTTTTATTCGGGGCTGCTGCATTTGAAAATTCTGCGATTTGGTGGAGCTCCGAGCATCGAAAACACCATAAACATGTGGATACCGATGATGATCCCTACGATATCACCAAAGGTTTCTTCTGGGCTCATATGGGTTGGCTGATGTTTAAGCTCAAGCCTGAACCACCCCTCGATAATGTACACGACCTTCACAATGACAAACTGGTCGCGTGGCAGCATAAATGGGTTCATTTAATTTCTTTCGTGGTCAGTTTTATTGTGCCTGCCCTTATTGGATACTTCTACGCATTGTATTCTGGAAACATGCTTCCATCTGTTGGAGCTCTTGGAGGATTTCTGATCCCTGGTGTAGCCCGGGTGGTTATGGTGCAGCACGCCACTTTCTGTATCAATTCTCTTTGTCATATGATTGGCAAACAACCCTACTCCACCGATCATTCGGCAAGAGATAGTTGGGTTGCAGCCATCTTCACTATGGGAGAAGGGTACCACAACTACCACCACGAGTTTGCATGGGATTATCGAAATGGGGTCAAACCCTGGCAATTAGATCCATCCAAGTGGATCATCTGGACACTTTCCAAACTTGGTCTGACCAGCGATCTGAAAAGAGTAGCCAATGAGCGTATTCTTTTAGCTGAAGCCAAAGAGGTATCCCGTATTGTGGAACACAAATTATCTGCTTTTCAGTCCGCTCAAAATAAGAGTACTGAGATCGTGGAACAGGCATCTGCTAACCTCGAAAAATTGGGTGACCGCCTGTCCGAAATCCACAAAGAGCTTCAAACTGCCATTCGGGATAAGATTGAGCTATCCAAAAGTAAACTGAGCGAACTACGCCTCGAGGTTCAATCCATGGTGCATGAGATTGAATCTTTCGGGAAGCTAGCGGTAGCATAAATTCTCTCTCACTTCCTATTTTGTCACAATCGGCTAAGATTGTGGCTTGCGAGTTACGACAATATGCATTGATTGGCTCTTAATTATATGAGCCAAATCAAAGCGTATTCTGCTAGTGCATCCAAAGCCCGCGTCCTACCGACCGAAATTGAACGCCGTCCTGTTGGGACAAACGATGTTCAAATCGCAATCGAACACTGCGGGGTATGTCACACCGATATCCATTTCGTAAATAATGACTGGGGAATGACCCATTACCCGGTTGTCCCGGGACATGAGATTGTTGGCCGAGTCACAGAAGTAGGCTCAGCAGTCTCCAATTTTCAGGTTGGTGATCGTGCGGCCATCGGATGTCTTGTCGATTCCTGTGGACTGTGCTCAAATTGCGAGAAAGGTCTCGAACAATACTGCCTCAATGGATTTACCGCCACCTACAACTCAGAGACACAGGACCCCGGTGGTTTTACCTACGGAGGATATTCTCAAAGCATTGTTGCTAAGGAATCCTTCGTTCTCAAAGTCCCCGATAGCCTTAATGGACCAGGAATCGCCCCCCTCCTCTGTGCTGGGATTACCACATATTCTCCTCTCAAAAACTGGAAAATCGGCCCCGAAAGTAAAGTGGGTGTGATTGGTCTTGGTGGTCTTGGTCATATGGGAGTCAAATTTTCCCACGCCCTTGGTGCCCACACTACCATGATTACATCTTCTGAGCAGAAAGGGGAAGATGCCCGCCTTCTCGGTGCTGATGAGGTCTTGCTGTCCAGCTCGGTGGATGCTTTGGTCCAGGAAGCAGGAAGCTTTGATTTCCTTCTTAATACCATACCGGTTAATCATGACCTTACTCCTTACCTAGAACTGCTCAAAACCAATGGCACCATGTGCGTCGTCGGGGCAGTCGAACCGCTAAGTCAGGTCAATGCGGCTCAGCTTATTTTTGGACGTCGCAGCTTGTCAGGCTCCCTCATCGGAGGGATTGCAGAAACTCAGGAAATGCTCAATTTTTGCGGAGAGAAAAACATTCTTTCAGAAGTCGAAGTCATTCGCATGGATGAGATTAACGATGCCTACACCCGCATGCAGAAAAACCAAGTGAAATATCGCTTCGTTCTTGATTTAGGGAGTCTCAACTAAAAACGACATTTCAGTAATCCCTGAAATTGCTTAGCGGAAATAAATAGAGGATATTTAATTTTCCTCCGAAAAATTCTTATCGATCTGGGAAAAACGGTTCGAGAGGAAAGGATTCGAAATTTGCCGGCCAATACCCTTCATGTGTGCCACGTATTTATCAGCTAAAACCTCCATAACATTGGTGTTATCCAAGTGAACAGATGCCATAAAGGTTTCGTTATCTCCCTGGCGTGCAACGACATATTCTTCAGAGACTGGATGAAAACGAGTTATCGTGACAGTTGAACCCACTTCCACCTCAACACTCGCAGTTAAAGAAAGATCGGAAAGTATTACCGCTTCATTGACCACTTTGACTTCGCAAGGAAATGCAAGTGTTGAATTTGCATGGGACCAGTCCTTAATTTCATCCAAAAATTCCTGTGGGATTAGGGGAACATAAAGCTGGGATGGATCCACATCTACCAAGGCAAATTCATTCTGTGCCTCTTTTTCCAGACTGATCAGAGCAGCTAACTCCTCCTGGGATTCCATAAGCTTGGCTTTCAAAGAGTCATATTCATGATCACGAAAGCTCAATTCCTCTTTCAATCCTTGGGCTTCTTCAGAAAGAGAAGTTTTTAGGGTATTCAGATTTTTGTTCTCCAAAACGAGCTCTTCATTTTCTGCTTCGAGATTTTTTTTAAGCTCTAAGTAGAACTCCTCATTTTTCTTCATCGCATCCAATTCTTCCTCTAAGGCAAGAACGCGGACAGGTGCCTCGTGGTCGAAGGAATTGTATAAGCTGAACATTCCAATCACAGCTAAGCATGCAACCGCTAAGCTAACCATTGAAACAGGGTTGAACCTCAAGCCTTTTTTCAGGTTCTTCCTTCGTGCACGGGTCGCATGGTTAAGCCCCTCAACTTTGCTCTGAAGTTCTTTGAGGGCCGTTGTTTTTAGCGTATCTTCTTCAGAAGCCGAATGAAGGTTGGAAATCGCTTCCTCTAAATCCATTTTCACCTTCGATACCAGTTTGTTTTCCTTGAGTAGTCGATCCGCGAGCAAACCCGCTAGATTCAAACAAAGTTGACCGGCAATGGTTCCATGGCTTCCAATAAAAGAGAGCAACTGATCATGGTCCATCCTCCAAAGAATGCAAAGACCGCGGGTTTCGGAGGTAGCCGAGGCGATATGACCACGTAAAAATGCGACTTCACCAAAAGTATCTCCAGTACCAAGGTTTGCTATGGTCTGCTGTTTGCCACGGTCGTCCTTTTTGGAAAGATCCACCGAACCTGAAACAATCATGTATAAGTACTGCTGGGACTCTCCTTCACGGGCGATTAGCTCATCTTCAGCAAGCAGCCATTCACCCTCGGAAATAAGGGCCTTTGCATCATCTGGGTCCAAATTGTAGCAAAGACCAGAGGTGGGCAATTCATAGCCCGCATCCAACAAGTCTTCTTGGAATAAAGTTTTCATTTTAGTTTGTTTGTAAATTGATGAAATAAAAGTGAAAAATCAGCCCACACATGAGTGTTGCATTGAATGTGCCACATTGTTCCCACTTCCCTTTTTGTTTGTTTATTTTAACTAATAGCCAATCCAGTTTAGAATAAGATCTTTTAATATCCTTAAATTGTGAATAACGCAAGCGACAATGAAGTATACTTTGGTAAATTTTGTGTAACGAAAGATCGTAAAAACCCACTTCCTGTGAGCGTTTACGAGGACTCCAACTCCTCCTTATTGATTGCAAGACTGGTGAATCTCTCACAACAATTTTACGGTTCATGAACCCAAGACAAAAAATAGCTGCCGTTTTGATTGTTACTTCCATTGGTTTATCTCAATGGAATGCTTCCGCGTTGTCTTTGTGGCCAAGCATCGTGGCCTTACTCTCGGTGGTCCTTTTTCGTAGTGCTCTCGGTGGACTCTTCCTTGGTGCAGTTTGCGGGGTCATCCTCATGTCCAATGGAAATCCTATCGATGCATTCACCTCTTTTTTTTCCCAAGTTCTTTTACCGGCTCTCTCCAGTGAATGGAACATAAGCGTGCTTATCTTTACCCTACTGCTTGGTGGATTTGCAGCTATTTTGGAAAAAGGAGGCGGATTTGATGCGATTCTTGAAAAATGGATCAGGCAAAGCGGAAAACTACGAAAGAAAGTGCAATGGTCTGCCTTTTTCATTGGAATGCTTTGTTTTTTTGACGGTCTGGCCAGTGCCCTACTCACTGGTCGTGCCCTTCGCCCAATCGCCGACCGGACCGGTGTATCCCGGGAAAAACTTGCCTATATTGTCGACTCCACTGGCTCTGCCGTTGCCTGTGTCGCCATTATGTCGACCTGGATCGCTTACCAATTATCGATGATCCGCGAGGGCTACTTGACTGCTGGGATCGAGGGCACTGAACCCTTTCTGCTTTTCCTCTCCTCCATCCCCCGAAATTTTTACTGTTGGTTCACCCTCTTGCTCGTATTTTTAACAATCCGTCATTCCATAGACTTCGGATCGATGAAAACAGCCGAAAAAATGGCGTCTAAGGAAACCGATTCATCGGATCCCACTAAGACCTTGTCTAACCAATCTAGAAAAAATGCCAGTTGCAAGGGAGTCACCCTTCCTCTGGTTTCCCTAATTGGTAGTTTGTTTATTGGATTATATTGGAATGGAGTATCGGGGGATGTCTGGCCTCTTTCTATAGATAAATTCAAGCAGGCATACGGGGATGCCCAGTCCAACCTCGTACTTTTGTACAGTTCCACCTTTGCCTGCTTCATCGCCATGCTCGCCAACAAGAAAGCAATCATCGCTAAAAAGCTCTCTCTTGCTCAGGTATTTGGTGAAGGCGTAAGCCGCTTCCTTTACCCCTCACTGGTTTTGATAGCTGCATGGTGTCTCAGTGGAACCCTTCGCGAGCTTGGTGCTTCCACCTTCCTCTCCCAGGCACTCTCCGGTACCCTCTCCCCCGCTCTTTTACCAGTCTCTGTCTTTTTTCTTGGTGTATTGATCTCATTCACCACCGGTACATCCTGGGGAACAATGGGTGTTCTCATGCCCCTGAGCATCCCTGTCTGTATATCTATAGCCCCCGGTTCTGATGCAATGATGGCCTCGGTGGTAGCTGCCGTTTTTAGCGGAGCCGTTTTTGGGGATCATTGCTCTCCGCTGAGTGACACCACAATTATTTCTTCCATCGCCTGCGAGATAAACCCCTATGACCATTTTCGTACCCAACTGCCCTACGCCCTGCTTGCCGCAAGCGTCGCCGCCCTCGCCGGCTTCATCCCCATGGGCTACGGTCTTTCCCCTTGGCTCTGCCTGCTTCTTGGGAGCATCATCCTTTTTCTCACGCCGATTGTTTTAAAAAAATCGTTTCCTGTTTCCTCCTCGTGAGCGAACAAGTCGCAATCGCCCATTCCAACATCCGGAACTTCATTGCCTTCCGAATGTTTTTTAACGCCCGTTTTTATTACCCCGTTTTTGCTGTCATCTACCTGGATTTCGGTATGACGCTCGAACAGTTCGCCATTCTCAACTCCATCTGGGCAGCCACCATCCTGCTCGCCGAAGTACCATCCGGTGCCCTTTCCGATTTGATTGGCCGTAAGAAGATGGTGGTTATAGCCGGCACCCTCATGGTCATAGAAATGCTGGTCTGGGGATTTGCCCCCACCTCCAACCTGGATCTGCTCTTTTGGATCCTCGCCATCAACCGGATATTAAGTGGTCTGGCCGAAGCCGCAGCGAGCGGGGCCGATGAAGCCCTGGTTTACGATTCACTCGAAGAAGCAGGCCAGAAGGACCAGTGGGCAAAGATATTACAGAAAGTAACCCGTTGGCAGTCCTTTGCCTTCATGATCGCCCTGTTAACCGGGGGAATTATTTATGACCCCGATGTAATGAGCCAAGCATGTCACTTTCTCGGCATCGAAAACTCTCTCTCACAGCAGGACACCATGCGCTGGCCCATCTACCTCAACCTCGTCACTGCCCTGCTCACCCTCATCTCAGCATGTGCACTAAAGGAAACCTCAAACTATCGTACCACCACCCACCGGCCATCGATTGCTGCCGCCTTTGAGCAAACCTGGAAAGTTGCTCAATGGATTGGCCGTACTCCGTTTGCTCTAATCGTCATTCTCGCTGCTGCCACCGTGGATAGTGTCATCCGTATGTTCATTACCATGAACAGTGAATATTACCGGCTCATTTCCTTTCCTGAGGTCGCCTTTGGTATCATCGGTTCCGTTATTGCTCTACAGGGCATGGTGGTTGCCCGTATATCCAGAGAGATGACGGAACGATTCAGCCCAAATCAAAACTTTCTTATTATTTCCATCCTCACCCTGCTTTCCTTTATTGGGATTCACTTTTTTATTCCCTACCTCGGTGTGGTTTTCTCGATGCTTCTCTTTGCCGCTATGGGCATGACCGGATTTTGCACCAGTTACTACCTCAACCAAGCTGCGGAAAAATCGATTCGGGCCACCCTTCTCAGCTTTAAGGGACTGGCTCTCAACCTTGGCTATGGAGGAATTGGAATTTTATACGCCTTGCTCGTTGCCCACCTTCGTACAAACCCTGAACTTGCAACCGACTCCGGTCTGCTTTTTCAATCCGCCGCAAACTGGTTTGCCCCCTGGTTTGTACTTACCTTTTTGGGAGTCCTCATTTTTCAGCTTAAAGTAAAAGCCAAACCTCCCGTTCGGGGATAAGGACCGGGCTCAAGAATTTCTACAGTTCCACATCGTCCTGCCAGATGAGGTCTGGTGCTTTCCGGCCAGATTTTTTGGCCCAGGCATCGATTGCTTCTTCCACCTGTTGCCTCACCAATATGCTCATTTGGTGACGGACTGCAGGTGTGGATACCTTGAAAAGCATTTTTATTTCCGAACCCTGATCCTCTCCTTGAAATAATTGCAGGATACGGTTCACCCCCATCCGGGCATTTCCATCGAGCACCAACCCGAGTGGTTTTTTTAAACTTTCCGATATTTGATTGGCAGCCGCTTCGACCTGTTGTGGATCAAATCTCACCGAAAACGCACCCACCCCATCTGGGGTTCCAAACAACATCCTGCACTTTCCGTCTGAGCTATCAGAAAAGGCAAAGACTCCATCGGCCAAGCCAATATAGAGCTTCAGTTCTTCACACATACCCTGCAAAGATTCCTGCTCGGATTTTTCATTTCTATCCTCTTGCTCAGGCTGTTCATTTTCGACCGGAACAGATTCATTGGGAGTATCCTCCTGCTCTTCACCAAGATCATCCTCTCTCACCGCAACGGTATCTTTGGGTGTGCTCTCCGGATTGTTTTGCATACCTTCATACAATTGACGAACTGCTTTATTCAGCTCTTTGTCTGTGTGGTTAAACTTCGATCGCCACCTCTCAGGAACTTTTTGCTGAGCAACTTTCCAAAGAGTATCCCATTCTTTTTCCCAATCCCTGAGAATTTCAGCAAAGGGTCGCCCTTGCTCAACCTCCACTTTCAGCTGATCCGTTTTTTTCTTCTCCACCTCACGCACCAAACCCACCTGCTTATCCATTGAAGCCAATGCAGCTACCAATCCCAG
>Ga0255760_10005781_pt1 | contig 10491 bp, 9 predicted proteins | sample 071ome_25_FD_179960 | JGI IMG/M metagenome (GOLD analysis project Ga0255760, IMG submission 179960) | Coastal salt marsh microbial communities from the Groves Creek Marsh, Skidaway Island, Georgia - 071410BT metaG (version 2) | ecosystem: Environmental > Aquatic > Marine > Intertidal zone > Salt... | reverse complement strand
ATGGGACCCGCCAGGAAAGTTACTGATGCGGACGCCCGCGGGCGAATGCACGCGCCGGCGCGGAGCGTTAATCACGGGAAAATTCATCCCGTCGACATAGCCCTGCTCGACCGCCTCTATCGCCTCGTCCATGGTGACGAGGTCCTGAAAATCATCGGGTTTGAGAAGAAGAAAGCTGTTCATTTGAAGACACACCGTGAATTGGAAATCACGGCATGCTTCCCGGGGGCGGATGCCCTGTCAACCCGGACGACCAAACAGAGACTGCCTTATGCGCAGGCCTTTATCCCCGCCCCTTCGAGCAGGTTTACATGCTCGCAGGTCAGCTTCTTGCCGGGTTTTTCATCAATCTCAAACGCATAAGCCGCAAGCGCGGTGGTTATATCCTTCGCGCGTTCCTTCGCTTTTTCATCCGCGTCGGGAAGCGTATCCGCGCTGATATTGACCCAGAATTTCTTGCCGTCCTTGATCGCACGTGTCTTGACCACCAACCCGTCAAAGGTCGTGATCCGGCCGCCATAGGACTTACCGTCGAAGGGTACATCCTTCGCCAGCCGAATATCTTTCAGCTCCAGCTTGTCCAGAAGCTTGGCCATATCATTGGTTTCCCATTGGCCGCGCTGGCGTTTGCCCCCGGGAATGCCCTCGAACTTGAAATCCTTCTGATCGGCCTTTTCGCGATGGATGATCACATCCCCGCCATTGGGCGATTTGATTTCCAGCCGCTTTACCGCGCCGCGCTTGATGTCGAGAATCGTCTTCAGCGTCCAGTCGGAAGGACCGTCGCCAAGATCAAGCCCGCCTTCGACCAGCCAGGTCTTCTTGTCATCCCCGAACCGCATATAGGTGCCGCTGCGCCCGTCGCCGAAAAGATCCTCGTTCTTCTTGCCGACAATCCCCTTGGCAAGGACATCGCCGCCTTTGGCCAGAACGGTCACCTGTTTCGAACGCGCGCCCTTGGCGCCGGGATCCCGCAAATTGAGACGATCATATCGCGCGGGATCGCTGGTCTTGGGTTCCAGATAGCGCAGCTGCGACAGCTGCACGACAACTGTCTTCAGCCTGTCGAATATGACCGGAAAATCGTTCAGTTCTTTCAATCCCCAGCCGGCTTCCGTCCGGGACACGGTGAAAGTCCGCGACGGTGTTTCCACCTTTATCTCGGACACCTCATTTATCTTGGTCTCCAGCCCGGCAAAAACCAGCGGCCGGTTCTTGGGAATTTCAACCGGCGCCGGGCGCGAAATCACCGCAACGACGGCCCCAACAAGGAGGAGCACCGTCACGGCAGCAAAGGCAAGAAATGAACGGGGTGACATTGAACGTGTCCTCTCTTCTGGCGTTCGCTACGTTACGCGGCCGCTTCGGCTGTCCGTGCGCGCTTTGACCGGCCGCGGCGGAAAAGCCCCAGCAGAACCGCGAAAACAACGACGATGGCGGGAATAAGCCCGATATTGATAACCTTCAGCCATGCCTCAAGCTTGTCGATATCTTCCCGAAGCGCATGCTGAACGGAGCGGAGCTCTTTCCGGATCGTGACCGACTCGCGACGGAATTTCTCGATCGCCGTTTTTTGTTCATCGGTCAGAATGACTGTCGTGCCGGCCTCTGTTTCCTTGGTCTGAAGCTCTTTCAATTTATTCTCGATCTCGGTGAGCTTTTCCAGCAGGCCCTGTTCCTTGGCGCGGTACCGCAGCTCCGCCGCGCGTTTCATCTCATCGACCTTATGAAACGGGCGGCCGCTGACACCCCGGCTGCGCAGGCCGATCAGGTCTGCCGCGCCGGTAAAGGTATCCACCGCGTTGAACAGAAAATCCGCATTATCGGCGAAAGGCACAGTCATCTGACGACCGAAGAAATTCTGGGTCCGCACCCAGGAACCATCGGCCAACATGTCCGTATCGGCGACGATCAGAATATTCGCGCCCGTCTGGGACTTTGCGACATGCGGCAGGTCATCGACGACCTCTTCGCCCTTCTTTATCTGAGCGGCCCTGATTTCCTCGCGGATTTTGTCCTTTGGCTTGCCGTCGGGAAAGGCGCTTTCCAGCATGCCGGTGAACCGGGCGGCCACGGCGAATTTCTTGCCCGCCGCCTTGAAATTCTTGAGAAGTTTTGCGGGCTCGGGATCCTTTTTCACCGAGCCCACGCCGATCTGCATTGCCTCATTGCTGGAGGTTAACAGCGGCGTCATTTTCAGCGCGGAGCCGGAAGCGAGACCGAGTGTCCCGGAAGAGGCGACCGTGATCTGTTCCAGCTGCCCGCTGACAACGTCGTCGCGGTTGATCCGGTCATCGCGCAAGGTAACCCAGGCGATAAAGTCGGTGATGATCGGACGACCCAGCGCATCGCGTCCGGCATTGACCCGCTGCGCACCCAACCGGTCACCGAGCACCTTCGACTTGTCATATTCAATACCGTAGCTCTTGAAGAGCTTCGAAAGATCGGAACCGTCATCAGGCGGCTGCCGGTTCATCCGGTTCCCCTGCGTCGCGATCTCCGAGAAAGGGTCAACGAAGATAATCGTCTTGCCGCCGCGCATGATGTGCTGGTCGATGAAATAGCGGTCGACCTCATCCATTTCGCGCGGATGAATGACCAGCAGCAGATCAATATCCTCCGGCACGGGGTTTTCGAGCGTGATCTTTTCGACGTCGAATGCCTCCCGCAATTGTTTCAAGACTTCCCAGGGCCGATACCGTTTCAGCGGATCGGATTCAATCGGCAGAGAGGAGACAAAACCGACCTTTTTCTTCTTCGGATTTGCGAGATTCTGAACCATCCGGCTCAGATCATATTCGAGGAACGGTTCGCGCTGTCGCGTCAGGAAGGGAATGGTATCGACATCGTCGGTCGTATTGGTGCCGGCCAGACCGAAATAACCGAGATTCCCGGCCTGGGTGATGGGAATACCTTGAAGCCCCAACCCGACCGCGCGGTCTTCTTCCGGCGAAAACGGTTCGGGCCGGATGATTTCCAGCTTGATCCTGCCGTTGGACAACTCGACATAGCGGGCCAGCAATTCCCGTACCTGCCGGGCGTAATCCTTCAGACCGGGGCTGGTATCGAGCAATTCATCCGACATAAACAGCCGCAGCGTGACGGGCTCACGCATATTCCGGAGCACGGACTTTGTCCCGTCGGACAGGGTGTAGAGTTTTTCCTGAGTCAGATCGATGGTGACACGGCGCAGTGATTCAGTGGACAGCACATGAAGCGCGAGAAAGAAAATCGGCGCCAGCAACAGCGCGGCAATGCCGAGTTTGCGACGGTCCCAGGTTTTTACAGGTTCTGCCATCCTTCCCTCCTACGCGCCGCGCTTCTGATCGACAATCACGACATTGGCGAAGAGAAAGACGCCAATGATCGAGAAGTAGAAAATCAGGTCGCGAATATCGATCACCCCCCGGACGATGGAATCATAATGAACAAGGAAGCTAAGCGATTGAACGACCTCGACGAGAAACACCGGTGCCCAGCCGCGGAACGCCGACAAAATCAAATCAAGGCTGCTCATCATGAACAGGAAGATCACCGCGGCGCCGACCACGAAAGCGATGACCTGGTTCTTGGTAAGCGCCGAGACGAACCCTCCGATGGCGAGATAGGATCCGGCGAGCAGCAACCCGCCGACATAGCTCGCCATAATGATGCCGTTATCCGGATCGCCCAACCAGTTGACGGTCAGCCAGACCGGGAAGGTAAGCGCCAGCGCAATGCCCGCGAATATCCAGGCGGCAAGGAACTTGCCGAACACCGCGGCCAGCGTGGATACCGGCAAGGTCATCAGCAGTTCGAGCGTGCCCGATTTGCGCTCCTCTGCCCAAAGACGCATCGCGACGGCGGGAATCAAGAAGAGGTAAAGCCAGGGGAGCATGCTGAAAAGCGAGGTCATATCAGCCTGACCCCGATCGAACAGCCCGCCGAAGAAAAAAGCGGTTGCGCCGTTCATGGCGACAAAAATTACAATGAACACGTATGCGAGGGGTGTCGTGAAATAGGCCCTTAACTCACGCCGGCAGATTGCAAAACTTGTTCCCATCACTCCGTTCCTACGCGGTTCTGGTGACATTGCGAAACACCTCATCAAGGCGCCCGCGTTCAACGTGAATTTCCTCAGCGGCAACGCCGGCCTCTTTCAGACAGGCGCTCACTGGATCGAGGATGGCCGCACCGCCGACCGGAAATATGGTGATGGTCGATTGTCCGTTTTCAGCTGAACCGGCCTCAATTTTCGCCACGCCAGAGAGTGATTCCAGCTTACCAGTCAATGAGGCGGGCAGCGCCGCCGCACGCAGGGAAACAGCGTTGTGGTAACTGGATCTTGCCTCCAGTTCCTGCGGCGTGCCGTCCGCGACGATCTTACCGGCCGCAATTACAATCGCTCGGGTGCAGACGACATCCACCTCTTCAAGAATATGGGTGGAGATGACGATGACCTTGTCGGTCGCCATTTCATTGATGAGGTTGCGGACCTCATGCTTCTGGTTTGGATCAAGCCCGTCTGTCGGCTCATCAAGGATAAGAACATCGGGATCATGCAGAATAGCTTGAGCAATCCCGACCCGGCGCTTGTAGCCCTTGGAAAGAGTTCCAATCGGTTGATGCATGACATGACCGATATTGATCCGTTCAGCGGATCGTTCGATTGCCTGTTTGCGGGCCGCGCCGGAAATGCCACGCACGTCGGATACAAATGCGAGCAATTCGCTGGGTGTCATGTCGTCGTAAAGCGGAGCGCCTTCGGGGAGGTAACCGACTCGGCGTTTCACTTCTATGGCCTGAGTCCTGACATCAAAACCCGCAACAGTCGCCGTGCCGGCGGTTGGCGGCAAATAACCGGTGACCATGCGCATTGCCGTCGTTTTGCCGGCGCCATTGGGCCCTAAAAACCCAAGCACCTCACCCCTGCCGACGGAAAAATCGATTCCGTCAACGGCGGTAAATTCTCCAAACCTCTTGGTCAATCCATTGACCTCGAGCAAGCCGCTCATAAACTGCCCTCCTCCCAATCCACAAAAATCGTGGCGTCGATCCCGGCAATAAGCGCGCCGGGCCAACTAACAGGCGATATCGATCACGAAAGGCCGAAAACAACAAAGGCAAGCCAGACCGTGGCCGGTTTCTTTTAGCACCTGTTTTTGGCGCACGGAGATGTGTGCATAAGTAAGGGCGATGTCAAGAGGGGCGTTGAAATATCACGTATTATTGCGCGCCAGCCCGAGAACCCCGGAGACATGCCGGGCGATGGCGAGCGAAGCGGTCAGGCCGGGAGATTCGATCCCGAACAGGTTCACCAGACCATCGATGCCATGAACATCCGGCCCCTGGACCACGAAGTCCTTAGCCGCCTCGCCGGGCGCCTGTATCTTGGGCCGAATCCCCGAATAGCCCGGCTGGATCGCGCCGTCTTTGAGATCCGGAAAATATTTCCGAACGGCATCGTAAAAAACATCGGCACGCGACGGATCGACGTCATAATTCAGGTCCTCGATCCATTCGACATCGGGACCGAACCGGACCTGCCCGGCTATATCCACGGTGACGTGAACACCGAGCCCCGCCTGTTCCGGCACGGGATAGATCGGCCGGGAAAATGGCGGCCGACCGACCAGGGAATAATAATTGCCCTTCGCGTAATAGCTCGGCGGAACATGTTCCGCTGGAAAACCTTCGATTTTGCCGGCGACGTGCTGGGCATGCAGCCCGGCGGAGTTGACCACGATATCAGCGCTGATCTCAAAGGGCTCGTCACGGCCGGCCATTAAATACACACCATCATCTTCCAGGCGACCGGAGATTACAGGGGAATGAAACGCCAGCATCGCGCCGGCGTCTTCGGCATCGCCCTGATAGGCGAGCATCAGCCCATGGCTATCGATTATACCGGTGGAGGGTGACAGAAGAGCCCCGACACAAAAGACCGCGGGTTCTTCAGTCCTGACCTGTTCGGGCGTCAACCATTCCAGATCACTGACACCGTTTTCGGCAGCCTTTTTCTTGAGCGCCTCGAGTTCAGGCAGTTGTTCCTCGCTCGTGGCCACAATGAACTTGCCGCAATTTCGGTGAGGCACGCCATGAGACGCACAAAAATCGTAAAGCGCGTGCTTTCCCGCTACACAGAATTCAGCCTTGAGGCTTCCTGTCGGGTAGTAGATTCCGGCATGAATGACCTCACTATTGCGGGAACTGGTTTCGGTCCCGATCGCCTCGGCCGCCTCCAGAACGATTACTTCCTTTCCCGCCAGGGCCAATTCTCTCGCCACCGCCAACCCGACGACACCGGCTCCGATGACTATCGCTTCCACCCTTTCAGCCAATTTGCCGATTACCCGTTTGTAGAATTGTTCGAAGTCAGAGACGGGGAATCCGTGGAACCATCCCGGCCTTCCATCTCCAGGACCCTCACACGCTCCGCTATCTCAGACCCGGCAGCGATGTCCGCCATTTGCAAATCATATTCAGCCTGAAGCCGCATTCAGATTTCGGGGCCGGTTCCAAAATAGCGTCCGAGCCGCAAAGCGGTGTCCGCCGTGATGCCCCGCTTGCCGTTTGTAATATCGCTGACGCGGCCCACCGGCACATCCAGATCGCGCGCCAGCTGGTTTCTGCTGATGCCGAGCGGCTCCATAGCCTCACTCAACAAAATACGCCCGGGATGGAGCGGGGCGTTTGTATCAGCGGATTTTTCGGCCATGGACAGGTTATATTCCGAATAGGGTGTTACAGCAAACAGAATAGTATCAAACCGCCGGTTTTCTGTCACTTTTTGCGGAAATCCCGGTCAGGAAGAATTCCAGGATTCGATGCAAAGATAGGAATTTCTTAACCCGACGCGCCGATACTGTATCGATCCACATTCAAGAGTAGTCGTAGCAGGAAATTTAAAAGCGCAAAGGCTGTTTCATGCAATCGCAAACGCCGAAAATTCAATATAGCCGACTGGATATTGTTCTGGCCTCCTCCCGACTGCAAGGCGGAAATACGCTGCGTCAGCTGCTTTCAGATCTGGAATTCAGGGCGATCAGAACTGTATCGGATGTTGAAAAACTGAAGCACGCGATCGCCGCCCGGACTCCCGATATTCTTGTTGCAGAAGATCACAATCTTGATGGAAATCTCTGCTCTCTGATTGAGGGTATTCGACACGGCACAATCGGAGACAACAGCTTTATGGGTATCATTATTGCCACATGGGACCCATCGGAGGCGTTGATCCGTCGCGCGGTCAATACCGGTGCGGACGATATTCTTGCGCAACCGCTATCAAGAAATCAGATCGGTGAACGCATAAATGTTCTGGTGCAGGACAGAAAACCGTTTATCGTCACCTCATCCTATATCGGGCCAGACCGACGCAAGAAATCGGCGCCTGGGCGCGACGGAAAATCAAAAATTCGGGTGCCTGATTTTCTTCGGGCTAAAGCAACGGGCGAAATCGATGCGGACGAGATGGCGATTGAGATGCGGATCGCCCGCGAAAGGATCAACACCGAACGGGTCATAGAAATGGCGGATGCAATGCGTCAATCGACTCAAACGTTGCATGACGCGATTCCGATCCAGAGCATCGGAGAAATCGAAAGAAAAAAACTCGTATTGCTGCTGAAACAATCCGACGAAATAACGGAGCGACTGAAAGGGTCTTCCCTTGCGCCAATAACAAAACTCTGCCGTTCGTTCGTAACGGTCATCCGGCGGCTCCTTTCATCTGCAACCGTGCCGGACCCCAAGGATATAGAACTACTCCCCGAAATTGCTCAATCGATTTCACTTGGCGTGAGGGAGCTGGCGGGCGACACGGCGGAAAGCGCCCAAATCCTGGACGAAATCGACCGTTCTCTGAAAGACGTAAAGACCGCCTAGAGGGTAACCTGAATCCGGCGTTATTCACGTTCGTCGCGCGAGTCGGCGCGTTGAGGGCCCAATGACGGATTTAAATGGACGAAAAATCCGGCGCAAACGACAATCGCCGCCAACAAAACCCCCATCAACAGAAAGCTGTTCTCGACCCCCGCGATCTCCGCAAACCCACCCATGATCGGCGGAATGAAAGTCCCGGCGACCCTGTTAACCATCGTCCTTACCCCGACGCCCTTGCCCTGCGCTCCCCTTTCAAGCGCTTGCGCCAGAGAAGAAATTTCAATCGGCTGGCTAATCCCGAGACATATTCCGCGAAGCCCGATAACCAGAAACAATATAACGAATATACCGCCCAAAAGGGGGGTCACCGCGATCGCAAGGACAGTGATCGCAACCGCGCCAATTACGGCCCAATGGGGGTGCATGCGTTTAGCGAACCAGGCCGAGCCCAGCGTCCCGAAACTGGCGCACAGACCGGCGGTCCCGACGAGAAAGCCGATCAGCCATTCCTCAATCGCGAGCCCCTGCAGATATACTACGTAAAAAGAACTCTGGATCGCGGTTCCGCCGACTCGCGCGATAGTGACCGAAAGAATTAGCGTGATCGCGGGTATGGCAACGATTCCAAAGGCCGCGCGATGATCGGACCAATTTGGCAGGAGATCAAACAAACCGAATTTTGCACGGCGTTCTGGCGCCACATCCCGCGCCGGAGACGGAATCATCAGGACCGAAACAAATCCGGCGGCGGACCAAACCGCCATGCAGAAAAATGTCGTCCCCGCGCCCAGGACGCCCCACAAAAACCCGAACAGGAGGGGCCCGACGAAGCTCCCGATCCTGACCAGAAACAGCATCCGTCCGACATAGACGGGATTGCCTGACATTACCCGGCCGCTAAGAGCCTGAGCGCCCATCCACCCCATCGCATCGGCCAAACCCGCAACCATCTGCAGCAGTATCAGGGCATAGACCCAGGGGACGACAGGATACAAAAGCGGCATCACGACCGCGACCGCGGAAAACCCGATCATGACCCGCCTCGTGCCCAGGCGATCCATCAGAATGCCCCCATGGATCGACAACAGCATCGTGAGAAAATGCCGTGCGCCGAGAACGATCCCGACAAGCGCGGCGGAGTGAGCGATCTCGGTCACATAGAGGGCGACAACGAGCGCAGATATCGGGACCATGCTGAAATTGAAAATTCCGGCACCATAGATCGCGCATTGTGTCCGCCAGGGCACTGCGGGTTTTTCACTGTCCGCCATATAAAACGTTTGCCGGGTTGTCTTGACTCATATTGCCGGGGCCGGGAGACTCTTGTCACAAATTAACTGACGCGCAAGCGCGCTCAATACTGGAGAGGGTTTCCAAGATGGCGGAAGAGAGTTCCAACTATGCGGTAGAAAATCTGAAGGTCCAGGTCGCGGCCTGCACGCGTCTTCTGAACAACGAAGGAATTCTCGGCTATAGCGGACATGTGAGTGCGCGTTTGCCTGATGGCGAATCCCTGCTGATACAATCTTTTGACGCCAGCCGCAGCGATCTGGTTCCCGAGGAACTTTATATCGTCGATCTGGATGGAAAGGTTCTGGACGGCCCGACGGATGCACGCCCGGTCAACGAGGTTGAAATTCATTCGGAGGTGATGCGGGCGCGTCCGGATGTCAACGCGGTTCTTCACTACCACCCCGAGATCGCCACCCTATTTACGATGGTCGATGGGATGGACCTCGTGCCAATGAAGAATCATGCATATCGCTGGGCAAGCGGCATTCCGACCCACCCGGAATCCTGGCACATAGACACGCCGGAACGCGGCAAGGCCATGGCGGAAACACTGGGTCCGCACAACGCGTTGCTCTTGCGGGCACATGGTGCAGTCATTGTGTCGGAAGATATACCCGCGTTGATGGTTGACGCGGTCCATTTCGAAGAAAACGCGAAATCCCTTTATGACGCATCACGTCTGGGCGCGGTGAAACCCTTGAGCCCCAGCGAAACTGAGGAATTCGGCAACAATTTCAAAAGAACCAACCATGCGGTCAAATTGTGGCGTTATTTTCTCGCGCGCGGCGCGGACGCCGGGGCTATTCCCGACGAGTGGGTGGAAGAATTGATGCCGACGGAACGCGCATAGGCAAACAAGCGCCTAGAGCACCCCTGACCGTCGAGCTTTGCTCAGAACAATTGTCAGATATAGAGACTGGAAGACGATGGCGGGAGCGAACACAAGAAATTGCAATTCGTTGTGCAAATCCAGAACAAGCAAAGCGCCCGCTCCTAACGCCAGCGACATTAAAAAATGAAGACCGCTCACGGCGGGATGGGAATAACCGGATCGCACCAGCAGCTGATAAAGATGCGAACGATGGGCCAGAGTCACCGCCTCACCTGCGCGCCATCTACGAAGGAACGTAAAGACGGTATCAAACAAAAAATGGAAGTAGAGCAAAGGAACGACGATCCATAACTCGCCGCCTTGCCCGGCATTTGCCGCCAGAATTCCAAAAACCGCAAAGAGATAGCCGAGGAACTGGCTCCCGACGTCACCCATAAAAATGCGCGCCTTGGGAAAATTGAACAAAAGGAACCCTGCCGTCGAAGCACCTACGACGTCCGCCA
>Ga0255760_10005778_pt1 | contig 10495 bp, 16 predicted proteins | sample 071ome_25_FD_179960 | JGI IMG/M metagenome (GOLD analysis project Ga0255760, IMG submission 179960) | Coastal salt marsh microbial communities from the Groves Creek Marsh, Skidaway Island, Georgia - 071410BT metaG (version 2) | ecosystem: Environmental > Aquatic > Marine > Intertidal zone >... | reverse complement strand
TCACATTATCCCTCATATGCATGGGCATAAAATATTTGCTGTAATTACTTAACATTATATTTGTATACTAAAAGGTGCTTGTGAAAATAATTCTTCTGTTTTTTCTGTTTTTACGCCTGTTAATTGCAGACTAACTCTTGGACTATACGTTGTATTTGCTGTCGAATGTGGTAAATTACGCCAATCAAAGTAATTAACATCACCCGCTTTCCAACGATAATCTAAGTTACCGTATTGAAAGAAATGTCCAGGTTCCCAATCAGTTAACATAATATGAATACGTAGAATCTTACTTGGATCTTCTGGACAATACTTGTAAAGTTTATCTATGTGTCTATGCCACATCTGTCCAGTTTGTTGTACATGAATACGTGCTTGTAAGTTATCTAATCCAAATAACTCAACCATTTGACAAGTTGATGAGTAGTCCATATAGTTTCTGTTAAATTGTGCTACTATACCTTTCTCATCTCCACCAGCATTTTTGATGTCGTACTCTTCTAACTCTAACCACTTTTTAGTATTGTTACTTTTTGGTGAACGTGTTGCCCAATTGACTTCGTGTGAATCTTTTATTATTTGTTTTAAATCTTCACTCCAATCGCCTTCAAATCTACCTAGTGGCCAAAAGTAATCACCAAGTTTATCTTGTACATTATTGTCAAAATGGTATGTACTATTAGATTTAGTCCATTCCCAATTTGATTTAAAACCTATAGGATCTTCTAACATTTAGTCCTCACTGTGCGGAAACGTTCCGTCATTTAACAATCCATTGTCATTTTTTCTTTTATCTAACCAACTGTGTTCAACGTAGTGAACATACTTCTCGTTGGGATCTTCGTTTAAGATATAATGTATTTTTGGATTAGTTACATCTATTGGAACAATACTTTGTTTATTTATAGAATCCAAATAGTGATGTCTATAGAGATAAAGCATTTCTTGACTCAAAAACATAACATTGTTATCGTTGACTAGATCTTCTATTTTGTTTAAGAAGTTGTGATAACTTTTAACACCACGTTTCCTTAACTGATTCATACCAAGTATTGTTTGATCTCTACCAATGATTCCTATTTGTACATTGCCGTATTTCTTTAAACGTTCAATGACTTCTTTGTAATTTGGATATAGTGTGTGTTTGGATGTTCCAAATACATCTACATATGGTCCACTGATACTAATAACCCAATAGTTGTTTGATTTCCAATCTATGTTATCTATGTGGTCTGGATTTTTCCAAATCTCTTTAAATGGTTCGCTTTCGTGATTTATCCAGTGTTCTCTGTTTAAACCTTCCCAACCATTTACATCTTTATGTAAGGCAAATATTTTACTGAACTTGTGGTTACCTGAGCCTTGCGGCCCAGTTAACAACAATATATTTGGTTTAGACATTACTTGTAAAGTTCTTCTTTAACTTTAGAGTTTACATCTAACGCAATATCACTAAACTTAACTAAGTCTTTTAGTGCTTGTTCGGATACAAATGTCATTAGTGTGTCACGTTGTGCGTTGCCTTTGTCACCAATAATCCATTCGTACTTTCCAACTTTCTTTTGAATTGCTTTAATACTTGCTGGATCTTGTGACATTTTAGTTAATGCATCTACAAGTTTTTGTCTATTAGGATTGCCTTTGTTTACCCACATTGCTTTTTGTAGTGAATCTCTAAATGATTTAACTAACTTATAAGCATTGTAGAATCTACCTTCTGGCTTGACACCCCATTTCTTTTCAAATAGGATTTCTAACTGATAACCAGGAAAGTTAGGATCATCTGCGTGTGAACCATCTTTTTGTAACAAACCATGATGGAACCATAACTCTTTGTCCTTATTTGGAAGAATGTGTTTCTTATATGCCGCTGGGTTTTCTCTATCAGCATTCAGTTCGCCACGTTTGAAAGCAATACGTCTTTCACCGTTTTTCATACCTTTGATCCACTTAACTTTATCTTTGAAACAATCTTTGTATTGTTCAATTGATTTGTTAGGTCCACAAAGTAATAGTGTCATTGCCATAGCATCTGGAACACGTCCACTTGTTGCCGCAAATGTAACTTTGTTTAATGGATATTCAATACCTTTTGTTTTAGCATTAATGATGTTTAAGTTCATCATACCAACTGAATCCCAATCACCGTACTGGTATTTTGCTGTAGGTTCCTGTAGGAAACTTACACCGTTACCACCGTGTGATACAACAATATTGTTATTGTCGAATCTCAATTCATCTTGGAAGGCATTGATTGCCGGGATATCTCTAGCACCTGGAAAATAACGTACTTTTAATGTATCGTTAGGCATATGCTTTTGTAATTCTTTTACTACAATGTCTGTCCATTGTGATGTACCTGCTCCAGGCTTCTGTGGTGATATAAAAGTAAATGTATCTGCAACAACGGCTGTTGTAGATAACATTAAACTTAATGCTACTATTTTCTTCATTTATTACTCCTTTGTTATACAAACTCTAATTTAGAGTTCCATCCTTTCTTTAATCCGTAGATTAAAACTACTATTGTTGTTACAAACAAAATATCAAATGTAACTCTAGTGAATAAATCACCAACGTTATATAGAGAAAATGTTTGTAATGTTAATGCTTCTACTCGTTCGGCTAATATAAATCCTATTAGTAAAGCGGCTCTATTAAATTTAAAGTGTTTACAAGAAACACCCAAAATTGTTGCAATGATGAACATTGCATAATCTTCCCAACCACCGGTGTATTGGACACAAGCCGCTACAATGATTGTGAGTAGAATAGGGAAATAATACTTGTATGGAACATTTACTATTGATGTCACATACTTTGTTATAAAAAATCCAATGATTGCTACTAACACAGTTGCCCATAAAAATCCATATGTCATACTTTCAAAGAACTGTGTGTCTGCTAACAAATCCATAGTGCCTAATTCGAAATCTAACATTCCAAATAATCCTAATAGGATTGCGGCAAAACTGGCACCTGGAATGCCAAACAATACAGTTGGTACCATACTTGTTGCCTTTTGTGCATTGTTACTTCCTTCTGGACCAATGACACCTAGTATGTTTCCTTTTCCAAAAGGAGGATTTGGATTTTTAGTTGTTGCTACTGTTTGTCCATATGCCATCCAGTCACTTACAGCACCACCTAATCCAGGAAGTACACCGACTAAGGCACCAATGATTCCACCTCTCAGTGCTAACCATTTGTTTTGAAATACAACTTTAATACCGTCAATTGTTTGCTGGTATCCATTTTTACTTGCTTTTGCTCTGTTTTGACTATCGCGTAGTCCATCTAACATCTCTGGAACAGCAAATAATCCTGCTACTAATGTTATAAGTTGTACACCGTCTGCTAGATAATCCCACCCAAATGTAAATCTATTTGTTGCATCTGCTGGGTCTATTCCTATTAGTCCTACAAAAATACCAAAGGCTAGTGCCAATAAACCTCTAAAGAAATAATGATTACTTACAAATACAACTGTTGCCATTGCTAATATAGTAAACATCCATAGTTCTGGAGTTCCAAAAAATAACATTATTTCTGCATAATAAGGAAAGAACAAGAACACAGGAATACCCCACAACAAACCATTAACAGTACTTGTTGTTATTGCGGCAGAGATGGCATATGTGGCCTTGCCTTGTTGTGCTAATGGAAATCCATCTACCATTGTAGCGGCGGCCGAATTAGCACCGGGTATTCCTAAAAGTACTCCTGTGTATGTGTCTGCTGTAGTTGAGGCGGCTACAACTGCCATACAAAAGATGACTGCTAGGTACGGATCAGGAAACATATAGATAAATCCATATATTGCAATCAACCCTGTTGTTGCTCCAGCACCTGGAATGATACCAACTATGAGTCCATATATAGTACCGGCAATTAAAGATAATATTGAGAGTGTGTCAAATTCCATAATATACTAATATAATTAAATTAATGTATTAGCAATCGCTAATGGAATCTTTACTCTAAAGATTGGTCCAACACTCGTTGAACAAGTTTATTTAGTCTAGTTTTTCAAATACAAAATAAAAACGTTCACCATTTTTTAGTTCACTGTTTTTATCTATTGAATAGTCTGTTCTAAATTGTGTTACTCGACAGTTTAATGTTTGTGCAATGTTAAAAATAAATGATTGGTTCCAATCAAAGAAATCAATCCATTTGGCATTATAGTTACTGTGTGTAACTCCAGGATTAGCACGGAATATAACAATTCCACCTGTTTTTGTTAGTGATACAACTTTTTGTATCTCTTTAATAATTTTATCTGTACTTCCAAAATTAATACTTCCCAAACAAATAGATACATCGTACTTGGTAGTTGTTTCATAATCCAATGTATGAACCATTATGTCTGCTTTGGAATTGTATGGGTCTATACCTGTTAAATTTTGTATCTTGCCTTTGAATTCGTTATATCCACAACCCACATCTAACACTGCTGTTGGGTTTAATGCGTTTACTTGATCAATAATACTTAAGCCACTGTACTTGTACTTTTTAGTTTCGGGTTGCCACACTTCGCCAAAGTATTTTTCTAATACTGCTTCGTCTATTTGATTTACTAAGTTTTCAATATTACTAGATATTTTACTTCCAACATCAACACGAAACTCGCCATTAATTGCTTCTCTAAATGTATTGCTATCCAACAACAGTTGTGGACTGTCTTTGATCATTTCGTTTATTTTATTAAATATTTTTCTATTCATTTTATTACTGTAACAAGTATGTCGTTGTATTCTGTTTCTACTTCAATATCTAAATCAAAGGTACCTTTTATCCATTCTGTTGAAAAGTAATTCCAGGTTGCTTTTTGCCTGTATGCATATTTTAATATACAATCGTTTTGTTCACATATGGCTCTGTACATATTTTCAGAGTTTTGGTAATATTCGTAGTTGGGATAGGTTATATCAAAACCACCTGCTTGATGCCACCATTCATTACTAATCTCATTAGGTCTGTAAATTAACATAATCCAATCTTCGGGATTTGTTTGTTTAACAACATCCAACTGATAAGCCCACTCGTGACTTTTAACTATTTTTGTTCCTGTACCTTCGTGCCATCCACGATCTACATTTGTAGGATCAGGTGGAAATTCCATACCAGTTCCAAAGTAAACACCTTTGTGTCCACTGTATTGATGGTGACTGTATTCTCTTTCCATTGTTCTATCCGAAGTGTCGAAAGCAGAGTGGTGTTCGAGTATTTGTGCAATACCCGACCACTTGCTACCTGGAACGCCTGTGAAAAATAATCTATTAGGTAAATTCATTTATATATTCGAATGCTTTTTGGTGTGCTTCTTCCAATGGATGCCAAGCATCACTTATTTTATAATTATTTGTTTTCGCCCAATCATAAAACCCCATATTGTTGAACCATACAATATCATTTTCAACATTGTCTTGTAAATTTTCAATGTACTTAGGACAATGCCATTGTGTATCAAATGTTAACTTATCTATACAAGTCATTATAAACTTTATGTTTTTCTCTTTTAGTATAGAAATTACTAAATTTATTGCTTTGAGTGTTTCTAATTTATCCCACAATTCACTTTGAAAGTATTTGATATAGTTTTTAAAAAATATACTATTAGTTGAATCTGGTCTTATTGACTCCCATTTGTTATCGTTTGTATTATAAAAATCCCAACGATTTATCCAAGTCCAGTTAACAACAACAAGATCATTGCTGTCTATCAAATGTATATTATCAAAAAACTTTCTTACAACAGTTTGATTGGTTTCGCCTGGATATGCATGACATATATAATCTAATGATTTGTGTTTTGATAATAAAGCAGTCCAAGTATTATTACTGGGTTTATTATCGCAATCATTTAAGTCACTTCCAAAAGTAAAACTGTCGCCAAACGCATGAAGTTTATTCATGCAACTATTTAGTGACTAAAGAAATGTGTTACAGAATTCCTGCTTGTGATTGGATAGTTTGTATGTCTCTATCCTTTTTGTTATATATTGCTTTGGTTTTGATACCGGCCGCTTCACGCATCATATTGAGATCTGCTTCTTTGGCAATGCGATAATCTTGTGGACTCAACAGTAGTCTTTCTCTCAAGTATTCTACATCAAAATCCATTTCGCTGTCATCATAACTACAAATCCAAGATTGTGGATCGTGTTCTGTTAATGTTTCTAAATCGCCAATTAGTTCAGCAATGTTTTCGGGAACATTAGATCTACGTTTCATTTCAACGTAAACAAGATATCTATTAGGACTAATCTCACCAGGAGAACGATCTGCATCTAGCACAAAGTCATATCCTTTCTCAAACCATTCAACTAAATCGTCTGCTACTTTGCTGTTACGTGTATAAAAACTAACAGTGACAATGTCATCATCGTCGCCCATTTTAGATACAAATTCATCAATGTGTACAGTTGGTTTAATTAATCCAACCATATCTTTGTGTTCTAAACCTTCTTGTAGTTTTTTCATTATGCTTCTTGTTTTGTTTCTTCTTGATCTAAATCTTCTTCATAAGCAAGATTAAGTTCGTCTAGATCAATGTCTTGTCCTTCTAATTCACTTGCCGCTTGTTGAATATCACTCAGCAATGCTTTTGGCATAGTAATCTCTACTAACCAAATAGGCTTTTTAATTATCTTTGGCTTTTTAGTTCCTGGTCTAAAGTCATCGTATGATTCAACTTTCTTAGGAATTTCCAATTCTGATTTAATATATTTGACAGTACAATCAAATGGAAGTAAACGTTTGGCACCACGTGGATCAGGCATATTGTCTGCTAACCACATAAATGTACATTTAACCAAGTATCTATTTACAATTGGGCCTTCGACTAACTCACCAATGTCCCAATTTTTAAATGCGTAAATATCAACCTCATCTAATACACGTTCGAAGTCAAGTAGTATATTAACACTACCGTCACTCATGTATAGATCTTTGATTGTTTTAGCAACTCCGTAGTAATCGACGTTGCTATCTAAAAAACTTTTTGCCATACTGTTATTTATGCTTATAACAATATGTTTAGTTTTTGTGTGTTAGTTCAATTAGTGTAGCACTCAGATTAATTTCAGGAACAGCAACCAATGTGTGATTGACTAATCCATCTCTGATTGAAACAATTGCTTGATCTTTTTCTTCTTCGCTTGTGGCAAATAATTCTAAATTATTGTACATCCACTTAAACATATCTTCAATTTCATCATCGCGAATGTTATCAATGATTATTCCTCTTGCTTCTCTGATTTTGCCTTGTTTAAACAAGTCAACTGCTTGTAGTTTAAAGTCTGCACTGCTACCTTCGTCGCCTTTTGGCAATGATAATTTACCATCTACCACATTCATTTGGCAGTTGTTTAAACATTTACGTAAGTCAGGATATGTTGCTTTGACATATGTGTCTAGTGTTTCTAATTCAAAGTCCACATTTTCTTCTGCTAATACCACAGCCATACGTGCCGTAAACTCGTGTTCGTCTATTTTTTCAATATGGAACCCTTGGCATCTTGAGTGTAGTGCTGGAATAATCTTGTTTGGATAGTTACAAGTCAATATAAAACGGGCACTTGAGGCATATGTTTCCATAACTCCACGCAATGCCGCTTGTCCGTTAGGCGACATATAGTCTGCCTCATCCAACAATACAACTTTAAATTCACCAAATGGCATAGTTGAAACAAAGTTAGTGATTTTATCTCTGATAGTGTCTACAGAGTTTTCACGTGATGCGTTGATCTCTAACAAATCATATTCATCAATATCTATTTGTTTGATCAATAACTTTGCTAATGTTGTTTTACCTATACCTGCCGATCCACTAAACAACAAGTGTGGAATCATTTTGTCTTTGATCCACTTTTCGACTTGTGCTTTTTGATCTTGATCTCTAAACACATAACCATCTACTGTTGTGGGTCTGTATTTTTCTGTCCAAAGTTCTTTCATAGTGCCTTGTTGTATAATTCAAAATCTTCTTTATATAACAGTTTAACCTGTTCTATGTGTTCTTCAGTAAATATTTTACATTGTTCCAATATCCATTCGTTAGCAATATTGTCGCGATTTGACATTTTAGGTAAAACTCGCCATATGTTTTCTAGTTTAACTAATTCAAAATCTAATGTGGGATATTGATTTTTGATATCGTTTTGTTTTTTAAAATGGGTTGGATCAATGTTATACCAAGTAAATGTACTGTTTATGTGTTTATTCAGTTCAGGTAATGTTTTGTGCCAGTGTATGTGATACTCGTGATGTTTTGCATCTGCCCAACGTTTGATGTACTGCTGTACTTGACTGTGAAATCTTTTAATAGGATCTCTTACAATAAAATATGCTTTGTTGATTTTCAAACGTTCGACATCATTTGGCATATATTCAATCCACCCGTTTTTTCTAGCATAGTTCCTTATACTAGTACTTGCTACTCTAGGCGAAAATGATATTGCTATGTGTTCTTTTGGGTTATATATTATCAAAGTCCGAATATTTCTCTTATTCTGCCAATAATTGATTTTGGTTTTTTTGGTGTTGGCATCACACAGTTTTTATTTGCAGTAGGTTTTGATTTTTTCTTTTTAGGCTTAGTTTGCTTTTCTGCTTTCTTTATCTCAGCAATTAGAGTATTTTTATTTTTTCTTCTATCCAATTCTATGCCTAATGTTCTGCCGTATTCTTCTAATTCTTTTTTTGTTAGTTTATTGTATTGCATTATTCTTCCTTGAGTATTTTCATTACAATCTCTTGTTCCCACTTTTCTTCACCTGAGAATTCAGGACACGCTTCGATAAGTTTGTTTAACTCGTAACGAATCATTACAAGATCTCTTTTACAATCAGCACTTACCCAACCATCATTGTAAGGTGTAGACGCTTCTACTTGTATCATTCGTAGCAATTGAACTATCGAGTCTACTCTGTCTTGCAATCTTTTTTCCTGATAATATCCCAACTAGTTAGCACCAAAGTCTTCTGCTCTAACTTTGTCCGGACTGTAGTCTTGTTCATGCCCGAGTCTAATATCGCTGGGTTTTTCACTAGACACCATTAGTATTTCATTTACGTCAATTTTACGGATTTCGTTTTTGTTTCCGTCATCGTCTTCTAATATTACACCACGTGACCAACGACCATGTGATACTAGAATCCAATCATCGACTTGATATTCTTCTTTGTTTTCTGGACCTTTAGCATACACTTGACACCAACGTGGGTAGATTCCTCTTTCTTTGCCGTCATCGTTTGTGATAATAATTCCAGATGCTGTTTGTTGTTCACCGAAATGCATATTGTATCCAATAACATCATCTTTGATAGGTCTTAGTTTTCCACGAATAATTTGTTTAGGGCCTCTGATACCGCCCATCATATCCTTGTATGTAGCCATTTAGTCCTCTTTTTCTACTATTTCTATTGTTACGTCGCCGTTTTCTTTTAGAATTTCTATGATATTTTCAACACCATCCATTTCGCCTTCTTTGTAACCTAACCAGTAACTAAACCCTGCTACAACACCAATGAACAGTACATAATATAGTTGAAAATCTTCTATCATATCTTCTTAACTCCTTTTTTTGCTTTTGCTTCTTCTTTTGCTGTTTTGAGTTTCTTTTGCTCGACTTCTCTTGCCTTAGCAATAGCACCTGCTAATCCACCTGTTTTCTTTTTCTTTGGAGTTGCTTTTGGTTTTGGTGCTTCTACAACCGGCTCTTCTGCAACTTCTTCAATTACGGATTCTTTTTCAACAACTTCTTCAACAACTGATTGTTTGAAATTTTCAACAGCAGTTTCTTTAACTGTTTGATTCATTTCTTCTACTGTGACTGGCTCTTCAACTACAGGCTCTTCTACAATTAACTTGGTATCTAAACCTTCTACTTCTGCAACAGGTTCTTCATTAACAATAGGCTGTTGTGCTGTAGTTAATGTGTTTGGTGCGGGTGGAACATCAGTAACTTGGTTTGCTATTTGTTTTCTGTACGTTTTATTAACTTGTTGATTACGTGTTTTTGTAACAGTGCCTTTGTTATCAATTTTATCGCCTTTGGCATTGACACCCATATTTCCCACTGCTCTTACATCTTCATTACGTAGCATTAGGTCACCCATATCTATTTTGGAACCTCTTGCTGATCTATATATTCGCTGACTCATTTAAAGTAACTCCGTTATTTTATTAATATTTATTAACGTAAGAATTCTTCCACATTTAAATCGTAATACATACTGTCTACACGATGAACTTTTAACAAATACAGTATGTAACTTGATACACTAGATCCTCTACCAACACCCCATATAATATTGTTTTGTTCCATTGTATCAACCAAGTACTTTAGATAACGTAGTAAATCAAACAAATTACGATCTTGATACATTAATAATTCTTTGCCACATCTCTGTAATTCATCTTGTGTTTTACAAAGACTCAAAATGTGTTCTGCTATATCTAAGTTCTTATATTCATCTGGCATATACCA
>Ga0255760_10005776_pt1 | contig 10499 bp, 11 predicted proteins | sample 071ome_25_FD_179960 | JGI IMG/M metagenome (GOLD analysis project Ga0255760, IMG submission 179960) | Coastal salt marsh microbial communities from the Groves Creek Marsh, Skidaway Island, Georgia - 071410BT metaG (version 2) | ecosystem: Environmental > Aquatic > Marine > Intertidal zone >... | reverse complement strand
GCGAATTTCTAATAAATCGTGCTTCGAATAAATAAACGCATCAACGATGACTGAAGTCGCTTTCTACACAAACGTTTCAGACGAAACTCGCCTGATTGGTAAACTGCTATACAAGGCTCACAACGTGGGTCGAAAACTTCATATTAGCGTTCGAAATGAACAGCACGGCGAGAAGATCGCGAAAAATCTATACGAAATCGAACCCACTTCATTTTTTGGGATTAGTTCATCGCCACATGACGTGCATGATCTCACATCGGCAATCATTAGCGACACATCCGACTATGATCACAACGACATCATCATAAACCTGACCCCAGAAATCCCCGATAATTTTAGCGCGTTTAAGCGAGTGATCGAGATCGTTAGTCAAGATGAAGATAATATAAATGCGGCACGCAATAGATATCGTTGGTACAAAGACAGAGGTTACTCGATCGCAACGCATAAACTGTAGATGGTAGATTTACCTGAACAATCCGAGACATGAGCTCAGATTACCGTGCTCGTACTACGACGCACTAAAAAGGCACCACCATTAGTGGTAGCATCTTCGCTCAACCAATGACTTATAGCCAAGAAGAAAAATTTAATGTCTACCAACACGGACAAAACCGCAAATTCCCATAGCCTAAACAAAACTTTTGATCCAAAAGACTTGGAGAACAAGTGGTACCAATTCTGGGAGCAGTCAGGATATTTCGAGAATACATCTACCGATAAGCTAAACAAGGAATCACCAGAGTCCTTCTGCATTCAACTTCCCCCGCCCAACGTGACCGGGACGCTTCATATGGGACATGCCTTTCAACAGACGCTCATGGATTGCATGATTCGTTACCATCGAATGAGAGGCAAAGATACGAACTGGATTGTTGGAACGGACCACGCTGGAATCGCGACCCAGCTGGTCGTCGAGAGGCAGTTGTCACAACAGGGAATTTCAAGAAAAGAGCTCGGGCGAGAAAATTTTCTTGAGAAAGTTTGGTCGTGGAAACGAGAATCTGGTTCGTCTATCACCCGCCAAATGAGACGCCTCGGTACTTCAGCGAATTGGCGGTATGCAGACACGGAAGGAAATGAATCGGGTTACTTCACGATGGACGAAAAAATGTCCAAAGCGGTCATCGAGGTATTTGTCCGACTGCACGAAGAGGGTCTTATTTACAAGGGAAATCGTCTCGTCAACTGGGACCCTAAATTACAAACAGCGGTATCAGATCTGGAAGTTGAAAATGTTGAGACTGACGGAAAAATCTGGGAAATCAAGTATGACGGCGTAGATGGAGATTTTAACGTCACCGTTGCTACGACGCGTCCTGAAACGATGTTGGGTGACGTTGCCATTGCAGTCAATCCAGATGACGAGCGAAATAATCACCTAGTCGGAAAACGAGTCGAGATTCCTCTGTGTGGCAGAACCATCCCGATCATCGCAGACGAGTATGTGGACGCATCGTTCGGGACCGGCTGCGTCAAAATTACTCCAGCTCACGACTTCAATGATTTTGCGGTCGGTGAACGTCATCACTTAGAACCGATCAATGTCTTGAACTTCGATGGCACGATTAATCAAACAGCGCCAGAACAATATAGAAATCTCGATAGGTTTGCCGCGCGTAAAGCTATCCTGAAAGATCTCGAGAACATCAGCGCGTTAGTGTCGGAGAAACCACATAAATTGAGCGTTCCAAAGTCTGATCGGACGGGTGAAGTGGTCGAGCCAATGCTGACAGATCAATGGTTCGTAAAAACGAGCGGCATGGCAAAGGAATCGCTAGATGTCGTCGCTAAAGGGGAAATCCGATTTCACCCAGAACACTGGACGTCCACATACAATCATTGGCTTGAAAACATTCAAGATTGGTGTATCTCGAGGCAGCTTTGGTGGGGTCACCAAATTCCAGCATGGTATGACTCCGACGGAAATGTATACGTGGCGAGAACGGAGGAGGACGCCAACATTCAAGCCGAAAAAAAAGGACAAAAAGGGCCGCTCAAGCGAGACGAGGACGTTCTAGACACCTGGTTCTCGTCTGCCCTTGTTCCCTTCACCTCTCTCGGGTGGCCTGATGACACCAGTGATCTTGAGCGATATTTGCCCTCTAACGTACTTGTTACGGGGTTCGACATCATCTTTTTTTGGGTCGCACGAATGATCATGATGACGACCCACTTTACTGGCAAAGTGCCTTTCAAAGACGTTTACATTAATGCCCTAGTTCGTGATGCTGAGGGACAGAAAATGTCGAAGTCTAAGGGCAATACGATTGATCCGATCGATTTGTTGGACGGCATTAGTCTTGACTCCCTGGTCGACAAGTCGACTATGGGACTAATGCTTGAAGAACATCAGCAGAAAATCCAGCGATATTTAAGGAAGAATTATCCAAAAGGTATTCCGGCTTACGGCGCGGATGCAGTCCGATTCACGTTTGCCTCGTTAGCCACATTCGCAAGAACGTTGAATTTCGACCTTAGCCGCTGCGAGGGATACCGAAACTTTTGCAATAAATTGTGGAACGCCTCACGATTTGTTTTGATCAATACGCGAGGGCACGATTGTGGCCTAGATCCGCACGACGGCGCAGCTTGCTCAACAGGAAGCTATCTGTCCTTCTCACAAGCTGACAAATGGATCAGTAATGAATTTGAAAGAACTGTTGAAAAAGTAGTCCACGGCTATCAAGACTATCGTTTCGACAATATCGCTTCTTCGATTTATCAATTTATCTGGGATGAGTACTGTGATTGGTATCTTGAAATTGCCAAAGTCCAACTACGCCATGGAAATGAAGCCCAGATACGAGCAACGAGACGCACCCTGATCAAAACGCTAGAAAAAGCACTCAGATTATCTCATCCAATCATTCCGTTTATCACGGAGGAACTATGGCAAACCGTCGCTCCGATCGCCGGAGAGACCGGGGACAGCATTGTGACAAGTACCTTTCCTAATATCGGTCAAAAGAAGGTAGACCGGGATGCCGATGAAACTGTTAACTCGATCAAAGAAATTGTTACTGGTGCTCGTTCCCTCAAAGCGTCGATTGGCGCGAGTCCTGCCGAACGCCTACCGCTGTACATCTCCTCCAATAACTCGCCGTTAATTGAGTCTTGGTCGAACGTGCTTGCCGACCTCACAAAAAGCAGTGAAGTAGTGACCTGTGACAGCTCGGTTCTTACGGCGAACAACTGGCCAATGCAGGTATTTTCGACAGGTACGATTGCCCTTAAAATTGAGATTGATCCTGAGGTCGAGCGAAACAAAATACGTGACGAGCAAGACCGCGTCACGAGAGAGCGGGATAAAGAAAATCAAAAATTATCGAATCAAAATTTTATTGAAAAAGCTCCAGCTTCTGTCGTTGACGAAGTTAGGAGCCGAATCGCAGCATATGACAAAAAACTCGCGAAGCTGTCCGAACAATTATCTAAAGTGCTTTAGCGCTGCTGTCGATCACAGTTTGATGTCTCATTGGGACAAAAAAAAGGAGGCCTAAAAGGCCTCCTTTTTTATTTCAGTCTCTCTTATCTAAATAAGATTTAGTATGAGAAAACTAAGCCAAGCATGATGTTATCAGACTCAGAATCAGCACCGCTTAGGTCAAAGTTAACACCGCGCGAATTTGAGTCATAACGAACAAATCCATAAGTGTTAGCACTGAAATCGTGCTGGTAACCAATGTCCATACCTTGGGCGCCTGAGTCAGCAACTGCTGCGGTTACGCCAGCGACTGTCTCGTCTTGGTCTTGCAACTCAGACAAGTTAAAGACCACGCGTCCGCCTGCGACAGGCATCGTGACGTTCAAGCCGTAACCGCTAACTGCCAAGCGTGTGACGCCTCCTGCAACACCAGCATTGCTCTGGTCCATGTCGAACATCGTACCAGCAACGCTGAATGATCCGAAGTCATACATTGCCGTGACTGATGTTGCTTGAGCCTCAGATCCAGCAACTGGATCTCCGTTAACAACAACTGTGTCCACGTCTGTGGCCGTAGCAGTCGAAACACCAGTTCCACTCGCATCGTAGTCGTTGTAAGTCGCTTGGTTCAGCTTGATCGTGAAGCCACCGCTAGAGTAGTTAACACCCAACTGATGTCCGTTTGGATCAGAAGCGTTTCCTTCCACAGCACCTGGGCCAAAGATGTAAGCCGCTTTAAACGTCAAGCCGTTGAAGTTGTTACTCGTCCACCACACTGAGTTTGAATCACGACGTGTGAAACTGAACGAACCTGCACCTGTCGTCGTACTGCCAAAAGTACCGGAACGGCCAATCGTCAAGAAGTAAAGAGGCGCACCACCGTTTGCCCAATCAGCGCCGTAACCGTCGATGATCGAATCAATTTCAAAGAAGTGCTCGTTTGTACCCATAGAGACTGTTCCGAATTCTCCGCTTAGAGACAAGTTAGAGTTTCTTGTTTGGACTGCACCTAAACCTGTGTGACCCAAGTTACCGAATGAAGCATAGGCAGTTAAGGACATGCCATTGTTAAGCTGGTCTGTCCATGTGAACATCAAGCGTGAACCACCACCATCAATCAACGTCTCGTTGTCAGTCGATGTACGGTTTTCGTTACTATCGGTATCACCGATGTTGATCGCCATTGGATAGTAAATATTAACTGAAGGGCCTTCAGCTGCCATCACGGTTGGCGCTACAAACGCACCTGCAACCGCTGCTGCAATAAGAGCTTTTTTCATGTTATCTCCTCAAAATGAGAATTTATAAACCATACCAAAACACTCGTACGATGTGCTCTGGGATGAAACGACCCCGAGTATTCACTCGAGTTAACAAGAGTCTGACAAAAAAAATGAGGTAATCAAAGGAAAATCTGGCTTAACAAGAAGAATGTGTTGCTTAATCGCGACAGATAGTAAATGCCAGACGAGTCCGCCAGGACAAATATAATTTAAGTTACTGATTTTAATGTATTTTTATTTTTTATTAAAATATCGCTCACTCGGTCTTGAACAACGTACTGAGGGCAACACCAGGGTCGATTTGTCGCATAAATGCCTCACCGACAAGGAATGAACTAACGCCCGCTTCTTTCATCCGCAATACATCCTGATCAGTATGAATGCCACTCTCGGTGATTACGGTCCGGCCAGCTGGGATCTCGCTCAGCAAATCCAACGTTACGTTGAGTGAAGTCTCAAAGGTCTTTAGATTCCTATTATTGATGCCAATCAACGTCGTCTTAACCTCGAGCGCCCGAGTTAACTCCTCTTGGGAGTGAGACTCTACGAGTATATCTAGTCCAACACTGGCCGCGGTATCAGCTAATTCCAGCATTTGTTGTTGTCCCAACGCAGCAACTATCAACAAGATGCAGTCAGCGCCCATGCACCGGGCCTCGTAGATTTGATAGGGGTCGACCATAAAGTCTTTGCGTAATGTCGGCAAAGTAGTAGCGGAGCGAGCCGCAACAAGAAAATCGGGTGAGCCATGAAAATAATCTCGATCAGTCAGCACGGACAAACACGTCGCCCCATGAGACTCGTAAGAACGGGCAATCTCCACAGGGTCAAAATCTTCTCTGATGACACCCTTACTCGGGCTCGCTTTTTTAATCTCAGCGATTACAGCGGTTTGACCTCGTTCTGCCCGATTAACGATCGCGCGCTCAAAGCCTCGAGGTTCCGGCGCTCCAAGGATTTGTTGCTCTAAATCACTCAAGGAGTAAACAGCGGAGGCCTTGGCTACCTCATCTCTTTTTGTTTGGATTATCTCCGATAGGATATCGGCCATGACTGAACCTTAATGTTTATACGGAAAAACGAGTTAGCGTTATATTGCATTTGAATACGCCACAAACTCCTCTAACTTTGCTAACGCAGCACCGGACTCAATGGTAGACCTTGCAAATCCGACTGCCTCTTGGAGGGAGTCACGAAGACCCAAAATATAGAGCGCAGCTCCAGCATTCAGGCCCAAAGCTGTTGCGCCCTGGTCGAACCTGCCAGACAGCGAATCGCGCAACATTTTCACAGCCTGATCAACACCATCTACGCATAGATCAGATAAATCAACCGGGGCGTGCCCAAAATCCTCTACACAAACCGTGTACTCGCTGATACGGCCCTCATGAAGTTCGGCAACGTGAGTCACCCCTGAAGGGGATATTTCATCCAAACCATTGTTCCCATGCACAATCATCGCCCGAACGCTACCCAGATTGCGTAACACTTCCGCCTGTTTCACCAACAACGCCTGGTCGTATACCCCCATGACCTGGCGTTTTGCGCCCGCCGGGTTAGTTAAAGGGCCCAACACATTGAAAAGGGTCTTGATCCCCAGCGCCTTTCTAACGGGCGCGGCGTACTTCATCGCAGAGTGGTGCGAAGGCGCAAACATGAAACCCACCCCAACCTTATTCAAACACTCGGAAACCCGATCTGGTTCAAGATCAATTCGGGCCCCTAAGGCCTCGAGGACGTCGGCGCTGCCGGAAGAGCTAGATACCGATCGGCCACCATGTTTAGCGACCCGTCCTCCAGCTGCCGCAACCACAAAACTAGCCGCCGTGGAAATGTTAAACGTTCTCGTGCCATCACCACCGGTGCCACATGTATCAACCAATCTCTCTCTATCTGCCACCTCGACTTTTGAGGAGAGTTCCCTCATGACCTCAGCGGCTGCTGTCATCTCTGTCACGGTATAACCCTTGACCTGCAGCCCGACCAAAAATCCGGCGATCAGCTCTTGCGACACACTCCCGCCCATGATCATTCTCATCGCTTCGACCATGTGGTCATGCGACAAATCTTGACCCTTAAAAAACTGCTCGAGGACTTCGCGAATCATCATCGCTACCTTTGATCCAGAAAATTTTTTAGCAATTGGTGTCCATACTCACTCAGTATCGATTCGGGGTGAAACTGAATCCCCTGGACGGGAAAATCCTTGTGCCGAATACCCATAATTTCCTCATCATCAGTGGTAGCCGTGACCTCGAGACAATTTGGCAGTTTAAGCGCATCAACCGCAAGTGAGTGATACCGAGTAGCCCTAAACGGAGACGGAATATCTGTGAAGACCCCAAGAGATTCGTGCGTGACAGGTGAAGTTTTTCCATGCATGAGAGTTTTTGCGTAAGTGACCACCCCTCCATAGGCATGGGCAATGCATTGATGGCCGAGACACACCCCCAACATGGGTACTTTCGAGCCGAAATGCTTGATCACCTCAACAGAGACACCCGCCTCTTTCGGAGAACACGGTCCAGGGGAAATCACGATCCAGTCAGGATTGCAAGACTCTATTTCGTCAATCGTCACCTGATCATTTCTAACCACCTTCACCTTAGCACCAAGCTCGGCGAGATACTGGACGAGGTTGAAGGTAAACGAATCGTAATTATCAATCATTAATAACATGAATAATGTGCAACCTTAGCTCAGGCAAGAACAAAATTAACAAAACCAACAATAACGGCACTTCATTTCGAATCCAGCCGATCCAGTCCCGCCTCAGCAACTTGCGCAGCCTTGAGGACTGCCTTAGCCTTATTTTGCGTCTCTAACCACTCACTGGCCGGAACAGAATCGGCCACGATGCCGGCCCCCGCCTGAACGTAGAGCGTCTGATCCTTTAAGACCGCAGTTCTAATCGCGATCGCCAGGTCCATGTCGCCGTTAAATCCAAGGTACCCAACCGCCCCAGCGTAGATACCACGCTTACTCGGCTCCAATTCGTCGATAATCTCCATTGCTCGAACTTTGGGGGCACCAGATACGGTACCTGCCGGGAAACTCGCCTTGAGCACATCCATTGCGTTCATGTCCTCACGTAATACTCCCTCTACGTTCGACACGATGTGCATCACGTGAGAATAACGCTCGATGACCATTTGGTCTGTGACTTGGACACTGCCGTCTTGGGCAACGCGACCGACGTCGTTCCTCCCAAGGTCCATCAACATCACATGCTCTGCGAGCTCTTTAGGATCCGACAGAAGATCAGCCTCCAGCTCCAGATCTTCTTCTTTTGTAGCCCCCCTTGGCCTTGTCCCAGCGATCGGGCGCAGTGTCACACCACCTTTTTCTACTCTGACAAGAATTTCGGGTGACGCGCCGACGATGTGCAGATGATCTAAATTGAAATAAAACATGTAAGGAGAGGGGTTTAGGGCTCGCAATGATCGGTATAACGATAAAGGCGGTGACTTGAAGGGGGTCGACACTCTTTGCGAGAGCACAACTTGCATGATGTCCCCCTCCTTAATATAGTCCTTCGCCTGATCCACGGATGCCGTAAATTTGTCCTCAGGCGTTTCTTCTAGAACCTCGTCAATCGCCTGTTTCGCTTCTTTCGGGGTCACAACAGCGCGCTCTAAATCAGCACGCAAGAGTTGGAGCTGTTCATGAGCGACATCCCAAGAGCCCTCAACGCTCGGATCTCCAAACACGACGAGATACAGTTTACCAGCCAAATTGTCGTAAGCGACGACCCTTTCAGAATGCAGCAAGAGGATATCAGGAGCATCGATAGGATCTGATTTATCAATATTTTTAGCGACCCTTGGCTCAATCAGGTGAACAGTCTCATAACCAAAGTAACCGACCAAGCCTCCCAAAAACCTTGGCAGGTGCTGTGGGTAATAGGCGACGACTCGTTCTCTTATACTGTTAATCCAATCGAGCGGATCATCTAGACTCTCCTCGGAAACGACAACATCGTCACAAATTTCCAGGCAGCGTTTCCCCCAAACTTCATACCGCTTGGTCGCAGGTAAGCCAATAAACGAATAACGACCAAACCGTTCACCACCTTGAACCGACTCCAGCAAATAGGAGTACGGAGAGTCAGCACATTTCAAGTAAACAGATAACGGGGTATCCAAATCGGCAAAACTCTCGTACATCAAGGGCACGTGGTTGAAGCCACGATCGGCCAATTTTTTGTATTCTTCCTTGTTCAAATTCAATCCAAATGCGTATCAGTGACCACGGCTTTTCGGGAACGCCGCCGTATCTCATCATTATAGTTATCTCTGAAACTCTAATTTTTTACAAGATTCAGGATATCTCGAGAATCATCAATCAGCACATCACAATCTAAGTCCTCAGCACCGATTCCGGATCGGTATCCATAAGGTACACAAAAAACCGGGGAATTTGCGTTTCTCGCGCACTGCGTATCCGTCACTGAATCACCAACGAGTAATACCTGGCTCGTATTCGTACCGAAGTAGGCGGCCAAGTGCACCAGCGGCAGCGGATCGGGTTTCCGTTGTGCTAAAGAATCGCCACAAATGATGCGCTTAAAAAAGTGGTGGATCTCCAATTTTTTTAAGATTGGCAAAGTAAAGGCTTCACTTTTATTCGTGAGACATGCTAGATCAAACCCCAGCTCCTCCAGTCGCTCCAGCGTCTCCCTAACACCCGAAAATAACCTGGTGTTATCACAAACACACTGAGCGTAGTGGGTTTTGAACCTAGCTACCAACTGAGCCTCTCGAGTTGGCGAAACACGATGTCCTGCGTGGCCGAGTAATTCAATCACTAAGTTCTCAATTCCACGACCAACGAAACCTCCAACTAGAGCCTCACTGACAGCTTCAAGCCCAAGGTCGCTCGCTAGCCGGTTGGTGGCAGCACATAGGTCGGGTAGCGTATCAGCTAAAGTACCGTCCAAATCAAATGCAATGACTGACACATTGATGGGATAGGTATCAGGGCTTTTATGAAACAACATAATCAATTAACTGGGTTGAGCCGACGCCAACACGAGCCTAGAGGCAGTTAGCGAGTTGGCCTCTCATTTCTTGGATAACAGTATGGTAGTCGTCTGCGCCAAAAATTGCCGACCCAGCAACAAACGTATCCGCCCCAGCTTCTGCAACACTCGCGATGTTGTTTGGTTTAATACCTCCGTCTACCTCCAACCAAATCTCCCGATCAGTCAAATCAATGAGATCACGCACCTCCGAAATCTTGTCTAGACTATGCGGAATGAAACTCTGCCCCCCAAATCCAGGGTTCACAGACATGATCAGCACTAAGTCAATTTGGTCAAGCGTCCACTCAAGCACATCCAGTGGGCTGGCGGGATTGAATGCCAAACCGACTTTGCATCCAGCTGACTTTATGAGATTGATGGTCCGGTCCACATGGGTGACTGCATCAGGGTGAAAGGTGACGATATCGGCTCCCGCCTTGACGAAATCCTCCGCCAATCGATCTACGGGCTCGACCATCAGATGTACATCAACTGGCAGCGACGTGTGTGGCCTAATTGCAGCACATATCGCAGCTCCGAATGTCAAGTTGGGAACATAGTGATTATCCATTACATCGAAGTGAATCAAATCAGCTCCAGCGGTTTCGACCGCTCTGACCTCGTCGCCAAGACACGAGAAATCAGCTGATAAAATGCTCGGCGCGATTCTATAGTTGGACATAAGGCCCCATTAAAAAAATGTTGCGATTTGAAAGATAAACGAACCTTACAAGAAGTATCGCGTCTGACGTTTGATTATTAAAGA
>Ga0255760_10005761_pt1 | contig 10514 bp, 7 predicted proteins | sample 071ome_25_FD_179960 | JGI IMG/M metagenome (GOLD analysis project Ga0255760, IMG submission 179960) | Coastal salt marsh microbial communities from the Groves Creek Marsh, Skidaway Island, Georgia - 071410BT metaG (version 2) | ecosystem: Environmental > Aquatic > Marine > Intertidal zone > Salt... | reverse complement strand
CCGACGCTTGACACGCGTTGCAAACGTAATGCTTCGGTATCGCCGGTCCTCCGTCGTCCACAAAGTCATCCACCGACCTGCCGATTTCTTGCAAATCCTCGATGTGCGTCACGTCGTCGCCGTCTCCATGAAACGAGGACGATGTGCCCACGACGTACCCGTCCTCATCGAACATCTGATGCGTCGATCGCAAGTCGCCTCGCCGTTCGTCGAAATTCTTCGGGTCGGTTAAATCCTCCACGATTATTTCCCCGGTGTCGCCGTGCGAAGGAAGTAAAAAAAGAAGAAGAAGAGAGAGAAGAAGTGGAAGAAGTGGAACCCCGCCGCCGCCGACGCTTCTTCTTCTTCTTCTTCCGCACACAGTCAGAGTCAAAGTCAAAGTCGTCATCGCTCTTCTTCTTCTTCTTCTTCTTCTTCTTCTTCTGTGGAGGAAAATTTTTTTTTGAGACCGATCTCACACAGTGATGCGTGTTTGTTTAGGGTTTTATTTTTTTGTTCTTTTTCGTTGTTTGCAACGAGACCTTTTGTACGATTTTTTTTAAACCACAACAACAACTTTTTTGTGTTTTTTTTGCCCACAAAAATTTTTATACCGCACAACGCAAAACAAAATGTTACAACTGTCTTCATCGCGCACCATCATCTCGCCCTCGTCGGCGCAGTTTACCAACAAGAGGAAGTCTTCTTCTTTGAACAACAACAGACGAAGTAATAATAACAACGGTGGTTTTCTTCAAATCAGCGCGATCTCTGCGGCTGACGTGACCGGTCCGGTGAAAGAAACGCTCGGAGATTTACAATCGGTCGAAGTGCGTAATTTTGGGAATAATTCTTCTTTGTGGTCCAATTCAATTATTTTGAAAAAAATTCTCTCTTTCTTTTTGTGCGCGCGCGGGGTAGGGGGGGGGAAGAGACGCGTTCGTTCGCAGAGAAAGAACGATCTCTTTTCTTCTTCTTCTTCTCATTCCGTTCTTCTTGCGTCCGTTTGGGATCGCTTCGTGAAAGAGAGTGGTCGAGAGGGAGCAGAGACCCCCAAAGGATTAACATTTTTCCCGTCTGAACTTTTTTTTTTGCCTCGTCAGCTTTTTTTCTTCGCGACTTTTTTTCAGTTCTCGCGCGCAGTTCAAAAGAGAATTTAATTAGCGGAATTATTCATTACGCGCGCGCGTGCGCTAACGAGAAGACAACATTCTTCGCATTTTTCAAACAAAACACAGGGATTAAAGAAACTCTCTATTCGCGTGTCGAAGTATGCACCGGTCGCGGTCATGTCCGCGGGTGGGCTTGGTTTGTTCCCGACTATGGGCGCGTGCATGGCGGCGTGCGGGTTGGGCGCGACGGGAGGGCCGTTGGCGCCCGTAGCTGGACCGCTCTTGTTTTCCACGGCGGGTCAAGCAGTCGGCGTCGCTACCAGCGTCGCCGGGGTTCTTGGGATTGGCGGGGATATTCCATCGTACGTGCACTCGGCGGTCATTCTCTGCGCTGCGGCGGCGGTGTGGCAATACTCCGCCGCCGGCGCTGCGTCGGTGTTGGCAATCAACGCGTACGCCTTTCACTACGCGCTATTGGTAACTATTTTAAGCAACTGCAAGGAAGTTTCGAAGAGAATTCCGTACGGACTTTTGAACTCGGCGAGGAAAATCGCATTGGTTGGGCCCGGTTTGCTCATGGCGATGTTGCAGTTGTTGCCGAGAGCGATGGAGTTTGAAACCTTCGCCAAAGTTGGCTTCACGCCGCCTGGAATCCTCGGACCGATTGGTGGGTTATTTTTACACCCAATCGTGCCGTGGATCATGGCCATCGCCTCTTTGGTGTGGTTAACCGAAGGTGAGAAGAAAATCACTTCGTTTATCCTCGGTGTGGGTTATTTGATTCCGGGTATTTCGTATTGTCCGACCATGTTGGCGCCGTACGGTTTTGCCCTGATGTTCATGCACTTGTTCTTGGGATTGCAATTGTTGCAAGAAGTTACGCCGTTCGGTAGCTTAATCCCGAATCCGCTTTAAATATGTGGTTTATTTATGTAAAAAGATTTAAACGACGACGACGACGACGACGACGACGACGACGTCTGCGTACAAAATAAAATGTATATAATGTGAAAAGAGTAAAAAGAAAAATTTTAAAAACTCTGTACCAGGGTACTGGTACGTTAATTGTAATAACTGAATTGAAGAGAGTAAAAAAAGAACGAACGAGCAAACTCTCGTGGCACCTACGTATGCATCTAATACATCTACTATGTTCTTCTATTTTTTCGACTACTCGACTATCGAAACGTTCAACTTACTTCGACCAAACGGCATTTGCTCCACTTCTATTTTCACCTTGAGTTTCCCAAACATGTTCTGACGAGCGTTGAATGTTTTCGATACTTTCACTCTCGCTTCGATGCCGTATTTAGGAACAAACGCGACGATTTCCTCTTCCTCTTCTTCTCCTTTTTTCTCGTCTGGCTCGTTTTTATCGCTGCTGTTCGTCTTTTTCTTGTTGCCGTCTCGAATCTGAAAGACTCTCGCCTCTGCTACCGTCGTTCGATCTTTGAAAAACTTCAAAGTGTGAAGCTCTGCCGAAGCTCTGCCGGCTTGTTGACCTGCCAAATGTCTTGCGTTGCACGTCTCCGCAATCTCTTTGGTGAAAAGATTAGTGTTGTCGATGGCGACTTTTTTCCCCACGCTTGAGACCAAAACTTCGTCGATGGAAATCAATCCCAAACTCGCGGAGAGTAAACGATGGACAATCACGTCGGCGTATCGACGAATCGGACTCGTAAAGTGCGTGTATAAAGGAGCGGCTAAGCCGTAATGATAGAGCTCGTTTCTTGGAAATGATCCGGTGGAACAGTATTTTGCCGTGGACATGCATCTCGTCGCTTGTAAACGCAACAAAGTGTTGAAGTAGGGATCATCGTCGCGCACGCACACGTCCAAACTTTCCGCCAAAGTTTTATTCGAAGTGCAGTTTATTTTGTTCTCTAAACCAAGCAATTTAGCTGTTTCCAACAGAGGAAGAAACATTTTTTCCCTTGGCTCTGGGTGCCTTCTCAGCAACGCAAAGGACGGGTAGTGTTCCGAGATTCTCTCCGCCACGGCGATATTTGCCAAAAGCATCATCTCTTCGACCATTTTGTTCGTTTCTCGAGAGACGTACAAGCTCACGTCTAGAGGATTACTCGTTTCGTCGTCTAATTCGAACCTCACTTCTGGCGAAGCTAAAGTCAAAGCGCCTTGTTCCATTCTTTTCGCTCTGAGCGCTTTCGAAACGTCTCGTAAACGTCTCAAATCGTTCGCCAAGTCACTCGTATCGTTCGCTTCGTCGTCGATGATTTCTTGCGCTTTTTGGTATGTCAACGCCTTACTCGACTTTATGATTGATTTCGTGAAGCGCGGTTTGATGTCTTTTCTCGGGAGCATCGTGGCTGGATCTACGCGCCAAAAAACCGAAAACGCGAGTCGCTCTACGTCCGCTCTCAGCGAACATATATCTTCCGTCAAAGGTTTAGGGAGCATGTCTAATCTGCGCTGAACTAGATACGTCGTCGTGCCTCTGCGAAGCGCTTCGTCGTCCATGGGCGTTCCAGGTTTTAAAAAGGTCGTCACGTCCGCGATGTGAACGCCAATTTCGATTTCTTCTTCTCCCTCGACGCCATCGCTTTTTGGCACAACGACAGCAGAAAGTGCGTCGTCGATGTCGCGACATCCGGGAGGATCTACAGAACAAACGCGCAGATTCCGCAGATCTTCGCGATTTGGCTCTGCCACATGTTCTTCAGTGACCTTCCACGGTAACGGTGGAACGCATTTGTGCACAGCAGGCGCAAAAGGACGATCGTCTACGTCGGCTTCGAGTAACAACGCTGCGGTTTCTGCCGCAGTTTCACCAATTTCACCCAGAGCGCGAACGAAGTGTCCCTCGGGATACGGCGAGGACGCGAGCCATGCGTCGATGACAACGACGATTCTCTGAGAAGCGATTTGATGCGCGTGTCGCGTATTAATGCGAATCTTCGGAGTTTTACGATCGTTCGGTACACAAAGAACTCTTCTCGAGCGACCACCTCCATCTTCAGCTTCATCTTCGTTGTTTTTCTCGTGTTGCATCCTCGCGAGATCTGCACAGGATTCGATATCTAGAGCGCACGCGTATCCTCGATCTCTCCAGTTTCGTTTTACAATTCTCACGACTTTTGCTTTCAACTCTGTCAAAGAAGAGGGCGTTGTTGCACCTGTTTTCACCGCCGCATCATCGGCTGGAGCAACGTCGTTTGATGTGTCTACGATTGGTGCGAGTGAGACGACGTTATCATCGTGGTTACCATCCTCCTTCTCTTTTTCTACATCTTCTTCTTCCTCATCCTCGATAATTTCAATACCGACGACGTCTCCTTCCATCGCTCTGTTCATGCGATGACGTCCTTCTATTTTCACGTCGAAGGCGTCGTCGCCAACGTCGACGTACGCCGAAAACGGCGAGTACGGAGAGCACCTGATTTTACCTTCTTTGTACCTTCCAGACGAGACGCCTTCTTCATACTGCGATTTCGTCAAGTGCTCGGGAAAAGCGGTGAAACCTCCTCTCGTAGTCGAGTTACCCGTCTTATGCAGAGCTTCTATTTTTGTCGTTGTTGTTGCTGTTGTTGTTGCATTTTTCGCTTTATTATTTCTCGCAATTTCGTTTTCATCTGCTCCGAAGCACTCTTCTGTCCTCGTCGCGCACAAATCGACCAACTCTGGAAACGACTTTGCGAAATGTTTGTTTACCACTTCCCTGACGCTCATCGCGTTCAAATTTTCCTCTTTCGCTTTCAAGACGTTTCCTCGATCGTCGGAAATCAAAATTACCTTTGCCGCTTGTGCGCTTTTCGTTTCCCCTCCTTCTTCCGCGTTGATCTTGTTTTTATCGTTCGTCGAACACAATCCGACAACCTTATCGTAATACTTGACAACCTCCCGAATCGCCCGATCGTTCCTATCGTTCGCTGATTCGCCTTTCTTTGGCTCCCCGACGTACGTTTCCTTGTGAAATTCGTTCGAAAACACGAAGAAATTCTTCTTCTTCGTCGTCGTCGTCGTTGCATCCGCGGAAGCAGCGGCAGAAGTAGAAGCCAGACACAGTCTCCGTAGCCTTTCGTACGCGTTCCTCGACCGGTTTCGAACCTCCTCTAAAACCGTCGTGCACACGACGACATTACGCATCGCCTTCGGGTGCGATAACACGTCCAATTGGTGCAAACAAACGTTCGCATCGACGACGTAAACGATCGACGACGACGACGCTTTCTCGCCGCCGTTCGTATTTTTTTCTTGTTCTTCTTCTTCTTCTTCTTCTCCTCCGTCTAAATCCAAAATCCATTTCGTTCCGTCTTTTCCTTTATACTCCACCGGCGCTTGCTTAATCCCGCAGAAAATATCCTCGCGGAGATAGTGCTCGCGAGAGTGTTTCTTCGTCGTCGTCGTTTTGTTCTTAGCATTGCTCGCGCTGCTGTAGAAAGACTTCGTCGTCTTCGTTTTCTTGTTCTTCTTGTTGTTCGTCTTCTTCGCCAAAGCCGCCGGCAACGTTGGACCGTCGTCGTCGTCGTCGTCTTTTGCCGCGCGCTTCATCGTTTATTTATTATTATTATTATTATCAACGACAACAACAACAACAACGACGACGACGACGACGACGACGACTGCGTGCGTGCGTGCGTGCGTGCGTGCTTATCGAAACGCTCCGCGTTCTTCTCTTCTTGTCGTTGTCGTTCGGTTCTCTCTGCAACGTCGTTCATTTTAAGTTTTAGGGTTTCAAACAAAACCCTAAACTTTTCAGATGCGCGTCGATCGAAGGCCCTGATTCTCCGCCGCGATAATAAACTTCCGCTCGGTTCTCGCGAAGCTCTCGCAAAACGTTTTATCACCAGAACAACAGCGAGAAGAAGAAGAAGAAGAAGAAGAAGAAGTCTCTCTGAGTGTGTGTGAGAGAGAAAAGAAAAGAAAGCAAACGCAAACGAGAACATGGAAGAACAACAACAACAAAACGGTGGTGGTGGCTACACCGAGGAAGAAGAAATTCCTCTCGGAGGGGGTGAAGTCCTCCCGGTCGGCGGCGTCGACGACGTCGACGAAGCGTCGTCGAAGAAAGCGCCGCCGCCGTCCGCGAAAGCGTCGGCGTTGGTTTTGCCGAACGATCACGTCAGGCAATTCGTTTCGTTCTTGCACAAACGCATCGAGGAATCGCTGGCGAGTGGTTTTGGTGAAACAACGACGAGAGACGGGAAGACGAGCACCGCGGTGCACGAAATCGGTAACTTGTACGAAAAGTCGTTTCCAGTCATCAGCGAGAGGTACTTTAAGAACGCGAACTGGCCGAAGAAAGATTTGGTGGTGGAGTTTCTCGCGAAAGAGAGAGAAGAAGAAGAAGAAAGGAGGGCTGCTGCGAAGACGGAGGACGAGGACGAGATTTTCCTCGCGTTGTACGAAGAGCTTTACTTTCGTCACGTGTACTCGCGCAGCGCTTCGCCATCGATCGAGGACAGAGTGGAAAGTTGGAAAGCGTATTGCAGATTGTTTGATTGCATATTGAAGGGAATGACTACGAGTGGACTCGTTTTGCCGAACGTGTGGTTGTGGGATATGATTGACGAGTTCATCTATCAGTTTCAGTCGTTTTGCCAATTCAGAGGAAAGTTACAGGCGAAATCGGAAAAGGACATCGAGCGTTTGAAGGAGTTGAAAGACGAAGGCGACGTGTGGCAAAAGGAGAAGGTTGAGTCGTATTTGGAGGCTTTGCAAAGCAAGAGGAAAGAGGAAGCGGAGGAGCTGGAAAAAGAAGAAGAATCGGACGAGAAGAAGGCGAAGAGAAGCAACGTTTTAGATACATTGGGATACTTTTCCATCGTTGGTTTGGCGAGAGTCCAGTGCTTGTCCGGAGAGTACGAGTTGTCTTTGAAAACTTTCGACGCGCTGCCGGATTTATTGCACGGCGGCGGCGGAAGTTTACACGCGAGAATTCCTGGATGTCACGTTTCGGTCAACTACCACGTTGGTTTCGCCTATTTCATGTTGAACAGGTACAAAGACGCGGCTAAATTTTTTAATCGAGGAGTTGCGCACGTCGAGCGAGTGCAAATGAATTTGCGACGCAGAGAAAACGGCGGCGGCGGTAAAAACACCGGAGCGCATTCCCCGGGAGGAAGAATCGAACTTTTGCGAAAAAAATCAGAACAAATGCTTTCTTTGCTGTCGATTGCGGTCTCAATGAGCTGTGGATCGGGTTCCACGTCCAGCGGGGGTGTCATGAGATCTTTGGATGATCACACGCGTTCTGTTTTGCGCGAAAAGTACGGCGATAAGATGGCAAAGATGAATAACGGAGAAGTAGACGCGTTTGCGGACTTGTTCGCTTTTGCGTGTCCAAAGTTCATCGCCACGAACGAAATCATTCAATCTACGGGATCTGGAGAGTACGCCGCGGACCCGTCGCTCAGTTACAATCAAGAGGCGTACAAGAAACAGCTCGCGGTGTTCATGGAAGAGGTGCAGCAACGAGCGCCGCTTCCCAAGTTAAAAAGCTATTTGAGATTGTACACGACTATTTCGGTACAAAAGCTCGCGCAGCTTATGGAAGTGACCGAGGATGAATTGAAGAAGAACCTCGAAGTGATGCGAGAGAAGAGTAGTAACGTTATCGAGTACAGAAGAGAGTACTGCAAATCTCTTCTCGACGGCGTTGAAGTGTCCAAGTTGAACGCCACTTCAGCTGGCGGGGCGTCGCAATGGAATAACTTTGATGCCCTCGAAATTGCGTTAGAAGAGGACGGGAAGACTATTAAAGTTTTCGATCACTACACGCAAATTCAGCAGCAACAACTGGAGCAAAGTTTTTCTGCGACTCCTTTGTCTGCTTCCACGGCCGCCGCTCCCACGAAAGATGCGGAAATTTTCAGCCGACACATCCACAGACTGTCCAAGCTGATGAAAGAGCTGAACTAAAGAGCGGCGAGTTTAGAGAAAGTCTTATAGATAGAGCGAGAGAGAAGGAGAGAGAGAGAATCTCCATTTTAATAATAATAACAAAAACACACGAATACCGAGGTACATTATTGAGTAATCAAAGGCTATCATTTCATCATAACTATCGTTGTATATTACAAAATATCTTCTTTCTTTTCTGTACATGTCTCTCCGTCGCTAAATGGTGGTGCTATGAGATGATTCTCTTTCTCTCTACTATGCGGTATTTTACTACTATTATTATTTTAATCTCCCCTTCGTTCGTCTCGTCTTTCGTCAGCCAAAAAAAGGCGCTCCACACGTGCACGTCTTCCTATTCCCCATGCAAACTCCCTCAAACACGGGAAACCTCTTCGCGAAACTCGGTTCCGGTTCGCCTTCCAACAATTTCTCCTTCTCCTGTTGCAACTTTTCCGGCGCGTGATGTAACTCTCTCCACAGTTGAAACAGTTTCATCGATTTCACGCTGTCGCCTTCCGCGCAGTGTTTCTCGCTCAACTCCAGCTGACCTTTGAGCAATCGTCTGACCAAGTGATCTTGCGAGAAGACCGAATAGGTTTTAAACTTTGGATTCCACGTTCTCCACACCCCGCACAAATCGACCACGCCTTTAAAGTCTTCGCCTTCTCGCAAACCTAACCACTCGATGTCTTTGGAGACGTTTTGGCCTACGAGGATAGCCGATCGCGAAGGCAAACAGCGGCGCACGAGTACCATGGCTGTTACGTTCACGAACAACGAGAAAGAGAGAAAGAAAGAGAAAGAGAAAGAGAGAGAGAGGAGAAAATGTCAGTATATATCCCGTGCGAGGGTGAGCCCCCCGGTCCGTCCGTCCGTCGAAACAAAACAAACAAACGAACGAACAACAAACAACGAAAAACCAAATTTACCATCTTCAAAGGGAATCCCTTCCTTCTCCAACTTTTCTCTCGTTATCCCGGTTAAAGGCTCAATCGTCGACACGATGACATTCTTCGCGTCTTCTTCTTCCTCAGCGCGCGAGGACGACGCGCCTTCATCTGTTCTTCTCCTTCTCGTCGTTTTGACGAACACGTTCACCAAAGTGCGCAACTGCTCGTCCACGACGGCGATTTGCGCCACCGCTCGGTCGTTGTGCGTGTACCCAGTCGCGACGCACTCCACGTCGATGGCGAAGAAAATGTCTTCTCCTTGTTCTTGTTCTTGTTTGTCGCGAAGGAAGTTGGATGGGACGAAGGTTGATGCGTTCGCGTTCATAATTTTTTTTTATCCCCGACGCGTGTGGTTTTTGTGAGTCGCGTGAGGAGAAAAAATGAGAGAGAAGAGAAGAGAAGAGAGGAAAGAGAAATGTGTTCGTAGCGCGCGTTTGTTCGTTCTCGCGTGTATTTTATATATATACGTTTGTGTGTGGATATAAATCGCTCTTCTCTCCAATAATGAAACTGAAATAACAACATCTCGACGCACGTTAACAACGGGAACGACGACGCGATAGGTGCAAAAGTTCTTTTTTTTTACTTTGACTGAATTCGCGTCCATTTGCCGTCGACGCTTTCTTTCCACACCGAGACTTGGTTGTTGGCGTCGGAGACGGCGAGGACGTTCCCGACGACGGACCAGCTGAGACGCCAGACGGCGGCGTTGAAATCGTTGAGAAGGACCGAGTGGTAGTCTTTGTTGTTGCTGTTATTGCTTTCGGTCCAGATGAACACTTTGCCGTCTTGCGAACACGAAGCGAGTTGTTGGACGTTGGAACCGCCGTTATTCGGCGCCCATTGGACGTCTCTCACCCAATCCGCGTGACCTCGAAGCTCCTTCTTTAGTCGCCACTGTTGCTGTTGCTGTTGTTGTTGTTGCTGATTTTGATTATAATAATTACTACTATCTCCTCCTCCTTCTTGGGCGCCTCCTCTCGTCCAAATCTTGCACAAGTTATCGCACCCGCAACTCGCAATCTCGTCGTTCTGTCCCCACGACACGCCCGTGCACCCAACCGCGTGCGCTTCGTTTGAAATCTTCACGCTCTGCCACCCTCCTCCCGACACATTACTAATAACCGCAACGCTTCCATCGCTCGAGCACGCCGCCACGGCGCACCCAAACTCGTGCGGCGCCCACGAAATCGCATTCACGCTCCCGTCGAAAAAGCCTTTCGGCGTCACGTACACTCTCGAAAAAACGTTCGAACTCGTCTCCTTCCAAATCATCACCGTGTGATCGAACGAGCACGACGCCAACAACGCGCCAAATTTCGGGTGCGCCCAAGACACCTGCCACACCGGACCTTCGTGTCCCGTGAGCGTCGTCGCGTTCGCTCTTTCCACGTTCGGAACGCCGCTTTGTTGTTGTTGTTGTTGTTCCTGTTGCTGCTGGTCGAAACCGTCGCCGCTCGTCGTCGTCGTCGCTCCGGTGTCGAACACTTTAATCGTTCGGTCGGACGAGCACGTCGCCACTCTCTGTGATTGATTCATTCATTAGTTAGTCATGGAATAGAACAGAAAACGTCAAAGCGTCTCTCTCTCTCTCTCGAACAACAACGACAAC
>Ga0255760_10005743_pt1 | contig 10535 bp, 9 predicted proteins | sample 071ome_25_FD_179960 | JGI IMG/M metagenome (GOLD analysis project Ga0255760, IMG submission 179960) | Coastal salt marsh microbial communities from the Groves Creek Marsh, Skidaway Island, Georgia - 071410BT metaG (version 2) | ecosystem: Environmental > Aquatic > Marine > Intertidal zone > Salt... | reverse complement strand
CCTCGGATAAGGCGCTTCTGACATCATCAAGTTTAAAAGGCTTGATGATCGCTGTAATCATTTTCATTTACATTTCTCCGTAAATAAATTCCAAAAAAAAAGCCGACAACCAGAACCAAACTGTTCTTTGTGTCAGCTTCAACGCTTATAACTGTTCTACTTTAAACGGACGAAAAAAAACGCTTGAATACATTTCTGATAACAGATTGCAATTCAAACGTCTATGTTCATTTAACCGACCAACCTTAGTCAGTTAAAGTAATCATACACAATGTAAATTCTATTTACAAGAGCTTTTTTTATTAACCGTACTTTTTGTCAAAGTTTTCCAAAAAGTCCGCAGCACTCAAGTAATGGTTTCCATCGCATGAAAAACTCAACCCAACACTGCCATTCATAATATTTAGGCTTGCTGTTTTAAGATATAAATTATCATCCATAAAGCGCATTTCTTGAAACTTGGAAAAAATTAATGATATCTGCTCTTTAGATACTTTTGCTTCTTCAGGGTAATTTCTTTTTGGGTATAGCAGAGTAATATTTGGACTAATGATTTCATCTAAAACATGAACATGGTAATTGTAAGGATTGTCTAATGTCCATATAGTAGCCCTTGATGATGCATAATGAAGTTTAATATGAAAGACTCCGAGATTCGATAGCAATTGAACAGCAATTTTATGCACCTGATCAATTGATTCATCCATCGCAGAAGAAATTCTTTTTTGGTTGAATAGATTTGACCTTATCTCAGGATCTCCTTTTATTTGCTTCCAATCATCTAAGACGATATCTTTGACTGGCAGATCTAGTCTCTCAATATCAATATCAAATACAATCAATCCTATTGTTTTATCTTTGGAGAGAATTTTTTGAGTCAAACTTATACATGGTTTAAAGGTAACAGTTGAGACATACGCATCTGAAATATTAATTGCATCTTTCCCATCAATTGATTTAAAAAAAGGCCTTGAGGACAGATCTTGACCTATAAATTCGCTATTGGCATTGTTCTTTTCGATATTGCTGCTGATCTGAATTCCATTTGAGTCAATCAGATACACCAAATTGGTAAATGGATGATAGTCAATAAAAATTGACAATACTTTGTCTATTTGAGTTGAATCTTTTTTTTTCGATAAGATTTTTTTACACTCTATGGCGAGGTCGTCAAAATCGACTCTCAACTTTTCAGTTAAGAATTTTTTTTGCTCGTTGATTAGATCACTTGCTCTCATCGATCAACTTGAAGTACTCAGTTTCCTTTAATATTGAAATATTATTATCAATTGCAAATTGTAGTTTTTTAGGTCCAACATTCTCACCTATCACTAAATAATCAGTACTCTGATTAACAGAAGACAGAACTTTAATGCCTATTGACTTGGCATGTTTTTTCATTTCATCTCTTGAAGTAGACATCTTGCCAGTAAATACAATCTTTTTATCCGCAAATATAGAGTTGGAATTATTTAGCTCAGACTTAAGTTTAGTTTTCTCAAGATTAAATCCTAATGAATACAGATAATCAAACTCTTCTTTAATAGAAGTTAAACCTTGAAGGATGTCACCAGCAGTTTGTTCAGCAAAACCATCTATTGCAATTATAGATTCTTCATCCAGATCAAATATTTCTTCTAGAGGACAACTTCTAAGTAAATTTTCGCAATTACCTTGACCTAGTCTATTCACACCAAAAGCAGCAAGAAATCTCCAATCTTCGATTTCCTCAATCCTTGATCTTTCTAGTTGTTTTAATAAGTTCTCAGAAGTTTTATCTCCAAAACCAAATGATGTTAACTCTTCAAAAGTAAGCTGATATATTTTAGAAATTTGATCAACACCCTGATCAAAAAGTTTTTCAATTGTTGCAACTCCAAAGCCGTCATTATTTGCCAAGACTTTGAAGAAATGCTCAATTCTGCCAATATTCTGAGATCTACATAATTGGTGATTTTGGCAAATTAGAAAATCGGAATCCCATTGCAATTGAAAACCACAACTTGGGCAATTACTAGGAATTATTACCTCTTCAGAGGGTTTCAATACCTTATTTATTTTGGGTATCACTAGACCTGAACGGGTTAATTCAATGATACTTCCTTTGCCAAGTTGTTGATCTCGAACAAGACCATAATGGTGTCCTGTGGCTCTTAAAATTGTTGCACCACTCAACTGAGTCGGTTCTAATTCGGCTACAGGAGTAATTTTTCCAGTACGACCTACTTGTGGGGTAATTGATAAAACCTTTACATGTGCTTTATCTTTGTTTTCCTTAAAGGCTATTTGCCATCTATGAAATTTACGATTCGAACCCATGTAAGATTTAATTTCATCATTGACAACCTCAAACACGACTCCATCAACATCGAAATCAACACAGTTAAGACAATAGTCTAGAATATTATCAAATTCATTTTCTAATTCTAGAAGATTGCCATCCCAGCTAGGTAATTGCTTAAAAGGGACAAAAAAAGCACCCTCTTCTTCGATAGTTTTTTTTGCTAGATTATCCAACTCTTTTTCCTTGATTAAACTAGCTTGAAAATTTCTAGGAAACTCGAAATATTTTGATAAGTTTTGTTTAAAGTAACTTTTTTTAACAACTATTTCACCAGGTCCTTGACCTTTAGGTGAATTATTAAAAATTTTTAAGCCTCTGTTAAAAACTCTAGTAATGTTACTTCCTTTTTTTCCATCGCCACGGGTATATAAGATATTTCCATCATCAAAAGCGGCAAAACCGTCTAGTTTAGGGGTTGCCTTAAAATTAATTTGATTTTTATCAAATGGAATTTCTGAGCAAGTTTTTATTATTCTTTCAATCCACTTACTAAACTCTTTTTGAGTATATGCTTTATCAGTTGAAAGCATTACTTGTGGAAGCAATAGCTTTTCTTCGGAAAATTCGACTACTTCTTCTTCTATTTTTTGAATAAATCCATGATTGGGGATTCTTTTTTTGAGTTCTTTTAGATAGATAAAATCATAATCTTCATCAGAAATAATAGGTTCTCCACTCCTGTATTTTTTATTTGCTAGTCTGCAGAAATGAACCAGCTCCTGATCGCTTAGATCTGATACTGTGATCTGATTATTTAGGATTTTATAAAGAGTGTCTTGGTTAACTGACACAAAACTATCAGAATTGAAGCGCTATTTTCTGGAAAAGGTCCCTGCTATAGTCTTTCGTTTCTTTTTCATTCTCTTCTGAGATATCATTAAAAAATACCTCTGTAAGAGAGTCTGATGCAGACTTAAGGGATAATTGAAAACTCATTCTTACTGCTTCTCCACCAAAAAGTTTTGACATAATTCCCTCATCTGAGGTTCTTATCTCTTTCAGATAAATTGATTTTTCTCTCAGATCTTTATCTTCGATGTTTGCGTTAATCTGATCAAGTGCCCAGTTAAGACTGTCCCAAGTATTAATAAAATTTGTAGCAAAGACTAACTTTGAATAACCGTTTACTCCTTCAGAAACTTTAACTTCAATTTTCTTTGTTTTGTCCTCAGCTGAGAGAATCTTTTGTACTGCTGTATTTTTTTCATCGCCAATAAACATCATTAGTCTAAGCATCATTTCATTTTCAAGCGATTGGTCTTTAGGTTTGTTTTGCCAGATAGTATCCCCACTTGCATTTTTTACAACTTCTTCCATAGAACTTAAAGTAATATATATTTCTGTTTTCTTGTCATCTGCAGAAGACTCTACTCTAACTCTAAACTTATCAACTGTGGGAAGGGTGTATGACTGCCCAACACTTTGAAGCCAAGCTCTGATAAAGTTCATTGAACTTCCAGGAACTTTTGGTCTATTCTCAAGATAATCTGTTTCTAGAATACCAATCTCTCTAGATGATTTACTAATTGTAAATCCTTGCAATCTAAGAAACTCATTTACCAAATCCCATACATTATCTTTAGACTTACTTACAATAATCCATCTCTTTTGTCCATCTCTTTCAACGGTGACAAGATTCGAATCAATTTTTACATTAGTCGAGTTATCAGTTGAATTGTCTTTAAAGCTAACCATATTTTCACTGACATCTTTCACGTATTCACTAATCCTGAATGCTTTTTGGCTTTCTGGACTAGTTAGATCGGGGGGTATCTCTAGAGAATTCACTGACTTGTCAGCGTAATAATTTATTGGAATATCACCTAATTTTCTTTCATCTGTTGGTTTTTGATCATTGGAAGAGCATCCAATTAACATTAGTAGGATATACAAAGGTATTACTATCTTCATTAAAGCGCTCCTATCGATTTCAAATCTAACTCAATAATTTCCTGTGCATCCTTATTTAAAAGTGTTAAAGGCAATCTTATACCATTTTCACAGAAACCCATCTTATGCATGGCCCATTTAACTGGAATGGGGTTCGATTCAATAAACAAATGTGAGTGTAAATTAGCGACAGATAAGTCTGTTGCTTTGGCTTTTTCAGAATTTCCTCTTATAGCAAAATCATAAGCATCTGAGACAAATTTTGGAGCAACATTTGCAGTTACTGAAATTCCTCCATGTCCTCCCATCAAAATAAATTCTATTGCGGTTCCATCATCTCCACTTAAAAGAATAAATTTCTCTGGACATTTTTCTATTAAATTTTTTGCAACATTCAGATTGCCAGTAGCATCTTTAATTCCGATAATATTTGACAATTTAGAGAGTCTAACAATGGTATCAACTGACATATCAACACCAGTTCTTCCAGGAACATTGTAGAGAATTTGATCGATTTCTACACTTTCTGCAATTTTCTTATAATGTTGATACAAGCCCTCTTGGGTAGGCTTATTGTAGTAAGGAGTAACTAAAAGACAGGCATCGGCATTAATGTCTTTAGCAGCTTGAGTTAGCTCAATAGCTTCCGATGTCGAGTTCGCACCTGTACCAGCAATTACAGGAATTCTTCCGTTAGAATACTCAATGGTTTTTTTCATGACTTTAATATGCTCGTCATGATTAAGTGTTGCAGACTCTCCTGTTGTTCCAACCGATACAATGGCTTTAGTTCCAGATTCAATATGAAAATTAACTAGTTTTTCAAGAGCATCAAAGTCAACTTCTCCGTTTTCATACATCGGAGTAATTAATGCCACCATAGAACCAGTTAAAGGATGAGAAATTTGCAAAGTTAGTAATCTCTTAAAAAGCTTGTTTATATTATATATTAATGCAAATTTTAAATAAAAAAAACCCACCATATAAACGACAGTGGGTTTTTTAAAATTTAAGGTTAAATTTAATTATAAATCGTACCCTTTCTCCTCATGAGATGTAATATCAATACCTTGTTGCTCCTCATCATCAGAAACTCGAAGACCTGTGATAGGTTCGACAATTTTAAGAATGATAAAGGTTGCAACTGCAGTGTAAATAATAGTTGATATCACCCCTACAAATTGCACACCCAATTGTGATGATATAGTCATTCCTTCGGCAAGGCCCTGCCCACTAAAAATACCTAATGAAGAAGCTGCAAATATTCCAGCCAATAGGGTTCCGATGATTCCACCTACACCGTGCACAGGAAAGACATCTAGTGAGTCATCAATTTTTAGTTTTTGTTTCACAAAAATTACTGCATTAAAGCATACGACACCTGCTAAAAACCCGATAACAAGTGCTCCTGCTGGCCCAACAAATCCAGAAGCAGGGGTTATAGTTCCAAGTCCAGCAATAATTCCTGTCACCATTCCAAGAGCAGTAGGTTTGCCAAATTTCACCCACTCATAAAACATCCAAGTAATTGCTGCAGTAGCTGCTGAGATATGAGTGACCAGCATTGCCATAGCTGCATCACCATTAGCTGCAAGAGCTGAACCACCATTAAATCCAAACCATCCAACCCAAAGCATTCCTGCTCCAGTAATAGTCATGGTCATATTATGTGGTGGCATTGGTTTTTGTGGAAAGCCTTTTCTAGGGCCCAATACAATAGCTGCAACTAGGGCTGCAACACCTGCAGTGATATGAACCACTGTTCCACCGGCAAAATCAAGAAGGCCCATTTGACCAAGCCATCCACCACCCCATACCCAATGAGTAACTGGTGAATAAACAACTATTAACCATATGGTAGAAAATAAAAGAACCGCGGAAAATTTCATTCTTTCAGCAAAACCACCAATAATTAGAGCTGGTGTAATAACTGCAAAAGTCATTTGAAATAAGGCAAATAAACTCTCTGGTATATCACCACTTAATGAACCCTCTGAAACACCTGCAAATAGCAACTTAGAGAAATCACCTAAGTAAGCACCTTCACCACTAAATGCTAAAGAGTACCCAAGAATTAGCCAAACAATGGAAGCAATTCCTGCAATCGCAAAACATTGCATTAAAACTGATAGGATGTTTTTAGATCTTACAAGTCCACCATAAAATAAAGCTAAGCCAGGCAGGGTCATAAATAATACTAATGCAGTTGAGGTAAGAATCCAAGATGTATTTGCACCATCAATACCTTCAGCAAAAACGGTAAACGGCATTAAAGCCAATAAAGCTAGTAATTTTTTCATTGTATTTCTCCCAGTTTAAAGCGCGTCTTGATCAGTTTCGCCAGTTCTAATACGAACAACTTTTTCTAGATTAGTTACGAAAATTTTTCCATCTCCGACCTTTCCAGAACTTGCAACACTGCTAATTGCACTGATAACTGAATCCAGTTGATCACTGGATATTGCTATTTCTAACTTAATTTTGGGTAGAAAATCAATTTGATATTCGGCGCCACGATAGAGCTCGGTATGTCCTTTTTGTCGACCAAAACCCTTTACTTCTGTGACAGTTATTCCAGATACTCCAACTTCGGAAAGAGCCTCTCTAACATCATCAAGAATGTGTGGTCTAAGTATTGCTGTAACAAACTTCATAGTTAATCCTCATTAAATAGATTGATTAAATCTATATTTATATACCCATCTTGGGACATGAAGCTGCAATGCTTATTGAATAAATTCTGCGTCGTTGCAGAAGTTGTGTAATTATAGAAAACTATTGATTATTAATCAAGTTCAGTTTTATTTAATAGATCTTTTCTCTTGGAGGAAGTGTTGAGCTTTGATTGCTCTTCTCTCCAGGTATCAATATTTTTTTGATGACCACTCAGAAGCACATCAGGCACCTTTTGCCCATCAATTTCTTCTGGTCTTGAATACTGAGGATATTCAAGATGACCATCAAAAAAGGAATCTTGAGTCGATTCAGAGTTTCCTAGAACACCTTTCACTTGACGCCCCATTGAATCAATTAAAACCATCGCAGCTAACTCTCCCCCACTAATCACATAGTCTCCAATCGAGACTTCCATATCTACATCATGATCAATAACTCTTTGATCAATTCCCTCATACCGACCGCACAATAATGTGATGTTTTCATATTGAAGCAATTCAGAGATAAGGTTTTGATCTAATTTTCTGCCTTGAGGGGAAAGATAGATAACTCGAGTATTGGGAACTTCCTTTTTGATGACACCTATAGAGTCTCTAATGGGTTGGACCTGCATGACCATACCTGGTCCTCCACCATAAGGTCGATCATCAACATTTCTATATTTATTCTTCGTAAAGTCTCTTAGTTGCCAAGTATGAATTGACAGAAGTGAGTCTTTAATTCCTCGCGCTATTACCCCTTCATCTCTAATAGCTGAAAACATTTCAGGGAAGATTGTAATGACATCAAATCGCATTAATCAAGCTAATAACTCGACAAGAATCTCATAGTAGATTTCAGATAACCTATCTAAGTCCTCAACTGATACATGTTCATCAATTTTATGAATAGTTGAGTTGATTGGACCCAACTCAACTACTTCTGAATTAAGCATTGGAGCAATAAATCGTCCGTCAGATGTCCCACCAGAAGTCGAAAGTGTCGGCCTGTACTTTTTGATTTTTTGGATTGCATTAGAACAAGCAGAAACCAATTGTCCTTTTTCAGTGAGGAATGGAAAACCCGAGTGATCCCATTCAATATCATAATCAAGATTATTGTTAGAAATAATTTCCTCAACTCTATTCATTAACTCCTCATGCGTTGTCTCGGTAGAGTATCTAAAGTTAAATAGTATTTCTATGGAATTTGGTATTACATTGGTTGCTCCAGTTCCAGAATTGATATTAGATATCTGAAAGCTCGTGGCAGGAAAATATTCATTGCCTTGATCCCAATTCTCTTTAACTAGCTGACTGACAGTTTCAGATGCAATATGGATTGGATTTTTTGCCAAATGGGGATAGGCAATATGCCCTTGTTTGCCATTAATCACCAATCTACCATTTAAGGATCCACGCCTTCCATTTTTTATTACATCGCCGAGTTTTTCAGTTGAAGAAGGCTCTCCAACAAGACAAAAGTCAACTGGTTGATTTTTTGAATTCAAATATTCACAAACTTTTACGGTACCATTAACAGCAGGTCCTTCTTCATCAGAAGTGATTAAAAAACCAATAGAACCTTTATGGTTAGGATAATCAGTAACAAATTTTTCTGTGGCTGTTACCATTGCAGCTAATGAACCTTTCATATCTGCAGCCCCTCTTCCGTAGAGATTGTCATTATGGATTTCTGCAGCAAAGGGGTCAACTTTCCATGAATTTAAATCCCCTACCGGAACGACGTCTGTGTGACCCGCAAAGACAAAAACAGGTGAATCTGTACCCTTTATAGCCCAAAGATTGTCAACATCAAAAAACTTTAAATTTTCAAAACTAAAACCAACATCTGAGAGTCTGTCAGATATTATCTTTTGACAACCTGCATCCTCAGGTGTCAGAGATTTCTGTTGAATCAGGTGTTTTGCAAGTGGAAGTGTTTTACTCATATTGGGTGAGGTTATTCTACCTTGAATTTAACTAAAGGACTATATTGCACATTAATCGGCTCTGAAACAACTTCATAATCATCTTTTTGTCTTATCGCATTACCCGACTGACTCAATCTAACCACGACCAAACCCTCATTTAATGAGGAAAGCGGTATGGATGGCATCACTTCATTATCTTTTGTGAGAACAAGTCTTCCTTTGTACTCCTTTAATTTAATTTTCTGAATGGCGACTGGCATAGGAGGGCCATTCACTGATTTAACATATACCATAAGAAAATCTTCTGCTCTTCTCTTTAAGACTTCATTTGAGAAATCGATTTCGACTGAGACTGTGGTTGATGGAATCTCTTCACCTGAGACAATCGAATCAAGCTCTTTTAAAATGTCAACTAATATTTGCCTATCTTGATGATTAGCAGGAAGTGCATTCAAAGCCATCTCCCAAGTGCTTTTAGCGAGTTCAAATTGCCCGCCATTAACTGCAATTAAACCTGCTACATACAGAGCATCTGGAGAATTCGGATTGATTTTGAGGGCTTTATCAATGAGTTGTGCAGGTCTTCCCCTGAAATCATTTTCTTGGGATGTTGCAATGGCCGATGCAAGCTCAATTAGTGTATTAATATTTTCCGAGTCAATCTCATATGCCTTCTCATAGGCTGAAATTGACTCTGAAATTTTTCCTTGCTCAAATAGTGTTAGACCTAAAACTCTCCATGACTCATCATCGTTAGGATTGTCTTGCAAAAATTGTCTAAGTTTTTGCTCACTCTCCTCTAAAGTAGGCGTTTTAGAAAGCTCGTTTGGCTTGGGAACAAAATCAGGAGCTAGTGTTTGATATATTGTTAAGGAAAAAAGACCTAAAAATATCAAAGAGAAATAAACAATGTAATCAGATTTTGTATCTCTATTCTTCCACACATTGGTTTCTTCAAGGTCAAGAGTTAATGCCTCTTCTATTTCAACCTTAGACTTGTCAAAATCTTCTTCAGAAATATTTCCATTAGTGAAATCAGTCTCCAATTCAAGAAGTTTATTTTTTGAGAGCTCTATATTCGACTGATTTGCATCTAATATCTCTGGTTTTTTAGATCTGAAATAAAACTTTAGAATCCATAAAGCAGAAACAATAATTAATATTAAAAACCACCAAATCATGCTCTTGCCTTCATCCGATATCTCCTGTCGAAGGCAGCTAGAATTGCACCAAAGGAAATCAAAATTCCACCTAACCAGATTAGTCTGACCAAAGGCTTGAAATAAATTCTCAAACTCCAAGAGTTTTCATTTAATGCCTCACCCAAAGAGACGTATATATCTTGATAAAGAATAGGCTCAATTGCTGCCTCAGTCATCGGCATCCCAGATGTGTAAAAACGTTTTTCAGGTTTCAGGGTAAAAAGCTTCTCCCCATCTTTTGAAACCTCAATTTCACCTATATTGCCTCCATAATTAGGTCCTGATAAACTTTCCACGCCGATAAATTTGTAGTCATAATTTGCAACTGTTACGCTTTCGTTAAAAGTCATTTCGATGTCTTTCTCAATTCCTAGCTGGGTAGTTACTGTTGCGCCTAAAACAAATACCGCAATACCAATGTGCGCAATGATCATTCCAATAAATGAGCCACTTAACCTAGCATTATTTCTCATATTTTTAACAACAAGCTGGATTGAGTGCGCCACAATCC
>Ga0255760_10005735_pt1 | contig 10542 bp, 11 predicted proteins | sample 071ome_25_FD_179960 | JGI IMG/M metagenome (GOLD analysis project Ga0255760, IMG submission 179960) | Coastal salt marsh microbial communities from the Groves Creek Marsh, Skidaway Island, Georgia - 071410BT metaG (version 2) | ecosystem: Environmental > Aquatic > Marine > Intertidal zone >... | reverse complement strand
TGAATTGCCTTCAGGTCTTGGGCGAGTTCGATGCTGTACTCAGCTTTCAGTGCGCGTGACTTAGCGGTAACAGCAATCTTCTCGATGCTGAATGCCATTTCTGGGAATACGCTGGTAGCAGCCTCACCCAGAGCTTCAGCAGTGCTGGTGTCCATGGCGCCAGCAGATGTGTATGTACCACCATCATTCAGAACAGCAGGGTTAGTGCCAGTCTGAGCAGAACCACCAGTGCTGGTGCTGCTGTTATAGGGAGTACCAGACCATGCTTGGTTAACTTCGTTGTAGAAGGTCTCGTCTCCAGTTTGACCCTCATACTTCGAGCGCATGGCAAAGATCAGTCCAGTAGGACCGTTCATAGGCTGAACGCCACAGATGTCATAGGCGATCAGGTTAGGCATCGAACGACGGATCAGCGAGATCAGTACGGGATCGAAACCAGCAATATTACCAGCACCTGTTGTAGGTGTGTTGATAGGACCAGCATTTGTAGGTGCTTCGGTCAGCATTCTCTCCTCACGGAGGAATTTTTCTTGGTTCTCCAGCAGTTGAGAAGTTACGGCTCTCTTGTAATTGTCCTTGATCTCGGGGAGATCACCGTGAGACAGAACAGGTGCCCACTTCTCCTGGAGTTGTTCGGTATTGAACATGTTTTGACTCCTAAAAGAAAAATGTTAGTTGTGAACTATAGTATATTTATGATTTTTAAAAATCACTTGTTATAACGAGCGATTGCGTTGACATAAGCAGCCATATGAGCAGGAACTTCCTTCTCGATGACAGGCTCAGACTCTTCTACGCTCTCGTTGATTTGAGCCTTGGGGAAATAATTTTCCTTAATGGTCTCAATTTTTTCGCGGTATGATGCTTCATCAGTAAACTCTACGCCCTCAGCGAGTGAGGAGAGTTTTTCCTTCTGAGTATCTGCGAGACCTTGTGATACTTCGACAACGATTGACTCTTTGACGAATTCTCCAAGAGCAGAATTTAATTCAATGTTTCTTTCAATTTGTTCGTTGAGTTTTGTTTCCATCTCATCAAGTTTGTTGCTCATCCCCTCAACCATATCGTACTTCTCCTCAGGGATGTCCATGTAGTGTTCAGTGAACACACCCTTCAGAGCAGACATAAATGACTCGGCAATCTCAGTACGAATTCCTTCGTTGACTGCGAGTTTGTTATCATTAATCCATTGCTCTACAACATAGTTCAGGAATGAATCAACCTTAGCGGTCATTTCTTCCTTCATCACTTCAATTTGCTCATTTAACTGAGCAGCATAACCTTCTTCTAAACGCTTAGTTTCTTCCTCAATTTTGGATGAAACAGCAGCAGTAAAGATTGTTGTTGCTTTTTCCTTAAACTCTTCGGAAAGTTCCTCGCCATTGACAAGGGCATTGATGTCGTCGGTAACATCAATTTCTTCTTTCTTCAGAGAAGGCATTGCTTCCCCGCCACCACGGCTGACACTCTTGCCAGCCATATCCTTACCACCTTCTAATTTAGGCATAGGATCTTGCTTGCCTTCACCCGAGTTAACAGCAGTTTTAGACTTCTTAACTGGAGCAGCAGCCTTAGCACCAGAGTTCTCAAATTTACCTGAGTACTCAGCAGATGTGCCAGCAGCCATTGGTTCAACATTGGCAACAGCAACATCAGCGCCAGAAGCACTAGGAAGATGTGAACCTTCTGCTGGAGCAGCACCAGCAGTTACAGCATTTTTCATTTCTGTAACAGTCTCCGCATCAATATTTTCTGATACGAATTCTTCAAATTTCTCGTTTAACGAATTAGCCATTAAGATTACCCCTACGGATACTTTGATTTTCTAATACTTATTTATTAATTTTATAAGTTAGAGAGCAGTCTCTCAAACGACTCAAGGATTTTATTCTCAAGTTGATTGCGTGAGACTCTTTCTAACTCTTCCTTAACTCTCTGGATTTCGGCTTCCTTAAAGGCACCGTTATCCCAGACCCACTCTTTTCCTTCCATGATTCCATTCACAAAAGCGTCAGGTGCGGAAGGATCTGCTACAATATCGGCAGCAGTTGTGAGCATAAAGTCATCACGAACATAGTTAGAACCACCTTTGGATTCCAGACTACCAACACCTCTGGATGAAACGCCAAGTTGAACACCTTCACGAAGAAGGTTCTTGGCAATCAAACCCATAGGAGTTTCAAGAAGTTTTGCCTTACCGATATAGTTTGAACCATCCTGGTAAAGTTCCACAATCTTATGCGATACTCTGTCGAGGTTGATGGTTGGACCATCGGGATGACCGAGTTCACCAAGAGCACGGGACTTCATAATATAATTTTCATTATAATTAGTCACCTCGCGCTGAAGAACAGGCATAGGATATACACGACCATTGCGATTCTTGATATCGCCCTGGAGGAACACTCCCTGGATATATGTATACTCCTTTCCATCCTTCTCTTCAGTGAGAAGTTGAATGTCATCAATGTGCTCTACGATTAGTTTCATTGTTCTTCCGTGGGTTCTGGTTTGGTGGTAGGTTCTTCAATCGGTTCTTCTGCTGATGCTTCAGGAACTTCAACCTCTGGTTCTTCCTCGGTGGGATTCATCAATTGCGAAGCATACTCTTTTTTATAAGCATCTAATTGCTCGGATGCTTTTTGATAAAGTAAATCAATCACTTCATCAGATGCTACAGAGTTTTCTCCGTTGACGATTTTATCAATCAATTCTTTAGTTACAGTCATAATAGTAAAATTGGTTTGTATATTATTTAGTTTTCAAGCTCTTTAGAAGTCTGTGCTTTCATTGGTGGTTTAGTTTTTGTATCTTTAGGTCCATTAGCTGGTGGTTTCGGTGCTAAAGGATCTTGCTCTACTGGCATCACAGGAACATCCATAAGTTCACCAGACTTCTTCTCCTTCTCAATCTGAATACGAATTTCTTCGATTTCAGATTCTTTCTGTTGTAAGATCTGACGCTTGATATAATCGTTTGAATAATAAACACCCATGAAAGGTTGCATTCTCTCAACAAGATTTAATCTTTCACCGATCATCTCAATTTCTTTGAGTTCTGTGAAATGGTTATCAAACAGGTAATCATATTGAATATGCTGTTCCATCATTTCCCAATCTTCTGTGGTGATAACACCTTTCAGAATTAATTGAGTCTTCAACATGTCATTGAAGAGATGTGAGAATTGCTTGCGGAGTCTTCCAACAAACTTGATGAACTTCAGTTCGTCGCGCAAGATTTCATTAGAACGACCTAAGCTAAATCCCTTTTCCTCGCCCACGCGAGATGGTGGGAGGTTAAGCGATTTATAAAGTTTCTTGAGGAAATACTCAACATCCTTGAGTTCGCCAAGGTTCTGAGCACCAGGAAGTGTGGTGATTTCTGTTCCTCTACCACCTTCACGGCGAGGTAACCAGAAATCTTCCAGCATACTCATGAATTTTTTGTCGTCACGAATCTCGCCAGTGTTAGCATCGTAGACTAACTTATTTCTGTAGCGAGACATAACCTCGCGGAGGTATTGCTCTGCCTTTACTTTAGGAAGATTGCCAACATCAATGTAGAAAATTCTACGCTCTGGGGCACGAGACATTCTATAGATAACCAGAGAATCTTCGATCATTCTCAGTTGGTTAACTGCCTTCAGTGATTTGTGGAGATAGGACAATGGAAGGTTGTTGTTCATATCCAACAAACCTGAGGTAACAAATGTAATAGCATCAGGAGCAATCTTGACTCCTAACTGATCATTGCCACCAATACTTATTGCTGAATTTGAATTTGAATTAAATACTCCTTTTGGATTGTAAAGATAGTACTCATTCACATTACCGTAATCTACTTTACCCCTTTCATCTGTTGCGGGTTTATCAGTTTTCCTGACCTCACGCATTTTCTTGATCTTCAGAGGATCAATATAGCGCAGTTCCTTGATACCCTCTGTTGGTTTCGTGAGATCAATTACTTTATGATAATACAGTCTGCCATCAATGTACCAACGCCTGAAAATGTGGTAGCATTTTTTGTCAAACTGAATCAGTCTTTTAACTTCTTTAAATTCTTCTCGAATTCTTTTCTTGATTGAGTCGCTTACTTCAAGATTAGAAAGTTCGATTTCTACAGGAGAATCATCACCATCAGCAACGATTGCCTCGTTGACAACTTCATCAATTGCGGAGTCTACTTCAGGGTGTAATGAGACTTCGCGATATTTGCGAATCATCTCAAACTCATTTTTTGAGACACCCTCAATATCAACATATTGACCGTAATAACCTCCAGCGGAGATCGTTACGGTCCCATCATCGTTATTAGGAGCAACAGGGGAGATTAACCTCTGCTGCTCCTTTTTCTTTTGATTATCTTTATCTAAAGAAAATCCAAATAACTCCGCCATTGTATAAGGTTAACTACAGTGTACTGTAGTTATTTATCAGATTGCGGAAGCGCCTACATCAGAAGTTTCCCACCAGTCATACTGGAACTCAACTGTATACTCAGCAACTGTGTTGTTGTTATCGTATGACAGATCGATTTGTGAAATGTTGCTTGGGAAAGCGTTGTTGAAAGTATAAGATCTAATGACGCTATGAGGATCACTCAGATCAGTACCAGAGTTTGTACCTCTCTTCAGTTGATCTACTTTCAGAGTAGCAGCATAGTTATCAGTATAACCAGCACCATCATCGTGCTTATTGAGGCGATCCATCCAACTCTCAAAGAATGCTCTGAGGGTAAGATCTTCATCAGCCATGACTGTAACAGTCCATGATTCGAATGTACGATCACCAGGAAGTTTGATGACTCTGCCTCTGAAGGGAACTTCTACAGTTCCAACCGTGCTGGCAGGAATGCCAGCAGAACGGCAGAGGAACGAAAACGCAGCATCTGTTCCTGTTACATCACTTGAACCAGCAGCACCTGTGATTGCTGAACCTAAAGTTGGTACGCTAACTTGGAATAAATTAGGGCGTAAACCATAACCAATCTTATCTTTGAATGAAGTTAAGTTTGCCATTGTTTGATTATCTCCTTATGTGTATTTATTTTCTAATCAAACTCTACCAACTACTTCGTCAAAGCTAACACCAGTGCGGGTAGCAACGAATGTCAGGGTGATGAAGTTAATCGAACGAGCGGGCTTGATGTAGATATCAGCAACAAATTCATTACGGTCAATAACATCAGCGGTGTTATTTGACTCATCAGCAACAACGAGGAAATCAGTCATGCCTCTTCTTGCCTGAATGTCACGCATGTAGTTATTTACCTGAGTGGTAAAGTTAGTGCGTGTGGTAACATCATTTAATTCAAACAGAACACTCTTCGAGAAATCTTTGATTGTTCTCTCAAGGATGAGGAACAGACGACGAACATTGATTCTGTCGAAAGCGGAAGGACTACGCAGAGCAGTCTTGTCTCCAAAGAGTACGATACCTTGACCAGGGAAAGAAACGATTGGGTTTACACGCTTAGCGTAAAGATCATCTCTCTGCTCTTGGTTGGGGTTGAAAGCAATCTTGATTGCGTTTCTCAGGTTACCTCTGTTGAAACCAGCAGGTGAGTACCAAGGTTCAGCAACCTCAGTGGTGTTAACACAAAGACCAGCCATGTCAGCGTTACATGGAATCCAGCGATAAGTATCGTTGAAACGGTCGTAGATGTACTTATAGTTGTTATCAAATACAGCGTAAGAAGAACTATCGCTGATTGACTCGAAGAAATCAACTACATTCTCTGCTTGAGCAGCAGCACTGGAAGCATCGCTACCGATAACATCAGATCTCTGAGGTGATACGAAAGCGATACAATCTTTTCTTGTGTTAGCAAGGTTGATCAGTGAATTTGCCTTAGCAAGAGTAGTTGGACCAGAGAGGATGTAATCGATAACCAGAGTTTCGGTATCGGTAAATACATCCAGATAGGTCTGAGTCTCGTTACCTACATTGTAGTTTTGGTAATCAGTACCACCAGACAGGGTGTATGATTTTGGACCATACAGTTTGAACTCATCTGCTGAAGATGAACCATCAGCAATATCAACAGCACCAGAAGCCTCATATACTGGAGCATCTTCGTATGCGGTTACATAAACATACTTAGAACGACCCTTGATTACATTTTTGAAGAAGTTTCCTTCACCTTCGGTAGTCTTGGCATCAGGTGCCTTGGATACATAAAGGATCTTTTCAAGAATTGAGTTTGAAGTTCCAGTAATTCCACCAGTTTTATCGATAACTACAAAGTGAACTTCATCCTTTGAACCACCTCTATCGGCAACATAAGGTGAAGTGTTAGGACGAGGAGCGATTGCGTTCCACTTGATCAGACCAGGAACAGCATACTGCTGATCATACCAAGTAGTAACTGAATCAACATTCTCACCACTTACAGTTCCGTTTTTAGCAAACTTAGCAGAACCAGCATCCAGAACTACAGCAACCTTTGTGGTGTCTGCTGTGTTGTCCTCATAAACCTTACCAACTGCTGTGCCATCAGTAATTGAATCTCCCTTGGAGAAAGCAACACCCGAAGCAAGAGTCAGGATTTGATCAGCGCCAGCGTCGATGCTTACGACCTGAAGAGCATTACCCCATGAACCTGGAGTCTTCGAAGCAAACTTATAAGTTTGTGAAGCACCTTCGAAGTTTGTTTCATAATCAGATTCATTTTCAATACTAACTGAAGCAACGCCACCTGAGTTTGCGTTTGTCAGGTATCCAGCAGCGTTGCTGCCAATTCTTGCTACCTGAAGATTACCACCGTAGTTAAGAAACTCGGAAGCAGTGAACCAATACTCATAGTTATCTGCGGTTGGCTTACCGAAAGTTTCTACAAGTTCTTTCTCTGTTGTGATTAATTTTGAGACGCCCACTTCGCCCTGTGTGAAAGGACCAGCGATAGCGCCTACATTGGTAATTGTTTCCTGGAGGCGTGAATTAGTAAAATCACGCTCCTGAACAATAATACCTGGCGATGTTTGAGATGCCATCTTTTACCCCTAAAGTTCAGATTTTATTCTGTGATTATTTATGAAATCCTTAGTTTCAAGTGGGGAAACGATGCGTGAACATACTACCAGTCAGGGTATTCCCATCTAGAGTTATCCTTCTTTCTTCTCTCAGTTATTCTCATTATAGTACATTCTTTACACTCATATGAATATGCTGATAGTGTTGTTCTACCTCTTCTAGTTCTATAAAAATCTGTAAGTAGATCTTTAACTTTTCCACAAGATCTACATTTCCTTTCTTTGAAAAGGAGATGCTCTAGTTCAAACTCCTCTTCAAAATCCATTAGAGATAAGACCCCATGTAGGTGAACTCTGACGACACATCACCATACTCATCAAGGAACCAACGATCTCCAGACTCATCTACAAAACTTTCTTCCCCTTCTAGACCATCGGAAATAAAACCAAATGGTGCCATGTCCTGCTCAATCTGATTCTTCTGCTCATCATAGATTCTCTGACGAACATCATTGTCAGTCATTTCTTTAAAGTAATCTTGTACTGCCAACCAGCAGAAGATTACCAGACACATCGCAAGGTCATCGTGGCAACCTTCTTCTGCCTCAAATGATTGATTCTTTTGGATGAATGTGGTAAGTTCACTAATAGTATCGTAGTCTGGAATCAAGAGTTTATCATCCTCAATAAAAGTCTTGAGGTTTAGGCAACCAATCTTCTTTACAGTTTTGGACATCTTCACACCCAACTGTGTTTTCTTTCCAGAGAATCCTGTACCAACAATCTGTCCAGCGCGACCCCTCATGGCACACATAAGAACATGGTCATACTCAAGATCAAAGTGAATCATTGATGCTACCTGATCACCGATGTCATTGACCTCCGTTAGGATGTATGCTTTATTATATGCTTTTGCTATGTCAGTGATGACACTAGGAAACATGATCGGTTTGATCTCGTTATTTTTATATCTTGCTACTAATTTGTACGGAAATTTTGTAATGTCAAAAACCAGAAAAGCACTGTAATCGCTGCCAACGCCACGGGCAACATCCACAGTAACAATATAGTCGTGATCTTTTTGTGGGTTTTCATATACTACCAAACCTTTATTATTATCAGTAATAGGATCTTCATAGACCATTGTACGCAGTTTGCTAGCAGCAATAAGCGTATCAACTGATCCAAGAAATTCACACTCAAACTCTTGTGTGAACTGTCGTAGTGATGTGTTAGCAATTGTTTGTTCCTTCCACTTAGCATCTCTACCAGGAACTTGAGACCAGTGGACTTCTGTGGTGATGTATTCATTCTTTCCCCTCTCAGCATCATGCCAAAGTTTGTAGAACATGTTCATCCCGTTTGGTGTGGAGATGATAATTACCTTTGTAGATTTACCAGATGAAATGGTAGGATATACAGAGGAGAAAAACTGTTCAGCAATATGAGTCGGAACGAACGCAAATTCGTCCAAGAAGATGATGTTGAATGACATACCTCGGACAGCAGAACTGGAGGTCGATGCTGCCATAATCTTTGAACCATTCTCTAGTTCAAGAGAACCTTTGTTCCATGATACGATACCTTGCTGCATCCACTTGGGAAGATTTTCATATGCCAACTGTAACCTACCAAGAAGTTCCCTGGAGGTTGAGAGTTTGTTTGCTAGAATACCAATATTAACATTGTCATTGAAGATAGCATAATGTAGCAGATAAGATACCACTGTGGTACTCTTACCTGTCTGTCTAGGTAGTTTCGCAATATTAAATCGGTTCGCATGGAATCGATGAATCATGTTCTCCTGGAAGTCCCACATTTTAAATGGAACGAGACCTTCATCCAGCGAAACAATTTTGATGTAATTTTTTGTAAAGTATACGGGATCTTCCTTACACTTCAACCATTCTTCAATTTGTTCTTGTGTAAATTGAATCTGGACATTCGCCGCTTTGAGATTTGGCGAACCTTTATATATTTGATTCTGTGACATGAATTAGCAATTCCAGGCTCTTAATGATTTATTGATTCTTGAATCGGGATCCTTAGCAGTTTTCTTGGAGGTTAGTTTCTTTTTCATACCTTTCATTCTAGCGCAGAAGGATGCCCTCCTGGGATTTCCAACCTTTTTGCTAGGTGCTTTGAGGTCAGATCCTGGATTTTCCTTCTCGTAAGACTTTCTGCCTTTCTCGTTGAGTCCTCCAGATTTGTTTTGACCAGATTTTCTGGTCCATGCTGCTCCTTCATCTAATTCTTTGTTGGGAACATCCAAGGACTCATTCACGCCGCTGTCCATATAGTCAGCAACAGTATCAAGGTAATCCGTGGCGCGGGTTAATTTAGATTGAACCCATGCTTCTAAATTACCTTCGCCTTGGATATGCTTATTTATTCTTTCGATAGCCGCTACAGCAATTGCCATTTCCCTGCGAACCATTTCATGCTCGTAATCTTCTTTAAGATGACTGCGGAATTCTTTGAAAGTTTTCATCTTACTGCTCTGTTAGTATTAATAAATCGAATGCTGCTGTATAACGACCGTTGTTTGATCTGGTTGTAATCCTTAAATCGATATCAGATTTCTCTGGGATGCGGATTGGGAATGAGAAGTCATAATCATATTGACCACCAGCACCAGCAACCTCAAATGAATGGGCAATCCTAAATGCTGTTTCGTTTTCATATCTAACAAACATGTGACCGCTACCATCAGCAGAAGATTGAGCGGTACAAACACCTCTGTATAGATAACCAGTTTTACCAGCAGGGATTGTGTAGATTGCCATAAGAGTTTGACCCTTGGTGGCAGTAATTTTCAATACATCAACACCACCTTTAGTGAAGGTAATATCACCAACATTATTCTCACCAGTTGAGATGTATGCTCTAAACACACGGCGGAACTCTGTGGTGCCTGCTACAGTTGCTGTGCTGGATAATGTGATAGTGTCAGACACTTCGTTGAAGTCATTATCCAATCCAAGAATTGTCACAACCTTTCCATTATCGGAAGCATCAGCAATAGCAGCGGTGATTACACCAGCAGTGCTCCATGATGCCCATGGATAAACGGTATCGTTCTTATCCCAGACGGTTCCAGTTTGACTTTGTGACATTGCTGGCACAGCACCAAACTTATGAACGGTTGAAGCACCACGGACTTTACCCATGGCGACATTCAATCTAAAGTTATCGTCCCAGTGAAATGTTGCTGCCATGATTAGTTCTTATATGCTACTGATGTTGCCCAGACAGAAGCAGAAGATCCTGTAGTGGCATTTAAAGTTTCCGATGCTAATTTTTCAATTAAAACACGCTCACCTGCTGCGATATAAATTTCATTACCATTGCTGTTGGCAATGAGACATGCTGTTGTATTTGTATTAACTACAGAAACTAAAGTTGCTGATGATACATTATCTGCTGCTGCGTCAATATCAACAGCAGTTGACAGAGGTTTGATAATCATTTTCTTTTTTATTTCTATTTATCTTGAATGTTCTTTGAAGCATTCTTCAACATCTTCGCAAGATCGGCAGTGGATCCAACAAACATGGTATTATTCACAGTAG
>Ga0255760_10005733_pt1 | contig 10543 bp, 9 predicted proteins | sample 071ome_25_FD_179960 | JGI IMG/M metagenome (GOLD analysis project Ga0255760, IMG submission 179960) | Coastal salt marsh microbial communities from the Groves Creek Marsh, Skidaway Island, Georgia - 071410BT metaG (version 2) | ecosystem: Environmental > Aquatic > Marine > Intertidal zone > Salt... | reverse complement strand
TACCACATTTGGTGTTCCACGCATGTCCAGAGTGCGGTGATGAACTCGATCCGAGACAGAGCAGAGATACGGACCGCCCCGACGATTGGGCGTTTATTTGCTGGGAGTGCGAAACAAGTTTCATGCCTGATTTAACTCAAATGGTCGAAGGTATTCTTTCAGAACCTCGAATTTCGATTGACCCAAACAAAGCACCACGCTCTCCAGTTCCACCTAAGCCAGCAAGCCTTGATTTCTCAAGCGTGAACAATCTCATTTTGCAAGACCTCCAACAGACTGGTGCTTCTGCAGATGAAATGACCAAGGCGATTGAAGAAACTGTTGTTGCTGGTGGTCTCATGGACATTAACGATTGGATTGACCAAACCCTTGCTGCCAAAAATTACATCCAAGCTCAAGAAGACAGAGAAGATTTCATTCTCCGAACCGGTGCTGGTGCTACGAAGTTCAACAAGTGGATGAAGAAGGCTGGCTTGTTCTTTAACAAGCAAACAGGCCGTTGGACACGCGAAAAGGCTCGGTGATGCAAGGCCATGACCATGCCAAAGATGGTGAGGATTCTACGTGGAGCTGAATTGCTCGGTCAGTGTACTATGGACCCTCAGGAGACCATCGTCGAACATGCCATTCGCATGGGGATGAGCATACCGACAAATTGTACATCAGGTACGTGTGGAACTTGTATGGTTACGCTCCTTGCAGGTGATATCCCTCTTGATAATGACTTACCGCCTGGTTTGGATGAAGACTATGTCGCAGATGGGGGGCGTCTTGCTTGTATTGGTAAACCTACCACCGCTGTTGATATCGACATTCGTCCTCCACTTTGATGATTGATATGTTTGAGGAGTGGGGTGTACAAGAATGGGTTTTACTCGTTCTTGAACTGTTCGCCATTGGCATTATTCTATGGTTTTTGGTTTGGAAAATACGCTCAAAACTCAATGAGGTTGAAACTCGTCATCAATTCGTGACGCAACGCCGCCTTGACGAAAAAAACCTTGAAAAAAGCAATCAGCCGCCAAACTGAAACAATTACAAAGGCGAGGTTTGAGCGGGTTTCATGGTCGAGGTTCGGTATCACGATATTTCCGGTGATTCGAAAGAAGCAGGAATCGAATCTCTCGCTCGTGTGGGCGAAGCAACCGAGGGTGACCACGTGGCATGGTTAGACATCATGCAACCGGATGAGTCGATTCGAGAATTCCTCCTCAGTCTTGAGATTGATGAGTTGATTATTGAGGATATTTTTGGTCACGCAGATACCACGGCACTCAAATTCACAAATCATCGATATATCGTCATCAATGCAAGGGATGCTGATAATCGACTTGATACTGAACCCCTCGCTATTGTGTTGCTCAACAATCTGCTCGTGACACTACGACATTCAGCCATTCCTGCCATCAACGTGTTTCGAAAACGAGTTGAAGAAATACATGACGATGACAGACAACTCGGTGTAGATTTTTTGCTCTATGAGCTCCTTGATGCGGTGGCCGATGATTGGACCCCTATTCTCGGGCGTTACTCAAGAGACCTTGATGAACTCGAGTTTCAGGTGTTTGACCCGAGCAAAAAATATGATGATTTACTCGAAGGACTCCATGACCTCAAGAGAAAACTTCGTCAGGCAAATCGGTCAATTGAATCCCTTCACTCTGTCACTATGCGAATGATGAAGCCAGGAGAACGATTTGTGGCATACAATGTTCAACAGTATTTTAGTGACTTGCATCAACTTTCCATTTCACTGTTGAAGCGATGCAATAATTATTCTGCGGGAGCAACTTCATCCCGAGATACATATCTTTCGAACATCAGTATGCAACTTTCAGAGTCCAATGCTCAACTCACTGAAGTTATGACGACGCTCACGATTATTGGTGCCATCATGTTGCCGCTCACACTCATTGCAGGAATTTTTGGGATGAACAATGATGATTTACCAACAGACACAATTGGTGGTTTTTGGGGCGTCATGATCTTCATGGCAATCTTTGCCATTCTAATGCTCGTGTACTTTTGGCGAAAAGGTTGGATTGGAAGTCCAAAGCGGTAGAAACCACCTTAATCTTCTGAACCAATATTCCACTTGTCTGAAATTTCGACGTCCTTCTGAATTTGAGCATTGATTGTTAAAGGCTCCATGGTCGCTCTTGCGTCAACAAGAGCACGTTCCATCAATAAATATCCCAATTCTTCTTGGCTTTTGGGTAATTCTTCATATGGGATATCTTTGAAAATACTCTCAGGTTTATGCGCACCGCTATGATAGATAATTCGGGCTGCATAAGCACCATAGGAGACGAGCATACACACGATGATGAGCAGTACTCCAATGATGGTGATGACACCTATTTCATCTTGAATATGAACCCAAAGCAGCAGTGACCACCAACCCGCCATACCATACATCGAACAAACGATGAGGTACTCTGGGAGCATCACAAAGCGACCTGTCGGTCCTCGAGCACTGACAATCGCCCTGAAATTATCATCATCAACTGCGGAATATATCCCGTGAACCACCAACAAGACATTGAGATGGACAAAGTTCACAATCACGATGACCCCTCCAAAAATCATGGCCCACCATTCGATGCTTGAATATGGGGTGGCCTCCCAGTAGGTGTCTTTTGATTCTCCTGTAAGTAACCCGAAGAATAAAGATGCATTCATGGCTAAGACCAATGCTGCAGCAATTGTATGCACTTCCCACACAGCCTTGTAACTCTCTTTGAGTGCTTTTCCAGTGGGGTATGCTTCGTTGTATGCGTCTTTCCACATTCGCCGATGGTCGACAGGATAGAGCCATTCGATAAATGGAACCAATTTGAAGAAGTTGCGGACCGGCCTTCTTGCTGCTTTTGAATATCGAGATTCATCCTTCTCCATAGTTCATCATATTCAATTCACTTCTCAATGCTTGTGGTTCCAAAACAGTTCATCGGTGAATTGAAGATGTAAAGGGCGATGGTGGACCATGAAGAAAACACGTATCGAACTTGATGAAGCAGTGACGTATGGACCATATTCCCCTGGCGTGTTATCGGGGTCGATGGTGTGGCTCAGTGGCCAAATTGCACCTGATGCTGGCGATTTCAAAGCCCAAGTGCAAGCCTCGTTGGATAAAATCGATGCACTTCTTGCAGCAGCAGGAACGAGTAAGCACCATGCAACGTTTGTTCAAGTTCTTCTCGATGACATCAATGATTTTGCAGCTCTCAATGAGGTCTATTCAAAATGGCTCGATGGCGTAGCCATCCCTCCTGCACGTGCAGCATTTGAGGCTGGTGCACTACCTGCCAATGCTTTGGTCGAAATCGTTGTTCAAGCAGTGAGACCAGAGTGAACATTATGCCAGGCTCACCATACATGGAAGAAACTCCCAAAGGTTTGCTCACATGGCCACGGCTCTTGTCAAAGTTCATCCCAATTGCAAGCATCATTCTTCTGACTGCTTGGTATTTCGATATCCTCGTTGAAGCAGGTATCGGTCTTCTCATTGTTGGAACGATAACAGCACTGATTCCAAGAACGTGAACGTCTTTCTATCCGACATACTCATTATGCTGACGTGCGAGGGGGCAACATGACAAGGAATTGGCCAGAACACTGTTTCAAGGCCTACGATATTCGTGGTCATGCGTATGGCGATGGCTCGGGCGATCTCACGCCTGAATTCGCTTACCGCTTGGGTCGCTCGATTGCAACATATCTTTCCTGCAAAACCTTGGCCGTTGGCCGAGACATAAGAGAATCCTCACCGGCCCTCGCACATGAATTAATTCGAGGCTTAACCGAATCTGGCGTCGATGTGCTCAACCTCGGCATCGTATCAACAGGCGTGGTGTACCATGCCTGCTGGACACTTCCTGTTGATGGTGGTATTATGGTCACGGCAAGTCACTTGCCCATGCCCACACACAACGGCTTCAAGATGTGCAAAGGAACACTTCCGCTCGCAGGTGAGGAAATTCAAGAACTCAAAGAGGTCTTTTTGGGTGGAGAATTTGTTGATGGTGATGGCACATCGAGCGATAGCCCGCACATCGATACGTATCTTCAAGCGATTCTCGAATCGGTTGGCCCAATGACAAGACCTGTTAAAATCGCTATCGACTGTGGCAATGCAGTACCAGGTCCTTCCATGCTCAAGTTGCTTCATTTGATGGGTTGCGAGGTGCATGATTTGTATTGTGATTGGGACCCCAGCGAGCCGAATCATGGTGCAGACCCGACCCGACCAAAAAACATGGTCGACCTTGCGAATCTGGTGGTTTCAGAAGGTTGTGAATTTGGTATTGGTTGTGACGGTGACGGTGACCGAATTGGAGCGGTTGATGACCATGGCGAATTTGTGTATCCCGACCGTCTTGTTGCACTCATGGCCGATGATATTCTCCGTAATGCACCATCGGAAAGTCAAGAGGAAATGACTGTGATTTACGATGTCAAATGCTCGATGAACGTCGAGAATGCCATCTCAAATGCTGGAGGGCATCCTCTCATGGCAAGAACTGGTCATTCGTTCATGAAACGGGCACTTGCAGAACGGCCTAAATGCAAACTCGCTGCGGAGATGAGCGGGCATATTTTTCCTGCCGACCGCGGTTGGTACGGCTTTGATTGCTCCCTCTACAACACTGCTCGACTCATCGAAATATGGTCAAGACAAGAACGAACGGTGTCGTTTGCTTCGGTGCTCGACCGACTCGCTCCACCACTACCGACGACTGGCGAAGTCAAAATTCCGTGTGAAGAAGGCGATAAAGTGAGCGTTGTCTCATCAATTACCGATGCCTTTTCAGATTTTGAATCCATCACAGTCGATGGTGTCCGCGTCCGATTTACCGACGCATCAGGTCATCAATACGGTTGGTATCTCGCCCGCCAATCCAACACAGAACCAGTACTCATTATGCGAATGGAAGCACAATCACAGGAACAACTCGAGCAAATGAAAGCGATTGCAAAAGAGCGGGTTTCACCGCTGATCAACATCGATAGGCTACTCAGCGCTTGAAAACAGATTGAAGATTTTTATATACTAACGGTGATAAGAACTTTCGTGCTTGGCAGAAGTGAAAGACGTATCAACGGCTGGTCTGTGAAGTACCAGCCTGATTTTGTCAAGTTCTACACCTCAAGTAGATACCTTCAGCGGTTGAATGTCGGGGGTTCAGAAAAGGCAAAACAGATTATCGACGCGAAGATATCGGCCATTTGCAACTCGGCTAATCCCAAGTCATCGACGTACCCCAAATTAGGAAATATGAAATGGCTTAGTGCCAAAAAGGGCGTCAAAATTCAAGAAGAAAGATTGACAGGCGATTACAGAATTCTTTTCTTGCCCACCAAACCAGAAGAGAATGAACTGACTTTCTACGCCATTAAAACCCATAGCGGTGTTGATGAATTCCTGCGAGACGCTCATGCTCGGGTGCACAATGCTGCTATGGATAATTTCTCTATTGACCTGCATGAAGAGGATGACGGGTATTCTGTTGATATGAGCAAAGAAAATGCAGAAGCCATTATCCTCAAAATCCAACAAGAGTTGGAGGACATTATCGGTGAAGACGAAATACAGAAAAATGAGCAGGAATTTTTGGAAGTATCACGCACATGCAGTATTTACCGGCTAGGGAGATACGGCATTGAATTAGATCCATCTCCTGAACAAGAAGACCATATCAACTCACCATCACCAATGCTGCTTCCCGGCGTAGCAGGTACTGGAAAATCAACAGTACTTCATTACAGATACAGAAACTCAGTCCAGTCCTACGGAGACAATGTGGATGAATTCTTCAAAGTGGGTCTTTACCTTACCCTCAATAAACCCCTTGCAAAATCAACTAGAAGGGAAGTCAAAAAGATTCTATCGCCAGATCTTGCAAGCCAAATTGATAATGGAATTCAAGACATCAATTCGTGGGTAAGTGCAATTCTTTCAGAAGAGACTGCAATATCTACCCCAAACTTGACATTCGATAAATTCCGAGATTGGTGTTCAAAGCGAAGGCATTTACAAAAATATGACCCAGCTCAAGCATGGGAAGAGTACCGTGGCGTCATCAAAGGTACCTCGGAGTCCATCAAATATAGAGATGGAGCCCTCACGAAAGAGGCATACCTCTCTCTCCCTCACGACAGATGTGCGTACTCAGAACATGAACGCGCAGAATTTTATACAGATATTGTTGAGGATTTTCAAGATTGGCGGAGACATAGCGATGACGTAATTTATGACGACCAAGATTTGATTCGCAAGGTCAACCAACTCAAGATGCCGCCACTTTACAAGCACATCTTCATTGATGAAGTTCAAGATTTGACAGAACTGCAGCTCATGGTTATCATGGACATGCTGATATCCACTGATCAGTGCGTATGCTCAAGTAAAAACGAATGCAATTGCCCTCCAAGCTGTGTCAATTGTCAATGCCTTATCTTTGACGTTACGGGTGACCTTTCCCAACAAGTTTACCCAACTCGCTTTCGCTGGGAAGATACAAAGCGAGCAATTTTTGAAAGTCAAGGGAAAAAATGTCACGAACGTAAGCCAATGTCAACATCCTATCGTTCAGTGAGAAGCATTGTCGACTTATCGTCATACTACCTTGAAAAAATGGTTTCTGGATACAGGCAAGGCGGAGACATAAACCAAGCACAATCAGAGCAAAAAGCTGAAACGCCGACAATCTTGGAGTCGCACGAAAACGATCTCTATCAAATCCTGCACGATGCTGGGTTGCCCGCAGCACACTGTCCAATCATTGTCCGCCAAGAAAATTCAAAGCGATTGTTGAAAAAACACCTCAAGGAACATGCTCAAATAGGCCTAAGCCAAAAGTTGGAATCAAACTACCCGGATTCTAAAGAAGTGCAAAATGATGAGTTTCAAGACAAAATCTCGGACGAAGAAAGCCGGATTGAAAGTTATATTTTTACGATTGCTGAAGCGAAAGGGCTGGAATGGAACAACATTGTGTTATGGGAAATTTCTTCCGGCTCAGACCGCCTCCTCGAGAGGAAATTGCACGAACAACGCGGCAATTATATCGATGAAGAGGATTGGAATTATCAACTTGAATTAAGGCATGCTTTTGTGGCCACCACACGGGCTCGTCTTCTCCTCCTCCATCTCACAACATCTCGACCAGAAAATGAACAAAACCCATTCTATGATGAACTTCTCACAAGAGGTCTGGCAGTAAATGAGGAAAAGCCAGTCGACTTATCTCGCCTTGCGATAGCCGAACTTACATTGGAAGAATACGAAGAGATGGCTGAGACTTACGAAAACAAAGAATTGTTCGGTGCTGCAGCCCTTATTTACAAAAACAATCTTTCGAATTCTCAAAAAGCGAAAGAAATGGAGTACCTTGAGGCAAAAAAGAAGCAGGACCCAACCCTTATGGCACAACACCTCATCTCCTACGAACAGAATTGGAGCCAGGCAACACTTGGCGAGGCGGAAAAAAGGCACGTTCTTGGTTTGCTAAACGAAAATGGCGAAGATACAGAATTGGGTTACATCATTGAACTCGCTAACATGTTAGGGCTCGAAGAAATAGCAAAACTAGCTGAGTTAAAACGAAAAGAACGGTTGGCATCATTGTTCCCAAATCCTAAGACTTTTGGAAGCCTTGCCACAGAGTACGCCGAGCTCGGCCAACACGAAGAAGCGGGAGATTACTTTGCAAAAGCAAACAATAAAATGAATTCAATCAGAGAATGGTGGAAGGGAAAAGCATACAATAAATCATGGAAGGCGATTGTCAATTTCCTAGCACCGAGTCAATCCCTTGAACACGAACTTCTTCTGATAGAATTACTGAGTAAGTACAACTTGGAAAAGAGCGAGGTTGCAAAGTTCAAGGATGTATTTGGTTTTGTCCCAACGAAAAAAGCGTTTGATGTGCTTAAAAAATTAAATCTCCAACTCGATGACCGTGAGTTTTCATTCCAAGAAAGCAAAAAACGGGTTGCTGCGTTGGCGAATGCCGCCCTATCAGTCGAGGAGCGGGTCAACATATACCTAAAACAAGGCGAATGGCAATTGGGATTGAACCTCTCCATCGAGGATGGACTTCTCGACCTGAGGGACGTTCTGGATTTATGCAGCAATGTATCCCAAATCGACCTCCTTGATTGGTATAAGGGAGTGTTGGACAAAGGCAAACCAGGTTCAACACCACAAAGGAGATTGGCGTTCTTTGAGTACCTCTTTTCACGGAATTTTTCAAATGAGATACCTATTGCCAAAGTTAAGACGTTCTTACTCGATCTTGAACTCAATGAGGCGAAACAACACAACATGGGTGCTCGAACAAGCCTGCAAAAATGGCATCATGCTCTTTACTGTGTCAACAAGCCACAAGATGGAAACACAGGAAGTGGCAAAGCCAACTTATCGGTCCTCGTTCGATGGTATATTGAGGATGAAACAATGCAAAACCCCTTGCTTCTCCATTCTATCCGTTGTGCTTTGTTTTGCGGGCTAGAGGCATCATATGCATCCTTTGAAAAAAATTCGCAGCGCAAACTTGCAACAAAATCTCTCATTCGAGAAGCGCTTATCATCACTGAACTTTTCATGAAAATACTGATGAACCCGCGAAGGTACAAAATAAGAAATTATACACGCATTCGTAAAGCACTCATTGGTGCGATGAAGGATAACGGGGTCGTAGATTTCGTAGATGCTTGGTTTGATTTTTTATTGGACATGCATCCAGACAAAGTCTTGCTCAAGGCACAAGGCCAACTAAAGCGGGACATTCAATCGATTTTTCCACTGTTTAAGGGTAGAGTGAGTGGATACAACGACGGTTTGCCTGACGTTGGTTTGTATCCAGATAATTCCTTAACCCGCAGGTACGATCTTGACAATACAACCGTTACATTCTCAAAAGACGGTTTGGCCATCCTACAACTAGATGAATACACACGAGGTCAAAGGAACACTGTGAATCGAATTATAGATGATGTAAAAGACGGCAACGAAGAAGTCATGACAATATACATCAATCAAATGATTCTGGAAAATGAATCAAATGCTGATATTGAATCAAAGAATTTCTTTGATATTATTGATGAATACCTGAGGTCTCAGTCCACTACGGAAAATGAGGATGAATATCACGAAAGGGATATTCAAGAAGTTATTCTAGAAATTGATCATGAAGATGTTCATGAGCCATCTCAAGAAGTCGAAAAGAACCCTCACACAATCCCATCCGAGGATGGAGTTTATCAAAACGAAGAAGAGGCACAAACGCCTCCTGAGGAAACCATTCCTGAGATTCAACCCTCTGAAATTGACGAGATAGAAACAATTTCTGAGGACAAAAAAGATGATTTGACTCCTGAGATGCTTCTCGCCGATTTGCAGGAGAATGCTCCGATCAATATCACTCAATGGTTTGACGAAAAGTACAAATATGCCTTCAATCAAGAAAACGGTCCGTTTATTATGGATTGTTATACCATGTTTATCGAGCGATTGGAACAACAACCATCAGAATACAACATCTCCGTAATCAACGAGTGGTTGTGCTTCCATGAAATCTTGAAGATTCTGCGTTCCGAATTCAAATTCATCACGAATCCGTACAAAGAAAATCAACGGATGGCGGAGTCACTTCAAGAAGTTCGACGAAAAGTTGCATCGGGCAAGTCCACCTATGGGCAACCCAAGGTACAAGCTATCATCAGTATCATTTGATTAGACATCGCTGGTGTCGATGTATGGTGCAATGGTGTAGTCGAGCACGATCAATTCCACCACATAATCCACCTGTTCTCCGTTATCAGTACGAGAACAAGTAAATCCGTTAGGTTCGTTACCAGCTTGGGCATCAACCGAGATACTGGCGGCATAGTCACCTAACCCAGCCCCCATTGAATCGAGTTGGGCTTTGATTTCGCTCATGCTCAAACCCGATACAACCTGTCCTACCATGGATTCATTATACCAAATCGCCATGACTTCATGACTACCGCTTCCACCTTGATTTTGGCCGTCGCCTGAGCCAGAAAATTCAGCATGGGAAATCGAGCCTGAGATGGTATCAGCGGCATCAGAGCCACCTGGGCATCCAAGACTTTCGTCGTCTGTTTCATCTTCATCGTAGGACATGCTGACCCGCACACCCACGATATTGAGGTCGTCGGCGTTGTTCACGGCGTCTGTGTTGAAAATTTCGCTCCACGAATCGCCGTTGTTGATGTACTCTGAACCGCTGGCCAACTCCACATAGGTGATTTCCCCGTTCACCTGGTAATCGCCCACACCACCGCCCAGGCTTCCGTCAGCATTGCCGGCTGCTATGGAGAAATATGTTGGGAAGGCAATAAGGAAAAAAGCGATGCACGCAACGGTAATTTGAGCGTCTCTATTTTCTTTGAGGTCATCCATGGAATACATTGTCGTTCCTCCGCTTCATTTGTGCTAAACCGAACTTGACTGTCATAGTTTCGCTTATTCTTCCTCTTCAAAAACATCGAATGTCGGTATCAATTCTTCTTA
>Ga0255760_10005725_pt1 | contig 10547 bp, 10 predicted proteins | sample 071ome_25_FD_179960 | JGI IMG/M metagenome (GOLD analysis project Ga0255760, IMG submission 179960) | Coastal salt marsh microbial communities from the Groves Creek Marsh, Skidaway Island, Georgia - 071410BT metaG (version 2) | ecosystem: Environmental > Aquatic > Marine > Intertidal zone >... | reverse complement strand
ATGAATTACGAGTTATGACTCGTCAAACTTGCGAAAGAAAAAGTGAAAAAGTTGGAAATCCTCTTTGGATTCGGTCCGGATCGCGAGTTTTCATTTCAGTCACCGACGCCGAGGCCGAGGTCGAGGAACCGACGGGTGATTGACGGCGAGGGCGACGACGAGGGCGACGGCGAGGGCGGCGGCGGCGAGGGCGAACGCGACGGCGAACGCGCGCGCGTCTCGTTCTCCGAGGAAGACGCCGGACGAAGCGTACGCCGACGGTGGTGAAGAAACGAACAAAGAATGACTCCAGAGAGGTGTGAACGAGAACTGCACGACATGGCGACGAAAACGTCCCCGATCGTGCGGTTCATGCTTGAAAAAATGGCCGAGGCGGGATGCGCGATAGACTCTAGGTTTTTTCGCGTGGAGACGTGCTCGGAACGCGTCGTAGGGGGGTTTAGACCGCCAGACGGGATCGTCATGTGTCACAACCAGATTCACGATAGGACGACGATGGAAAACATGTTGGCGCACGAGTTGGTGCACGCGTACGATCAGTGTCGAGGAGGGAAAAAGATGAATTGGTTAGATTTGAAACAACACGCGTGTTCGGAGGTGCGCGCGGCGAATTTAAGCGGGGATTGTCACTGGTTGAATGAACTCATGCGAGGACGAGTGTTTGTCAACGTGCACAAGCATCATCAAAAGTGCGTGCGAAGACGCGCCGAGTTATCGGTGGCGATGAATCCAAACTGTAAATCGGCGAAACACGCCGAAGAGGTTGTGAATGAGGTGTTTGAGACGTGTTTTCGCGATACGGCGCCGTACGATGACATTCCGTGATGGGTATAGAGCGTAGAAGAGGACGTATTTTTATCTTTTAGGCAAATGCGTTGTGTAAGTGATATTCAGACGATAGCTGTATGTGCGACCTCTTCCTCTCTACGTAAATCATTCAACGGGGTGGTACTTTTAATACTCTTGTCTCCTCGACTCGGTGTTTACTTGGCCAATTCTTGCGCGAACAGACCGACAAACTTGACAAAGCGTCCCGTGACGTCCACGACGTCCCCGACGGTGGGAATCTCCAGTCGCACAGGCGTCTCTCTGGAAGCCGTGCCCTCGAAGAAGGAACCTTCAGACGTACGCGGTTCGAGACCCGGACCGAACGCCGGGTGTTCGAGAAGCGCTGCGAGGAGCTGGGTACCGCGGAGCGCGTTCGTCAGCGGCAGGTGTCCCGGCGCCGCGTCGGCGCGCCACTGAAACTCTTGAGGAAACTTTCTGTAATCGCCGTTTTCCCCAGTGGTCCAGTCAATCTTTTTGAAAAACTTGGCCCACTGGCGCTTCTGAGACACCCAAATCTTACGCTGCACGCTGAATCCAAATCGATTGTTGCTGTAAAACTTCCAAAGCGCGTCAATCGTTTGCAAATCCGTCACTGGCATGTTATCCACTTCCGTAAAGTAAACCCACTCGCGGTCCTCGGCTTCTTCGCCAGCCAAGACGCACATCAACCGGCGGTGTTCGTCGTCCGCCTTTTCCCACTCGCCCGCTTCGAGCAACGCTCTGAACGGTTCGTAATCGACGCCCATCTGTTTATTCGAACAATCAAGTCAGTCAAAAGTTAATCTCGCGGCGAGCGGATAGGGTAGCCAACGAGCGTCCGATCCAAAGACTTTTCGCGCGTTGCATCCACGCGTGCGCGGCGCCATCGCCTCTGATCGCCGACGACGAAACCATCGTCATCGCGTCTTCGTTCTCGATCCATCGCGCGCGCGCGATCGCACGCCAAACGCGTCGTTCGAGTGTCACCGATGCGCACCTCGCTCTTCATTTCCGGTGGCGCGGGTTTCCCATCTTCCTCCTTGGTGGACGCCTCCGTCGCCGCGGTGGTCTCACCCCCGGTCGATCGCCGAACGACGAAACCGGTGTGGGCGCGTTTACCGGTGACGCGACCGTACCCGCGACCGGTGGTGGTGGTGGTGGACGCCACGCGCGTCGTCGCGCGAAGAGTCGTCGGCATGTCGCCGCGCGTCTCGGTGTGCAGAGGCGACCCGCGATACAATGCGTGTGTTTGATAGAGGTTAGGGTAGTAAGTTTTGGGTTTATCACTGCGTGTATGTGTATTTTAATCGCATATGGTTTCGTAAACTATCTTTATATTAGATTTGGAGAAAGATCGCGTTTTTTGGGTGGTCAAGCGGAATGATGCCTCGCGCGTTCGGAGCGTCTCGGCGTCGGACGCGCTCGAAATTCGTCGATTCGGTCGGTCAGAGGGATGATTTACGGAATTAAGAGAATGTTTGTTACTGCTAGATCGTTCCCGGGACAGACGGGGGCTAAAGGAAAACCTCGGGACGGGAAACCTCGTCAAAGGCGTGGTAGGCGTCGTAGACGACTTCGTATCGGCTAAACGTGGGATGGTCGCGAATGCGACCTGAACGAAGGAGAAAGACGACGTGGGAGGTGGCGACGGTGCAGATGATGCCGAAGATCCAGTCGAGGTTGAAACCCCAAGAGAAGAGCGCGGTGAGACTGAACCAGTTTGAGAAGGGGTTGCTGAGGACAAAGTAGGCGACGATGAAGACGTAGGAGACTACGGCGACGACCCACGCCGCGGTTTCGACGCGAATCCTCCTGGTGAGGAGGAGCGCACAGGCGAGCACGCGTGATCCATCCATGGGATAGCACGGGAAAAGGTGCCAAACCAACAGTACGAGGTTCCAGACGTAGAGTAAGAATGAAAACTGATGGAAAAAGGTATCCTTATCCATGGGCACCAACGATACGAGTCTCCAAAAGATGAGTTGCGGAATGTGGCTGAGCGGTCCCGCGAGCGTCACCGCGAACTCTTGACTGAGCGTCAAACCGTCGAGATGAAGGAACGCCAACGCCCCAAACGGCCAAAGGATGATTCCTTTATCTTCATCCACGCGTCCGCCGTATTTCCTACACACAGCAATGTGCGCCAACTCGTGTACAATCATCGTTCCGTACACGCCGCAGAAGTAGAAGAAGAACAACGGCATGATGATGAGAACGTCAAAAATCAAACCCATCACCAGGCTCTTCGTGAGCAAAACAATCGTGATGGCGTACACGATGAGCACAGCCAACCAAAGCGCGATGGTCCACTGACTCACGTGCACTTTTACGTCGTTCACCCTTAACCAAAACTTTGGTTGTAAATACTTGTCAAACGCATCTGGTTCGCGCCCAAGTCTTTCCCCGGCTTCGACGTCCTCAAGCTCTTCGTCATCTTCATCCGCCGGTCCCGTCGTCGACGCATTCACGACATCATCCATCTGTCTCTCCAACCCATCGTCCTCACGCGCCACCGTCGTCGTCGTCGTCGTCGTCGTCGTCGTCGTCACATCGTCGTCAACAGTGTTGACAGTTTGTCGTGGAGCGGCACCCTGAACACGAACAACGGCATCATCGCTCCGTCGTTCTCCACCATCCGGTGCCGCCGCGAGCGGAAGCATCGCCTCGCTCTCGAGCGCGCGCACGTCCGCGTTATCCTTCGTCGCGTCGTCTAAAACCCCCATCGTCGGTCGGGTCTGTCGTTGGACTTCGTTGCGTCAAGCAGTGACGAAGTTGATGTATAAACGCCACTGTTCGGCGACAACTTCCGTCGACAATGTCGACGTCGCGGGAAACGTCTGCGAGGAGGCTACGTGAGAGGTTCCGGGACGTTATCGAACGATCGGACGTCGCGGAGTCGCTTCGAACGCGTGGGTGGGCGACAGTGGATGCGTTTTTAGAGGCAAAGGATGCGGATGAACTTCGAGGCGCGTTGGATGCGCTCGCGAGCGTCGAAAACGAGGACAGAGATGTGACGACGACGATGACGTTAGGACATGACGGTGACGCGTCGGGATCGCGCAGGAAGTATCTCAGGCCAAATCGCACGCACTTTACGTCGGCGGACGGGTCGAAGAGGTTTCTCTTTGGCAAGCCGCACATATTCGAGTGCGACATGCACGACGACGCGACGCTGTCCGAGACTCAGAGCGACGACAAGTACTCGATGTTATGGTCATTTTTCGACGCGACGAGCGATGCGATGTCGCTGGCGTTTGCGTCGGCGGTTCCAGAGTTGCGACTGGCGCCGGCGGGGCCGACGTCTCGCACGGTAAAGCTGCAGTTGAACGAGGGATCTGGTGGGTGTTTTCCCTGGCATTACGATAATCCCGGGGCGCCGTCGAAGAGGGCCTTGACGTGTATTCTTTATCTCAATCCCGATTGGAAGCTAGGAGACGGAGGGGAGCTAAGATTGCAACCGTTTTGCGGCGTAGCGGCCACCGTGGCGCCGAGACATAACCGTCTGGCGATTTTTTATAGCGACAGAACCTTGCATCGCGTCATGCCCTCATACGCGGATAAGAGATACGCGATGACGGTGTGGATTGATGGGGATTTCGTGGACCCAACCACGGGACAGTCGACGAACGCGAGCGTGCTCAATCTTAACGCGAATCAAGCGCTCAGCGACGTCGGCGCCACAGCAAAAATGTTGAGTCAAACCAACGCTCAACGCGCGCTCTCCCGGGCCGTGTACGCGGATGAGTACGAGCAATCGCTCGTGGAGTGCATGTCAACCGCTCGAGGCGCGGAAGAAATGCTCGAGGCGCACTACGAGCACTGTAGGGCGGTAAAGAAGAACGCAGCGCTTCGCAGCCTCGTAGACGCCATCAGAGAGTATAGACGCGAAATTGAAGCGACGCACGCAGAGGTGCACGTGTAGAAACTTAGACTCATTAGACGATAGATAGGACACCATTGTTGGATTAGGGTTGAAAATAGTAAAAGTCATCAATAAGATAGTATCAACAAGGGAACTGTGGGCGTCTATCTCGCTTGGCTATTTGCGTAAAACGGCGAATGGCTTGGAACTGATGATGGGAAGTAACTCGCTTTTTAATTGTACGTAATCGTCTTGCTGACGTCAAAGAAGTGCTTAACAGCTTCTTCCGGAGTGCCAACCAAAACACCGTGACCGAGGTTGAGGACGTGTCCAGTCGGACCAGCCTTGCGACACACATCCTTGACAGCCTTTTCGATCGCATCTTCTCCCGCGAACAGCACCACTGGATCAACGTTACCCTGAACCGCCTTTGTACCGACGCGACGACGGCCATCCTCCATGTCAATGGTCCAATCCAAACCGATTGTGTCCACCGGAAGAGTCGCCATGCGCTCCAAGAGACCGCCCGAACCGTTGGCGTACAGCGTGATCGGCACGCCCGGGTGCGTCTTGTTCACCTTGCGAACGACGCGGTCAATGTACGGCTTGCTCCACTCCTCCCACATGTGCGGCGGCAATTGACCACCCCAAGAGTCGAACACTTGGATCACTTGCGCACCGGCATCGATTTGGAAACCAATGTAATCCGCGAGGGCATCCGCAACCGAGCTCAAAAGCTTGTGAAGCACATCCGGAGCGCTAAAACACATCGATTTGATATTCTTGTACGTCGACGTCGACTGACCCTCGACAATGTACGTGCAGAGCGTCCACGGAGCGCCGACGAAACCGAGCACGGCGGCAGAGTCACCAACCTCGTTACGGAGAATCTTCAAAGAATCCGCGACAAACTCAACCTTGGACAAATCAACCGGGTGAAGCATCTTCAAATCCTCCTCGGTGCGAATCGTCTTTTCGAGCATGGGCCCTTTGTAGTCATCGATCTCAAAATCGATCCCAAACGCCGGAAACGGAGTGAGAATATCACTGAAGAGAATCACCCCATCCGGTTGAAACGCCCGGTACGGCTGAAGCGTGATCTCGCAAATCAAATCCGTCGTTTCGCTTCGTTCGCGGAAGCTCGGGTGCTTCACCGCCAAGTCGCGATACTCCTTCATGTATCTTCCCGCTTGTCGCATCATCCACGCCGGCGCGCGCGCCACTTTCTCCCCGCGAGCCGCGCGCACCATGAGTGGTTCACCGTTTTCACCCGCCATCGCCCGCGTCGTCGTCGTCGTCGTCGCCATCTTCGCCCGCTTCACGTTGTTCGATCGCTGTTGATTACGAAGCGCATTTTCACGGCGCGCGCTCAAGCTCAACGCCGTCAAGGCTGGCGTCGTCGTCAGAGAGGACATCGCGCGTGCTGTCGTTTATTACGTGTACGCGCGTCGACGCGAGTTCGAAGACTCTTTGATGACGTCGATGTGTGACGACAGACAGACAGTCAAAGGGATCCACAGGTTTGTCTGTTATCCACTCGCCCCGGGGCGGTTGCTCGCCGCCGCCGTCGGTCGGTCGGTCGATGCGCGCACCCCGACGCGCACGCGGGGCGACGAATCACGAGGTCGAGGGAAATTTCATGGTGTCAAAACCGTGATTTTACAACGTGACTAGTACGGCTAGAGACGATTGCCGAGGGCGAGGACCCCGTGGGCTTGATGCGCGACCATGCCCCAGGAACCGTCTGGACGTCTCTCAAAGACGTTGAGCGCGGTTAAACTCCCGCTCGGGGTTCGCTCGACGCACGTAACCATGCCCCAGCCGTCTCCGGCGTACACGTTGGCGTCTAAACAGCGAACGTCCAAGCCACCGGGGACGGAGGCGAAGATGATTTCCCAACTCGCGCGGACGTCGGCGTCGCCGACGACGGGCGCGCTCCCGGGGTGCGCGCACCGCGCGTGGGGTCCGTCGACCCACACGGCGGACATGGCGTCGATATCTGCCGCTCTAAACGCGCGGTAAAACCTTTCGTTGGCGTCCTCGACCGCGCGGCGGGAATCGTTGGCGACGTCACGGATTAAATCGCGAAGCCGCGCGGCTTCGGCGTAGTCCTCGGCGGCTACCGCGGCGTCGAGCGCGCGCGCGTAGTCGTCTCGCGTCGGTTTCGTCGGTGCGTACTCGATAGCGCCAGACGACGACGACGACGACGACGTCAGTGACGACGACGACGACGACGCGAACCCCGATCGTTCGTTCGCATCCTCGCCGTCTTTATTCGGCTTTGCGTTCTGTTCGTCACCGGAAGAAGAACCTTTCCCACCACCGCTCTGTCTTTCCTCGTCGTTCGTCGACCGTGTCATCGCGCGCGACCCGCGCCGTGGTCGAAGAAGACGAACGCTATGCGCGCGGCGCGCGGACGTCACCCGCGTCGCGACCGTCGTCGTCGTCGTCGCAGACATGTCGACGTGCGCGCAGAACTGTGACGAGTGAGTGCCCCACCGCACACCGCACACCGCGACTCGCGAGAAAAATGCCCGCGTCGCGCGCCCGCGCCGTCGATGGCGTCGCCGTCCGCACCCGGCGGGCGGTGTCGTCGACGAGACGGTGTCGACGCGAGCGTCGAACGGCGGCGAGGAAGCCTCGCGCGGTGAACGACGACGACGACTCGAACGGAATGGATAACAGGGAGGTTGGTGAGTCAGCAGCGGCGATGGCGGATTCGCCGTCGATGGCGTCGGCCGATGGCGAGGGACGGCGCGCGGCGGACTTGGCGAGGGAACTCTCGGATTCGTCCGGGAAGCGCCGGGTGCGACGGGCCGAGTCGACGGACGCGGTGGCGACGTTCATGACGCGTCGGTTTGGACTCAAGGGCGGTTTGGCGTGGCTCGGCGTCTTGCTCTTTGGAGTGCTGAGCGAACAGATTAAGACGCGACGGGAGACGCGGGAAGCGGTGGAGAACACGAAGGATGTGGATGCATCGCAGAGACGAACGGTGGAGCTGCCGAGCGGGGTGAGTTACGTTGAGCTGACGCGAGGCGGTGGAGAGCTGGTGGCGAACCAGTATCTGTGCGCGGCGAAAGTGACGGTGCGACCGGCGACGTCGGACGTCGTCGTGTTTGACACGAGTAAGAGTGGAAGACAGGTTGTGTGGTCGTACGGAGGTAAGCTCGGGGGCGCCATCACGCGCGGGGTGGAGGAGGGCGTGCGAGGAATGCGACAGGGCGGACGCAGAGTGATAACCGTTCCTGCGCGTCTCGCGTACGGATCCGAAGGCGCGGGCTTTCCGGATGGGAAGATCGATCCCGACGAAGACGTGGTGTACGACGTGACGTTGACGCGCGTGTCCATTCCGCCGAGTTGAGTTTTGGGATAGATGTTGGCCGGTACCTTCAAGTAAAGTACGTTGAGATGAAATAACAAAAGGAATCAATAAGAATGTCGTCGTTGAAATGTCGTAAAAGTCAACGCACACATCGTCGTCTATGAATGACGACGGTGTTTAAATGTCGTTGTTTTGCTTTGGCCCAGACCCTCTCGGCGTGAGCGCCTCGCCGCCGAACTCCAACCCGGCGTATCCATTCTTCATAAACGCGCGAATGTTGGCGTGCGAATCGCCCTCTGGCGTATCCAAAACGTCTTGGTAATGCTCGCAAAACAACCTCAAAGCCGCCCCTTCGCTCAACCCGTGCATCTTGGCGAAATAAAACGTCTTACAGCTCCCGTTATTCGTCCCAGCCTCGTTCTTCGTCTCCCCATCCGTTCCTTTACCGCTCGCGTAAAACGTCGGCGCAAAGTCGTAGCACTCATCCATCTTCCCCATGACTTCGTTAAACTTCACCCCAGCCAATCCAAACTCTTGTTCCGCGAGCTCACACAGCGTCTCCACGATCGCCTTCGCCCCCGGGTCCGCCGATACCGCCGCCACCCGCGCCGCCATCGCGCTCTGCAATCGAGCGTCGGCGTCGGCGTCGCCACCAGAACCTCGAACGATGATGTTGTTCTTCACTCCTCCACGTCGTCCAGCCGTCGCACGTCCAGAAAAACGACCGAAACCACGCATCGTGGTCGTCGTCGTCGTCGTCGCAGAAATCATCATCGCCATCGTATTCGTCGCGCGCGTCGCGCTCGTCGTCGGCGTGTGCGGACACACGAAACCGAGGACGCGCGCCTGCGTGCGTGCCAAAACCCGAAACAAAACCTAAACCCTAATTCATATATTAACAATATCAAACGCTATTAATATGTATTATTGTATTTTTATGTTCAAAGATTTCAAACTCGGGTCCTCGGGTGGTTGGATGCCGCGTTTTCACGTCACTGTCGCGCGCGACTCGACTCGACTCGACTCGACCCGCGGGTGGGCGCGATGACGACGACGACGACGACGATAAGAAGTCATTCATCCGTCGTTCCCGCGCGCGCGGCGCGTTCGCGTCGCCTCGTTCGTCGTCGAGGGGGAAACAGAAGTGACATCTTTTGCAAATCATCCAAAAACGAGGACGACGGGACGCGACCGAGCTGGGAACGGGCGAACGGGCGGGACCGGCCGATATGGGAGACGGACATCGACGGGGAGTTTAAACGCATGGAGAAACGAAAAGCGGACGACGAGTCGAAACGCGTGGCCAAGGAAAACTCTGGGTTGGGGTTCGGGAGGGTGAGAATGTTGGACGACATGAGCGTGGACTTGAGCGCGTCGTTGCGAAGAGAAGACGAGGAGGAAGAGGAGGAAGAGGAGGAAACGACGGCGACGACGTCGACGTCGAATGATGACACCGCGGGAAACGCACCGGGATTGTTGCGATACGATGAAAAACGCGGATCGAAGGGATTGGCGCGGATGAAACCAGACGAGTTGAAGTACGTGGACAAGGATGGACGAATGATCGGCGAACCGAGCGCGTTGGATTTGGCGACGACGAAGAAGAGCGACAGCAAATACAACTTGCGTGGATGGAACTACGCGCCGACTCGGGCGGAAAAGGGGCGGTGGCAGAGAGAGTGGGAGAAGGCTGAGCGCGCCAAGGCGATGCGAACGCCTGGATATCGACCTCAAAGCGGGGTTGAGATTAAATCGAAAATTAAAGACGCGACGTTCAAGCCAGTCAAGGCGTTTGCCGATCTCACCGATGAGGAAAAGGCGAGACGCCGGGCCGAGGATCAGGCCAAGTATGCGAAAATTAAACAGGATTTACTCCTCACCACCGCCGGGATGGCGGGTTCGGGCGCCGTTGCCGCGTTCGCTGTCGGCGGGAACAACATGGGATACTCGTGGCTTCTCGGCGCAGCCGGCGCCATCGCCTACGTTCGTCTTCTCAGCGGCAAAGCCGAGAGCGAAGCCGTCGGTCAGGGCGGTCCTCCCTCCATCTTGGTCCCCGTCATTCTCTTCATGGCGCTCAACCGCTGGAACTTTCTCTTTGGCGAGCAAGTCGGCGTCACGCTTTCGCCCATCCCGATGCTCCTCGCGTTTTTCACTTACAAACCCGCGAGCATTCTCCAAGCCTTCAAGGATGTTCTCGCCGAGGAGGATTCCGAAAACGGTGACGGCCAGTCCCCTTTCGCGTGAGTGCGTGAAATATACATCGTACACGTCGGCGTCGTGCGGCGTACACTCAAGAATCTATTTTCACACGTAGCAAAGTAATACGAGCGCAGACGCGACGAAAACGTCACAACTTGCACCCCTCTCCTTTCCTTCGCCACACTCGTCCGTTCGTCCGTCGTCTCTCTCGTCCGTCTCCGACCGGGATGAAGAACGGAGAAACGCGCGGGGACGACGACGACGATGCGAGCGTCGCGACGGTATCGACGACGGCGACGAAACAGCCTGGTTGGTTTCGACACGAACTCGCACACGTTCGACACATTGTTCCACCAA
>Ga0255760_10005705_pt1 | contig 10564 bp, 9 predicted proteins | sample 071ome_25_FD_179960 | JGI IMG/M metagenome (GOLD analysis project Ga0255760, IMG submission 179960) | Coastal salt marsh microbial communities from the Groves Creek Marsh, Skidaway Island, Georgia - 071410BT metaG (version 2) | ecosystem: Environmental > Aquatic > Marine > Intertidal zone > Salt... | reverse complement strand
AGATTGTGGGACGCTATTACGAGGAGTCGGGTTTCGGCATGGTCGTGCCTGACAGTAAACGGATCCCCCATGAACTCATCATTCCTGATAAACACCGTCACGGCGCTACTGACGGACAGTTCGTGGTCGCGCGGATCACCGACTATCCCTCCAAGCGTCGCAAGGCACTGGCCGAGGTCATCGAAATACTCGGTGATGTCGCGACACCGGGGGTCGAGATCGACATTGCTTTGCGAAGTTTTGAAATCCCTCATCTTTGGACAACAGCAGTAAAAAAGGAAACCAGGGCCCTCGGCCAGGAGGTGTCTGCTGAAGACGCCATCGGGCGGTTTGATCTGCGTAACCGTCAGTTCGTTACCATTGATGGCGAGGATGCGAAGGATTTTGATGATGCCGTGTATGCAGAGAGGACCGGCCACGGAGGCTGGACACTCTATGTCGCGATTGCCGATGTGTCCCACTATGTAAAGCCCGGGTCTGCGCTGGATGCTGAAGCCAGCAATCGCGGCACGTCGGTGTATTTTCCCGGCCATGTGGTTCCGATGCTGCCCGAAAAGCTGTCGAATGGGCTGTGTTCCCTGAAGCCGCAGACAGACCGACTGGCTATGGTCAGCGAAATGCGTATCTCTGCAGACGGGGAATTGGAAGCTTACCGGTTCTATGAGGCGATCATCTACTCACATGCCAGACTGACGTATACGGATGTGGCAGCGATGCTTCAGCCCGCGGATACCGAATCTGAATTAAGGCTCAAGGAAAAACTTCGCCAGCGGCACGGCGGCCTGACAGAACCGCTCGACACGCTCTATGCGCTTTTTCACAGCCTGCGGCGAAGCCGGGATCGCAGTGGTGCGATGGATTTCGATTCCACAGAAACACGGATGGTTTTCGGAAAAGACAGGAAGATCAGAGAGATTGTGCCGGTGGTGAGAAATGATGCGCATCGCCTGATCGAAGAGTGCATGCTTTGCGCGAACGTTGCGGCAGCGGACCTTCTTGAAAATGCCAAGCTGCCGGCGCTTTACCGGGTACATGAAGGCCCGAACCAGGACAAATTAGACAGCTTGCGCGATTTCCTGAGTGAAATGGGCCTCTATTTGAGCGGAGGAGACAAGCCGACCACGGGTGATTATCAAAAAGTGCTCCAGCAAATCGCGGAGCGGCCTGATCGGCATTTACTGCAGACTCAGTTGATCAGATCCATGATGCAGGCGGTTTACAGCCCGGAAAATTGTGGTCACTTCGGTTTGAATTTCGCCAAATACACACACTTTACCTCCCCGATACGTCGTTATCCTGACCTGCTCGTTCATCGCGCTATCCGGTTTCTCATACACAACAGGAAATCCGCGTCGCTGAAGGCCCATCCTGAGCAGAAGACCTTATCGAGGGCGGGCGTCTACCCCTATGAGTTTGCCGAACTAGACCGGCTGGGAGAGCTGTGTTCATCAGCCGAGAGGCGGGCGGATGCTGCCAGTTACAGCGTTGCTGACTGGCTGAAATGCGAGTACATGCAAGACCGTGTCGGTGACGAATTTAACGGCACGATAACTTCGGTGGCCAGTTTTGGCTTGTTTATCGAGCTCAATGACTATTACGTGGAGGGTTTGGTTCACATCACCGAGTTGAGTAATGATTACTATCACTTTGATCCTGTGCGTCACCTGTTGCAGGGTGAGCGCTCGGGCCTGACCTATCAGCTCGGAGACAGCGTAACGGTTCGCCTTGTCAGAGTAGATTTGGAAGAAAAAAAGATCGACCTGCAGATGGTTGGCAGCAGAAAATCGAGGCCTTCTAAAGGAAAATTGCGTCAGTCGCTAAAGGCTGGCAAAGTCGGGACCAAGCCGAAGACAAAAACCAAGACCAAGACAAAAACAAAGAACAATCAGGGTAAACAGCGCACAACGCGCAGCAAGAAGTCAGCTGACAAGCGCAGCGAATCCGGTAAATCAGCACGTACAACATCGGAAAAGCCGGCAAAGACTGCCAAGAAGAGAAAAACGAAAAAACAGACTGCTTCGGCGACTGCGCGCAAGAAAGGAGCCACTCGGGGAGCCGCAAAGCGGCAGGCCGGTGACAGTCAGCGTGGCAAAACAGTCGGTAGAAAAGCAGCTAACAAGAAAACCCGCACAAGGAAATCGCGCTGAGGCGCACTTGCATGACTATGTCGGAGAGTAATTGGGTTACCGGTATCAATGCCGTTTTGGAATTACTGAAACAAAACCCACAGTCTGCCAGACGCGTTTTGCTTAAGCGTAGTCGCGAAGACAGTCGTCTTAATACAGTGCGCAATCTCGCCAAAGCCAGTGAGATCGAACTTGTCGAGCTGGACGCGGGGAAGCTCCATCGCATGTATTCGCAGGTGCATCAGGGTGTTGCGGTCGAACTGGCTGGAGCGGAGCGAAGTCACGGCCAGCAGGGGTGGGAAGGTTTCCTGGCGCAGCTTGAGGGGCTTGATGCGCCGCCTTTACTGCTGGTGCTGGATGGAATCACTGATCCTCACAATCTGGGCGCCTGCCTGCGGTCGGCGGATGCAGCAGGGGTTAACGCAGTCGTCATTCCCAAAGACAAGGCGGTCGGGCTCAATGCAACTGTTCGCAGAGTGGCCAGCGGCGCAGCCGATACGGTCGAGCTTTTTGTGGTCTCGAATCTCTCGCGAGCGCTGACGCAGTTAAAAGAGCGGGGGGTGTGGCTGGTTGGTACTGACGACAACGCCGGCTCGGGCTTGTACGAACAGGATTTACGCGGTGCTGTTGCCCTGGTTATGGGGTCTGAAGGCCGTGGACTGCGGCGCCTCACCAGGGAAAAGTGCGATTTTCTGATCAGTATTCCAATGGCCGGTGCGATCAGCAGCCTGAATGTTTCAGTGGCAACCGGAGTGGTCTTGTTCGAAGCAGTGCGCCAACGGCGGAATCAACCGTGACGCGCCACGCGCATGCGCAGCTGTAGCAGTACAGATGCAGTGACACAGCCCGAAACGGCGCTCTGAGTGGCAACCAGATAGCCGATTCCGACACCTGTGGCTACAAGCCAGCTCCTGAATTCGTTTTTAGACCGGATTTCTTGCATCCAGAGCCCTGTTTCTGTAGGATGCCGGCTCTTTTTACTGGCATGAGTGCAACCGACCGTTGGCTCAGCCCAAACATCACTCCTTGTCTCACCACGCGCGCCGGCGTTAGTTGGGAGACCTGAACCAGAAGGAGTCTCTATGAGACACTATGAAGTGGTATTTCTGGTGCACCCTGATCAGTCAGAGCAGGTGCCCGGAATGATTGAGCGCTACACCCAATTGATGGCAGACAGCGGCGGTAACGTCCATCGCATCGAAGACTGGGGTCGCAGACAACTCGCCTATCCGATCAACAAGATTCACAAAGCGCATTACGTGATGATGAACATCGAATGCGGCGGTGAAGCGCTTGAAGAACTGTCGACGCTGTTCCGCTACAACGATGCGGTCCTGCGTAATCTAGTGATCAAGCGCAAGGAAGCCGTTACTGAGGAATCTCTGATTCTCAAGCAGGAGCGCGAGTCCAAAGAGCGCAAGGCGCGTATTGAGCACAAACGCAAAGAAGAGGAAGCGGCTGCTGCAGCTGAAGCGGCTGCCGCTGAAGAGGAGGCTCCGGCTGAAGAAGCAGCCCCTGAGGCCCCCGCTGAGACAGACGGCGCTGACGAAGAGACGCCGACCGAAGAGTAAGCACTCAAACGTTTTTATAGGAACAAGTTATGGCTCGTTATTTCCGTCGTCGTAAGTTCTGCAAGTTTACAGCAGAAGGCACGAAAGAAATCGATTACAAAGATCTGGAAACGCTTAAAGCCTACGTGTCTGAGACCGGTAAAATCGTTCCCAGTCGTATTACGGGTACTAAAGCGCGCTACCAGCGACAGCTGGCAACAGCAATCAAGAGAGCGAGATACCTGGCGCTGATTCCCTACACGGACAGTCATCAGGTCTGAGTCAGAAACATGATGCGCGGTCTTGCTGAATACGTCATGACCGGTCGCAGACAGGCCATGATAGCGGTAATGCTATTGGGTCTGATTCCGCTGGTTAATTTGCTCAATCCGGTTGTGGTTGGACTGATAGCGCTGCGGAAAGGCCTGCAGGAAGCGGGTATTGTTTTTGCCTGGGCCGTTCTGCCCGTTGGAGCATGGGCGGTTGCAGGTGATGTGGTTCCGCTGATCATGCTGATTGGAATCACCGGGCTCGCCCTGTTGCTCAGGGAAACAGAGTCCTGGGAATTCACGCTGTTGGCTGCAATCGCAGTCGGGATCAGCGTTGAGGTGTATTTTCGTGTCCAGCCAGCGGTTATCGATGCGTTGATGGCCCAGTTGGAACAGTACATTCAGGCAGGCAATGCACAGGATCTGCAGCTGGATGCGGTTCGCAATGTGATGCTGAGCGTGATTGGCGCCGTGTATATGTTTCTCGCCGTCTTGCTGCTGATGACGGCGCGATGGATGCAGGCGCTACTCTTCAATCCGGGCGGTTTCCGGTTGGAGTTTCACGGCCTGAGGATCGAGCGACATGTCGCTCTCGGTTTGATTGCGGTCATGCTGCTCGCCGGTTCGGGCGCGATTGTTCCGGAGGCCTGGACGCTATATTTTTTGATGCCACTGGTGTTTGCCGGTATTGCGGTGATTCACGCGGTGGTAGCGATACGAAAGTTGCCCGTCATGCTGCTGGTGACTTTCTACATCGTGCTGATGCTGCCGGCCGCCGTCCAGCTCGTTGTGCTGCTGGCGCTGCTCGATAGCTGGTTTGATTTTCGCTCACGGCTGCAAGGCGGCGCGTGAAGCCATTAAGAAGATGAGGGAAATGACATGAACGTTATCTTGCTGGAAAAAATCGGCAAACTGGGAGAGATTGGTGATACTGCCAGTGTGAAAGCGGGCTACGCTCGCAACTTCCTCTTTCCGAAGGGCAAGGCAATTCCGGCGACCAAGGCAAACCTGGCGGAATTCGAAGAGCGCAAGGCCGATCTGCTGGCGGCGCACAACGAAAAGGTTGCTGCATCGCAAGCACGTGCCGCGAAGGTTGAAGGGGCAAGCCTGACTATTGAAGTGAATGCCAGTGACGAGGGCAAATTGTTCGGGTCTGTGGGTACGCGCGAGATTGCCGATGCTCTGAATGCTCAGGCCGGCAGTGATGTATCCAAGGCCGAAGTCCTGATGCCACATGGCGTAATCCGGGATCTTGGTACAACAGAGCTCACGATTGATTTGGGACACGACGTGGCTGCACAGATCACCGTCAATGTGGTGGGCCTTCAGTCGGCAGCTGACGTATCCGCCGATGGCAGTATCATCGAAGAGGAGGATGAATCAGAAGCCGAGGTCGCAGATGAGGCCCCTGAGGGCTCAGAGGACGACAGCAGCGAAGGGGCCGACGAAGCGGAATCCTGATGCAGCAGCAGGCCACCTGAAGTGGTTTGCTTTCGGAAAATAAATAAAGCACCATTCTGGCGTAACAGAATGGTGCTTTTTTTTAGCCTAGCCAACGAAGTCCGGGTGACATGTCTGAATCCTTCGAATCCAGCAATTCCATTGCGCCTGCAAGTCAGCAGTCAAATCTGACAACTCTGAAAGTCCCGCCGCATTCGGTGGAGGCGGAGCAGGCGGTCCTGGGTGGTCTGATGCTGGACCGCGCTGAATGGGACAATGTGGCAGATGTGCTGTTGCCCGCGGATTTCTACCGAACGGAGCATCAACTCATTTATCAGGTGATGGTCAGCCAGGCGGAGGCCAATCGTCCCATTGATGTCGTGACTCTGGTAGACGCGCTCAACAGCCTGGGCGAACTGGAAACTGCCGGAGGCCTCGATTATCTCGGTGAGCTTGCCGGCAACGCGCGGGGCACAGCCAATATTCTGGCTTATGCCGACATTATTCGCGAGCGCGCCATTCTCAGGCGCCTTATCACGGTGGCCAACGGTATCGCTGATTCAGGATACAACACCGGAGGAAGGTCCGCGGGTGAGGTCGTGGATGCTGCGGAGCAGCAGGTATTCAATATCTCCGATGCGCGTCCGAACAATTCCGGCCCCGAATTTGTCAATCCCCTGCTGAACGCCGCTGTTGAGCGCATTGATGAGCTGTCCAGCGCCGAGGGCGAACTGACTGGTCTGCCGAGCGGCTATACAGATCTCGATGCAATGACGTCAGGATGGCAGAAGTCTGATCTGGTCATCGTGGCGGGTCGGCCCTCCATGGGGAAAACTGCCTTCGCCATGAATCTCGTCGAGCACGCGGTGCTGGCGGGTGACAAGCCGGTGTTGGTTTTCAGCCTTGAGATGCCAGCCGAGAGCCTGATTTTCAGAATGCTCTCTTCTATTGGTCGCATTGACCAGGGAAAACTCCGAACCGGCAAGCTGAGCGATGAGGACTGGCCCAAGCTGAATACTGCCATCGCCAAACTGAAGGACCGCCCCCTGTTCATTGATGACAGTGCTGGAGTCAGCCCGATGGAGATGCGCTCCCGGGCGCGTCGTGTAGTACGCGAACACAACTCGCCGCTGGGCATGATTGTCGTGGACTACTTACAGCTCATGCAGATCAAGGGAACCTCGGAAAACCGGGTCAATGAAATCTCCGAAATCTCGCGTTCTCTGAAACTGCTCGCGAGAGAATTTCAGTGCCCGGTGGTTGCGCTGTCGCAGCTTAATCGCGGTCTGGAGCAAAGGCCCAACAAACGCCCGGTCATGTCAGACCTACGTGAATCTGGAGCGATTGAGCAGGACGCTGATGTGATTGCATTTATCTATCGCGACGAGGTTTACAACGAAGATACCGTAGATAAAGGTATCGCTGAGGTCATTATTGGCAAACAGCGCAACGGTCCGATTGGTACGGTAAGACTGAGTTTTCTCGGACAATACACTCGGTTTGAGAATCATACGCAAGCGCGCTATGACGACAGTTACACCCATGGTCTGTAATTCATCATGGCTGACTGTCGATCCCTGATCCGGAAATTCGCCTCATGACCCTGATTAGCAGGCGCGCCTGGGCTACGATCAATCTTGCCGCGCTGAAAAAAAATCTGGCGCTGGTTCGAAGCTACAGCCCCAACTCAGGGATTTATCCGGTCATCAAATCCAACGCTTACGGTCACGGCATGGCAGAAGCGGCTGCTGCCTTGAGCAGTACGCATATCAAGCTAAGCGGACTTGCGGTCGCGACCATGTCCGAAGCGGTATGCCTGCGCGAGCTGGAGCCAGATTTACCGATTCTGCTGCTGAACGGCTTTATGACCCGAGAAGAGCTGCGTGAGTGTCTGGCCAGGCGCATTGAAACGGTTGTCCATGCCGACTATCAGCTTCCAATTCTTGATCAGGTACTGGCAGAAGAAGCGCTTTCAGGCAATCGCAAGCTGTGGGTTAAGTACAACACCGGCATGAACCGGCTGGGCCTGAGCCAAGAACAGGCGATTGAAGCCTATTTGACATTACGGGCCTACCCGGGCACGCAGCTGGTGTTGATGTCTCATCTTGCCTGCGCTGATGCCCCGAATACGCCAGAATTCGCACAGTTTACCGAAGACCAGCGAACACGGTTGGCTCAGGCGAGGGGCGAGTTGCTCAGTAAAGGTCAGCAGACTGTCGAAACCAGTATGGCGGCTTCAGCGGGCATCTTGCAGTGGCCTGAAACCCATCTTGATTACGTGCGTCCCGGTGTGATGCTTTACGGAAGCTCGCCAATGGCTGATCAGACGGGGGAGGAACTCGGTCTGCAGCCAGTGATGACACTGCGATCAAGAATTATTGCCATTCGTGAGTTGAAGCCGGGCGATGCGATTGGTTATGGGGCAACCTACGTGTGCGAGCGGGATACCCGCATGGCAACAGTATCAATTGGTTACGGAGACGGCTATCCACGTGGCGCCGGTAACGGCACTCCGGTCCTTGTGCACACTGCCAGTGGCAAGGTCAGAACCCGCCTCATCGGTCGCGTTTCCATGGATATGATCACACTGGATCTGACCGGAATTGATGATGCACAGATCAACGACGAAGTGACTTTGTGGGGAGAGGATTTGTGTGCCGATGAGGTTGCCAGCGCAGCCGGCACGATTTCTTATGAGCTGTTCTGCAAAGTGACCTCCCGGGTGAGTCTGTCGTATACAGATTGAGACTCAGGCTCTTGCATGTGTAGTTAGCGGACTGAAAGCAGAAATGGCTAAAACCAAAATCGCGTTTGTTTGCACTGATTGCGGCGCAGAACATGGTCAATGGCAGGGACAATGCTCTGCCTGTAAAGCCTGGAACACACTCTCTCAGATTAACCTGGGCGGGTCCGGCTCGCCCGCCGCGAAGGCTGATTTTCGGCAGCGGGGTTATGCGGGAGAGAAAACTGACGTCCAGACCCTCGCGGATATCGATCTGGAAGCCCTGCCCAGATTCGGCTCAAGCATAGGCGAGCTCGATCGGGTGCTCGGCGGGGGGCTTGTCCCGGGGTCGGTCATTCTGGTGGGAGGTAATCCCGGTGCAGGTAAGAGCACCCTGTTGCTGCAAATCATGTGCACGCTGGCCGATCAGGATAAGGTCGCCCTTTATGTCACCGGTGAAGAATCCCTGCAGCAGGTGGGGATGCGGGCGCAGCGCCTGAACCTGCCACAGCAAGCGCTGAAGATGCTGGCTGAAACCAATGTCGAGCAAATCTGTCATGCCGCTCAGGAACACAAGCCTTCGCTGCTGGTCGTGGATTCGATTCAGGTCATGCACAGCAGCGAAGTACCCTCCGCGCCCGGCAGTGTCAGCCAGGTTCGTGAATGCGCCGCTTACCTCATCCAATATGCCAAACAAACCAACACGGTATTGTTTCTGGTCGGACACGTCACTAAGGAAGGAAATCTCGCCGGTCCGAAAGTCTTGGAACACATGATCGACTGTTTCGTGATGCTGGAAGGCGGCACCGACAGCAAATATCGCATCTTGCGCAGTCAGAAAAATCGGTTTGGTGCAGTGAATGAACTGGGTGTTTTCGCCATGACCGAGCAGGGCATGAAAGAGGTGAAAAATCCGTCCGCTATTTTTCTGGCTCGAACAGAGGAAGACAGTGCCGGCTCCCTGGTGATGGTTCTCTGGGAAGGCACCCGCCCGCTGCTGGTTGAGATACAGGCGCTGGTGGATGCCAGCCCGCTGGGTAATCCCCGTCGGGTTGCGGTAGGCCTGGAGCAGAATCGCATGGCCATGCTGCTGGCCGTGCTGCACCGGCACGGTGGGCTGTACATGGCAGATCAGGATGTCTTTGTAAACGTGGTGGGTGGTGTCAAAGTGAGTGAAACCAGTGCGGATCTGGCGCTTCTGCTGGCAATTGTCTCCAGTTTCAAAGACCGGCCTGTTGATCGCCAAACGGTTGCTTTCGGTGAAGTGGGGCTGGCTGGCGAAATCAGACCCGTGCAAGGCGGGCAGGAGCGTCTGCAAGAGGCTGCCAAGCATGGCTTCAGGCGCGCTATTGTGCCGAAGGCCAATGTGCCCAAGTCCCCGATCGAAGGCCTTGAGGTGATCGGAGTCAGCAAGATCGAACAGGCGCTGGCTGCTCTGTGACAGTGAGTGACCTCAGTCCGGGGCTCTCGCGATATCCTCTCTGATAGTCTTCGCCGCCATAAAGTAATGAAATGCGCACCAGCAGTTCACCATGACTGTGATGGACATGGCATAGCGCAGCGCATCATCACCAAACTGGGGCGTTAGCCAGTCGCTCATGAATCCCGTCATCATCGGGCCCAGCCCGAGCCCGATCAGGTTCAGCATAAACAGCAGTATGGCCGATGCCATCGCGCGCATGCGAATACCTACCAGAAAATGTGTGGCAGCAATGCAGGGCGCAAGATACCAGCCTCCGGCAAAGACCGGCAGCAGATAGGAATAAACTGCAATATAGCCATCCGGCATGAGGAGGAAGGTATTCAGAGCAAGTGGAACGGCGACGACCGTAGAGATGAAGGGCACCCAGATGTACCAGGTGCTGTCGCCGGTCCGCTTTTTCATCCGGTCGGTTACCCATCCACCGAAGAATGTGCCGGCCAGGCCACCCACGCCGGCGATCATGCCGTAGTACCAGCCTACATCCAGAATCGGCATGCCGTGTACCCTGCCGAGGAAGAGTGGCATAAAGTTCCCCATGCCATAGGTGACAAAGGCATGCAGGGCACAGGCGAATGACAGATGGCGAAATGATCTTCGTTCCCACAAAAAACCCATCACACTGAAGAAGCCGGGCGGCGCGACGTCTTTGCGCGCTTCCGCCATGCCGCGAGGCGGCTCTTTGACGACGAAGCGCACCACCAGCGCCAGCAGAATGCCGGGCATCCCCACCACGACGAACGCCGTGCGCCAGTCGAAGTACTGAACCAAATAGGCGCCGCCCACCGTGCCAACCAGAATGCCGCCGTAGACGCCAAGCGAATAAATAGAAAGGGCAGTGGCTCGCTGTTCTGCAGGGAAAATATCGGACACGATGGAGTGGGAGGGTGGAGAGCCGCCGGCTTCCCCGACTCCGACCCCGAAGCGCGCCAGAAACAATTGGGCAAAACTTTGCGCGGCGCCACACAGGGCCGTCA
>Ga0255760_10005694_pt1 | contig 10570 bp, 9 predicted proteins | sample 071ome_25_FD_179960 | JGI IMG/M metagenome (GOLD analysis project Ga0255760, IMG submission 179960) | Coastal salt marsh microbial communities from the Groves Creek Marsh, Skidaway Island, Georgia - 071410BT metaG (version 2) | ecosystem: Environmental > Aquatic > Marine > Intertidal zone > Salt... | reverse complement strand
TTTCTTGGGAAAATGATAGATAATTCCACGGTGCACCAGCTCCTTGATTCAGTTGAATCATGTTATCGCTAGTACTTTCAATGTCTAATGGGGCGCCTGGATTACTGGTGCCAATTCCAACAAAACCCCCATCTTTAATAAATATTCCTAAATTTCCTGCATCATCAGTCAATCGAAGTCCATCTGAGTCTCTAGCTCGCAGACTGTCTGTGAACATATATTTTCCGTTCGCAGTGCCGAAATTTTCACTAGAAACCCAGGATTTTGTAGAATTGTCGTAAACAATGGTTTTTAAAGTATTTCCGTGCAAAGTAATTCCGCCTCCATCAGCGGTTCCGTCAGTGGGTGTACCCGTAGAAGTTGTTCCAAGCTCTATGTTTTTATCTTCAATTCTTAAAGTTTCTGTTTCGATAACAAAAGTGTCTCCCCTTACCGTGAGATCTCCATTGAGAACGGTATCTCCAGATACATTCAGGGTATTTCCTATAAATGTATCAGACGAAAAATATGCATTTTCAGAAACAGAAGCGCCTCCAGATACATTCAGGCTGGTTCCAATAGCAACACCCGATTTAAAAAACGCATTATTTTCTACGTTAAGCTCTGTTTTAAATGTGGTGCTGTTTCCTGTTGTTTTTAATTCATCAACATATATTTGTCTTCCGCTAAATATATCTGAGTTGAATATGTTTTTTGAGATCATCTTTTTGAATTACACTTGTTTTTGGTTATCTGACTGCGTGTGTGTGAATTTTATAATTGCTAGGAAGATTTGTGCCAAAAAGTAATGAATAACCAGACCTAGTAACTCCAGAAATAATATAAGGAATAAATACAGAATCAGCTTCTGCAACCGCAGATACAATTGGTGGAACATGAAAAGTTTCTGGGAAAATTATTTCATAAGTATCTTTTCCTGCGTTAATACCTGTAGTAAAAGATTGTATGGTTGTTTTATTTGCAGCAAAATCGCCACGAGGTCTTGCGGTAGTATTAATCACATAATCGTGCCCGTTTAAATGGCTCGCAAAATTAATAAAATATTCTGTTTGAGAAACTCCAGATATGCTAAATGGAACTATTGGCGCCCCTTTATCATTTTGTAAAGAAAGCGCAAGAGATGGGGCTTCTGAAAATGTTTTTGGGAAATTGATTTGATAACTGTCTCTGCCTCCATATAGGCGAGTAGAAAACGCAACTGCTTCGTCTGAGCCGCCAAAAACGCGTTCCCAGGATCCGTCTTCACCAGTAACATAAAGTCTTTCAAGATATGCGTCTCCAGTTAGTGATAATTCTCCCATGGGAGTGGTGTTGTTTATTGCAAATTTTCCATCATTTACTATTCTTGCTCTCTCAACTCCAGAAGTTGTAAATGAAATATAATCTGCTTCTCCTGTTTCTTTAATTATGATCTGCGCTCCAGATCCAGCAGATAATGTAATTTGGTCGTCAGTAAATCTTAAAAATGTATCTTCGTCTTCGTTGTGATATAAATATTCATTAAGTCCTATATCTCCAGTGACCATCAGGTCTCCATGAATATCTACATCGCCTGTTACCGAAAGATATCCGCTAAGATAAGAGTTTCCGAATCGGGTATTATCTCCAAATTGAGTGAAATCTCCAGTTTGGTCAATATTTCCAAGGAAGAATGAATCTCCAATCACTCTATTATTTCCAGTAACAAAAGTATTTCCTGATATTTCTACATCTCCAACAAATAAAGAATTTCCAGATACATGAAGTGTGTGGGTCGGGTCTACTCTAAATGGGGCGGGGAATTTCTTGATTCCAACAATATTAAAGTGTTTTAATTTCCATTGATCGGAATTTATTATTTTTGTGGGAACTAGTCTGTAGTGCGAATACGGATAAGATGAATATTGCGATAATTCAAATCTTGTTCCTGAATTGACTGGAGCATAATCTCCAGTTGATAGATTTAATTGAGTATGAATTGTTTTCCAGTCTGTTCCGTTATTTGATGCAACTACTTTAAAATCTTCTGGCGCAGTGTCAAGATCTGAGTGATAAATTTCGATTCCCCTATAATAAAAAGGTTTATCGAATTCTATTCCTAACCACGCTCCACCCATTTCATAATGCAATTCATCTGGGCTTAAGTTGTGTCCATCAAGAGATGTGTCGGTATTATTTTGTTGAGACTCTGGAATCATTGCAGCATAAAAACCAGATGGTTGGTATACATTAAATGAAAGAGCCTCTGTAGTTAAATCAATTTCTCCGCTAATAAAATCCGTCGCGTTGGTATACGAACCTGAATAAACTCCTCCTCCATAAGAGCGAGAGTTGAAGTCGCCCGATCCAGATGGTCTGTTGTACTGAATTTCATCAACCATTTCTCTGCGGGTGAAATGAAGTCCGACGCCGACTTTTTGAAAAAGGCCGCTTTCTCCAACAAAAACATTTCCGCTAATATCTCCTGTTTCGGTAATGTCTATAATTTCATTTATATTTGTTCTGCTAAGAAATGTACAAACATCTGCAAAGGTCTTTTCTCCGCTAATTAACTGGTCTCCTGTTAAGAATACAACATTGTCTAAAACCGATCTCTTAAAGTTTTTATATTTTATTTTTTCATTATGAGATCCTGAACGAGAAATCAGCAAAAGCGCATCCGAGTCTGCGTTTCCAGACAAACTCATTGATGCGCTATAAGGAAATGGAGACATAGCGCTATCAGAGTACAAGTATGTACTCTCTGGCATGTTAGATGTTCTATTGTCTTTAGCCATAATGATTAGTAAGGTGACCTCCCGATTTTGCCAGCAAGGATCGATGTAGTGTGAACCTTAAAGCCCGAAGGAATTGGTGTGGAAAAATTTATATCATACGAATCTTTTGTGACATTCCTAATATGATGCGGAACCATAACTCTTGAGCCTTCTATCGTGAGGCTCACTACGGGAGGCACGGAGAAGCCAAATGGAAAGTTAATATTTCCACTTGTAATTCCTGCGGGCAGCTCTGTTACAGAGCGCTGTATTGTTTTTTCTCGATTAGATTCTATGCCTGTTGCCATTGCCGTTGTGTGAACTTTATATCTTCTCGGGGGCAGAATGCTAGAAAAAATAACATTATATTGTTGGCTTGTTACTCCAGATATCATATAAGGAACTATTACACCTCCTTTTTCATCTTGGACCGAAACAGATAAAACTGGGGGGTTATAAAATGTTTTAGGGAAATTAATCAAGTATTCATCTGTTCCTCCAAACATATCTGTCGTAAATGCCATTGATTCGTCGTCTCCAGGAAAAACATTAGACCAATATCCATCATTGCTCGTGGTAAAGGTATTTTCAAGAAAACTGTCTCCGCTAACTGATAGATCTTTCATTGGGTCGGAGGCCATGACTCCCATAGCCCCTTCTTCCGTAAACGAGACCACTTCTCTTTCATCGAATCGAGTAGAGAATGAAAGGTTTTTTGATTTATTTGTGTTGAGCTCTATCGATGTGTGTCCGCCAGCTTGTAATCTAAACAGATTTGGGGTAAACCTCAAGAAAGTATTTGTTCCGTCAACTAAAATTTCAGTCCCAAAGGTTGTAGGCATGATACTTTCAGAGTCAAAGGATTCAAAGTATTGGGCAACAGCATTGCTTGAGGAATATCCAGATTCTCTGGGGGTATAGCTATTTTGACTTGAACTTTCCCAAAGTTCGAGGGCTATATTATTTGTTACGATTTCATTGGATGATAAAATTAAATTATTTCCGCTTGATTCAAACCATTGGATGCTCCCGGCATCGTTTTCTTTGTGGGGGTATAGGTATTCTCCAAGCCTAATATTACCATAAACATTAAGTTCTGATTTAAAGTCAGCATTTCCAGTTGAGCTTACGTCTCCGAGTCTGCGTGTTGTGCCAGATAAATAGTAATTTCCTTCTTGAAAAATATCTCCAGTAATTAAAAAATCTCCGCCATATTGAGTGTCGCCTTTTCTGTGATGATATGGCCCGCTTCTGGTAAGGTCACCTGTAATTTCAACACTTCCTTGAAAAAATGAATTTCCATCAACTTCAAGGGTGCGATTTACATCTTGCTCTCGTAAGAAAAATTTATCTCCAAGACCGAGGTGCTCGTACAATCCGCTTTCTCCGACAAAAATATTTCCACTAATATCTGCTGGAGAGGTTACGTCTATTATTTCATTTATTAAAATTGTGCTTTTAAATGTACATTCATCTGCAAAAATTTTTCTGCCACTAATCAATTGATCTCCGGTCATAAAGACCACATCTCCTAATAGAGATTTTTTTAGATTTGAATATTTGATTTTTTCATTGTGAGAGCCAGAACGAGTAAGTAAAAATAGCGCTTCTGAATCGGCGTCTGAGTTGCTATTTATAGATGTGTGCGACGGAAAAGGATCCAGATTGCTATCTGAATACAAAAAGGATATTTCCTCAAGTTCTGAAATTTTCTTATTCGGCATGACTAGTCTTTTATAAATACACTAAATACGTTAAAAATGTGTAATAGCTTTAATGGCAGAATGTATTCCGACAAGACTAACATATGAAAGGCTTGGCGTGCTCGTTACAGACTTTCCTGCATACAAAGAAAATGGCACGACATCTGGTAATTTAATTAGAGTACAATCTCTTGATTATTCTTTTCAACATCCAGCTGTTGATGTGAAGTCAATCGGCTCTGATCAGTTTATTTATAGAAATAATGAATCTCCGATTATTCGTCAGCCAGATGTAAATTGCAATATATCTTATTTATTTTCTAGCGGAGAAAACGAAGAAAGTTTAGGCTTGCATTTGGGTAGCGACGGAAGCATTCTGAAAAAATTTTTAGAAAGTGAATCAACTGATGATATAAATGTGATTGCTGTTGCTTCAAACAAAGAAAGAATGCAAGACTTGAGTAATGTAAACGATTATTCTGGATATCATGTCATTGGAATAGGAAATGCATTTCTGACAAATTACTCGTATGAAGCTTCTGTTGGTAGCCTTCCTAGGGCTTCAGTTTCATTTAGCGCAAGTAATATGAAATTTGATCAATATGAACCTAGCGCCGCACCAAATTTACCCGCAATAAAATTAGGAGTTAATAATCAATACTCTTCGGAAAAATTATATTTAGACCAAAACTCTTTTGGGTACGATCTTGTTTCTGGAGCAAATGCAATTATGCCTGGAGACATTCAGGTTAATATTACAAAACACGCAGGTAATTACGGAGGGATTCCTGTGGAATCTGAGCAAGCGGCAATACAATCAATTTCTCTTGATGTCCCTATCGATAGACAAGATATATTTGGATTTGGTAGTAATTATGTGTTTGATCGAAAATTAAAATTGCCAATCATGGCAAATGTATCAATTGATCTGATACTTAGGGAATACGCAAGCGGACAAATAGATTCATTCTTTAAAGAAGGTGCGAGGTACGATATGACAATAAATCATACAAACAGATATTTTTATAGCGGCCTAAGGTCTGACACGATAAATCAATTTGTTATCGAAAACGCTCAATTAAGAAGCCAATCTTATTCAAAACAAATCGGGAACGAAGTTTCTGTCTCTACTAGTTTTGTTTTTGGTGTTAGCGCTAGCGGAGGATTTAAGATAATTAAATAAACAAAAAACCCGCTCAAAAGAGCGGGTTTTTTTAGTGAACTGCAAAGAGTAATTATGCGAATTCGCCCGTGATTGTTAGAGCGTTTCTTGAACCCTTAATCATTAAACCTCTTGCTGTATCTTCTGGGCTTCCAACTTGAGCAGTAAATGTTAAGTCTACTGTTTTATTATCTCCAATTGAAGAGCTAAAGGATTCTCCCTCGAGTAAAGCCCCTTTAACTACATACTGCATTGCTATAGCGCCAGTTCCGTATTGATTTGGCTCTCTGAGTGTGAATACCAAATCATGCTCTTCGGTATTCCAAAGAAGATCTGCAATGTTTCCTTCTTTTAGGTCTGCCAAAATAGCGCTAACGCTAACAGAAATATTCACAGGATAATCTACTACTCGACTATATCCGTATGGTGTTCCAAGCCTATTAAGAACTGTACGACTTAATGGGACGTCAATACTAAAGCTTTGGACGTGAGCCGAACCTGGAACCGAGTAATCGTATAATGGATTATCATTTTCAGGAGCTCTTGGGTCTTCACCTGGAAGTGTTTCAAATTCTCCAGCTCTACCATCTGTTCCAAGGGACAATGTAATGTCTCCTGGGCGCAAGCAGGACCAACCTTCTGTTTCTGCGCTTACGTCTGTTGCGCTATCATTAAGAACTCCACTAATTGCATCTGGAATGCTGAACTGAATATCCTCGATTGGTGTTCCAAAGTTAGTATTTACTGCAGGAACGTAAAGATTTTGGGTTCCTGTATAACTCCTCAAATTCAATCCGTCAACTGTAACGCTAGCCGTAGGCATTCCGCCGACAGAAGCTTCAACGGAATAATTTGATACATATCCGTTACCTAGGGCGATAACTGTTTTATGTTTTTCTCCGTCAGCATTGTTAACTGCGTCATGACCTTCACAGGTGGTTAATATAAAAAAGTTTTTTCCGTCCGAATTTATGTCGTCGTCACAAACCACACCTTCGACGATTTCATCAGCGAGAGCGCTTTTAAGTCCATCAACATTCATTCCGATGATTCTTTCATTTACGCCATTAGTAAGGTAGTAAGAATAATCAAGAGTAACTGTAGGTGGATCAATAGCTACAGCGTCAATTCTTGCAAGCTGGCCAAATTGGTTTACGTCTTGCCTGTTAACTGAAAAACTGTAGTTTGCACTTTGTACGCGACGCAATTGTTGAATTCCTGTGCGGATTTCTGCGCCTGCTGGAACAAAACTGCGTTCAGCGAAACCGGTTTTTGTTTGCCAGCCATCTGCAGATGCAGTGAAATGGTATCCGGTTGCATTAACAGTGCCAGCGTATAGTGCTTCACTTTGATAAATTACTCTTGCGCGTCCTGGTAATTGTTTTGCCATAATATAATAAGGGTTTAATTCTGTAAGGATTACATTTTTTTAAATCAAAAGGGAAATTATGATCGGGGGAATCTAAGGTTTGTAACCTCGAAGTCAACGAAACCCACAAAAAGCGAAGGGTCAATATTTTGATTTACTCTATCACTTAATTTGGAGACCCTGGCTTCTTCAACATGCATGTATGTTCCACTCTTTTCTCCGCAAAGATTTTTGTAATGAAAGCCAGAGCTGTATCCGAATTCATTGAGTGGATAGTCTTCAAATTTCATTTTTGCAAAAACTTCATTTTTAGAATCTGCGAAAATCGAAAGTGCTCCATCTAGTTGATAGGTATTTTGGGCAAAAATCACGCATCGTATATTTGTTGTTGTTTTATCTTCTCCTCCAAATGCGAATGGTTCGTTTTCAGAAACTTCTGGGTTGACAAAAATGGCAGGTATTACTTGTTTATATGGCTCTATGCCGGAGAGATCTTGCTTGAATCTATCATTAACATCAAATTTTCCATCTATAATTAATTGTTCTTCTGTTTGGTTTGTGATATAAAAATTAAAATCTTTGACTGCATATTCTCCGCTTAATGTTGTTTTTCCTTCTCCAAAAGATGAGTCTAGAAGGGCGCGGCCATTATCAAAATCAAATATTAGTCCACTTTGTCCTTGTTCGATAAATGTGTTGCCGTCATATATTCCACTTGGAATGTTTGCGCCTTCAATGCTGTGGTCGAAAACCCATTGCTTGTGTGGGCTACTATATGCAACGTATCCATTTGTTAGTCTGAGGTCTCCAGTATCAGGATATAAATTAGCTACTTGGTTCGAAAAAGCTTCGCCTTTTCTTGTTAAAAAATTATCTGCCCATAAGACAAAGCTTGTTGTGAGTTCGTGCTGATATTGCGGTTTCATTATAAATCGAGTGTTATTAAATTCTTTGTGCTCCAGAAATATTATTCAAGTCTTTTTCGAATTTTCTTAAAAGAGGTTTCATGTATTTTATTTTTAATCTTCCAGAAGAACTTAAATTTTTCAATTGAACTCCTGCTCCAGATCTACTGAATTTTGATTCTATATGCATATATTGTCCTAGTCCTGAAATTCCAGCTCCTTCAATTTGTTGAAGCCAGCTAGCTCCGTTTGCCCACGGTAAGGGGGTCATTGAGTACAGCTCGCTTAGTGTCGGTATGTTTACGCTATAAGTGGCAACAAAGCCTTTTGGTGAGGAAGATCGTTTTCGAATTATGATATCTGTCATTTTTAATCTTTCCTCAATTGGTTGAACAGGATCATATCCCGCATCAAAACCGATAAAACCGAATACATTTCCCTCTCTTAGTGTTCCCGTTTTGTTTCCAGATCCAGGCCCGCCTTTAAGTTCTTGTGTTAATGGATGAGATTCAAAATCGCTAATTAATTGATTTAATACCATTCTAAATTGTTTTTCTACAAAAATTCTTGTTTGATTAATAACAGTATGATCTTTTGCCAATTGTCTATTAATTGACTGTTTGATTGCTAGATCTAATTTTCCTCTCATTGATCAATCGGCCTTAGGAAGAGAGTGTAAAACTGTACTACATCAAATAACCCGTGAGCTCTTGGGTCTGAGGCAATATGAAACATTCTGCCGTCAAATTCAATTCTTTTAGAATCTTTTATATATTCAAAGTCTTCCACTTTTAATTTGATACGAACAAGACTTCTAGAGTCTACCCTGGAAACTTTGACTTGGGCATCTGCTTCTCCAAAATCTTCCAAGGTTCTGTCATTGTCATATTTTATTCTTGCTTTAAAAACTTTTCGAACTGGGACATTTTTAACGCTAGGAGTCGTGGCGCCGCCACTATTGTATAGATGGTTGTAGTTTGGGTCGGTGCTGATAATTACCTTCTGCGCTTCTTTGTATACTACGATATCCCTTCCAAATGTATCATGCAAATCCAATAATTGGGCTGCTAAATTTGCTCTTTGTGCGCTGTTTAAAAATTCTGCCATGATACCTTTTACACTAAACCACTTTTTTTGTGTAACGATAAATAAGGTACAAGGTTATATATGGAAGCAGAAGACATTTTTAGAAAATGTTGTCACAGGAATACGGTCTCTCTTTTTAAGGGTTTCCTCGTTATGCTTGAGGACTTACATAAGGAGCATCAGATTAATTTTTATAAATTAAAGAAGAATCTGCCAGAAGATCTTGTGCCTATAATCGAACAGGCTAATTATTTCGATGATGAAAAGCTACAATATCTTAGAAAAAGAACTCTAGATATTGGTAACGAAACCATTAGAAATTTAGAATTAGAATTAGATAATTATACTATAGGATTCACATTTAAATAACAAAAATATGACAGAGGCAGTTTTAGAAAAACAAGAAACAATGGATGATACCCGTAAAAAAATGCGGGAAATATATAGCTTTACTTTTGAAAAAAAAGAAAAGGTTAAAAAAACAGAAACGAAGACGGTAGAAAACCCAGAAACCAAAGAGAAGGAAGAAGTTTCTGTCACTAAAGAGGTAATCGAGCCTGTTCCGTATAGGGTCATTATGAAGCAACCTACAAGGAGGCAGATCGAAGAAGCGGAACTAGAGTTTAGCGTCGAAATTAGTAACTGTATCAAGAGGGGTATTCTAACCAAAGCAATGCTTTCCAAGAAATATAGTGACACTGGAGGCTTGCTGGCAGAAGATGATGCGAAAGCCTTAACTAAAATGTATATTGAGTACGGAAAGCTTTCTCAGGAAAGCGAAAAGATTCAAGTTAAGACATCTCTTAGCAAAGAAGACGAAGAAAGACTGAAGGAATTATCTGGGGAAATTTCCGTCCTAAGAAAAAATATTATTGACGTAGAAACTTCATATTCAAATTTATTTAATCATACCGCAGATGTTCGCGCAGAAAATAAAGTGATTCAGTGGTATATCCTACATCTGACTTTTATACAAAAAGAAGATTCTGATGAGGTTACCCCTCTTTTCGAGGGAAGAGACTTTGACGAACGACTGCAAAGATATTATGAATTAGAGGAAGACGGCGATGACCTTTATGATATTATTGGGGGTAAGGTCGCTGCGCTTTATAGTTTTTGGTATTATAGCTCAGGAGCGGTTCTGAGGTCTGACTTCGAAAAGCTTGATCAAGATATTGAAGAAGGCAGGGTTTGATATGTGGAAGCTGTTAAGCGCAGAAAAATATTTAGAGATGTAGTCCGCGGTTATTCTTCGGCAATAATCGAAGAAGATTTCGTATACATCAAGCATCTAACTCCTCACGATCAGGTTGAGCTAGAGGAAATCGAGGAAAAATATTATCAGTCAGCTCTTCGAAGGGGAGTGCCTACTGAAGAGGATATGCTCTTGTTTCTTGAGCAAGAAGGTCAATGGACTGAAAAAGACGAAAAAATAATTGAAGACAAAACATTGTTTATTGAAAGTCTTAAAACTGCCAAAAACAAAATGATCATCAAGCATGAAATTGATAAACAGTCTGACTTGATTGATAAGGAAACAAAAGAGTTGAATGAAAAACAAATACAAAGAATGTCGCTACTTGGAAACACTTGTGAAAAATATGCAAAAG
>Ga0255760_10005691_pt1 | contig 10572 bp, 9 predicted proteins | sample 071ome_25_FD_179960 | JGI IMG/M metagenome (GOLD analysis project Ga0255760, IMG submission 179960) | Coastal salt marsh microbial communities from the Groves Creek Marsh, Skidaway Island, Georgia - 071410BT metaG (version 2) | ecosystem: Environmental > Aquatic > Marine > Intertidal zone > Salt... | reverse complement strand
CTGGCGAATCCATGTCTTCTAGCGTGTGGCAAGTTTTCTACTGGCCCAATTCCCATAGCTGGGAAGGTGCAAATATTCGTGGATGCCAGACTCTTAGTAAAGGTGGAGTGGTCCGACGAAAAACTAACCGGTCAAGCATCGACGGATATGGGTTTTTTGTTACCAATTCTTCTGATCTGGATTCTAATGTAATTATCACGCCTTATTTTAGAACCATTTCTATGGATTTTGATTATAGAAATAATTTTAGCGATGGTGGGAGCCGACAGTGGTATGATGTGTTTATTTCGGGAATTAATGATACGCCGGGACAAGCTGAAGTGAATGAACTTAGATACTACAAGGTGTGGATTGATTCTGGCTCTATAGCTGAATTTGGTCAATTAAGCCTTATAAGTACGCTTGAAACAGAAGGGGTTGTAGAAGTCTCAGTAGATTATTATCCTATTAAATATTTCACAATTGATGACACCGACGTGTTTGCACAACAAGATGGATACATAAAACTTTCTAACTTGAGGGACGGCAGCATTGGCAGCGTAATTTATTATTTCGGAGGCAATGACTGGAGAGAATATTCTGCAAGTTTTCCAGACATACAGTCGGAACTATACCCAGAAGTGGCTGGTGATGGAAATTACTTGTATAGAATATTCTCCGATCCATCAACATCAAATTGGGCTCGTTCGGTTGGCGATGGACTATATACTATTAAAGGAGAAGTGTACAACCCATTTGAAAGCAAGTATTACCCCGGAATTTTTGTCGTCAGAGTTTATGTAGATGAAAATGGTAATACTGCGGTTACAAGATATGGAAAACCAGTTGCTAGTTTTGTCGAAAACGACGGGTTTGGAGGCGAGAGAGATCGGGTGGATTGTAATTACGAAAGCCTTATTGTCGGTGCTCCCCTACCACCATCATCAAGACACCCCAGCCGCAGGTCTCCTGCTGGGGCAGTTTACTACTATATGTGGAAACCTAATATCTAATGTTTATTATATCAGATAGAGTAAAAGAAACGTCAATCACAACCGGCACCGGAGATATAGTTCTCAACGGTGCTTACGGTTCATTTCAGACATTCAACACTGGTATTGGCGACGGTAACACCACATATTACACTATCGAGAACAATTCTCGGTGGGAAGTTGGTCAGGGTGTTTACACGGCATCTTCAAATTCTATTTCCAGAGACGTGGTATTTGATAGCTCTACTGGCGGTTCTAAGATTACCCTAGAGGGCGTGTCCACTGTTTTCTGTACGCTTCCTGCTTCTAGGGCATTTATTGAAGATCCAGATGGTGGAGTTCAAGTTGTTGACATTGTTTCCACAAGAGATGGAAATATCAAAGACTTGACCGTTGATACAATATTTGTTTCTGGTGACTCTAACTTACAGGGCTCACTTAGCGTCAATGGTGACACGGTTGTGGGTGGCGACACCCTTGTAAGTGGCGACCTGTCCGTTCTTGGTGATTTAGATTTAAATCTAGGTGGTGATATAGATGCAGATGAAATCACCGCTAAATTCTTAACACTTATTCGTCCAAACTCTGCTGGTAATTTTTTCCATGCATACAAAGACGATGGAACAAATCAGACGGTTTCTCTTTGGGTGGATGCTAATGTTTCTCCGCTATGGAGACTTGGTTTAAAAACTAACCCACTAGATCAAACGGCAACTCCTACATTTGGATATATCTTTGGTAGAGACGGGTCTGTTGGATCTGTTAGTGATACAAGTAATTATTTCTCTATTGCTAATACTCTTGGTTTTTCTGTTCAACACCAAGGAAATCTTATATTTCGAGCAAGCTCTGACACTGGTGTTTACATAGACAATCAGTCACCACTCTATCCTGCCCTCACAGTTCAGGGTGCGTTACTAAATGTATCAGATCTACAAAGATGGGAAGATTCTCTGGGAACAACTCTATCTGTTATAGATAGCGGTGGTAAAATAGGTATTTTAACTGACTCTCCTATCTATGAACTAGATGTAGATGGTAGTGGTAGGATGGACTCGGTCACTCTGACTAGTGGCATCTATTTCCCAGACGGAACATTCCAAAATACTGCACTTACAGTAAGTTCTACAGATTTAGATGCGGTTTCAGGAATTGCAGTTTATGCATCTGGGCAAGTTGACCAAAACTCTTCTGATATTATTACTGTTTCTGGACTGTTGTATGACGACTCTTCTATTTCTGGTTATATTGATTTACAAGACGCTGCTGTTAGTGGCTGGGCACAAGCCTACGTAGACAGTCAAGACCATAGTGCTACTGCTGTTAGTGGTTGGGCAGGTAGTTACGCAGACGCTGGTGACGCTGCCGTTAGTGGTTGGGCTGATAATACGTTTAACTTACAAGAAGTAACAGATCGCGGATCAAACACAACTAACTCTATTTTTACTAGCGGAAATATAACAGCTACAAGTGGTTATTTTGACACTTTTGACATGACATTATTAGGAAATGGGTCACAACCTCCACATTTAGAAGGTAGACTATTTTATGATAATGAAAACCACACGCTTAGTTTATACAATGACGAGGCGGACGTAACATTACAGCTTGGTCAAGAGCAGTTTTTAAGAGTTAGAAACAATACTGGAGCAACCATCACAAATGGAACCGCTGTATTAATTACTGGCTCTCATGGAAATGCTGCCCCCACAATATCTGGAGCAATCGCAACCTCGGAATCTCTTTCTCAAATAGTCGGTCTTGCTACCCACAACATTGAAGATAGTTCTTTTGGCTATGTTACTACATATGGTATTGTTAGAAATGTAGACACGTCTCATTATTCTACTGGTGATGAAATATTCTTGTCTGCCACACAAATTGGTAGTGGCGTAAACGTCTCGCCAACAATTCCTAATTATAAAGTTACTATTGGTCATGTAATTAGAAGTCATGGCTCCAATGGTTCTGTGCTTGTTCAAGTTGGTAATGCAAAATTAGGTGGTGGCGATTTAAAATCAGAAGCAGAGTTAAATTTAAGCGGTGTTCCGTTTGTCACAGCTATATCTGACACAACCGCTGGTGGCTCACAAACAGACCCGCTATTTATATTTGATAGTGGAAATAGACAATTACAACTTGGTAGTGGTCTTCAACTTTTAGAAGGTGTTCCTACCAATACTACAAATGTTTTATACAATAATTCTGGCACACTAACTTTTAACGGTTCTGCTGTAGGCGGGTCGTCAACTAGAACATACAACAATATTACAGCAGATTTTAGCATGTCTGATAGCTCAGATGTGGTATTTATGGACACAACTTCAGGACCAATCAACGTTTACGTACCAACCGCAGCAGGGCAGGGCGGTAAGGAAATAATGGTAAAATTAAAGGCAGGAAGTAACTCAGGAGTATTAGTAGGAAGTGGTTCTCAAACTATTGACGGTCAATCGCAGATTGCCGTGTATAATACATATGAGAGCATCACCTTAATTTCAGATAATTCAAACTGGTTTATTTCTTAGGGGTTAAAATATGTCATACCAACCGTATAATAGAAATACTAGCGGAATCGTGTTCTTTGGGGAGCAGGGGAGTCAGCAGACATATTACTCTGATTCTAACTTCTTGATTGAAGACGGTGCCGCTGGTAATATTCAAGTTCCCAATCTCAAAATTGCAGATGGGGGAAATATTGGATCTGTATCAGATCCAGACGCTATCGCCATTGCTGCCAATGGCAATGTCACAGTCAGCCAAAGCCTAAGTGTTACCCAAAACCTTACGGTTAATGGAACGCTCACAACGGTTGCCACGAACAACCTGACGGTTGAAGATCCGCTTATTTTCTTGGGCTCTGGCAATAACGCTGACAGTGTTGACCTTGGTTTCTTCAGTCAGTATAGTGACGATGCTGGGTCAACAATTGAGTACGCTGGTTTATTCAGAGATGCTGGCGATGAGAAATATAGACTTTTTCACAGCTTAACAGAAAAGCCAACCACGACAGTAAATACCGGTGGTGCTGGTTACACAGTTGCTAGTTTGGTTGCAAATCTTGAGGGGGATGTTACGGGCAATGCTGACACAGCAACGGCTCTAGCTTCTAGCCAAGACTTCTCGATTGGTGGAAATAACGAAGCCAGTTCTAATACTGTAGCCTTTGATGGAACTGGTGCGGTTGAACTCCAGTGGGCACCCGCTAGTGGTATTATTACTAATCGTGCTGAACTTACCTCCGTAGATGCAGCTAACGATTATATTCTCATTTACGATGATGATGCAAACGCATTAAAACGAATCAACAGAAGCAACTTTGTTTCTGGTCTTGGTGGATTTAGTAACTTTATCGTTAGTGATAGAGTAACCACCGGAACCGTAGATGATGGTGAACAAGTCATCTTTACGGATGGTCCAACTATCAATTTTACAGTTGCAGCAGATGGTGGTAATCACACTGTTAGCGGTGTTGTTGTAGACGCTAGTATTGATGAAAACAAACTTGCAACTTCGGTCGCTGGTGATGGTCTTAGCGGTGGTGGCGGTTCGGCACTTTCAGCTAATGTAGATGATACTACTATTGAAATTAACACTGATGCTTTGCGAGTAAAAGATGCTGGTATTACCGAAGCCAAACGGTTTAGAGATGTTCAGGCGGTTACTGCAACGTCAGATACCATTACGGGTGATATCGTAACGGTCGATGCTGATACTGCTGGTGGTAATGTAACACTGACACTACCATCTCACAGTGAAGGTAAAATTGTTCACATCAAGAAGATTGATTCTAGTGCAAATACGGTGTCTGCATCAACTGTGGATGGTGGAACTTTAACGCTGTACTCTCAGTATGAAGCTGCTACGATCTTCTCCAACGGCTCTGCTTGGTATATTGTATAACGAGGATTAAATGTTTAGCATAACTCTGCAAAACAATTTTGACAACCAAATTACTGCCAACGATACCGTTGGTCAGTTACAATTTGCAGCACCTTCCGAAACCGATGGTGGTGCTGCGGTTGATATTGTTGCAAAGGTTCGTGCTAATGCAGAGGGTGCGTTTCAAACATCATCCAATGCTACATCTATTATTATCGCTACTGCTGCTGCTGATGCGTCTGCGGCAGTGGATAGGGTAAAGGTTTCTGAGGACGGGCACTTTTTACCAGTAACAAATGATGTTTACGACATAGGAAGTGAAAGCCTACAATTTAAAAGAATGTTTTTAGCCGGTGGACTCAAGACCCCTATTGAGTCCAATACCGATGGTGCAACTATAACATTCAATATGGACGAGGCAAATACTCACACCGTTACATTGGGTGGTAACAGGATTTTAGCACTCTCGAATGTAGACGTTGGACAGAAATTTATTATTAGATTGGTTCAGGATGGTACTGGTAGTAGGACTGTTACGTGGTTCTCTACGATAAAGTGGCCCGGAAACTTAGTGCCAACACTAACGGAAACAGGGGGTAAGACGGATGTTTTTGGATTTATTTGTACTGCGACGAACCAGTACGACGGATATGTAATAGGATATAATTTATAATGGCGAGAAAACAGGTCTTAAACCCTCCGGTCTCATTTATAGAAGATGACGACATGAGGCGTTTATTCCACCACAATTATCAAGTTTTTGACATAATGAACGGTAGTGGCGATCCATCCGTTGGGCCGCACAGTGAACAATTATTTTTAGACAATGTTACAGGAAGTGGTCCTCTTTATGATTTGGATTTGATATACGAAGGTGCCCACCCAAATAGCGGTGTTCAACTTGTGCAGATTGGAGATAATTTATTAGTAGCGGAGACAGACAATCCAGTACCCCTACCATTTGAACCATGCTGGTATCGCTACTACATTAGAGATATTATTAACGACATGGGTGCGGAATCTGGGAGATTTCGTGTAGAATACATTGTAGATACATGCAGTGCATATGGAGACCAAGCACCAGATCAACTATGTTATAATGATACTGATCCAAACTATGGTTATGGTGGAAATTGCAGTGACACAAGAGTTGTTGTTTATAGGGAATTAAACCCTGAAATTTTACTAGGAGATTAAGATGGCACAATTTTCAGTTGAAATTGCTGACGCAGATGTTTCTAGGGTTTTAGACGCTGTTGCGGCAAATTATAACAGACCAGAACAGGTTGAAAATCCAGACTTTGACGATTCTCAACCAGAAAGTGAAACAAATGCTAGACTCATTGATAACCCAGAGTCTAAAGCGGTGTTTTCAAATAAAATTGTTCGTAACTTTTTGGCAGAAAATGTTAAAGCTTACGAAGTGAAGCTGGCTAAACAGACGGCTATTGCTGCTGCGGAAGCTGCTGCTAATGTTACAATCACTGACCCGCAGGTGTAGAGTATGATATACGGTGGTTCATCTTGGGCTGAAGTACCCATATCCGATTTTCCTGAGCAAGAGCTTACAGGAGAGAAGTATCTTTATGAACTACTGATTGACGGTGCCCTACCAGTGGATTTGCAAATTCAGGTAGATAAATCGCTAGAAACATACATTAACCAAGAACCCACTTTCAGTGTATACATTGATAGAGAGTTGTCTAAAGACTTAAAAATAGATAAAAACCAAAATTGGAATTTACTGTAAAGGTTAAAAATGGCAAGCTACATACACGAAGGAGATGTAGGCACAAAGCTGCTTATTACTATAAAAGACGATGGTAGCGTTGTAGATATTTCATCCGCTTCAAGTTTGTCTATTTTTATAAAAAGACCAGATGGCACTACATTAAGCAGAACAGGGACTTTGGAAACTGACGGCACAGACGGCAAAATGTACTACGCTGTTGTTGCCGGGGATTTAAACGCAGCGGGCGTTTACAAAATTCAAGCTCAGGTTGCTCTTACGTCTGGGACGTTTTATAGCACCACAGCAACATTCAAGGTTCACTGTAATCTCTAGGGGGTAAATTATGTCTTGGCAAGGTCAAATGGGAACTATCGTCAGATACTTGATTGACGACGTAGACCCAGACAATTATACATATTCAGATCATAGAATAGAAACAACTATTCTTGTTGCTGGGCAATTGACCCAGATGAATGTCGATTTTAACAAAACATACGATATCAATGTCGAGAATTGCACACTTGATCCAGACCCTACAGACGAAACTGAAGACAAGGCTTTTATAACTTTGATCTGCTTACGTGCTGCGTGTATAATAATAGGAAGTGCAATAAGGAGTGAGTCTGGAAATGCCATCTCAATCAAGGATGGTCCTTCTGCGATTGACCTTCGCGGAGTGACTCAAACCCTAGCAGTTCTTTATAAAGACCTTTGTGAAAAATACGAACAACAATTACTAGAGTATCGGGCTGGAAACAGTATTGGCGGTCAAGCAATTCTTGGCCCTTACAGTCCGGGTTCAGACTACGTTTCTAGGAATAACTACGGCGGTCACAGAGCCGGTGGATATTTTGAATACTAAACAGGAGAGTTAGAAAGATGCCCAACCAACTAAATTCAGGTGAATTAATAACTAATATCAGTTCTGAATTAGCAGATAATAATGCTGGTTTGATCTCGGCTTACGATGTCCGTCACAATATGGAAGATATGGCATTTTCCATCAATAAAATTGTGGCTAGTGGGGATACTGAGGTAGAGTTTCCATTTTTTAACGCTGTAAAGTTTTCTACTGCCGATGCAACCTCAAACAGTGCAGGTGCTGATCATGGAGACCTTATCGTAGAATCTGGACTCTTCTTTCCAAATGCAGACGATGCGACCAAGCAAACCAAGAGGCAGACTGAGCCTTGGCTTGGTGATACAGGTATTAACCACGATAATCTTCAAGGTCTTGGAAACGATACCCACCCTCAATATTACAACAGGGATGGTTCTCGCCCTCTACAGGGTAATATGTCCACCAACGATGGATCAACAGAGAACTGGATTAACTGTTCTGGTATTGATGATGTTGGGTTTAAGTTTGTTCAAACCAATCCTACTGCCACAGAGCAAGAGATTTATGTCTCTGGAACAATGCGGTGGGCGAATACAGATAATTCAGTTTTAGAAAATGCAAAAGGTGTTGCCAAGGCTTGGGCATATTTCAGTGCTAGTGGTGCTGGAAATGTGCCAGAGATTTACTCTTGGCATAATATTGAGAGTATTGCTAGAAAGGGAGAAGCCGGTAAGCTAAAGATTACTTTCCCATCTGGAACATTCGAAAACAACGATTTTGTTGCCATCGGAACTTCTAACGGTACTACTTCAGATTCGAACCTTCTGGATATGGACGTAAATACCGTTGCTTGTGTTGCTAGGTCTGGTGACGACGGAACCATGCTAAGATCCGTTACCTATGTAATCCAAGACGAAGCTGGTCAATATGTTGATGGTAAGGTCTGTAGCTTTGTTGCTTACGGGTATAGTCCGAATGAAACATCTGGCACTGTCCCAACTATGATAGATGAAAGTGCATCACCAACGTTTTAATTAAATTTAAGGGAAGTTTAGATGTCAAATTTTTTCCTAGCAGATAGAATTAAAGAAACGTCCAGAACGGAGGGGACAGGTAGTATTGTCCTTGACGGTAAGGTTTCTGGGTTTAGTTCTTTTGCCGATTTTTACGCATCTGGAGATGTTGTATTTTATGCAATTACGGACAACATCGACTACGAAATAGGTTCTGGTGAGTACCGTGGACTTGGCTCTAGCAGAATTATTACCAGAAACCCTATTAGAAGCTCTCAAATTCAGGTCGGACCTTATTATGTAGAGGGTACTAGTAATAGCGGCCCAACAGACGGTCAGAACGGTTTTTTCTATCCTGTTTGGTTAAATAAATCTGCTGCTCTTAGTGGTGTTGGCTTTGGTGATGGACCATTTACCGCTGTTAGTGGATTGACATTTGACGAGTATCCCGGACAAACATTTTATAGAGTTACTGAGCGTGCTAATCCAGTAGATACTGTCGGTATAAGTGGTGGAAATTACGCCACATCTGGTCAACCAATTGGTTTTGGTCGTGGATTAAAAGAGGTATTCGTAACCTATCCCGGAAAGACCTCTGTTTACAATGGTGCTGGACTTGACACTGATGTAAAAGAGCCAAAGCATAGCGGTATTGCTTTCTGGAAAAATGAACAAATTCTTAATTATGACTCTGAGCTTGTTTGGGATGACACTAACGGTTTCTTAGGTATTAATCAACCAAACCCTGAGTATGCGATTGATGTCGGAGGCTTGGTTGCGGACTCGATTGTTAGAGCCTCTGGTTTTGTAGATGGTGGATCTGGTATCGCTTTCTCTGGCGGTCAATTAACTGATACGCTTCTTACTGCATCTGGTGGTACACAACTAGAGCCATTCTTGAGAAATCGCAAGGGCACATCCGCCAATGGTGTTATCGAACTTAGCGGTGTTGTTGACCAGATTATTGACTTTTCTGATCAGTCAGTAGCTACGGTATTTGCTGGTCCCGCCAGTGGTGCTTGTGACCCATGTCCAGATGGGCCTCCAACATTTAGACGATTGGTCTCAAGCGATTTACCCATATCTGAGCTTCAGGCTGATTTTAGCTTTGTTATTCAGCAAGACGCAGGTCTTGACGACGGAACTCAAAATACAGCAGCTACGCCATTTGTTCCCGGAATGGTAGCTCTTTATTCAACTAGCGGCAATATTACTTATGATAGTGGTATTTTTTATGACGCAACAAACAATAGACTTGCAGTTGGCAAAGACGCATCCGTAGACAGTGTTCAATACACCTTAGATGTAGACGGAGAAGGTACTCTCAATGCTGCATCTGGATACTTTAAACAATTAATCTTTGACAGTAATGTAATTAGGGTTGGTAATAATACTGGTGAATATGCAGACCAGACAAACCTATTTGTTGTAAATATTGGTGGTAATGCTGGTGCTAGTTCAAGTGGACTGCAAGATGTTGTGATAATCGGTAGTGGTGCTGGTAATACCCTTGAAGATGCCGACAGGATTGTTGTTGTTGGTGGCTCTGCGGGTGCGTCTACTAGATACGCTGAAGACTTGGTTGGGGTGGGCTACAAGGCATTGCAACTTGGTAGTGGACTATACAACGTTATTTCTCTAGGTAGCAAGTCGGCCTTTAATGCGGACGACCTGACAGATGTCGTTGCCGTTGGAAAAAATGCCTTTGCTCACGGTGCTGGCAGCGATAGCATTGTCGTTATTGGGGAAGAAGCTGCCTCTGGACTTAATTCTTCTTCAGCGTTTGTTGCGATGGGTAAAAATGTCGCACAAGACGCTTCTGGCGTAACCATGTCTGTTGCACTGGGGTCAGATTCACTCAAGGGTTCTAGTGGTGTATTAGATTCTCTTTTTATTGGTGAGCAATCAGCAAGTGGATCTTTTGACTTACGAGAAGTTGTCTCCATTGGAAACAAAGCATCAGTTGAAAGTAGGGATGTCTCAAAGAGTACATTTATTGGTCCCGGCGTCGGTAGGTACGCAGAAACTTTAGATAATGTAATTGCTATCGGCCAAAACGCCGCATTGTCGGGTCTTGAACTAGAACGTACAGTTGCCATTGGTGGACTAGCAGCTAGTAATGCAAGTGGTAAT
>Ga0255760_10005669_pt1 | contig 10594 bp, 6 predicted proteins | sample 071ome_25_FD_179960 | JGI IMG/M metagenome (GOLD analysis project Ga0255760, IMG submission 179960) | Coastal salt marsh microbial communities from the Groves Creek Marsh, Skidaway Island, Georgia - 071410BT metaG (version 2) | ecosystem: Environmental > Aquatic > Marine > Intertidal zone > Salt... | reverse complement strand
CGGAGACCTCTATGGAGCCCTTGAGACTTATGATCGCCTGATAGCACTGCAACCTGATTTTGCAGAGGCCTGGAACAAGCGGGCGACCATATACTGGCAGTTGGGCCAGTTTGATGCCTCTCTTGGCGATATCGAAGAGGTGCTCAAACTTGAACCTTATCACTTTGGCGCCTTGTCGGGACGCGGCCTGGTCTACATGGACAGGGGGAACTATTTCCTTGCCCGCGGTGCATTCCTGACGCTTCTCGAAGTCTATCCTGCAATGCCGGGAGTCCGGCAAACCATTCAACAGCTGGAAGCGGTGCTTCAAAGCAGCCCGATCTGATCTGGCATAAAAAACCCGGCTTCAAGCCGGGTTTTTTGTCTTGCTATACAGCTCAAAGCCAAACCTACATCGGCGGTGTGGCTTCGTCCTTGCCCATATGCAGATGAGCCACTTTGCTTGGCGCAGTTTCCTCCAGGAACAGGGCAACGATAAAGCCTATTACCAGGCCACTGGAGGCAAAATACAGGGCCGCCTTCAGGCCATAAGATGTCGCCAGGCCGGTGGCGATAATAGGGCTGATACCACCACCGACAAATTCACCCGCGAAGATGACGAATCCGGCCATGGACGCCAGCATGCCTACCGGTGCAGCCTCGGCAGCAACGGGGCCGGCAAGAATAGCCAGTGCCGCGAAGTTAAACAGTGAGGAGAAGAACAGCAGTACCCACAGCACGGTGGTATTTTCCGGTCCTGTCTGGGAGAAGGTCACCAGGAACACAGCAGCCAGGATGTAAGAGGCCAGAGTCATTAACTTGCGACCCAGGATGTCTGACAGGGCAGGCATGGCAAACTGGCCGATACAACCACCCACACCAACTGCAGAGAACACGTTACCGGCAGTGATCGGATCCAGGCCAAGCCCACCAGCAGCCACAGGCCCTGTGAGGTAGGCCATCAGGAAGGCGGCAATCACGAAAATGCCGCCCATGGCACAAATCAGGGTTAGCGGAGCAACCTTGGCATTACGGTGCCCGAACATGCCAAAAATCGAGCTGATCGAAAGCTCTGGGAGGGCAGCACCTTTGCCTGCTTCTGCGGCCTGCTTCAATGGTTCACGTATGACAAACCACATGACAATGGCGATGATAATACCGGGTGCGCCAACCAGCATGAAAACCACCGGCCAGTTATACACTTCCAGCAGGCGCGAGGCGATGATGGGTGCCAGGGCCAGGCCAAACAGTGAAATCATGCACTGGAAAATACCGTTGTTAAGCCCGCGACGTGATGGTTTGGAGGCTTCTACTGCAACCGCCACACCCGTGGAGGCCACCGGACCTTCCGCCAGTCCCATGATCACACGGACAAATACCAGCATGATGACTGATGTGGCCAGGCCGCTCATTGCGGACATCAGGGAAAAGATGATGATTGCAGGTACCAGGACAGCGCGGCGCCCCAGCTTGTCTGCCAGGAAGCCCATTACAAAGGCTGAAATACCCCAGGCCATGCCCAGGTAGCCGGCCAGTGTACCGCCGTATTCCGGTGTAATGCCAAGGTCCATAGCCATGGTGGAGTTTGGCGATTGCAGAATGACGGGAAGAATAAATCGGTCAAGGCCAACCAGACCAAAAGTCAGGCTAAGCAGAAGAATGATTTTCCACTCGTAACTGGTATCCCAATTACTGGTGTCAGTTTGTGGCATAGACATAAAAGTGCCCCCTGTTGGTAAAGTTTGTCGTTATTGTTGGAGTTGAATTTAGTTATTATTTTCAGGCTGATGCCGGTTATTATTCAATGCTGAGTAAATCACATCTTGGCAGGAAACACACTTAATTATTGGCGTGTCTGTGCACATTCTGTCCCGGATGATTTGCCCTGACAGGTAGTCGGGCCATTTGCTTCCGGAAACTTTCAGAATCTGGTTTTACAGGCCGACGTAATAGCGGTAAGTACGTGTAGAAGTGTCCGGCTCACCGTCTTTGAAAAAGGGGCGAAACAGGACCTTGCGCAGGTATTGCTTCATGCGGATTTCCAGGTTACTGGAAATATCGCCGCCCTGGTCCAGGATTTTGATGCGTTTGGCTTTTCCAAACTTGTCGACTCGAAAAGAGACATCGAAGTAACCGAAGTAATCCACATGCTCGTTCGGGCCGATGTCCAGTTTTTCCCTGGAATTTGGTGGTGGCAGGTAAGTGGGAAGCACCACCGGCCGTGATGGATACAGGATGTCCTGCACGGAAGCTGCCAGTTGCGGAATGTCTGCAAAGTAGTCATAAACCGCCTGGTATTCGTCGGCGGCCTTTACCTTGCGCTCAAAAAGCAGGTGCCAGTCAGCTGCTTCCAGCATGGCTCGTGCCAGTTCCCCGGGATCAAGATCCGGGTCATTGCGAATAAAGGTAACAGTGCGATTGTGCGAGGACTGTCCCAGCTTGTACTCCCTGGATTCATTGAGCTCCATGGAATTGGTATTGAGCCGGGAACCTGTCTTGCGTTTTTTGCGTGTCAGGTAGAAATCAGGTTCATACAGGATGTTTTCCCGATGCATGCTGAGCAGGTAGCTCTTCAACAGGAGCCTTTCAGCTTCCAGCATTTGAGGATGAAAGTATTCACGCTTGCTCACCAGGATATCAATGGCATTGAGCAATGTTTCCTGGGCCGTATACAGGTTCATCAGGGGGGTATCGCGGGGATCGTATTCATGGATGTAGTTACCTGGATCAGACATGAACCTGACCACGTTCATGCGATCCACGTTGAGCAGGATATTGGAGCGTTCCAGGAAGGCGTCCATATGCCACTGTCCGAAATTGATCATGGTGGGAACCATGGATACGCTGCGCTCGCCGTAACTGCCCTGCTTGAGTGAAAACAGGGCGTCCTGGAGGTCATCTGCCTCACGCAGTTTGCCCTGTGCATAAGTGCTCGCCACCATGGCCTCCATGATTGGAATCTGGCTCAAGGTTTCCAGCCCTTCGTTGATACGGATAACCGACTGGGCCCGCTGGAAGAAATCCATAGCCTGTTCGTGGTCGCCCAGTTGTTGCGAGAGATTACCAGCACTGAAAAGGTCCTGGACCAGCTGCGTGGAATAGGGCCCTTCCTCGGACTCCTGGTCCCCGATGGACTCAACATAAGAGCTTATTTGCTGCTCAAGTGCCCGGCGTTCTGCCAACGTCATGGCACCGTTGTTAATACTTCCAATCCCCGAGACCGCTTCATCAATGGTCACCAGGGGCAGTACATCATTCTCGTTTGCCGGAATCGGGACGGGGTCAAAGAGCACCCGCTGTGACTCCATCTGTGCTTGTACCGGGAAAACTGTGCCTAGTGTAATTGCCAGGGCCAGACACGGGCAAAAGTGCAGCAACACTCGCTGCAACGTCGACGCAGGCAACGGGTCAGCAGGTGTGATTGCAGGGGAGTGGTGTCTGTTGGTTTCTCGCATAGTCACTCGCATAGTCATTTGCTGGTGGTATTTGCCTGGAAAACTGCAACCTGAACCCGATCTTTGCGCAGATTAGGAGGTATTCGCAAGCAGATTTTGCCCCTACCATAGCGCCATTTTCAAAGCCTTTGATACAAGATAGAAAGGCTCAGGCCATGTTTTTGTTCGGATCTGGTGAGGATATGCATAATAAATGACCAGCCGGAGGGCCGCTGGCACCAGTTAAAGGGGGCTTCATCCAGCCAACAAGTGTGTGGTGATCCCCGATATACTGTGGTTATCATGAGTGTGAGATATACATTTTGCTGACCAGGCAATTTCCAGAATTCAAACTCACGTTAAATTAGCTCGCTGAGCGACTGATTTTAATCACATTTTTGTGTACTGAATTCACAGGAGTATGTACGATAATTTTTCACTTTTTATTGTAAATCTCGCAAAATATGGCTTCTACAAGCGAAACTAGCTACGATAAATTACTTTAAGTAATTATGCTAAATAGCAGAATAATAAGGATTTATATTTTTTAGCGTGAAAGATAGAGTCATTAAAGCAAATTGCCCGGGCATTAAGTGAAACCTGTCACAGTAATTACAACTTGCTGTGTTTTAGTTCACAGTTAATGAACAAGCAGCTGATATAAGCGAATTCAGTCGTATTAGTATTGCATTCAACGGTGATAAATACGAAGCCCGAAGCTCACCGGAAGTGAAGAAATACTAATATTAAAAAATCACAATCAAATCCCGTCAGGGCGTACGACGAAATACGGAACCAGGTACGCACTCCAGGGAAAAAGGTCAAAAAATGAAAATTGAAGCCATCACAAGAAAACTAATTCAGCCAATGCTGTTTCTGGTTGTGTTGTTGAGTGGATCAGTTCTGGCCCAGGATGAAGAGGCCATAGGCACAATCCTGATGACTAAGGGTGATGTTGCCGCGATTACAATGGATGGTGATACCCGCTTGCTTCGCAGGCGTTCAGAAGTTTTTGCCAGCGAGACGATTGTTACCGGTGAAGCCGGTTTTGCGCAGATTCGTCTCGTTGACTCCGCGATTATTGCACTCAAGGAAGATACAGAGTTCCAGTTCAATGAGTATTCCTTTGATGGCGAAGGCGGTGAAAGTGACCGTGCCATTATGTCGCTGGTACGTGGTGGTTTTCGTACCATCGACGGTTTCATCAGCGATGATGAGAACAGTGAATACCGTGTTGATACCCAGTACGCATCCATTGGTGTCCGTGGCACAACCCATGAGGCTGTCATTGACCAGGCTCTTGGTGCCTTGTTCACGGGTGTCGCCAACGGGGGTACAACAGTATCCAACGGCCAGGGCGCCATTAACCTTGGTGTTGGCGGCAATTTCGATTTCAGCCGCACGGAACTGGGCCAGGCTCCCCAGGGTTTGAACCAGATACCCGCCCAGCTCGGCAATATCGCAATCGCCCAGAACCCGAACCTTGAAAATGAAGAAGAAGGTGAAGAAGATGGCGCCCAGGTCGCACAGGGAGATGACAATGATGGCGGTGATGTTGCCGGTGTTGACGACGAAGGCGACGAGGAAGTGGCCCAGGCTCTGGCTGATATCAGCGAAGAGATCGCCAATAACGCTTCACTGGGTTCCAATAGTAATGGCAATGCCGATAATGCGCCTGGCCTGGTAGTTGCCCTGGCGGCGACTACAGGTAACCCTTCCAATTCTGATGATGCAGGAACTGATACCTCTGCAACCGCAGGTAATTCCAGCACCAATGTCCAGGTCCAGATCAATCCGGCCAATAATGCCCGCAGCCTGAATGCGCTGGCGGGTAATAATAATGCCGGTGGCAATGACAACGGCAATTCCGGAAATAACAGCGGCAATGGCAATAGCGGTGGCAACGACACTGCCGGTAACGGTAATTCCGGGAACAACAACGGCAACAGCGGTGGCAACGACACTGCCGGTAACGGTAATTCCGGAAATAACAACGGCAACAGCGGTGGCAACGACACTGCCGGTAACGGTAATTCCGGGAACAACAACGGCAACAGCGGTGGCAGCGACACTGCCGGCAATGGTAATTCCGGGAACAACAACGGCAACGGTAACAACGGTGGCACTGACACGGCAGGTACCGATACTGGCAACACCGGCAATGGCAATTCCGGCAACAACAACGGCAACGGTAACAACAGTGGAACTGACACAGCTGGTACCGATACCGGTAACACCGGCAATGGCAATTCCGGTAATAACAACAGCAATGGTGGTGGCAATAATGGCAACAATGTAACTACCAGCACAAACCAGGTACCCAGCAATCCTGATCTGACCATTGAAGAGTGTATTGCTGATGCAAACTGTACGTTGGTCGATGAAACCAGCAACGGTAACGGCAATAACAACGGCAACGGCAATGGTAATAGTAACAACCTGGAACAGGATAGCTCAGTCCAGATTCGTAACCTGATCACTGGTATCAGCGAAGACATCAACAATGCTGCAGGCGCAGTCACTGTGAGTGAAGTTGGTGACACTACTGTCCTGTTTGCTGCAGTACCAGCCGACGCTGAAGGTGGTGTTGAATCCAGTGGCAGGGTAGGTGACCTGACGGTTGACTGGGGCTACTGGAGCCTCCCCGGGCTGCTTGAGGGTAGCCAGGAAATCAGTAGTGCTGACTTCCAGCGTGTCTACCTGGCAGTGGTTGATCCGGCCAATATGGATGACCTGAAATCGGTTTCCGGCAACTGGAGTTACAGTTCTGTACCGAACCAGTTCACCGGTGCCGGTACGGCAGGCACCCTGACCGGCCTGGAGATGGGGTTTGATGTTGACCTAAACTCTGGCGCCATTTCCAATGGTAATTTCGATGCCACGGTTGGTTACGGTGCCGAGCAGTGGAGCATGAACTTTACCGGTAGCGTCAATGGTGCTTCGGCAGCCATGGATAACTTCAGTAACGACGTAGTGATTAGCCCGAACGGCATCACTCAGGGCATTGAGGGCAGCCTGGGCGGTGTCTTCACCGGAGCAGGTGACACCAATGGCTTTGTCACTGGCTTCTCACTCACCAATGGGGCATCAGCCCTGGGCGGGTTGGGATTACTTGAAGGTACTCCGGAATAAACCTGGTCTGGATGGAAACGAAAACACCCGGCTTTTGCCGGGTGTTTTTTTATGGGCGGAAGGTTTTCTAAACGGACCAGGTATTGCCGCTTTGGTCAGCCTTCAAGTTCAAGAAATACCGGGCAATGATCAGAGCCCATGACCTGGTCATGAATTTTCGCAGCCAGGATTTTGTCTGAAAGTTGGGCGGACACCAGGAAATAGTCAATTCTCCAGCCGATATTCTTGCCGCGGGCACCGGCCCTGTAACTCCACCAGCTGTATTTCACCGTGTCAGGATGCAAGTGCCTGTAGGTATCAATAAAACTGGCGGACATCAGGTTGTCCATGCCATCGATTTCGGCCTGGGTATAGCCTGCAGTTTTATTGTAATTCGGTTTTGGTCGAGCCAGGTCTATCTCCCTGTGCGCTACATTGAGGTCACCGCAAACTACCACCGGCTTGCTTTTTTCCAGTTTTTTCAGATAGACCAGGAATTCACGGTCCCAGTGCTGGCGGTATTCCAGGCGTCGCAAGCCGTTCCCGGAGTTGGGTGTATAGACTGTAACGAGAAAATAATCAGGATATTCCGCGCACAGTACCCGGCCTTCCTGGTCATGCTCGTCAATTCCGATATGGGGGACCACTTCAACTGGCTTGATCCGACTTAAAATAGCTGTGCCGGAGTAGCCCTTTCGCACTGCTGAATTAGGGTATATATGGTAGCCGTCCAGGCCTTCCAGGGCCGTGTGTACCTGGTCTTCCTGTGCCTTGGTTTCCTGCAGGCAAATGACGTCACAATCCAGGGCATTGACGGTATCAACGAAGCCTTTGCCGACAGCCGCACGAATGCCATTGACGTTCCATGAAAGTAGACGCATAAATGTTTACCGGTTACGCAAATGATGAAAATAGCGGACCATGTTCAATTGAACATGTTCGTGGAATGCTGAACGAAAAAGCTGTTACGGTCGATAGTGTCCAGGACGACTTCCCGTGTACTGTCACCGTCCTTGAGGGTCAGCGGAATGCGACTGCCTGCAGGCCCGTAGTGCCACAGGGTGCGAAAAAAGCCGGCCATGGAAGATACGGGTTGTGCATCCACTGACAGGATGATATCCCCGGTTTTAATGCCTGCACGGGCAGCGGGCGCGCCAAGATAGAGTCCTACCACGCAAAGCTCTGATTCATGCTCCTCGACCAGGGTGCCCAACCAGGGCCGAAGTTTGCCCGGTTTCTGACCATGTGCTGTCAAATGATCCAGGTGGGGCATCACCAGGTCAGTCGGTATAAACAGGTTGCCCGGAACGATGTCACCGGTAGGGCCTTTCAGTCCCAGGGCCAGTGAGCCGATACCCACCAGTTTGCCCTGCTTGTTCAGCAGCCCGGCACCTGACCAGTGTTCGCACAATGGAATCGTGTAAAAAGCTTCCTCAAGCAAATATTCCCAGCGTCCCGCATATTCTTCCTTGGCAAAAATGACACCGTCCATGGCCTTGGTGCTTTCACTGGTGACAATTTCAATGCGATCACCGATGTTCACGGTTGAGGCGCCGTCAGTATCAAGATAGGCCTTGCCGAGACTGCTTGTTGGCCGAATCAGGGCGATGCCCGAATCATAATCCTGGGCCAGTACGATGCCTTCTGCCGTCTGTCCGCGGCGATTGGATATCCAGACTTCACTGGCTTCCATAATGGAATAACCCACAGTGAGCATCAGCCCGTCCGGGCTGATCTGGATGGCATGGCTTTCCCGCTCGGTGCCCAGAAAGTCAGCAGTCATTGCTGTTTCGGGAACCACGCTGTGGACAGACATCACAGCCTCGTTACGGGGGAGTTCAAACGGAAGAATAGTGGCAGACATGATCAGATAATCAGTAATACATCTGTGTTCTGATATTAATAAATTTACCGGCAAAAATCAGTTTTCCGCTGAAAAAAGACACGCGTCAACGATATTGCCGGAAAAATCAGGGCTGAGATGGAAATGGCGCTCCGGGCAGGATTCGAACCTGCGACCTGCCCCTTAGGAGGGGGCCGCGCTATCCAGCTGTGCCACCGGAGCAGGAAAGGGCACATGGGTCTAAAGAAACAAAATTTTATCACACCCTGGGAGTGCTGCGCACTCCTGAGGGGGATTAGTTCCGCAACAACCGGCAGGTGCGTGAAGCAGTATATTTGAAACGGGGGAGATGAGTGGAATTGGAGAGGATAAACCTATCCAGCTGTGCCACCGGAGCAAGGTAAGGGCACTGGTCTATACGATGCAAAATAGGACTAACTCTGGGGAAATTGTGGTGTAGCCCAGTTTATGTTTCTTCGCGGCTAAAGCTGCTTCTGCCAAATCGACGCCCTGTAGGAAGCGGATTTAGCCGCGAATGAGCGTGACAGTATTGTAAAACACAGCCACTACCGGAGATTGGATTTGTAGTTACTGGTGGGATCAGGAACTACAAGAAAGCATGGAACATCCCGGTTTGGTTCTGGCCCATTCCGGGCGCTTTTGGGTGAGATGTTCCTTGCCGGCTTGTTCGGTATAGGGGGTTTTCAGAACCATCAGCAGTTCATTGACCATGCTGTGATCTCCCTGCTCGGACTTGTCGATGGCCTGCTGGGCAAGATAGTTGCGCAGGACATAGAGTGGATTCACGGCATTCATGCCCTCAGCCCGGGCGTCATCACTGGCTGATTCCTGGTCAAGCCGTGCCAGGTACTGTTGCAGCCAGTCCATTAAGCCTTCTGTGGCTTCCGGGCTGAGCGAGCTGTCGTAAAAAGCAGGGGATACTTTCTTCAATGCCTGCTCCGGGCTGTCTTCGCTGGACAGGCGAGCCAGGTGCCGAAAGAACAATGTCATGTCGGTTTCTGCCAGCTTGAAGGTACTGATCAGTGCCAGTACCAGGGTTTCATCATTGTCGTTTTTATTCTCGAGCCCCAGCTTGCTGCGCATCATATCCAGCCATTCCCGTTCGTAATGGGCCTTGTACTCCTGGAGAATGTTTTCCAGGGGGGCAGTTTCGCCGATCAGGGGATGAATGGCGTTGGCCAGTTGCACCAGGTTCCAGAGGGCTACCATGGGCTGGTTGCCGAAGCGGTAGCGCCGGCCTTCGGCATCGGTGGTATTGGGGGTCCAGTCCGGGTCATAGTTTTCCAGCCAGCCATAGGGACCGTAGTCGATGGTCAATCCGGTGATAGACATGTTGTCGGTGTTCATGACGCCATGGACAAAGCCGACCCGCATCCAGTGCACGATCAGGTCTGCCGTTCTCAGGCAGACTTCCCTGAACCAGCTGATATACGTGTCTTTGCCGGGTTCTCCGAGGTGGGGAAAATCACGCCGGATCGTATGATCTGCCATTTGTTTGAGAATATCGAGTTCCTGGCGTGAAGTGAAAATTTCAAAACTGCCGAAGCGGACAAAGGTGGGGGCCACCCTGCACACGACGGCGCCGGGCTCCCGTTGCGGATGGCCGTCATAAAACATGTCCCTGACGACGGATTCACCGGTAGTGACCAGGCTCAATGCCCGGGTGGTCGGTATGCCCAGGTGGTGCATGGCTTCACTGCACAGAAATTCCCGAATGGAAGAGCGCAATACCGCCAGGCCGTCGGCAGAGCGGGAATAAGGGGTTGGGCCGGCGCCCTTGAGCTGCAAGGCCCAGTGCTGTCGGTCAGGCGCCCTGATTTCACCCAGGTTGATGGCACGTCCATCGCCCAGTTGTCCTGCCCAGTTACCGAACTGGTGCCCTCCGTAGCAACAGGCGTAGGGTGTCATGTTCTCGAGTAAATCGGTGCCACTGAACACCCGGGTAAAAAGGGCTGTCTGGCACTCGGCAGGATCCAGTCCGAGCGTAGCTGCCATGTCCGCTGAAAAGGCAACCAGCTGGGCCTTGGGAAAGGCCACTGGCTGGACAAGTGAGTAACAGGCCTTGGGCACCTGCCGGGTATAGTTTTCACTGATGGGATCGCCGGGCAGGGCATTGATGAAATCGGCGCTGATTTCAAGAGCATCGAGCTTTTTCAGGTTCATTACGGTATTCATAGGGAGATTATTCTAACGTGGCTGCCAACAG
>Ga0255760_10005659_pt1 | contig 10605 bp, 20 predicted proteins | sample 071ome_25_FD_179960 | JGI IMG/M metagenome (GOLD analysis project Ga0255760, IMG submission 179960) | Coastal salt marsh microbial communities from the Groves Creek Marsh, Skidaway Island, Georgia - 071410BT metaG (version 2) | ecosystem: Environmental > Aquatic > Marine > Intertidal zone >... | reverse complement strand
ATGATGGTGCGCCGATGATACGTGATGTACTTGCTACTTTAGAAACATCATATGTTACTAAGAAAGGATACTGGAAAGGTGGTACCGTTGGTGTCGTAGGATACGGCGGTGGAATCATTCCAAGATTTAACGAACTAAAGGACGAGAACGGTGATTACAAGTTTAAAAACGCTGGACAATTCCACACTCTTAGAATCCAGCCACCAGCAGGCATGCACTACACTTCACAGCTTCTTCGAGACCTTTCAGATATGTTTGTCGACAATGGAGGTTCCGGACTCATTGCTTTTCATGGTCAAAGTGGCGATATAATGATGCAAGGGGCGGATGAAGAATCTGTCCAAAGAATCTTTAATAAGCTGAATGATTATGGATTTGATCTTGGTGGTGCAGGACCAGCAGTAAGAACAGGAATGTCTTGTGTTGGTGCGGCTAGATGCGAAATGTCTAATGCCAATGAACAAGGTATTTTAAGAACATTAGTTAATGCATTCCTTGATGATATGCATAGACCAGCATTACCATATAAATTTAAATTCAAAGTATCGGGTTGCGCAAATGATTGTATGAACTCGATCGAAAGATCTGATATGTCTACCATTGGTACTTGGAGAGATGATATTAAAATCAACCAAGAAGCATGGAAGAATATGGTATCAGAAAAGGGAACTCAGTACGTTGTAGATAACATTACTGGTAGATGTCCCACACAATGTATGGACTTCAATACAGATAATTTTGAATTGAAGATAGATAATAAAAACTGCGTAAAATGTATGCATTGTTTAAATGTTACATCACCGCTATCACACAAATATAATGATGGAAAGCCAGAAGCTATTCTATCTCCGGGTGATGACAAAGGTGTAACAATATGTGTAGGTGGTAAACGTACACTTAAAATTGGTGATCTATTTGGAACGGTAGTAATACCATTCCTTAAAATGGATACTGCAGAGGATTATGAATACCTTGAAGAACTCGCTGGTGAAATGATTGACTTCTTTGCAGAGAATGCATTGGAGCATGAAAGAACTGGAGAAATGATTGAAAGAATTGGTATTGTTAATTTCCTCGAAGGAATTGGGTTGGATGTTGATCCTAATATGGTTAACAGCCCTCGTTATATGTCTTACGTTCGTATGGACAAGTGGGATGAAGAAGCAACTAAATGGTTTGAGAACAAAGCTGAAGAGGTAGCGTAAATGCCTTATAACGAAAAGGTAATGGATCATTATGAGAACCCGCGTAATGTGGGTTCTTTTGACACAAAGGATGTAACTATTGGTACAGGTATGGTCGGTGCACCTGCTTGTGGCGATGTTATGCGTCTACAAATCAAAGTAAGTGAAGACGGAGTTATCGAAGATGCGAAGTTTAAAACATACGGTTGTGGGTCAGCCATTGCCTCCAGTTCTCTCCTTACCGAATGGGTTAAAGGTAGAACATTACAACAAGCGAAAGAAATTAAAAATACTGACATCGCTGAAGAATTATCTTTACCACCAGTTAAAATACACTGCTCAGTATTGGCTGAGGATGCCATAAAGAGTGCGATAGATGATTACAATAACAAACAAAGCAGCAAGTAAAATACAGGAACTTTTAAATGGCAGAGGTTCTGGTAGTGGCATTAGAATTGGCGTTGTTACTACTGGTTGTTCTGGTTATGCTTACCAACTAGAATGGGCAGACAAAGTAGAAGCTGATGATGTTATTTGGCGAGATAAAGATATTGATATTATTATAAACCCAAAGTGGACTAATGTTCTTTGGGGAACTGAAATTGATTATAAAAGAGAAGGATTAAATGAAGGTTTTGAATTTACTAATCCAAACGAAAAAGCACGATGTGGGTGCGGAGAATCATTTAGTATATAAGGAGTAAGAAATGAAGACAATCTACCAACTATGGTGGGACAAGTGTCCCATTCCGAAAGCGATCCGATACGTGAAGAATCAGATTGGCAAAAAATGAAGAAATATGTTGCATAAATTCTTCTGGCGAATTAAATTTACATTCGCTTACAAAAGGATATTCAGTAAACCAGCCCACACATTTAATGCTAGATGGAGTGGTGGCTGGGAACTGAGTGGTAAACTATATAATGATTTAGGCCATATCAGAGCTGATAGGGCTGCACTTGAAGAAATTACAAGGTGGTATGTCGACTAGTAGAACGTGGGACGAATTGAGCATAGGTGAACAAGATGAATACTATGCTTGGGTAATGTTATTATGTGAAGATGGTAGACTACATCTTGATAACCATATCCAAATAGAAATGAAAGCTCGTGCCATGTACGAAGCCGATCGTCGTAAGAGTATAAATAATAATGACCTCGGATTAGACATACAATTTAAGGATTACTCATGAGTATAGATTTTGATTTTGGATTTACGGCCGTCGATGAAGACGAGTTAGAAGTCGTACAACAAGCAAAGACGACCGCTAATGAAGCCGAGGCAACATCTGATAAACTAAATAACTTGTACAATGCGATTCTACCGCTATTGTCAAATCTAAAAAAGAATCCAGAAAAGGATTATATCTATTGGCCTAATCGAGTTGAGAAGGTCGAACAATTTGAAACACTGATAGCGAATATAGTTAAGTGAAGTGCGATAGCACCAAGGTGTGTGGGTGGATAACAGCACTATCACAATTAATAGTTGCGGCTGTTATACTATATGTCGGGTTTCAAGTTCAAATACACTTAGAGCGAATGGTCACATCTTGGGAAAGAATGTCGATCAGTATTGAAAAAATGGAAGCAGACGTAAGATCTATGGATAAACGTATGTGGGAAATGAATCAAAGAGTTGGTGGCGTACAACGTAAGCTATCACCTTGGAGGATGATGATGCCATGAGTGATGTTCAAAAGGCATACATTAAATGGTTATTACATTATTGTAATATATTAAAAGACCGGAAAACTTAGAAAGGTGCAATATGCAAGATAATTTTGAAAAGTGTTTGGAAACAATTTTACATCATGAAGGTGGTTATGTTAACCATCCAAAGGACCCAGGTGGTGAAACTAATTTAGGTGTCACTAAGAGAGTATGGGAAGAATGGGGCGGAACTAAAGACATGAAGGATCTAACTCCTGAAGATGTTGCTCCATTATACAAGAAAAACTATTGGGACAGAGTCAAAGGTGATGATCTTCCTTCGGGCTTAGATCTAGCTGTGTTTGATTGGGCTGTGAATTCTGGCACTGGTCGTGCTGCGAAGAAACTTCAGTCGATGATTGGCACAGTTGCTGATGGCGGTATTGGTCCAAATACTCTGCGTATCCTTGGGGAGTATATTGAAGCAGAAGGTGGCGTTGAGAATGTAATTCGCAACTACCAGGCTGTACGTCAAGAATTTTACGAGTCATTAAGTACCTTCGAAACTTTTGGTAAGGGCTGGACACGTCGCAACGAGGAGACTGCTGAGTTAGCATTAGAAATGGCATGAAATACTTAATACTGGCACTATCATTAATAATCACAGGCTGTGCTTCACACATAGCATTTGCTGAGGCAGCACCAAATCAAATTGAGATGACTGCTGTATGTGAGAATAATGAGATTTTGCTAAAACAATTAAAAGATATGTATGGTGAAGACCTAGTTATGATCGGTGAGAATGCTCAAAGCAATGGAGAAGTTTTCACCACCATCTGGGCCAATCAAGAAACTATGACCTGGTCCGTTGTTATTTCAAATAAGACTGAGGAGATCTCGTGTCTTATTACTGGTGGCAAGAACTTTAATATTTTAGTTGTGCCAGATAGCGTATCATTCTAATTCGCAAGTGGATTGTCAAGGGCTCGTTGGATCTTTTTCTGTAAACGATCTTCGAGTTCCTTGGTATCTCTTTGCACAGATGATCTTAATTGATCTCTTTTAGTTTCAAATCGTGCTTCGGCATCGTCGATCATATTACGTACATTATCAACAGACTTGCGAACTAAATCTTCTGTTCTATCTGACTGTTGTTCAATACGGTTAATATCATCTCTTAAACCGTTCTTAATATCACGAGTGTAATCAACGGTTTCTTCTAACTTAGTTTCCATAATCTGCATTCTTTGTTCGAATGCTTCTACGTCTAAGTTAGCAACCGATTCTACTTTCTGATACATTAAGAATCCACCATATAACATACCGATAACTGAACCGATTGCTGTAACCGCAGCACCGATAGTCATAGGTGTCATCTTAATACCAAATACCTCAAAAGATTTATTCTTGAGGTCTTCTATACCTTCTTCAATATTTCCTTGAATATCCTCAAGATCTTTCTTAGCCATTTATTTCTCCGATTTCTATTTATTTTTTCCAGAACATTAGAAGACCTGCAAGATCTTCTACCTTCTCGTTAATAAACCAGCCAGCAATAAAGCCAGCCACAAATGCGATAGTTAAAAACATTACTTTACCTTTGCTCCTACTTTACGATGACCGTTCCATGCAACAAAACCACCTAGACGTAATGCCCAGTAAGCAAGATAGTTCAATAAGATAAAACCATTCTGCTCGATGTTAATGTCACGGAAAATCTGATCAGCTTGTTTTTGAGTCATTTTACCTGTAGTATGAACACCTTTTCTTTGATAGCGTAAGCATTCATATTTGTACATGTAGTCGTGGACAAGACCACCAACTAATAATACACCAACCGGTGATAACCAAGTTGCAAGGAATTTAGGAACAGATGCACCATCAAACTGGAAACCAGCCGGAATGACATAAGTCTCACCATTCAATTCGAATACGTAATCCTTAACTACTTCCCATTGACGAGTACCCATTAACCACATCCATACTGCACCCCAGAAACCTTTACCTTTTGTAGGAATAGTGATAGGTCTCATATGAGGCATTTCTTTGTGTGAAAAATTTACTCTTGGTTTAGTGCAATCAACGCCGAACATATTGACTACCCAACCAAGTACTACTAATACACCAACTAGTGTGAATTGCCACCAAGTGACAAGTTGATCGATAACAAAATCTATAGATAATGCTTCCATATTATTTCTCCTTAATTCTCAAACCCACCGCCATTATTGCTGTTGAGCTTTCTGAGCTGTTCTAATTCTTCTTGAAGCTTTAATACTTCAATTCTCTTTTTTCTCAATTCAAGTTGATATAAGGAATTACAATTAATCCGTTCTTTTGGTGCATCTAAAGGAATAATGATTCTTGCATAAACACCAACATCTTTCGATTCTGTGATGTCTGCACTATTACTACCACCAAAAGGTGATTCGTAATTATCAATAATACCTGTTACACCAAATTCCATTTGTGTTGCACCACCAATTGCGTTCTTACAATCTAATCCGTCTTGTGTTCGAATGCTGTCTTGACCGTAAGTTGATCCAGCGTTTGGTAATGACAAATTGAGTCCGCTAGTTTCTGCATAGGCAGAAGTCGCTACTAATGACAATGCTAATATCCATACTTTTTTCATCATGCTACTCACTTAAACTTGCTGCAGATCTTAGAAGAAATCGCAGTCCTTTTCTTATCATCTTTTCTAAGCTTTGATGTGGAACATACGTATGTTGCTCTACTCACATCTGCTTTTCTAATATAAACATCAAATGTAACATGACCTAAATATTTCAATTTAACAACATTGTATTTTGAAACAAATGGTATTGGTTTGAAGTCCTTATCAAATACACCAATATCATAATATTCAACATCATTCCTTTTGTTGAACATTTCCATAGTAGTCACATATACATTATCTAAATGCGATGGTCTCAATTTAGGATATGTTGGCGTCATTTCATGCGCCATTGCATTTACTGCAAACAACGCCAACAATCCTCCAATAAAATATCTCATGATATATCCTTTATAATATTATTGTGCGATACATTCCGCAACGACTAGAGCTGTATAACTACCACCTGGGAAAGCTTTATTGCCACCCATTACAGCCTTAGAAGTAGTCTTAAACCAGGTACTACCTGTGGCAGTCAAATCATACTTGTCAGTATAATCATACTCAATCTTATCAGTCTCATATGAACCCATACCTGTTGCATCTGATACAGCTTGTACTTCTGTATCACCAGTCCAAACTGGCTGATCAGGCAATGAAGGAGCAGATGAGAACTCTGAAGGAGCAGTGATTACAGCGTAATACGCGTCTGCAAGTGTCACATCAAAACGAGTGACAGCTAATTGACCACCGTTAGTCGGGTCTGTATCCAACGTATATGCGTTAGGGTTACCAAAGACACCTGGAGTATCGGTCGAAATTACACAACGAGATTGAACAGTACCAGTAATTGGCGTGTTCTCTGCTTGTGCGTGACCAATAATCGCAACTGTCATAGCTCCTGCCGCTATAAGTGCTTTATTGAACATATTGTTCTCCTATTAATTAGCATACCGAAATTAATATTGCATGTCCACCATTTTTTCATGCAATAATTGTTGCGCTAAACCATTACGTAAACCACGCTTGTTTTCCGGTAACTGCTTATCAACTAAGACAACAGATTCTTTGTATGTTCCACCCGGAATACTAGCCGCATAATATGAATTCATATTCACAGCCATATTCATAGTACTCAACATCATATTGTTTGCTTGCGCTTGAGCAAAAAGTGCAGAGCTTTGTGCCGCAGCGAGTGCTTTCTCTAACCTCTCTTTACTTTCTTCCTCTTCTTCTTTTTCTTTTTCTTTTTGTTCTTCTTCAGATAGTTCTTTTTCGTCTTCGTCTTCGTATGTGTCGTTTTTAGTTTCTTGTTCTAAATTTACGTTTTCATCTTCTAACGCATTATATAAAGAGTCAACATCAACTTCAACGATTGTCGGTACAGGCTTCACATAGCCCGGACAATTAGGATCAAACTGAGGATTATAACAAGGATCTACTTTATATGTGTAGATGACATTAGGATCTGAAATACTTCCAGGTCCTTCAACTTCAATTGATCCGTCACCCCAACGTTCACGCGGAATGTTAGGTACGATTGGTACAACTTTATTAATTTGTGTACCGTCCAGAGATCCAGGACGCCATTCGTCATGTTCTCTGAAAATGTATCCGTTTGGATTCAGAGCATCTCTATTCTGAACATAAACATCAACATGATCTTCTGTATTCTTATGGATTCTATAATTGTAAAGAATATTCTGTACATCTAATCCTGGAATATCACTAGGAAATACGTTATCCATACTCCAAGTATGACCATTCGCAGCAGCGTTTCCACTATTGCCATAGTATGGTGATATCGACTCAGAATAAGAGGATGGTGCCAAGGATACCAAGGCCGCCAAGAGTAGCAGTTTCTTTAACATTAGGTGAATCCATTTCGTCTAATTCTTTTTGAGTTTGTTCGACATGTGTCTCCCAACCCAATTTAGCTGCATCACCAATTAAACCGTTATATGGGCAAGGAGTTCCGGCATGCATCATTGCATCAAATACCTTTTGGTCTTGACACATTACTGATACAGCAGCAACCTTCATTCCCATATCATATAGGGTCTTCGCGTTTTTCAATCGAATACAGTTCTCTTCGGTAAACGTTGTACCAGCAGAGATACCAAGAATCTGTGTTTGAACCGCACCTGCCACACCAATTGTACATAAGTCACTGTTGTTACCAGAACTAAATTGTGGTGAAATAGCCGATGGTGGCGGTTGTTTAATAGTAGTGTTCATATTACCATTTGTAGTAACAGTACTATCCGTAGTTGAGTGTGTAGCGATTGGATCATTTAGGGCTCCGGAACCAGTATAGGTTTCTGCCGCCGCAGATGTAATAATCATTCCAGTCGCAAATGCAATAAAATATTTTCTAAACATAGTATCATCCATAAGTTATAAGCCAAAGGCTACTGAATCTATTTATATAAATAAGTTTATCAAAAACAACTTTTAGTTTAATATTATGATATTACATTTAATTGGAAATGGTCCGTCAATAAAACATTTTCCTCTTGATGCAGAAGGCACTAGGATTGGTTGTAATTTCAGTGATGAGAAATACAATTGTGCATGGACCTTTATTGCAGATATTAAACCAATTAAAAGCATCTATGAAGGACAGAGATTACCATGTCCAGCCATATTGAGTGATCGTGCAAATGACTTTATTGAAAAGAAAGCATTTAAACCTGATCCTAGAAACATTGAAATATACAAAGTAGTACCATTCATAAAACGAAAAGATATACATAAACGCTGGGGAATGAATTCTGCTCAACATGCAGTGTGGTATGGTATAGAAGAATTTAAACCTAAAGAAATCCACCTATGGGGGTGCGACTCATTATGGTCTTCAGATATTACATCTGCTACTGACAAAATCGTTCACAAAGATTTGGATTTTATGAATGGTACAGAAGTCTATTATACATGGCGAGATTATTGGAACTATATCATCGACATCAATAGACACACAAAGTTTATCATTCATGGATATCAAAAACCAGATCTGAAAGAAGAAATAAACATGATTTGGGAAAAGCTATGATCACAGTTGCATGTGTCAAATGGGGAAAGAAATACAGTTATCAACACGTCAACAAACTTCAAGAAATGGTCTCACAATATTTGACTGTTCCTCATGAGTTTGTTTGTCTGACCGATAATCCTCACAAAGTAAATTGTAAAACACTTGAGTTCACACCAGGCGAGTTCAAAGGATGGTGGGCCAAGATGAATCTATTCAACCAGGATTCATTCAACGATTGGATTCTATATTTAGATTTAGATGTTATCATTCATCGTAACATTGATGAGCTAGTACAAAACACTGATAAGAATTTCTATTCGATTCGAGATTTCTTATTCCCAGAAGTATTCAATAGTTCTGTGATGTTTTGGAAAAAAGATGTTTATAGCTCATTATGGAAAGTTTATAGCGAAGATCCAAACAGATATATGGATGTCTATAAAGGTGACCAGGACTTCGTTTCGGATATGGTAATGTCCGGTGATGATTGGACCACATATCCAGATGAGTGGACTTGGTCATACAAATGGGGTGATGAAAGAGAGTACGTCGACTATTATAAAAAGATCGAAAGGTTTCGTATTACAGATCAAGCAAAGATTGCAGTATTTCATGGGCGACCAAATCCATGGGAAATTGATATGAATGAATTTAGGAATAAAGTATGTTGTTATTAGAAGATTGGTATCGTCATGACATTTTAAATATGCTCGAAAAAGGATCTATTGGAATAGAACTTGGTGTGGCTGAAGGTGTGTTCTCAAGCCGTATGATGGAGTCAGGTAGATTCAAACATATTTATGCAGTAGACATGTATGTCGGAAAGCATCATCCAACAGAACAATACAAGAGAGCTTTACTCAAGGTTGGACTTGATAAACCATATTCATTATTCAGAATGAGATTCGATGAAGCGCTTGATATGTTCCCGGATGAGTTCTTTGATTTTATCTACGTGGACGGGTACGCCCACACGGGTGAGGAAGGTGGACAGACAATCTATGACTGGTATCCAAAGTTAAAGTCTGGCGGATTGATGGCAGGTGATGATTACCATGAGGATTGGCCGAAGGTAGTTAAAGCAGTAGATAAATTCTGTGCTGAACATGAATATGTTCCTATGGTGACAGGCAAAACCGAAGACATAGATTTCTGCAAATATCCAACCTGGGCAATAATCAAAAAATAGTTGTACATTGTCACAAAACTATGTTATAATATAAATATTAAATTCGTTGAAGTAATACGAATAGGAGTTTTGGACGTGGGTGCGATTCCCACCAGCTCCACCAAGAATGCATTACACGTATACTCCGTAGTGCATTCTTGACGGGGCTGAATAGGTTCGACAGGACTTTGAAGGTATTATGGAGAATCGTCAAGAAAGACGTAAAAATCACTTAAAGTAAATGCAAACGATGCAAATTACGCCCTAGCAGCATGAGCTAGGTGAGGTTTCTGACAGGGGTTCCCTTATCACCCAAAACCTCTGTCTACTTTATAATGAGGAGAAATTATGGTTTATGACACATTCAAAAGCTTCGCATACGAGATGTTTATGAAGCATCGAGATGAATGCAAGTGGTATCGTATTCCCTGCAAATATCAGACCTTCGGCCACTATTTTCGCAAAAACAAGTGGTTTATCAAAAAACAATTCAAAAAAGCAAAATCATCCCTTTAGAGATGTATAAATCATCCCTTCAGAGATGTGTACATTTCCGTAAAACTGTGTATAATATACTTGTTGATTGTTAAAAAACGGAGATTATTATGAAAAATATTGAAAAGCTTTTTGAATTGATTAATAGAGATTATGCAAATTTCATGTACAATTCTGGTATTGATGGTTCGAAAGAAGTTGCTGATCGAATGATCAAAGAGTTTGCTGAAAGCCTTCGTGTTGAAGAAGGTCGTAAGTACATCAAAGTTATCAAAGATAACTCAGTATGGGGATTCATTGTTAAGAAAGATGACGACAAGTTCAAAGCCGGCGATATTCTAAAAGCCGCTGGTTGGAGAACTCCTGCCCGAAACCGCGCTCGCGGAAACGTCATCGAGGCTGATTTCTCATGGGTCCGTTGGACCGGTCCTGCCTACATTTACTAATAAAGCG
>Ga0255760_10005658_pt1 | contig 10605 bp, 10 predicted proteins | sample 071ome_25_FD_179960 | JGI IMG/M metagenome (GOLD analysis project Ga0255760, IMG submission 179960) | Coastal salt marsh microbial communities from the Groves Creek Marsh, Skidaway Island, Georgia - 071410BT metaG (version 2) | ecosystem: Environmental > Aquatic > Marine > Intertidal zone >... | reverse complement strand
GTCGTCATCATCGCAGAGACCATCGACAAAAAGAGAGAAGAGAGAGAGAGAGAGAGAGAGCATTCCCCTCTTTTAGCCGTTTACTTCGAGGGAGAGAATGAGTCAAAATTTCCCCCTCTTCACCCCGGGAGAAGAAAGAGAAAGACCGACGAAAAATACACACAGAAGACAGACAGACACACACACACAGAGAGAGAGAGAGAGACAGAGAAAGCAAAATGAGAAACGAAAAGAGCGCGCGCACTTCGTCTGTCGTCCATCATTTTTCTTCGTTCGCGACCGATGAGCGAGCCGGTTCTTTGGGGGAAAAAATTTTGTTTGTCGTTGTTTTTGTCGTTGGAGACGAGACCGAGACCGAGGCACCTCTCTCTGTCTCTCTCTGTCTCTCTTTTTCACTCGAAGTGTCGAAAGGGGGGACTTGACTTTAAAAAAAAAAATATCAAAATCTTCTTTCTCTTCAACTAACAACAACAACACCCTCCACACTTACACACACACACGGATACTTAATAAGAAAGAAATGAACGACGCGGCAGCGGCAACGTTTGACGCGGTATCGGACGGCGTATCCGACGTGAAAGATGCGGTCGGGAAATACTTACAATTCGACGCGAACAAGGCGAATTTTTTTGTCAAGTTGAGAAAGAATTTGGACGTGAAGTTTCCAGGTACGTGTTTCCAGAGAACTCTCTCTCGACGTTTCTGGTTTCTGGTTTTCGGTTTTCGTTCGTTCTCTCTCTGTCTTCTTTGCATCCGCGTGGTTTTACGCGCGTTGGTTATGAATCCATCTGACGCTTTTACATCTCTCTCTCTCTCTTCTTACTTTTGCGCTTTTGGGAAAAAAATTATATAGCCATCGCGCCCATTCCAAACTTGCGCTTCCAAGTTGGCACCGATTTGAGCTTGGTCTCTCACGACGACAACCGATTCATGGACTTGACGGTGGAATACACTCCAAATTTGCAATGGTCGTGTAAAGAAACCTGGTTCGATGGGGAAATTCAGTTCGACACGAAGAACAAGCACGTGAAGTATGCGAAAGATTTCGATTTGGGCGGCGCCGTCGTCAAAGTTTCCGGTAACTACGACTACTTGAACAACGCGCCTTTCGTCGGGTTCCAAGTCGTCACGCAACAAGGCATCTCCACGCCCGCCAATTGCAACGGTTTCTCGTTAGCCAAGAAATTGACGAAGGAAGTGGGTCCTTTTCAAGCCGAGTGCGACGTTCAAGGGACGTTGACGCTGGGCGAAACAAAGGTGAAGAAGTCCGGAGGAATGGAAATGGGACCGACAAAGATTGAGATTAACCGCGTGGAAATGATCATTTCCTGTTAATACATGCACACGTTGGTTGTGCACTGCTATGCGGATGAATATACGAATAATATCAAGAAGAAAGAAACATACTATAATAACGACGAGACCACATACGCAATGTAGCATCTCATATTTAATAGTTTATGTAATGAGTCAACAATAATATATCAACCGTTTTGTTTTGTTTTCTAATTTTCGCGTTTCGATTATTCCATCTTCGTCTTGTGAGTGATGCGTAACGTAATCACAACTTGACGCACGATGATTAGAAATCGACAAAGTCTGAACTAAAGATATCTTTGACGATTTGTTTGCTTCCGCTTGGCACCTTCTTCGGGAACTTGATGGAATACGTCACGACTAAATCACCGAACTTGCCCGGACTTCCAAACCTCGGCATCCCTTCCCCTTTATAGGTCTGCACGTACCCAGGCGTGGTCACTTCCTCGTTCTTCAACACAATTTTTCTACCGTCGTAATGCGTGATTTCCGTCTCAAACCCGTTCAACGCCATCACCAACGTAATCTCTTTCTCCATGTACAAATTATTATCGCTCGCGCCTCGTCTCCATTTCATCTCTTTATCGTATTGCGCCTTCACGATCATCTTCAAATCCCCAGGCTCACCATCAATCAACACGTCGCCTTCCTCGAAGAACAAAATTTCCTTCCCGTCTTCCATACCGGGTTCGATTTCGCACATCAACGTGGACTTTTCTCTCGCTAATTTCACGTTCGGACACTCCTCGCACTCGTTTTGCGAGTACTGCTGAAACATCCCCGGTCCGACTTGTCGAGTCACCATCTTCTGTCGACAGTTACACTTCCTCGTCCCTTTCGCTGGTTTCAGAACGTCTTTATCTCGTATCACCTTAATTGTATTTCCTAAATACAAATCTTTCAAAGACACGTACAAATCCATCTGCACGGGTTCGCCTTTCGGCGTCTCCGGTTCTTGGTTCATGCCGCCGAAACCGCCAAAACCGCCAAAACCGCCACCAAAGAATTGGCTGAAGATATCTCCGGGGTGGTGTCCACCACCACCACCTCCTCCTTGTTGATGTTGCTTCAACCCTTCTTCTCCGTGTCGATCGTAAATTTGTCTCTTCTCCTCATCCGTCAAAACTTCGTACGCGTTCGAGAGCTCCTCAAACTTACTCTTCGCTTTCTCATCTCCCGGGTTTTTATCCGGGTGATACTTCAGCGCCAGTTTCCTATACGCCCGTTTAATTTGCGACTCCGGAGCGCCTCGCGCGACGCCGAGGATGGAGTAATAGTCCTTCGCGTGCGCGTACATCACGGACGACACGCTCACGTGCAAAAGCAACGCGATGACGACGGCGACGACGTTTTTGATCAATTTACGCGGCATCGTCATCTTCCCTTTCTTCTTTAATAAAAACGCGCGTCTTTCGCAACACGCGCGCGGCGCGATGTAGATTATTCAGCGAGAGAAACGTGGAAGTATCTCTCGCGCCGCGCTCAGCAGAGAAGAGAGAGAGAGCAGCGAGAACAGTTTTTGTGTAGATTACACACGCAGCTGATGAGAGAGAGAAAAGATTGGTTTTTTTTTCTGTGTGCGTACGAACGCGTGCTCGGTTCGTTTTTTGTGCGGACTTTTTTCTTCTTTTTTCTTCTTTTCTTTCCCCAAGAAGAAAAAAAAGAAAAGGGGACGACGCACACAAATGTTGAGCGCGACGACGATATCTGCGAGCGCTGCTGCTGCTGCTGCTGCTGCTGCTGCCTCTGTTCGTCGCGGTGGCGGCAACGACGCGCGTTTCGCTTCTTCTTCTTGTTCTTCTTCTTCTTCTTCTTCTCAAAGTTCGCTTTTGCGAAACACTTCTTGGTTGGGAAAAAGATTAGAAACGAGTAACAGTCACAAAGTCACCGTCAAAAGAAGAAGAAGACGACGACAACGAAGAAACGGAGGATGCGAGGCGTTCATATTCTGGTCGCAGGAAGACGAGCTGCGGAAACGGTTCAAGCAAATCGCGACGGTCATCGCGGACGAGCTCGCCATCGCGTACAGCGGGAATAAAAACGTGAAGACGATTCGCAGAGGCATATTACTGATTGCCGAGTATCCTTTGTTTTCCGTCGGCGTGTTGGTGGCTGGAATATCGGTCGCGGCGGCGGCAGCGAGCGCGGTGGCGGTGCCCATCGCTTTAGCTGCAGTTGGAACGTTACTCCCACTCATTATGTTTGCATCGTTTGGGGCCATATTCGCCGCGACTGCGGCGGCGATGGTGGCGTTGACCGTGCTCGGGCCGTTGTTGCTTTCGTTTTCGTTCTTCGGCGGCATGAGTTTCGTCGCCGTGGCGGCGAAAGCGGCGATAATTGTACCTTCGATTATAATTGGCTCGACGATTTGGGCGATTGCGAGTTTCGGCTTGAAGCGCACGAGCGTTTTAGGCGGCGCCGATGGTACCGTCGTGGATGAGGAAGCAAAGTTTGAAAACATAAACGCCGTCGGCGGCTCCGCGGACGACGAAGGAACCGACGACGACGACGACGATGATGAGAGCTCGAACGAGTTTGCTCGAACCATATTAGATAGATTCGACCGACAGCTCTTAGGTGACGTCGAGTTATGGGATTCCGAAGAAGTTTCCACGTGGTTAAAGAGCGAATCGCTCGACGAAGCGGCTTCGATCGCCAAGACCGAATCGGTCACCGGACGAGCGATATTGAGTAAAAGCGCGAGAGAGTTAGAATCGCTCTTTCGAATAACTTCTCCAAAAGACCAGAAGAAATTCGAGAACGCGTTCAAGCGTTTGCAACGACTCGCGAACGTGAAATTAGATTAGACGTGAGTGTAGTTTAGAAATAGAAATTATATATTTTGTAGTTGTAGAGCGCAAACACAGAAATGGAAAAAAAAGGAAAAATTCGCCCCCGCCGCACAAAAAACAATCGCACACACCTCTCTTCTATAAAAACAACACCATGTCTGCCGAAGCGCTCGAATCGATTTCGACCGACGACCTCATGAAGGAGGTCCAGCGCAGAATCGACTGCGCGAAGAAACCGGAGAAGAGAATCATTCTCATCGGTGCGTTTGCTCTTTCTTCCGTTCGTGTATTGTTCTTTCGTTCTTTCGTTCTTTTCCACGTTATCTCTCTTTCTCTCGTCGGCTTTGGAAAACTAATCGAAATCAATCAACCTCAACTCCGCACGCGTAAACGCAGGTCCGCCTGGATGTGGCAAAGGCACGCAAGCGCCAAAGATTAAATCCGAGCACTGCTTGTGCCACTTAGCGACCGGGGACATGCTCAGAGCAGCGGTTGCCGCACAAACGCCGAATGGTTTAGCCGCGAAAAAAGCGATGGAATCTGGCGGGTTAGTGTCGGACGAAATCGTCGTCGGTATTATTTCCGAAGCGGTGAAAAAACCGGAATGCAAAACCGGTTTTATCTTAGACGGATTCCCTAGAACGGTCGTCCAAGCCGAGAAGTTGGACGCTATGTTGAAGAAGCAAGGCACGAAAATCGATACGGTTTTGGACTTTAACATCCCGGATGAGGTTTTAGTCGAACGCGTGGAAGGTCGCTGGATTCACGCGGCGAGCGGTAGGTCGTATCACACGAAGTTTGCGCCGCCAAAGGTACCAGGAAAGGATGATATTACCGGAGAGGATTTGATGAAGAGAAAAGATGATAATGCGGAGACGTTGAAGAGTCGATTGGATGCGTTCCATAAACAAACGCAACCAGTGATTGATTATTATTCCAAGTTGAAGAAAGTCACGACGGTTGTCGCGAACAAACCAGCAGCTGATGTCGAAAAGCAAATTAGAAACGCTTTGTAAAAATAAAAAGAGGGGACAGAGAGAATTGAAGAGTTGTTATTTAAATCATATTAAGTACAGAGTGAATAAGAACGAATCGTGGTAGTAGTAGTAGTAGTAGTAGTAACTAAACACTGTCTGCGTGCATATGAGCGTGCGTTCAATTCTTATCGCATGCGCGCATACATTCATTCGTTATTAAAAAAGAACGCAAGAACACTCTAAAATCACCAATCGTCGTTGTCATCGTCGTCGCTTCCACTTCCGTTCGAAAACAATAGTTCGTCGCCGGCCCAGATGAATGAATCCGTTTCATACAAGTCGCCATTTTCGTCGGTTCGCGTGATCGTATCGCCCGAGCCCGTGCTCGATTCGCCTTTCAACAGAGACGATAAACGCTTGAGAATCGGACGAATCGTCGCGTCTAATCCAACCAAACTCGCCGGAGACAAATCCGTCATACCAATAGCCTCTTCCGCTCTCTCTTGAGCGCACAAATTTCTCAACTCGGAAGCTCTGGCGATGTTATCGATTTCTTCTTCCATTTGCGCCCAAGACATCCACGACTTCGAATTCGTCGGATTGGCTTTTACCGAACATTTAAACAACTCTCTAGCTAAGGGAATGTTCCCTTCTTTGCGCTCTAAGATCGCCCAAGCTTGTAACCCGACCGCGGCATCTTTCGATTCCGGACGAACCCATACGCCTCGCTGGAACAACTCTCTCGCTTTCTCGATGTTCCCGGCTCTGAACTCGGCGACCCCCCACGCTTGCCAATTTTGCTGGTGCGTGGGATCCAGTTTCGTCCCGGCGGCAAAGTATTGCCTCGCCAAGCGCATGTTTCCATCGTTCGCTTCTAATCTCGCTAACGCTTGCAACAAATTTTTATCAGCAGGGTTCAACCTCACCCCTCTTTGAATCAACTCTCTCGCTCTTTGAATATTCCCGATGCTCGCCTCGAATCGACCCCACGCCAACCAGCAGTATTTGCTCTTCGGACACACCTCCAACCCTTTCTTGAAGCATTGCCTCGCGCGTTCATTCTGTCCGCACTCGGCTTCTAACAAGCCCCAACTCTGCCAAATTGCGGCTGATTTCGCCCCTTTCTCCGTGCTCGCTCCGTCTCTGAAGTATTTCCTCGCCTCGTCGTACCTTCCTCTCTCCATCGCCATGAGACCCAACGAGTGATACAAGTGCGCCGAAGCGTCACTTCTCGGCACCTTCATCACGCCTTTCAAAAATAAATCTCTCGCTCTTTGATAATTCCCTTCCGCTCGTTCTAACTCGCCCCACCCGTGCCAAGCCGCTGCGTGCTTCGGATCCGCAATCACCGCGGCGTCAAAGTACTTCCTCGCCTGTTGCACGTTCCCCGCCTTCCTCTCCAACGTCGCAAACGCCTGCCATAAGTACGCATTTTCTGATCCAGTTGCTCTCGTTCCGTTCTCGTACACTTCTCTCGCTTTATTGAAATCTTTTTGTTGCACGTAAATTTTACCCATGCCTACGTACGCTCTCCCGTCCGACGGGTCGTACGCCATCGCCCTCTTAAAAGTCTCGATCGCTGCATCTCTGAGTTTTTTCCGTTCCTTGCGAGTTCGCGCGTACAACGATTGATTCCGAATCCTTTTCGCTTCTTCGATTAATAAGTCTTGGTTGATTTTCAGTGGTTTTTCTCTCCCGAGTTGCGCGTTATACGCGCCGCCTTCTTGCATAAAAGACGAGATAGAATTGGATGGAGAAGACGTCGACGACGCGCTGTTATCAGATACCGGATCCGAGTCGTCTCGACTACTCGCACCGTTCGTTTGAGCACCACGACCACCGCTCATCATCTCATCACCATCTCTCGCGACGTCTAAATTCTTTGAAAATTGGTTCCTCATCGTCAGCACGTCCTCGTTTTCGTCCGAGGAGGACATGGACATCGCTCGCGTCGCGATAGAATCGCCCCTTCTTTTCCATCCTTCGTCGTCCTCCTTGTTGCGTCTCCCGCTGCGATTCTCCGTCGTCGAAGAAGAAGAACTCGTGGACGCCACGGCGTTGGATCGCGCGCGTTCCGTAACCGTCGCTGTTGTTGTTGTTCGCAGCAGCCGCTGACGACGACGATAATCGCTCTTGACGGCGCGATGAAGCGCAAGAAGGGAAGAAGAGGCAAAGGAGAGCGTCGTCATTCTCGGCAACACGGCGTCGTCCTCTCCGTGCCGTCGTCTCTCTCCTTTCGTGTGAAGAAGATTTTATCGTTTTTTTGCACCGAGTGAGAGAAAAACCACAAAAAGAGAGAGAGAGAGAGATCTTTCCTCGCACATCTCTCTTCTCCCCTCTTCTCTCGAAAAAAAGAGGAAAAAAAATGTCTCTCGTCGAAAACAGGGTTTAGCAGCAAAAAGAAGAGAGAGAGAGAGAGAGAGAGAGAGGAAGAAAAAAAGAGAAAAAAAGAGAAGAGAGAAAACGAGAACACGAGTTCAATCTCGCGCGTCAAAAAACGTGTTTTTAAATACCTCTGTGTATTGTTTCGCAACTAACTAAGTAAAACTATGAGCTAAAAAAAAAGGAATCCCATAATAAATCGATCAATTCTCTTTCTTATCGCTGCTGCTATTATTTTCAGGATTAGTAGTAGTAGTATCCGTTCGAGTTGGCATGACGATTGGCGTTTGAATGCGTCTTCCGCCAACCGTTCTCGGCTCGCTCGTTCGCAAACCCGCGGAAGCGCGGCCTTTCGCGGACGGTCTTCTCCTTTGGCCGCCGTAAATGTTACTGAGCACGGACGCGCCGACGAAGGACGGTCCGACGTGCGGAAGAGCGTCGTCGTCTTCGTCGTCTTCGTCGTCTCCGTCGTCTTCCTCGCCCGAGGAGGAGTCGCCGTCTTCATCATCATCGTCGTCGTCGTCCGAAGATGGAGATGGTGGCGCTATTTTCTCGTCTTCTTTCGTCGTGTCCTCGTCGCTCTTTGGTTGGGTACTCTCCTTCCCATCTTTGTCGTCGACAACATCGTTCTTCTTACTCTTTCTCTTCTTCTTCTTCCCGCCTTTTCTCTTACTCTTTCGCTTTCCTCTGCTTTGCAAAAACTGCATGAAAGCGCCCCAAAGAGATAACGCCAACCACATACCAATCACCGGCGACAACTCCGCGCACCTTTGAATAGTTCCCTTGACGCGTTCCATCAACGCGTTCTCGTTCACTTTACCATCCGCGGTGCCGCTCGTAATCGCTTCCATCGCTCTTTGCAATTTTACGAAATACTCCGATTTCATCGGGTCGTTTCCTGTCTTATCCGGGTGATACTTTATGCTTAAATCTCGAAACCGCTTGCGAATTTGCGCCGCCGAAGCGCTTTGCGACACGCCTAAAACTTGAAACGGATTTTCGCCGCTATCGTCCACGAATCCTAAAATACCCTGGAACCACTCGAACTTCCTCCAATACCAGTCGTACTCTTTCTTATTCCTTCTCTTGATGAACCTATAGAATGATTTAATATCAAACATCGCCCATAAAAAGGTCCCCGCGATGGGCACGCAAAACGCAAACGCCGTCAACCACGCCGCGAACGCGCCGACTCTCGCCGTCTTCGCCCCGGCGATCGGCTTCAAATAAAACACCACCATCTCTTGCATCACCGGCACCGCTTGAAACAACAACAAACCTATGAATAATTCTTGCACGCCTTCGTTTCTCCACACGAAATACATCACCAAAGACATAAACGCCGGAATCGGCCACATCTTCGGAAACGCGAAGCACCGAAAAATAGGAAACACCCCAGTCGTGATTAACAAAAACCACGTCAATCGTTTCGACCCGCTCTGCACCAACAAATACGCCATAAAACTCGCCACTCCAAAGTGCCACAGCATGCGTTTCATCGGAAACTTCGCTCTTCGCAAAGCTTCCGGGTGCACTTTCCCGATTCGCACCAGCTTCGGGAGCATTATTTTCCCTTGCACCAACTGAAATCCCGAGTGCAACGACGAGGAAAGCATCACGTACCCGATGTTTGCTAAAGCGCCTTCGATGTTGTCGCCTTTGATCATCGCGAGCATGACGATGATTCTAAACCACATTATGTGTCTTGTTACGATCTCTCTCTCTCTCTCTCTCTGAGTAGTGTGAGTTGTTCTATAATTCTCTATTCCTATAGTATATTATTATTATTACATCTCCGTACTGACGAATTTTTTCCAATTTTTTTCTCTGCTCCCCATAAATAAAACTTTTGTGTGTTTGTTTTCTCTCGATTCTCGACGTCAAAAAATACGCGAGAGCGAAAGCGCAGCCGGGGGGCAGAAAAATAAAAAAAAGTCAAACTTCTCTTTCTTTTTATTATTTTCTACGTATTTTGATGATCAGAGAGAGAACGAGAATGATGGCATCGTCTTCGTCTTCAAACCCGAAGGCGGATGAGAAGAGCGAGTGCTCGTCTTCTTCTTCTTTGGAATCGCACTTCCATCTGTCGAAATCTCGCGTCAACGACGCGGTTTCGACGCTGGAAAAAACGATACTCGAAACCGCGAAAAAACGAGAGCGAGAACTTTCGGAGAAGAAAACGCTGATCGATCGATTGTACGAGCGGTTAGAATTGACGAGAGAGATGGTCGCGGAAGGGGAGAAAGCGTTGACGGAGTCGGAGAAGAAATTGCAAAGAGCGAGAGAGGAAAACGAGATGTTGAGGAAGGTGGTCGAAGAGTGCACGAGGAAAGAGTCAACGTGGAAACGAAAAGGAGAGTGGCAAGAGAGGAAAGCGAGGGAGGCGAGGGAGCGAGTGCGAGAGTGTTGGGTGAGCATGGATAAAGTCGCGGTGACGTGCGATGCGATAGTGAATGGTGTCGATGACGATGAGGTCGAGACGGTTGATTTTGGAGAAGACATCGAAGAGGATTACGGCGAGCGGGAAAAGTCATCGCGAGAGTTGGGCGAGGAAGAAGCGCGCGAGGAAAAAGAGAACGAATACGCGAAGAAGAAATCCTCCTCCTCATCATCGTCGTCGTCGTCGTCTCGAATTCAATCGCTGGTGAAAACACTCTCCAAGTCCGTTCGTAATCTCGAATCTGCGGTTCAAAAAGAACGCACGTACCGAAAAATGGCCGACGCCGAAGTCGAGAAGGCTCGAAAGTGCATCATGGACGAAGTCGACGGCGAGAACGCCGATTTGAAAATCGCCGCGGCGCGACTGACGAAAGCGTTATCGCTGTTAAAACATACCGGCGATAGTTGTTCGAGTCTTTCTGTTTGAATTTATGACGATTACGATGAGCTACACGCGCGCGAGATGACGCGGCAAGAGCCGATATCGCGGCGTTAAAAATAGAACGTTTCATCTCATTTCAAAGTTTATTCAATGATCACTTCTCTGACGATGTTGTCTTCACCAGCGACGGTCGGTGCACTCGCCGTCACCGGTGCCGCCGCGACTCTCACGGACGCCGCGACCGCTTGCTCGGGACTATCGTACGCCGTAAAATCAACTTCCACCGCGCCGTCGTTGTACGTCTTACTGGCAATAA
>Ga0255760_10005652_pt1 | contig 10613 bp, 6 predicted proteins | sample 071ome_25_FD_179960 | JGI IMG/M metagenome (GOLD analysis project Ga0255760, IMG submission 179960) | Coastal salt marsh microbial communities from the Groves Creek Marsh, Skidaway Island, Georgia - 071410BT metaG (version 2) | ecosystem: Environmental > Aquatic > Marine > Intertidal zone > Salt... | reverse complement strand
CCAACTCTTCCATCAAATCGTCGAACTTCTCCTGATTCTCGTACGGCGTGATCTGACCGGGGTTAATCCGAACTAAAATCGCGTCGAACTTTTCCTCTTTCACGTGCGAGGCGAACCGGTCGTGTTCCCGCGGCTTGTAGTCCACGCGAACGGCGTAGATGCCGTTTTCAATCAACCCGTTCGTTAACGCGACGGAATCGTACCGGTACCCGTGTTTATCTTTATCCGTCGATATCATCTCTTTCTGTTTATTATTATTATTCTTATTAGTATTACTATTACTATTGCTCTTCTTCTCGTCTCCGTCTTCTCCTTCTTCCGCGTACACGTGTCCGTACCCGACCACGGCTATTTTGTACTTCCACTGCTTCGGTTGCTCTCGAACGTCGTTCGCTCGGTTAAAGTGATACTTTAACTCTAAAACTTTTCCCGCGTTGTTCTTGTTGTTGTTGTTGTTCACATCGTCGTCGAGCAAAGACGTCAAGGACTCGCGTCGAGAGGAGTCGTACGATAAAGACATCTCTCGCGTGATTGATATTGCGCGCGCGTGTGTGTGTGTGTATCCCCACCACAGCGCGCAGCAGCAGAGAAGAAGAAGTAGTTAACTTATCGACGACAAATTCTTATTATTAGTACGGGAAAAACAAAAAGAAATGTAACACTCAACGACTCCCCCACCTCTTCTCGCGAGAGAGTTTAACGAAAAACACCACCACCACGCCGCGCGATGACGACGATGACGACGATGCACCACCACCACCACCACCACCAAAAGAAAGAGACGAGAGAGAGAACCGACGACGTCTCCTCTTTTCTTCTTTCCCTTCTTCTTTTTGTTGTTGTTGTTTTTTGTGTTTTGTGTGTGCGTCTTCTCGCGAAGAGACGAGAAGAAAAAAAAGGAGAAAGACGTCATTTAGGGTTTAGGGTTTAGAAAAACGAGAGAGACCCGATCTCTCAAATCTCTCTCGTGCGGCTTTCCTCAGAGTGTGGCGCGCGAGAAAGAAGAAGAAGAAGAAGAAGCGACGGCGCAAAAATCATTCATCATGCTGACCAAGTTCGAAACGAAATCCAACCGGGTGAAAGGTTTATCCTTCCACCCGAAACGACCGTGGATTTTAGCCTCGTTGCACTCCGGCGTCGTCCAACTGTGGGACTATCGCATGGGGACGTTAATCGATAGATTCGACGAACACGACGGACCCGTGCGAGGGGTGGATTTTCACAGCAATCAACCGCTGTTCGTCTCCGGCGGGGACGATTATAAGATAAAGGTAGAGGATTTTTGATTATTGTCGTGTTCTTTTGATGATCGGCGTTTCAATCGAGAGAGGGAGATGAAAGAGAAAGGAAACGCGCGCGAATTTGAACCGATCGATCTCTCTCTCTCTTCGATTGGGTTAAAAATATGTAAGAGAGGGTCTAACTAAAGAGCAACGCGCTTCGCGCGAAGACGCCGCGATGATCGAGAATCGATTCGCGTTTCGTCTCTCTTTTCCATTATTCCCGGGAAAGAAGAAAAGCAACGCGCAAAGAGAGATTGTGTGCACGCGTTCTCTTTTTCTATCTCGCGGCGCGCGCTGCTCGTAGTACAAACACCCCGCGTCGTTTCCGTTTTTGTTTACGCTCGCGCGCGCGCGCGCGGCTTTATATATTTTATTTAACGTTTTTCAAAATCGTCTTCTCTCTCTCTCTAAAATAATAATAAATACACAGGTTTGGAACTATAAGCTTCGACGATGCTTGTTTACGTTGCTCGGCCATCTCGATTACATCCGTACGGTGCAGTTTCACGTGGAGCATCCGTGGATTGTCTCCGCCTCGGACGATCAAACCATTCGAATTTGGAACTGGCAGTCGAGAAATTGCATCTCGGTGTTGACGGGGCACAACCATTACGTCATGTGCGCTTCTTTTCACTTGAAGGATGATTTGGTGGTTTCCGCGTCGTTGGATCAAACCGTGAGAGTGTGGGATATCGTCGCGTTGAGAAAGAAAGTTGCCTCGCCGGGAGGGCCGCAAAGACCGAGCGAATTGGATTTGAAAATCCCGCAAATGAATGCGGATTTGTTTGGCGGCGGCGACGCGGTGGTGAAGTACGTGTTGGAAGGCCACGATCGCGGCGTCAATTGGGCGTCGTTTCACCCGAGTTTGCCGTTGATTGTTTCCGGCGCGGACGATCGCCAAGTGAAATTATGGCGCATGAACGACACGAAAGCCTGGGAAGTGGACACGTTGAGAGGTCACGTGAACAACGTGTCGTGCGTGATGTTCCACGCGAGACAAGATATTATCGTTTCCAACTCTGAAGATAAATCTATTCGAGTTTGGGATATGAGTAAACGCTCGGGCGCGCAAACCTTTCGAAGAGAAAACGATCGGTTCTGGATTTTGTCCGCGCACCCGAACTTGAACTTGTTGGCTGCGGGGCACGACTCCGGGATGATTGTTTTCAAGTTGGAAAGAGAACGACCGGCGTACGCGTCGCACGCGAACATGTTGTATTACGTGAAGGATCGATACTTGCGTTCCTTCGAGTTTGAAAGTCAAAGAGATAATCCTTTGGTGTCCGTGAGACGACCTCCGGGCGGTGGAAACAACTCTGGCTTCCGCAACTTGAGCTACAACCCGGCCGAGAATGCGGTGTTGATCAACTCGGACAGCGAAGGCGGATCGTACGAGTTGCACGTCTTGCCGAAGGACGAAGGTCGCTCGGGTGAAATCGGCAACGAGCCGAGACGAGGTCAAGGCGTGTCTGCAACTTTCATCGCGCGCAACAGATTTGCCGTTTTGGACAAATCCACGCACCAAATCTTAATCAAAGACTTGAAGAATGAGGTCACGAAGAAGTGCGTTCCTCCGGATTCCACCGTGGACGCCATCTTTTACGCCGGCACCGGATCTCTCTTGTGCCGCGCCGAAGATCGCATGATTTTGTTCGACGTTCAGCAAAGAGCTGCGATGGCGGAAATCACGACGCCGATGATCAAATACGTCATTTGGTCCAACGATATGTCTTTGGTCGCCATGTTGTCGAAACACGCGATTGTTATCGCCAACAGAAAGCTCGGTCACGCGTGCACGGTGCACGAAACCATTCGCGTGAAATCCGGCGCCTGGGACGACAGAGGCGTGTTCATTTACACCACCTTGAACCACATCAAATACGCGTTACCGAATGGTGATTCCGGTATCATCCGAACGTTGGATAACGCCGTGTACGTGACCAAAGTCATCGGCAACGTCGTCCACTGCTTGGACCGAGATGGTAAAAACAGACGCATTCAAATCGATTCGACGGAGTACGTCTTCAAACTCGCTCTGGTGCAACGCAAATTCGATCAAGTCTTATCGATGATCAAATCAAACGTCTTGTGCGGCCAATCGATCATCGCTTATTTGCAAAAGAAAGGGTACCCGGAAATTGCTTTGCACTTTGTGAAGGACGAACAAACTCGATTCGCGTTGGCGGTTGAATGCGGCAACATTGAAGTCGCGTTGGCTGCCGCCCAAGCGTTGGATGAGAAAGAAACGTGGCACAAGCTCGGCGTGGAAGCGCTGAGACAAGGCAACCACCAAATCGTCGAGTTTGCGTACCAAAAGACGAAGAACTTCGAGCGCTTATCGTTTTTGTATTTAATCACGGGGAACATTGAAAAACTGCAAAAGATGCTCAAGATTTCTGAAATGCGAGCGGACGTCATGGGCCAATTCCACAACGCGTTGTACTTAGGCGACGTTTCGGAACGCGTTAAAATCCTAGAGTCTGCCGGCCACCATCCGTTAGCGTACGTGACGGCAAAGACGCACGGTTTAGAAACCGACGCGGAGAGAATAGCGGAGGAGCTGAGAGAAGCCGGCGCGAAGGTTCCGGATATCGACGCTTCAGTCGGAGAATTGTTGACGCCACCGGAACCGATTTTGAAGGAGGATAACTGGCCTTTGTTGACAGTATCCAAAGGATTCTTCGAAGGGGTTTTGTCGGGCGAAGTTTCCGCCTCGCAATACCAAATGGACGAGAGCGAGATGGAGGGTGTCGGCGGCGATTGGGGCGACGGCGACGATTTGGATTTGGGCGTCGGCGGCGACGACGATGAGATGGAAAAAGACGATCCATTGGCGAACATTTTACCCGGCGGAGACGACGAAGAGAACAAGTCCGAAGACGGTTCAGACGCCGGTTGGGATATGGAAGACATGGATTTACCAGCGGCAGATTTAGTCGGCGGAAGCCAACCGGGATCACCGACGGGTATCCAAGCGGGAGAAATGTTTGTCGCGCCGAGCGCCGGCGTAGATCCGAGACAAAAATGGACCGCCAAATCCGCCGTCGCCGGCGAACACGTAGCAGCCGGCGAGTTCGATGGCGCCATGAAGCTCTTATCCAGACAGTTAGGCATCGTAAACTTCAAACCGTTGAAACAAATGTTTGTTGATTGCGCGTTTGCGAGTACCGGCGCGTTACCGGGTTCGTTATCCGAAGGCGACGCCGCGAAGATGCGAGTTATCTTATCTAGAAACTGGGACTCGTCCGACCCGATCGGCCAAGTCAAACCGCCGAATTTGTTGAGCACGTTGCCAATTCTCGAGGAGAAGTTGAAGCAAGCGTATAGAAAAGTCACGGAAGGTAAATTCTCGGACGCGTTGAACTTGTTCGTGAACATTATTCACTCGATTACTTTGTTATCCGTGGAGACCAGACGCGAGGTGGACGAAGTGAAAGAGTTGATGGCGATCGCGAGAGATTACGCCGTCGCGTTGCGAATCGAGTTGAATCGCAAAGAAGTCGCGAAGACGGATCCGAACCGAGCCGCGGAATTGGCAGCGTATTTCACGCACCAAAACTTGCAACCGATTCACGCCTCGTTGTCCTTGAGATCGGCGATGACCATCTTTTACAAAATGCAAAATTTCCAAACCGCGGCTGGGTTTTCCCGAAGATTGTTAGAGCTTAACCCGCCGGCGAACGTGGCCACGCAAGCGAAGCAAGTGTTGCAAGTCTGCGAGAAACAGAACAAAGACGCCGTGGAGTTGAACTACGATTCGCGCAATCCCTTCGTCGTCTGCTCCGGAACGTTGACGCCAATCTACAGAGGCACCAAAGATGTCTCGTGCTCGTGTTGCGGGGCAAAGTACGTCGTCGAGAAGAAAGACGCTTTGTGCGATGTCTGCAACTTGGGTAAAGTAGGCGCGGATGCGACCGGATTAGTCGTTTCGGAGACGCAAAGTTCATCTAGACGATAAAAAAAGAGTACGAACGAACGACGAACGACGAACGACGAACGAACGAGCGACGACGGGAGAAGAAGAAGAGAGAGAAGGAGAAGAAAAGAGAGAAGATTTATACGTTACTTTTTTTTTAAATAAAAGAACAAGTACACAAGTATCACATTATTACAGCAACTTTTTATCAATAACAAAACAACATCAACAACTCGAATATAAACGCCGCCTGCCGCTTCTTTGTCTCTCTATTTCTCTCTCTCTCTCTCTCTCTCTTTAATATACACGCGACGGATCCGGAGATGGATCGTTAGTTACAACGACGACCGCGGTTGTCCAGAGACGATCAAATCTTCGCTCGATAAGTTCGCGACGATTCCCGCCGCGCCGCTTCCTTCTCCTCCTCCACCATCACTACCACCACCACTACCACCACCACCGACAATCTTCTTCCTCCTTCCGCCGTTAAACATTACCAAAAACGACAACTGCACGACTCCCAACACGCCGCCGAAAAAGTTCGGACTGACTAAAAACCAATCTTTCAAAGCGAACCCGTACGCGGCCCAAGAAAACCCATTCACGGTAATCGCCACGCTCATCGGCCAAGACAAACTCGACGCGTCTCTGTTCTTTATTATCTGTCTCATCTCCGACAGCGGCGACGCGTAATACACCGCCAACACGACGTTGCAAAAAATCCCAGACGCGAACCGCCGCTTCGCCTCTCCCTCGTCGTGCATGACGACGCCCAACACGAACCCAATCGCACTCGTCAAAGCGCAACTCAAAAGCACCATTTTCTCCAGCTCTCTTCGTTTCTCCTCGTTTCTCGCCAGAGATATCGCCGTCATCACCGCGTACACCGAGACCAACACCCCCGGGAAATTCGAAACGTACACCCAATAGTCCTGTATCACCGACCCGTACATCATCCAGCCGACGCAGTTGGCCACCACGATCGGGTACGGGTGCGCGTTCAACCCCCCCCACTCTCCGTTCGCTCTGTATCGTCTCAGTTCTGGTAACGAGGAGAAGAACATGAAGTTGGCCAGGCAAAATCCCAGGATTGGGGCGATCGTTAACGTGAATATTTCGGATGATGATGATGATGATGAGCCGCCCATGTTTTTAACAAGAAATCTCTCTCGTACTCTTTCACTCTTAAATGGAAAACAAAAAGACCAAAAAACAACCTCTTAAGGTAAGAAAAAGAGGCGACGCACACGCACACACACACAGAGAGAGAGAGATAAAGAGATAATCTTCTTCTCTCGATCTGGTGTCCGCGCGTGTTCGTTGTTCGTTGTTCGTTGTTCGCTCGTGTGGATTACTTATTATCCACCCAAGAAAAGAGTGACGGCTGCTCTAAAGCAAGAAAAAAGAGAGAAAAACGAAGAAAAAGTTAAAAAACCCTAAACCCTTCTCAGTTGCAACTGTTTTTTCCAATTTATCTAAAACATCACTTTTTATTGACTCTTTTTGTCGGTGCGCAGACACACGAACACACAAAACACACGCGCGCAGACGCACTTTCTTTCCCTCGGTGAGTGCGTTTCTCTCTTTTCGTCCGTCTCGTCGTCGTTTTTTTTTTGTCCTTTCCGTTTGTGTGAGCTTCTTCTCGCATCGTTCTCTCTCTCTCTTCTCCTGCCTAGGGTAAGGCGAGGATCGCGTTCGTTCCGCTTCTAAACCCTAAATGAGATATTTTCCTCTTTTTTTTGTCCCTCGTGTGTGATTGAACAACAACAACAGAAAGAAAGAAAAAAATACTCGCTCTTGCTCTCTATTTTATTTGAAGATGATGACGATGAAAACGACCACCACCAACAACAACAACAAGAAGAAGATTTTCGCGACGGTGGCGTGCATTTTAGCACTTTCTTCGCCCTTTTCAGCGGAAGCGCAACCGGGCGGCGGCGGCGGGGCGGCGTCGTGCTCTAACCCGACGTTCGCTTCGCTTCCCGCGGCGGCGGACTTGCGAAATGACAACGGATGTACGTACGCTGCCGGCACGGAAACGTATACCGACACCGGCGCAGGTGGAACGACGAAAACGTTGACGTATGAGGTTAGTGGGAGCGCGGTGAGCACAAACGCGCACATCTACAACTCTTTCGAAGCCGGTTTTTCGAGTTCGCAAGATAGTGTAATTTCCGGTTGGGGATGTTCAACGCCGAGCGACTTTTACGACACCGCGGGCGGATTGGATCTCGGCTTGGCGGAAAGTAAAGTCAGGAAATTGTGCTACGATTCCGCCGCTTACTCCTTTCCGAACGTTCAATCGGATGGCAGCTATCGCGGATGCGTCGGCCCGTGCGGCGGACACACAAACGATTATCACTTTCACGGGAGGTATCACTGCTTGTATGAGCAATCCGGTACGCATTCGACAAAAATTGGTGACGTTGGACCGTACATAATGTACGGGAAGTGGGAAGATTTCACGAACAAGAAGTTGCCGCACTTGGACGCGTGCGGCGCGCACATCGGGAAGACTCCGGATTCTCCTGCCACTGACGTGTATCACTACCACGTGCAAGACAGAGCGCCGTATGGCGTCGGCTGTTACGGCGACGGTACAAACTTGGTTACCGTCGCCGAATGCAGAGCGTTATATACCGAGTGCGGCGACGGCACGGAAACGTTCACGGACATGCCGCAACCGGATGGCACGAAAAAAACATTCAATTACGACCGCGATTGTCCTTGCTTTGACGCAAACGGTCTCAACACGGGTACTATCACCGAGCGAGCGATCATCGCGGCGCCGTCGGTGCTTTCGTACGACGCGAGCGAGTGGACGTGCGGAGATGGCGTGAGTTGCATGCAAACCGTGGAGAAAACGCTCTGTTTTACCGATCACGTTGGATCGACGGCGAGGGACGATTGCTCAACCAGTACTACCACGACGACTACCACGACGACTACCACCACTGGTACGTCTGGAGGAGCTTCAACCAAGGCGCTTCTCGCAATTGCCGGCGCAACCATTGCGGCGGCTTTGCTCGCCTAAATTACGGCGATCAAAAAGACGACGACGACCGACGACGACGGAACAAAGAAGGAACAAAAATGACGTGTACATATTTTTTATTTATTTTATTGAAAGAAAGAAAAGAAAGAAAGAAACGTCCTTCGAGAATCTCAAACATTTATTTTTCCCACGCAGCTCTGTCTTCCTTGCCTTCCTCGAACGCTTTAATCCCAGCGAGTTCTACCACGCGATCTCTCGTTTTTTTATCCACAAATTTCGCCTCTTTCGTGCGTCTCGCCCGTTCCTCTTCACTGATGGCGCCACCCGTGCCGTAAATCAAACCTCTCGAGGCGAGCTCTTCCGCGCGTTTCAACTCCGGTTCGGCCTCTTTCGCGAGCTGCGAACGCACTTGCTCGACTTTTTCGTTTATCGCGGGCGTGTTTTCGTTCAGCCATTGCTTTATGGCATCCTCGACGGAAAGATATTCGTCTCCTTCGTCTTCGTTCTCGCCGCTGGAAGGAACATTGCCCTTCTTCCTCTTCTGCAAGCGCGACGCCGTCTTCAGCGCCACTTTTTGCGTTTCCACCAAAGCTTCGTTCCATACTCTCTGCGCGCCGTCGTGCTCTAACCACTCGTATTTAAATCTCACTTTTTCGCCTTTCGTGAATCGAATTTTAGAAACGTCGATGTCCCCGTTCTCGTCTTTCGGCAGCGACTTTCTCGCTTCTTCGTCGCTCGCGCCGGCGACGTTGTGCTTTTCGATGTACTTGCGTTGGAAACATTTCCGGTCCGCGGACATGCACGTCACCGTATCTCTCGGCGTGTCTAAAAACGAACTCGCGCACAACTCGTGCGATTTCGGCAAAGCGCACAGTAACGTCTTCTTCGCTAAATCTTCCTTCAAAGCTTTTTTGGCTAATTTTGTGCCCTTCTCGTGGTGAAAATTTTTGTTGCTCGCGAACAAGGTGTAAATGTTCTGGTTGTTTCTCCTCGTCGCTTCGTCTTTTTTATCCGTCAACTCTTTCTTTTGAACGTCTCGATGACGATTTTGGTTCCCGATTTGCGTTAAATCCTTATCGATTCGATGTTTCCATTTTGGATCGTACAATCCGACTTTGAATCCTTCCGCCCACATGCGGACGGAAATTTCGAAATCGAAGCCTTGCGCCATCTCTCCGGCGCACGAGAATTGATCGTGAAACCCTCCGGAGGCTAAGAATATGGACTTTTTAAACAACATGGGACCCATGTTGACTTTGTACATCCAGAGGAAAGGAACGCCGAGTTCGCTGTCGACGTACGCGATCGGGCGAGTCTCGCGGTCGGATTCAAAGTTACCGCCGAATTTCGAGCCGTCGTTTTGGTTGGATGATTTCTTCATTCGGGAACCGTCGTCGTAACGGCCTCGGTAGGCGCCCAACAGAGCCAAATCTTTGTGACGACGCATTAGCGATAATCCATCTAAAAGCCACGATAAAGAGCTCTGGTCTGTCACGTCTGGTTTATCGTCGTCTTGCGCGAAAACGAGCAATTCAGCCGTCGCGACGTGCGCCAATCGATTATACGCTCGGAGTTCATGAATGTCGTTAGAAAACGACAACACGAACGGTGAATCGTGATTACCGGTTTGTTTCTTGAATTCCAGCGCGCGCTGGACCCATTTGTCGGATTTTTTATACCCACTATCGATGTTCGCCAACACTTCCATCGTAAACGAGGAAGTCGAAGATATCGACGAGTGCTCGACGCTCTTCGCCAACGCGTCGAAAATCTCACCCAAAGTTTTCGCTCTGTTGAAGTATTGCATGATGAACGTCGCCTGAACTCTCCTTTTTCGTTTGTTGCTGTTGCTATTATTATTCGTAGCAGAAGAAGAGGGACAAAACAAACTCTTTTCGTTTCTTTTCGAGGCTGATTTGCATCCTAAATCAAACGCGCCGTCGACGCCGCCGCGGTTTGCGTTTGCTTCCCATTTACCGTCCATAATGTACAGCTCCTCTTCCTCTTCGTCGTCTCTTCGTTCGGACGTCGACGTTTCTCCGAGAAGCAGTCTTCTGTTGAAAGTGCTGCTGCTACTACTACTACTATCACTGCTACTACTACTGCTGCTATCGCTACTATCGCTATTCATCATGTTATTATCATTATTATTATTATTATTATTATTATTATTATTATTAGTATCATCGCCATCGCTACCTGTTCTCGACGACGCGACGATTCTTTTCAGCTTCCTCGGCAATCGCTTAAACTCCATGCCTTTCTCCACCATGTACGAGACTAAACTCTTCTCGGTTTTCGCGCATCCCGAGGATCGATCGTCTTCCAAAGTCAGCGCGAATTTCGCCTCCCAAGCTCTGACTACCATCGCCGGTCGCTTCGCGCCTTCGAATCCGCTCACGTTTTCGTTCCCGCCGAA
>Ga0255760_10005648_pt1 | contig 10617 bp, 8 predicted proteins | sample 071ome_25_FD_179960 | JGI IMG/M metagenome (GOLD analysis project Ga0255760, IMG submission 179960) | Coastal salt marsh microbial communities from the Groves Creek Marsh, Skidaway Island, Georgia - 071410BT metaG (version 2) | ecosystem: Environmental > Aquatic > Marine > Intertidal zone > Salt... | reverse complement strand
CGGGTTGGTGACTGCATTCACGGTTTCTTATTTACAGCCTGGCGGAATTCTCGAAAGCGGTGAATGGAATATTCTTTGGGGGTGCGGAGTTACCTTTGCCTTAGTCCAGTTCCTCGAAAGTTACTGGCTTAGTCCAAAGGTGATGGGGGATCGTACCGGTTTGCATCCCGTTGTGATCATTGCCTCCGTATTTTTCTGGGGAACTGCATTTGGGGGTATTCTTGGAATGATTCTTGGGATTCCGCTCACTGCATTCCTCATCATTCTTTGGCGATTGCTCCGTCAAAAGTATATCCCCTCCTGATCGGGGATTATTTCGGTTATTGGTAAACCAAAGAACTTCTGTTTGAGCAGTGTGAGCAAGATTGCCTTGAAAGGAGCGAATCCTTTCGGATTGTTAAATATTTTAATGACCCGCCAAACTATTGACTGCAAAAGATAAAGATTTCGTGCACCTGCATGTGCACTCCGATTACAGCCTACTTGACGGTTGTTGCCGGATGGACAGATTGATGGACAGGGCGGTGGAGTTAGGAATGTCTGCAATGGCTCTAACCGATCATGGTAATCTCTTCGGGGCTGTTTCTTTTGTTAAGCAGGCTGAGAAAAGAGGAATTAAACCTATTATCGGGTGTGAAGGATATATTGTAACCGATCATAAAAATGACGAACGGCCGGGGCGGCATAATCACAAATCTTTCCATCTTGGTTTGCTGGCAAAAAATTTTCAGGGCTATCAAAACCTCTGCAAGGTGGTCTCTGATGCCCATGTTGATGGTTTTTATTACCGCCCCCGTACCGATCTGGAAACACTCGCCTCGCACATTGATGGACTGATTGGTTTTACCGGCTGTATGCAGGGCTGGATTCCTCAACTTCTTTTGCGGGGAGAAGAGGAAGAAGCCGAGCGGGCACTTGGACAGATGGTCGATATGTTCGGGAAGGAGAATTATTTTGTCGAGTTGCACAATCATGGAATTGAGGAGCAGGCACAACTTGTCCCGCATCTGATCAGGTTGGCCAAGAAGTTTGACCTGAAAACCATAGCTTCCAACGATGTTCACTATGTCAAAGGGGAGGACTGGGCACCGCACGATGCCTTACTTTGTATTCAAACCGGCTCCAAATTGGATGACACCAATAGAATGAGGTATGATGCCCGTGAATTTTACCTGAAATCAAGGGAGGAAATGGAGGTGCTGTTTAAAGAGGTGCCGGAATCCATTACCAATACCTTTGCGGTCGCAGAGATGTGCGATGTAAAACTTCCATTCGGGGAAAATAATTATCCGGTTTTTACGCTTCCTCCCGAAATCAAATCGGAGGTGTCAGATAATATACAATACCTGAAAAAACTGTGCATTGATGGTCTGAAAGAAAGATACCAGGTGTCTTATGAGGAAGAAGATGCCCGCACAGATGAGGGATCACTTCCAAAGGAACTCAGTGAACGGTTGGATTATGAGCTGGGGGTGATTGGGAAAACTGGATTCAATGACTATTTCCTTATCGTGGCCGACTTTATGAATTGGGCCCGCGAACAGGGTGTTCCGGTAGGTCCTGGGCGGGGATCGGGTGCAGGGTGCCTGGTTGCCTTTGTTTTAGGAATTACCGATATTGATCCCTTACGCTTCGGTCTTTTGTTCGAAAGGTTTCTTAATCCCGAACGGGTTTCCCCGCCTGACTTTGATATTGATTTTTGCATGAGGCGAAGGGGCGAGGTCATTGAATATGTTCGTGAGAAGTACGGACGGGAATGCGTTGCAAATATCATCACCTTTGGGACATTTGGAGCAAAAATGGTCATTCGGGATGTCGCCCGGGTGCGTGACCTTCCTTACGCCGAGGCCGATAAGCTGGCCAAAATGATTCCCGATGATTTGAATATTTCACTGGATGATTCTTTGGCCAAAAGTCCTGAGCTTGCAGCCGAGTATGAGAACAATCCAATTGCCAGGCAGATTGTGGATACCGGAAGGGTGATTGAAGGCATGGTCAGAAACTCTGGGACTCATGCTGCCGGAGTAATTATTGCCGACCGGCCATTAAGGGAGTTGGTTCCACTTACCACCCAAGATGGTGTGCTTACAACGCAATATCCCAAGGACCCGGTGGAGGAACTTGGGTTGCTGAAAATGGACTTTCTTGGCCTTAAAACTCTCACCGTTATTGCGGAGGCGGAAGGTCATATCCGTAAAAAAGAGGGACTGGAAAATTTTCGGGTTACGGAAGCCCCCCTAGAGGATGCTCCCACATTCGCACTTCTAAATGATGCCCAGACAATCGGAGTATTTCAGCTTGAGTCAGAGGGAATGCGAAGGCTTTGCCGGCAGATGACCATTTCCAATGTCGACGAAATTATAGCCCTGATTGCTCTCTATCGTCCTGGCCCCATGGACTGGATTCCAGATTACATTAAAGGCAAAGAGGATCCAAGTACCATACAATTCCCTCACCCCTTGTTGGAAGATGTATGTGCAGAAACCTATGGGGTAATGGTTTATCAGGAGCAGGTGATGGAAGCGGCCAGGCGTATTGCCGGCTACACCCTGGGAGGAGCCGATATTTTGCGTCGGGCAATGGGAAAGAAAAAACCCGAAGAAATGGCAAAACAGAGAGAGATCTTTGTAAAGGGAGCCAAGCAGGTCAACGGAATCGAATCCAAGAAAGCCAATGATATATTTAACATTCTCGAAAAATTTGCGGGATATGGTTTCAACAAATCCCACTCAGCTGCCTACGGTATAATTAGTTATCAGACTGCTTACTTAAAAGCGAATTACCCGGTTGAATTTATGGCTGGAGTACTGGCTTGCGAACTTGGTAATTCTGACAAACTGGCCCACTTTCTTGGAGAGTGTCATGACATGGGCATTTTGGTCCTCGGTCCAGATGTCAATGAATCTGGGGAAAATTTCACCCCATTGGATGCAGAGGGAAATGGGCACGGTTCCATCCGCTTTGGCCTGTCTGCGGTTAAGGGCGTCGGGGATGTGGCGGGTAAATACATTGTTAAGGAAAGAGAAGAAAACGGGCCATTTCTCAGCTTTGGGGACCTGGTCGAACGGGTGGATGGAAAGGCAGCCAATAAACGGGTATTGGAGTGTCTGATCAAATCAGGTGCTTTTGATGACTTGCACGGAAACCGTGCTTCCTTGCTTGCAGATTTGGATCGTGCCATGGGAGAAGCTCAGTTGCGCCGGAAGGACAGGCAGGCTGGCCAAGCCAATCTTTTTGATATGATGGGCGGGGAAGGGTCTGAGCCGCAAACTGGTGGGCAGGATTTTGGAAACAATGGGGAAAAAGATGTTCCTGAAATGGATGAACTTGAAAAATTGCAACTGGAGAGGGAGTTACTCGGCTTGTTCCTTACCGGGCATCCAGTTGATACACTTTGCGGAATTGCTCGCTTGCTTGATACCATTAAATCATCCGATCTCGATAGTCTTCAAGGAAAGCGTTCTTTCCGTTTGTGTGGGGTGGTATCTGAAATTGAAAGGAGATACACGAAAAAAGATGGTAAGCCATGGGCCCGATTCAACCTTCTTGCCAAAGAAAAAGACTTTTCCTTACCAATGTTCTCAGAGGCATATGAAAAATGTGGTGCCCGATTGGAGCAGGGAAAAATTATGGTGGTTGAAGGAATCGCATCTAACCGGGATGGTGAGACGCGGATTAATGTGGTCAAACTTTGGTCGGTTGATGAAGCTCTTTCAAAATTAGTTGAGGAAATTACCTGGCTGATCGATCCAGGTCATCCTGATGCACTGAATTTTTCCAACGAACTTTTTTCCGAGAGTGAAAAAGGAATGGGCAAGGCCCAGGTTATCCTAGCATTTGCCGGTAGCCGAGAGAAAGAAGGAGTCATCGTGGAGACCGATGGCCGCTTTCGGTTACCCATGCGAATCGATACTTTCAGGGAACTGCGGAGTCGGGAATGCGTATTGGGTGTGCGACTGCGGATAACCGAGCCCGAGCCTCCACCAGAAAATCGTTTTGCCAAGAGGGGATGAATTTGCGTATCCCGTTCCCGCTTGACGAACGTTTTGGTTTTGGTATTTTTGAATCTTTATAAAAATTATGTCGATCGAAATTAAGTTACGTAAAGGCGAGCCCATGGACCGGGCTATTCGTCGTTTGAAAAAATCCCTGGATCGCGAAGGCGTCATCCGTGATGTCCGTGCAAAGCGTTACTTTGAAAAACCATCAGACAAGAAGAGAAAAGCTCGTAAGGTTGCCGCATTCACTCAAATGTTACGCACCCGGTACGAGAAGATGTAAACAATTCTTTGTTTTTTAGATTTTTTCTCGTCACGGACGTGACATTGATTTAACTCTTTTGGTCAATGTCACAATTGACCAAAAGAAAGGTGGTTAGCCTCCGCCGCGAATGGCGCTTGTTTGATCATGACGGTTCCAGTGCGACTGATTTTTTAGAGCTCTGTGAGCGTATGCTTGATGTGGGTGAATTTTTACTTGCCCATGATGTGGCTAGGGCAGGCCTAAAAAAGAACAAAGGTCATAAGTCTCTTTCCCAAAGATCTGCATTTGCATTAGCCAAGGCAGGTTCACCTGGTCGTGCGGCAACTACTTTAGAGGATCTGGTTTCATCCGGCACCCGGGACACGGAAACGCTCAGCCTGTTGGCGAGTTCATACAAGGACCTTTGTGAAACAAGCGTTGACCCTGAAAAAAAGCAGGAATATGCCGATCTCGCAATTGCCCGCTATGAGCAGGGTTTTTTTAGTGAGGATTCGTCTGATCATAGCCCATCCAGTGCAGATAACCTATATTACCCCTGTATCAATGTCGCATTTATGCATTTTGTGTGCATGAACTACACCAAAGCACGTGATTATGCTGCAAAGGCGAGGGATCTTTGCATGGAAATCAAAGAAGCGGGAAATGCTAATTATTGGGTGCAGGCAACCATCGCTGAAGCCCATCTTTACCTTGGTTTAATTAAAGAGTCTGCGGACGCTTACCAAGAGGCGGTTGAGATGGAGGATGCTCAACCCGCTCATGTTGCGAGCACCCGCAAGCAGGCTTTGCAAATTTCACTTCTCTATGAGGATGATTCGATCAGACAGAAGATTCAGGAGGTTTTTCCCAAACTTGGCATCGTTGCCTGTTCGGGCCATTTAATTGACAGTCCCGGCAAAAGGCGACGTTTCCCCCAAGAGGCCGAACAAATCGTCCGCTCAAAAATAGACCAAAGACTTAATGAGATTGAAGCCACTTGCGGATACAGTTCAGCTGGATGTGGAACCGATATTATCTTTTTGGAGGCAATGGCGGACAGGGGAGGAGAAACTCATATTTTTTTACCTTTTGAAAAAGATAAATTTATTGAAACCAGCGTGGTTCGTGAGGGCTCGAACTGGATTGACCGTTTTGAAAAAGCCTTGGATCGTGCCACCTCAGTTCATTATGTGACCAATGAAGGATATTATGGGGATGATACCCTCTTTTCTTTTTGCAACGATGTAATGCTTGGGTTCGCTGCGATGAGGGGTAGGGGTCTGCACGAAGACCCTCACCTTTTACTTTTCTGGGATGGTAATCCAGGAGAGGAGGGAGGCACAGGGGATGTTGCAGAATCATGGAGGAAAACCTTCAATGAACCACTGGTCATTTGTGCAAACGAAGTTCTGGAAGAGCTTGATAAGTTGGAGCCAGTTCCCATTGAGACCGAGCCAGCGATGCCTACCCTTAAGCAAAGCTTTGGGGATTCTATTAGTGCCATGCGCTCGGTTAAGACCATGCTTTTTGCAGATGTGGAGGGATTCACCAATGTACATGAGGACATGACTCCAAAATTTGTGGACGCTTTTCACGGAAATACGGCCAGAATGATGGAGGAGATAAAGAGCAAGCCTGCTTTTGTAAATAGCTGGGGGGATTGTTTTTTTGCCGTCTTTGATGACTTGAATGATGCACTAAGGCTCGCTATCTCACTGCGGGACTTTTTTGCACAGGGCAGCTGGCCAGATTTAACTGCAGATGGCAAACTGGAAGTCAGAATTTCAATGCATGCCGGACCAGTCTACGAGGAATTTGATCCTTTATTAAAAAAACGGAATTTTTTTGGGAGGCATGTTAATCAGGCTGCCCGGATCGAGCCCATTGTTCTGCCAGGGTCAGTATTTGTATCCGAAACCGTGGCCGCTTTGATCTCTTATCGTTATCAGGATTTTGATTTTGAATATGCTGGAAACTTGGAACTTGCTAAGGGATTTGGTTCATATCCAGTTTACATTTTGCAACGAAAAGTCGCCTAATGACTACTGCAATTAAACATTCCGCATCCGATGTCCCGGCTCCCTTTGAGGCATATTCTGGTGAAGGTCCACACATTTTTGTAAGTTATGCTCATGCCGACAAGCTGGTGGTCTTTGATGCCATGCGTCAACTCTATGATAAGGGAGCAAATATCTGGTATGATGAAGGTATCCAGCCAGCAGGTGAATGGGTGGAGGAAATTGCCAGTGCCATAAAAAAGTCTGTTCTCTTTTTGGTTTTCATTTCTCCCCGTTCCGTTGATTCGCGCTATGTAAGGAGCGAAGTCGGCTATGCTCTTTCCGAGAATAAGGAAATTCTGACCATAATGGTCGAGGAAACCGAGTTGCCCGCCGGTCTGGCCCTGTGTTTGCAGCAATATCAATCGATTGCCGTCAATGAGGACGGATGGAAAGATAAAGCACTGAAGGCCATTTTCCAGAGAATGGAAGAATCAGGGGCGGAGAAGCCAGCGGAACAAAGGGATCGTGGTGAGGACGAGGTTGATCATGGTGAAATTCTTTGGCGGGCTTGGGAGAATGCACGTGCCCAACAAATTAAGCGTCTGCATGCTCGCTTGGAAAAACCGTTATCCGAAGTGGTTGATGTACCAGAATTATCTGAAGAAATTCCTAGTGTTGCTCCTACCTCTATTCCAGCTTCAGATGAAAAGCCTAGGCATCCGGTTGCGGTAAAAGTGGAGGTCGCCCCAGTTGCTCCTGAACCAGAAGAAGAAGTTAAGGAGGAATATTTTGATCATAATATCGGTCGGCTATCCTGGATCCCAAGTGGAGAAATTACCATCAAAGTTCCTTATTCTGATGAAACAAAAGTGGTGGTGGTAAAGAACGGTTACTGGATGTCTCAATTGTTGATTACTCAGGAAATTTACGAAGCGATCATGGGTAACAATCCCAGTTTCTTCGACAGTTTGAATGGAACTCATGAATCCAATCTTCCGGTGAATAATATCACCTGGCTGGAGGCAGTTTCCTTTTGTAAAGCACTCACTATTCTGGGGAAACAACATGGCAGTTTGCCTGAAGGTTATGAATATCGCCTGCCCACTGAGGTTGAGTGGGAATATGCCTGCCGTGCCGGCACGACAACAGAGTACTATTTTGGAGACGATTCCCATGAACTTCAGGAACATGGTTGGTACCGGGGAAACAGCATGAAGCGCATTCACCCGGTTGGTGCAAAGATGCCTAATCCCTGGGGGCTTTTTGACCTCTACGGAAATGTCCGGGAATGGGTGGGCAATTCATTTGTTAATACCCTTCTTAACGATTCTGAACAGGATGAATTCCGGATTAGCCGGGGTGGTGCCTACATGAAACCAGCAGTTGAATGCCGTTCGTCTTCCCGTTCCACGAATTCGTTGAACCATCGATTCCGCAACCTTGGATTCCGTCCGGTCCTTGCAAAAGTACTGCGTTAATTATCATTCCTCTTAGGTTGTGAATTACCGTTGTCTTTACAGCGGGAATCAGGCATTTTCTCCCCTTTGTCATGAGTGATCAGAATAAATCATCATCCCCACTGGACGGCAGTGATCAAGTTGCGGTTCGTCAATCTAAGCTCAATGGTTTGCGTGAATCAGGCAGCGATCCCTTCCAGGCAAACTGGGTGCAATCTCATGTATCAAGCGAAGCGGTCGCTTTATTGAAAGAAGATGATGAACTTGGCCCGGAAGTATCCGTAGCCGGTCGGATTGTCGCATTTCGTCTGATGGGCAAGGCGGCTTTTCTAAAGTTGCTTGACCGGGCTGGAAAAATTCAAGCCTATGTGCGCAGGGATGAGATTGGAGATGATGAATATGCCGCCTTTAAGAAATTGGATCTTGGTGATTTTATTGGAGTGCGTGGTCCTTTATTTCGTACCAAAACCGGTGAAGTAACTGTCCGGGCGAAGGAGTATCGCCTCGTTTCCAAAGCTCTTCGTCCTTTACCGGAAAAATGGCATGGACTTAGTGATAATGATCAAATTTACCGCCAGCGCTACCTTGACCTTGTGGTAAATGATGAATCGCGCGAACGCTTTCAAGCCCGTAGCCGGATCATTCGCGAAATTCGAGAATTTATGTGGTCCCGGGATTTTATCGAAGTGGAAACCCCCATGTTGCAGTCGGTTTCTGGAGGTGCGGCAGCCCGTCCTTTCCGTACCCACTTCAATGCATTGGATTGTGACTTTAACCTTCGAATTGCATTGGAACTTCACCTCAAGCGCATGCTTGTGGGTGGTTTTGACCGGGTTTTTGAAGTCGGCCGGGTTTTCCGAAATGAAGGCCTCTCGCGCCGGCACAACCCGGAGTTTACTATGCTTGAGGCATACCAGGCATATTCGGATTTTCGTGGGATGATGGAGCTTACTCGGTCCCTTATTCAACAAGTTGCCGAGCGTGCACTGGGCACCTTGCAGGTCGAGCGCCCAGAGGGTGAAGTGATTGATCTTTCCGGCGAATGGCGTGAGGCAAAATATAAGGATTTAATTATCGAGGCTGTCGGGCGGGATGACTGGTTTGAACTTCCAAAAACTGAAAAATTACAGAAGACCAAAGAGATGGGAATCGATGTGGATCCTGAGCTTGAGGACTTTGAGGTAACCAATGATGTGTTTGAAAAAGTAATTGAGCATACCTTGGTTCAACCCACTTTTGTTACGCACATTCCTAGAGAGCTTTGCCCACTTGCCAAGATTACTCAGTCCGATCCATCAACAATTGATGTTTTTGAACTTTGCATCAATGGTCAGGAAATTGCCCCCGCATATTCCGAGCAAAATGATCCTGCTGTTCAACGGGATGCATTTTTACAGCAAGTAGGTGAGGAAACCCAGGAGCTTGACGATGACTTTCTGCTCGCCCTTGAGCATGGAATGCCCCCTGCTGGTGGTATGGGAATGGGAATTGACCGCCTAGTTATTTTTCTTACCAAAGCAGCAAATATTCGGGATACCATTTTGTTTCCTACGCTCCGCCCCCTTGGATAATTTTTGGTTTTTGGGCTTTCCTTTGTTTGAAATTTGAGGAAGAGCATTACAAAAGGTCCTGTAATAATTAAGCCGGTGTGGTGGAGGCATGCTTGCTTTACCCTGTTTTTATTTTTGGTGGCTGTATTCTTTTCATTCGTTGGACAGTTTGGTCCATTGGTCAGTTGGGCAGGTACCATCCTCATGTTGATAATTTCTCTTCTAAGCCTGCTTGATCAAATCTTCGAATGGTCAAGGTTGTGTATTGATCAAAAAGGGTACCATTTGCGTGGATGGTTCAAAAACCACTCTTTTGCCCATTACGAAATTGAGAATTTTGAACTGGTTGAATACTCGGGAAAAAAATTGCTGACGGTTAATCTAACCGAAAGTACTCGTGAGTGCTTAAATCTTCCTGACCAACCGTTTCCATTTCCCTGTTCCTTTGGACGGCCTGTGGATGAAGTGCTATCCATTTTAAATTCATCCATTGATCGCACGCCTAGGCGTCGTCTTCAATCCTGAGGTTTCCATTTCGAGGGATTGACTCCCTGCAGTTTTTTCTTCCATAAAAAAACATAATGTTCTCAAGAGTACTTCATTCCTTTTTTTTCTTTTGTCTGCTCTTCAAATTTGGTTGTTCGAGTATGTCAAGGGATGTTTTTTTCTCTGGTGACCGCTACAGGGAAATTCGGGAATATGAGAATAATATGGGATCGCGAATTGAGCAGTATCTAGAAGTTGCCAGGGATGAACTACTTGAAAATTTTAAAAAGAAAGAATACTTAATGATCCGGGAAGAGCAACCGCCTCCGGTTCTTCATCCCCGGAAGGATGTTTACCTGAGGGAAATCATTTTTACTGCTCATCAAGAACAGGCAATTACTGGCGATCAGCATCTTGATTACCTCGCACAATGTGATGAACTTTACGAACTTTGGGAGGATCACTGGCGGATTGCCCGTAAGAAAGCAAATCGTATGGGATTTGACCGGTAGTCCTACAGGGGAACATCCAAGAACCAGATGGTCAAACTGCCTTTACCGGTTTTCTTGTAAATATGGAAAAAAGAGCAGGCAGATATGCCAGTGCGATAATTGCAACCTGTGACCCGATGAATGCCATCAGGGGCACAAATGCTTTATCCATAAATCCATAGGAATGTAAGCCTACCCCCAGCATGTTGGTTCCAAACCATGACCATGCAGTGACTACATTTCCAAAAATTGCCAGAGCGGATAATCCGCGGATTTTTGCAATTCCTGCCCACCTTGCGTGCAGAATGATCGCATTCCAAATCACAATCAAAAGAGCACCGTTTTCCTTGGCATCCCAACCCCAGAACCTTCCCCATGATTGATCTGCCCA
>Ga0255760_10005632_pt1 | contig 10639 bp, 10 predicted proteins | sample 071ome_25_FD_179960 | JGI IMG/M metagenome (GOLD analysis project Ga0255760, IMG submission 179960) | Coastal salt marsh microbial communities from the Groves Creek Marsh, Skidaway Island, Georgia - 071410BT metaG (version 2) | ecosystem: Environmental > Aquatic > Marine > Intertidal zone >... | reverse complement strand
ATGATCGTGCCGGCTGTGATCTTGGTGCCATCGAACACCTTCACACCGAGGCGCTGTGCATTTGAGTCGCGGCCGTTCCGGGTGGAACCGCCGCCCTTGGTCTTCGACATCTCTGACTCCTCGGTTCAGGCGGTGATCGAGGTGATCTCGATCACGTTGTAGTTCTGACGGTGCCCGTAGCGGCGACGCTGATTCGTGCGGCGCTTGTAGGTGAACCCGTCGATCTTCTCGCCGCGCTCCGTGCCCACAACCTTGGCTGCTACCGAGGCCGACGCCGCGTCGGCACCGGTGAGCACACGGTCACCATCGACGACCAGTACGGGCGTGAACGCCACGTCAGAGCCATCGTCGACACCGAGCAACTCAACGCGGAGCCGCTGGCCTTCGACGACCTTTTCTTGCTTTCCACCTGTGGCGATCACTGCGTACATAGCCATCCGGACGCTATCGCCGCCATCGGCATGCATCAACTGCCACCATGCGATACATCGGCACTCAGTTGAGCAGGCCGTGATCGACGATGAGACCACGCCCTGCGCAATCTGGGCATTCGGTGGAGAATTCGGTGAGGAGCCCCTCCCCGATGCGTTTGCGGGTCATCTCCACAAGACCAAGTTCAGAGATATCGAATACCTGGGTGCGCGTCTTGTCTCGCGACAGCGCCTCGCGGAACGCATCGACGACCGCAGCGCGGTTCTGTTTGATCTCCATGTCGATGAAATCGATCACGATGATGCCGCCGATGTCGCGAAGGCGTAGCTGGTGCGCGATTTCGGTTGCCGCCTCGAGATTGTTCGCAAACACTGTCGCTTCGAGGTTGTCCTTGCCCACATTCTTCCCGGTGTTCACGTCAATCACCGTGAGAGCCTCGGTGTGCTCGATGATCAACGACCCACCAGACGGGAGCCATACCTTGCGATCGAGCGCCTTGTGCACCTGTTCGTGGATGTGGTACTCCTCGAACAGTGATAATTGTTCTGTCGCACGGTTGTAGAACTCGATGCGATCGACGAGTTCGGGATTGAACGCCCCGACATATTCGCGGATGTCGTTGTACAGACGCTCATCGTCGATCACGACACGCCGATAATCGGCATTAAATTCCTCGCGGATCACGCGCACCGCCAACTCTGGTTCGCGATGCAGCAATGCCGGACGTTTCGCTTCCGAGGCGCGCGCTTCAATTCTGGCCCACTCGGCGAGCAAGAGCTCCATATCGGCACTTAGTTCAGCCTCGGTTGCATGTTCAGCCGCTGTGCGCACAATGAGCCCGTGCTGGTCTGGCTTGACCCGATCAAGGATCGATCGCAGACGTCGGCGGACATCGTCGGGTAGGCGCTTGGAAATCCCATAGGTCGAGGAGTTCGGGATGAGAACCACAAATCGACCCGGCAACGACACCTCTTGGGTGAGGCGCGCCCCCTTGGCCCCAATCGGATTCTTCGTCACCTGACAGAGAATCATCTGTTTGTTCTTGAGGATCTCTTCGATTCGCGCCTCACCGCCGCTGTCGACATCATCGGGATCGAACTGCACGTCACCGCGGTACAGCACCGCGTTCTTCGGCGTCGCAATATCGACAAACGCCGCCTCCATACCGGGCAACACGTTTTGCACGCGCCCGAGATAGATGTTGCCGTGAATCTGCGAAACATCGTCGGCCGGACGGGACACATAGTGCTCGATTAAGTTGCGTCCCTCAAGAACGCCCACCTGGGTGATGCCGTCGCGTACCTGCACACACATCACATATCGACCGAGCGGCTTGCCATCACGCTCGCGCCCACGCCGACGCTCAAGGGTCTCTGGGCTCAACTCCTGGTTCTGGTCGCCACGCTGCCGCCGACGGCTAGAGGATGAACCGTTCTTCGCACCCTGTTGCTGTTGACCTGCACCGCCGCCGGTGCCACCTCCACCGCTACCGCGCGAGCGACGACGACGGTTGCGCGAAGATTTCGACTGACCTCCACCGGAGCCCGCCCCTGCCGAAGGTCCGTCAGATTGCCGGGCCGGCCCAGGCGGCGGCACCGTCGGGATGGGCATGGTGTCGCCGATGCGAGGCGCCGACTGCGCAGCACCGGCCGACGACGCAGCCGATGAGTCACCGGTGGTGCCATCGGACGCCGGGGAAGCAGAACGTTGGCGGCCCTGCCCCCCACGGGACCCACGCCGGCGGCGGCGATTTGCGCCGCCGTCAGGGGGCGACGACGAATTGTCGGCGGCAGAGGCTCCAGGGGTCGCCCCGGAGCTCTCGGAGGGGGAAGTTCGATCGTCCATCGGTGGAATCCTTCAGTGTGGGGCCGCACGTCTGGCGGCGGACCTCCGCGGTGGCCACGTCGTCGGGGCCCACAGCACGCGAAGGTGTGATGAATTTGGTGATGCCCGCGACACTCAGACCCGCGACAAGGACGAGGAGCGCGACGAACATGACCGCGTCATGTTACCCGCCAGCAACGACGTAACCGGTGACCGCCCCAACGCAACTGGGCGAGGGCTCAGCGCATACGGCGCATATGCACGCTCTGCACAAGCCCGAAGAGCGCGCAATACACGATTAACGAGGACCCACCGTAGGAAATAAACGGCATTGGCAATCCGGTCACCGGCGTGATGCCGAGCGTCATACCGACGTTCTGGAACACCTGCCACAGCAACATGGTGAACACCCCAGCCGCGATGTACGTACCGAGCAGATCTTTCGACAGGCTGGCAATTCGCCAGATGCGCACCAACGCCACACAGAACAGGGCCAGCAGGACAGCGCAACCGACCATGCCGAACTGTTCGGCCACCGCAGCAAACGGAAAGTCGGCCCACATCACGGGAATGTCACGCCCGTTGGTGAGCGGGCCCTCGAGCCATCCCTTGCCCCACACTCCCCCAGTACCGACGGCCCGGATGGCGTTTCGCACCTGGTAGACGGCGTCTTGCAGGGTGGGATCGGTGGTCTCTTGATCAAGAAAGACCTGCAAGCGTTGCACCTGATAACGGTTCACCAACTGCCCCACGAATGCCGCAACCACCGTCATCACCGACAGCACACTCACTGCGGCGATGTACTTCGGACGCGCACCGGCCACCAACAAGGTGCCCATGGCAAGAGAGACCAGCACCGACGCCGACCCGAGGTCGGGCTGCGCCACGATGAGCACCGTGGGTATCCCCACCAGCACGAGACCACCGAGGAAGCGCGCGTAGGTCACCTCGTCACTGCGACCTTCTGCCAGATAGGCCGCCAAAAGCAACAGCGTCGTGAACTTGGCGAGTTCGGCGGGCTGCAGGTTGAACGGCCCGAAGTCGAACGAGATGCGGTCTTGGCCACGCGCAAGGCCGAGCAAGATGAGCAACAACAGCAGCGCAACCGTTGCGGAGTACAACCCGAGGGCCCGCTCGCGCAACCGTTCGTAGTCGATGGACATCACCACCACCATCGCGACCGCCCCAACGATTGCAAAGACCACCTGCCGGTTGGCGAAAGCGTACGGATCGCCGGGAATCCGAGTGCGCGATGCCGAGAAGACGACAAAACATCCGATGACCATCAAGATGGCCTGCACCCCGAGCAGCACCCAATCGATATTGCGGCTCGGATCGCCCGGGGATGACCGAATGTTCCCGAGGCCGCTGTCGGGGCGCCGGCTGAGAAACGTCATCGCCATTGTCGCCGCCCGTTCACTCGACCAGCCCGATCGTTCCGGTTCCGCGCCGGTTGAAGCACGCCACGTCGTCGAGATACTCGTCGCGGGCTGCGACCATCATCGACTCGTCCAGAGGTTCTGACACAGCCACCGGTTCCGTTGCAATCGCCCCAGACAGCATCATGAACGTGCACTTCACCACCGGGCCCGCAGCAATCGAGCCGTACCCGGCTTTTTCCAAGTAGGCACTTACGACATACGGATCCTCCGGGTCGAGGGAGAATCCGGCGAACGCCGACGAGTCATTCCATGGGTAGTTGCCCGCCCCCTGAGCAGTACCGGTCTTGCCGGCCACCGGGATCGCATCATCTGGATAGTCGTAGAACAGCTTTTCGCCGGTGGTGGAGTGATACGGAATATCGGTACCAGGTGTGCCTGCACCGGTGGTCACCACCCGTGTCAACCCAGCGATGATCGGATCGCGAACCTCGGGGTCCATCGGGACAGTACGCAGGATCGTCGGCGCCACGCTTTCAGTGTCCACGGCCCCACGGCGAAGATCGGCATAGCCGACGGAACCATCCGGAGTGCCGGGCTCCCAGACCCGCTTGACAATCGTTGGTTGCAGAACCGTGCCCCCGTTGGCGAAGGTGGCATAGCCATTCGCGAGTTGCAGTGGTGTCGCCGACAACAGGCCCTGGCCGATCGCCATCTGAATGCTGTCACCGACATAGAAGCCCCGCCCTTCATCCTCGCTGATGACGCCACGCTCGGCATAGGTGCGTTTGAGTTCGCGGTCGGGCACCGTTCCATCGAATTCGAATGGAAGCTCAATCCCTGTGTCGGCGCCAAACCCGAACAATTCAACCTGTTCCTGAAAGACCGGCGCTCCACCGTTCTCCACCAGAATGTCCTCGCCGATGCGATAGAAGAATGCGTCGGACGACACCGCGAGTGCATCTTCAACATCGACATCGCCGTACACGCACGGCGCGCCGGTGCCACAGAGAGCGTTCTTGTAACTGCACCGCACCAACCCTGCGTCACACCGTGCGGGGTTCACCGAATACAACTCGTAGTACCCGGTATCGGTGAAGAGTTCATCAGAGGTGATCAGGTCGGTGGTGAGCGCCGCGTACGCCGTGAACGGCTTGAAGGTCGACCCGAGGTTGTACCGCCCTTGGATTGCCCGATTCACCAGAATCGATTCATCCGGATCAATCGGTGACCCGTCGGGTTTGGTCGAGGGAAATACCTGACGGAACTTTGCTCCGGTGAGGTCGGCTTCGAACCAGCGGTTGTCAAAGGTGGGATAACTCGCCATGGCGACGACGTCGCCGGTGTCGTACCGCATGACCAGAGCGGCACCGGCTGGCGCCTTGTACGGCACGCGCTCGGGCTCGTCGGGGTCGAGCAGCCCCAGCGTTCCATCGGGTTGGCGTACAAGGGGATTCGATGTGTACTGCGTGCGCCGCGACGCCAACGACGTCTGCAGTGCCTGCTCTATGTACACCTGTACATCCAGATCGATGGTGAGTTGCACGTCGTGCCCGTTGATCGGCGGAACCTCTTCCACCACGCGCACCGGACGGTTGCTGGCATCCACTTCGAGGATGCGGTACCCCCACGTGCCGTGAAGTATCTCCTCGAGGGAACGTTCCGCGCCAAACTGGCCAACGCGCTCGTTTCGGAGGTAGCCCCGCGTCAGATAGGTCTCCAACTGCTCGGCGGTAATGGCTCCCATGTAGCCAACGACATGAGCGGCGTGTGGGGCATAGGGATAGACGCGTTCCCATCCGTTGACGATCTCCACCCCCGGGAGGTCCTCCACGCGCTCGAGAAGCGCAATCGCTGTCTGCTCGTCGACATCTTCGGCGATGGGCAGCGGAAGGAACGGCGAGTAGTACCCAGAGGTGTAGCGATCTTCCATTTCCGAAGCTGGCACCCCAACCCAGCCCTCCAAGCGTCGGAACAGTTCTGTGCGCTCACTCCGGCGCTGTAGATAGTTCCAGTCAATGGCCACGGTCAGGATGCGCCGGTTATCGGCAAGAATCCGGCCATCCGCGTCGAATATGCGTCCCCGCTCGGGCGCCAGTTGGACCACGCGGGTCTTCGACCGATCGACGCGCTCTTGCAGCTCCTCGGCCCGCACGGTCTGCAAGAACCAGAGCCGGACGCCGAGCAGTGATACGAGGATCACGGCCACTGTGGCCAAGATGCCAAGCCGGACGGCTCGTCGGTCACCGGACATGACACGATTGTTGCGTATTGACCGGCGTATCAGGCATCACCCGGCACCTTGAGTTCGCTCTCGCGCACCGACAACGCCCACCGCGCCGCCGGCACCATCACCGGCGACAGCATCGCTGCAGCCACCGTCACCGTTGGCAACACCGCCGCAATTCGCCAGCCCACGGGGTCTGCTTCGCCAATGAACAGGCGCACAACAGGTACAAGACCTTCCCCCACCAACGCTCCAACTGCGGTGAACACGGCAAGAATCCACCACACCGGCTCCACACGAAAGCGACGGCCCAGCCCGGCAACATGGCCCGCAACCGCCATGGTCAATGCCGTTGCGCCAATAGGCGTACCGATGACCAGGTCGTACAGCAAGCCGACAACGAAGCCGGCTGCAGCACCACGGTCCGCGTCACTGGCGGCACCTGCCGCGGCAGCGAAGGCCAGCACCACCTGTACCGACACACCAAACGGACGCATATCGGCGGCCAAGGTGGTCTGCACGGCGACGAGGACGAACCCGAGGAGCACCACCCGAGGCAGCCACCCGTGCCGCAGCGCGTTGATCACTCGGCCAACTCCGTCGGCGGTTGATACAAGATGATCCTGACGAACTGCAGCCGTTCGAGATCGGAGACCAGTTCAACCTCTACTTCTTGGCCAGCTGTGCCGGGGCGTGTGATGACATTCGCGACTGTCCCGACTGGAATATTCGGCGGTGCAAGCGATGTGGAGCCACCCGCGGTGAACACCGTGTCGCCGGCGCTGATGCGACCAAACCCGGAAGAACCGGCAACGAAGCTCACCCGCGGCAATCGATCGTCACCCCGCCCACGCAGCACTCCGGTTTCACGGATGACCTCCGGCACCGACGTATCGGTATCGATTGTGCTGCCCCCAACCTCGTCGATGCCGGCGATGATCTTTACCGGAACGGCGTACGACGGGTCGGTGACCAGCATGATCACGCTCGACTGTGGTGACACACGCGTGACTTTGCCCACAAGTCCGACACCCGTGCCGGTGGCAGCCATTCCCACCCGGATGCCGTGCACCGAACCACGGTCGATCTCAACTTGCTGATCGAAGTTCGTTGGCGATTGCCCGACGAGACGCGCCGTCACCGAGTCATATGAGGCAACACTCTCCAAGCCCTCGAGTGCCAACAGGTCCTGATTCTCGATGATGGCGTTCTGTGCCGCAATCTCGGCGGCACGCTGCGCCTCCACCTGCGATCGCAGATCGGTGACTTCCGCCAACAGGCTGTCGTAATCGCGATAGCTGCGCACGGCACGACTGATCGGCGAGGTGACGACGTCAGCAGCCGTCTGAAATGGATCAGCAACCGCACCCGCTGCCGAGCGCACCGCGTCGAACAGGCGGTTCCCACGCAGATCGAGGGTGAGCAGCAACACCGACGTGACCGCCAACAAGATGATGGCCCGGCGACGTCCGGGCGAGTACAGCGCCATGCCGACTCAGATGTCGCCGCCCAGAGACATCAGACCGCGCATCGCATCGATGTTCTCGAGCGCTCGCCCCGAACCGATGGCCACCGAGAATAGGGGCTCATCCGCAATGCGGATCGGCATGCCGGTCTCGTGAGCCAACCGATCGGCAAGGCCGCGCAGCAGCGCGCCACCACCGGTGACCATGATGCCGTCCTCCATGATGTCGGCCGCCAACTCGGGTGGCGTGCGGTCGAGCGCGGTCTTCACCGCGTCGACGATGGCGCTCACCGGTTCCGCAAGCGCTTCACGCACATGTTCGGTGCTGAGTTGAATCGTGCGCGGGAGGCCAGAAATGAGATCACGTCCACGGATGTCGGCTGTGAGTTCTTCGGAGAGCGGCCACGCGGAGCCCATCTGCACCTTGATCTCTTCCGCTGTCCGATCCCCAATCGCGAGGGAAAACTCTTTCTTCACGTATTGCACGACGGCGTCGTCAAGCTCGTCACCAGCTACGCGGACCGACTGCGCCGTCACGATGCCACCGAGGGAAATCACCGCCACCTCGGTCGTGCCACCACCGATATCGACAATCATGTTGCCGCTGGGAGCGTGCACCGGGAGGTCCGCACCGATCGCCGCAGCCATCGGCTCTTCGATGATGTGCACCGGCTTTCGCGCACCGGCATATTCCGCGGCGTCCTGCACAGCGCGCTGCTCCACCCCGGTAATTCCCGAGGGCACACAGATGATCATCCGCGGCTTCGACCACCGCGATGCGTGCACCTTCTGAATGAAGTAGCGCAGCATCTTTTCGCACACCTCGAAGTCCGCGATCACACCGTCTTTCAGCGGTCGGATCGCGCGAATGTGGTTCGGCGTGCGCCCCATCATTCGCTTGGCTTCAGTGCCGACGGCCACCGGACGGCCATCGTTCACATTGATCGCCACGACTGAGGGTTCGTCGAGCACTACCCCGACTCCTCGGGCGTAGATCAACGTGTTCGCGGTTCCGAGGTCAATCGCGAGGTCGCGGCCGAGGCCGAGCGGATTACCCCTCACGTTGTCCTCCCTCCACAGAAACCTCACCGCGCCCGAACGGCCCGGTGATCACGGTTGTCGAATGTTACAGATTCGGGAAGAAGATGCCGATTTCGCGCTCGGCGCTCTCCAGCGAATCACTTCCGTGCACGAGGTTCTCGGTGAACAAGATTCCGAGGTCGCCTCGAATCGTTCCGGGGGCAGCAGAGCGCGGGTTGGTGGCACCCATCATGTTGCGAACCACTTCCCAGGTGTCTTCGGGCCCCTCGATGACCATGGCCACCACCGGTCCCCGGCTCATGAACGCCACGAGGTCGGCGTAGAAACCCTTACCGACATGTTCGGCGTAGTGGCGCTCCAGCGTGTCGGCGTCGAGCGTGCGCAGTTCCATCGCCACGATGTCGAGATTCTTCGCCTCAAAACGCGAGAGAACCTCACCAACGAGCTTGCGCTCCACGGTGTCGGGCTTTAACAAGACGAGTGTGCGGTCAGCCATGTGGGCGAGGCTACCGGCCGAGACGACGTCGCAGTCCGGCGCGCACGCCCCCGATGACATAGAGCGATCCGGTGATCAGGACGGCATCGTCCGGATCAGCACCTCTGATGGCGTGTTCGCATGCAGCCATCGGATCATCGATGACGATTACTTCCGGAGCCCCAGCAGCCACGGCTGCCGCAGCCACATCTGCTGCTGGGCGACCACGGGGTGTCGGCGCAGTGCAGGCGATGACGAGATCAGCGTCATCAACACGAAGGGCCGCCACCATCTCCGCGGGATCGCGCAACGTGCCAACGACCACGATGCGACGGCCTTCAGGTCTGAAATCGCCGTGGAACACTTCGGCGCAGGTGTCGGCCCCAGCTGGATTGTGGGCCCCATCGATCACGACGAGGGGCTGAACTCCGAGCACCTCGAAACGTCCAGGTATGTCGCAGGCGGCGAAGCCCTCACGCACCACATCGTCTCCGAGTGGAGCAGCGAAAAACGTCTCGACCGCACAGAGCGCCACCGCCGCGTTATCACCCTGGTGTGCACCGTGGAGTGGCAGATGTACCTCCTGATACAGCGAGGTTGGGGTGCGCAGATCGACCGAACGGCCTCCAAGAGCGAGCGTGTTGTCGCTCACATCGAAATCGTCACCACGACGCAGCAGTGTCGCATGCTCCTCGCGCGCGATGATCGACACCAGCTCAGGGTCGGTCTCCCCCACGATCACCGCACTCTGTGCCGTGATGATTCCCGCCTTCTCCGCCGCGATATGGGCTCGGGTGGGGCCGGCAAACTCCATGTGGTCCAGACCGATGTTGGTGATCACCGCGACCTGCGCGTCGACAATGTTCGTTGCGTCCCAACGACCCAGCAGCCCCACTTCGACGACCATCACGTCGACAGCAACATCGGCAAACCAGCGAAATGCCGCGGCGGTCAGCGCCTCGAAATACGACGGCCGAACTCCTGCAACCACTTCCGCCGCCGCCACACCAGCAATCTGTTCCACCAGATCATCATCCGGAATTGGCACCCCGTTGCGCCTGATCCGCTCATTGACCGACTCGAGATGCGGGCTGGTGTACGTGCCGACACTCAACCCGCACGCGCCGAGCAACGACGAGATCATGTGGGCCGTCGACCCTTTGCCGTTCGTCCCGGTGACGTGAATCACCGGTGCGGCATGCTGCGGGTCACCAAGGACATGAGCGAGCGCTGAGATCCGATCGAGGGTCGGCGATTCGATGCGTCCCGTGACGTCGTAGGACGCATGCTCATCGAGATAGGCCAGCGCGGCCGAGAGGTCCACGTCGGTGCAGGTCAGCTCGCTGCGCGGCGCTGCCGGGTGGGCTTGCGGGTCACCACCGTGGGCGACTCACGATCGATCACCGTCTCGGCACCGATCACCACCTCGGCCACGTCGTCGCGACCAGGAAGTTCAAACATGATGTCGAGAAGGAGATCTTCCAGAATCGCCCGAAGACCACGCGCACCGGTACCGCGCCCGATGGCCTGATCGGCGATGGCGTCCAAACCCTCCGTGGTGAAGGTGAGCTCAACATCTTCGAACCCGAACACCTTCTGGAACTGTTTCACCAGCGCGTTACGCGGCTCGGTGAGAATACGAACCAAAGCTTCGCGATCAAGGCTGTTGACCACTCCGGTCATCGGTAGGCGTCCGATGAACTCAGGGATCATCCCAAACATCACAAGATCTTCGGGGAGCACCTTGGCAAATAATTCCCCCGGGTCACGCTCAGAACGAGACCGCACGACACCGA
>Ga0255760_10005630_pt1 | contig 10643 bp, 7 predicted proteins | sample 071ome_25_FD_179960 | JGI IMG/M metagenome (GOLD analysis project Ga0255760, IMG submission 179960) | Coastal salt marsh microbial communities from the Groves Creek Marsh, Skidaway Island, Georgia - 071410BT metaG (version 2) | ecosystem: Environmental > Aquatic > Marine > Intertidal zone > Salt... | reverse complement strand
CTGTTACCTTTTAATCCAAAGTGTATATCAGTAAATACTGCTGCTTTTTTAAACATAAAAATTTAGAATGTATTGTTTTCTTGGAATTCTTTTTCTCTTTTTAAAGCTACTTCCCATTCGTCGTTTGCTTGTCTTGTGTAGCTAGGATTCATGTCGTTCATTGTCAAAATATCATCTCGTATGTTTTGATTGCGTTTTTCTAGATTAATTACCCTAACAAAACTGTTTGTAACTGCTGCTGTATAATATGCAAATGGATTTTGACTTTTTGATTCGTCAAATTGTAAACCAATCTGTGCAAGTTGTAATATTGCTTGCCCTCTCATTTCATCATTGTAAGTATATCCTCTTACATTACCACGTGTAGCATATCTTTCGCATAATTTCATCCACATTAATGCAAGTTTATCTGTAGCAATACCATGTGACATAGAAAATTGACCATGCTCTAGATCTCCTGTCCAATGACTTTTTCCAATACAAATTAATTCATTATTTTCGTTAAATTTCCAATGTTGAAAAGGAGGAAAATTTAATTTGATTTTACGATCGGCAACAGTTTTTGGATTTTTTTTCCTACCAGGTTGGTCGGGTATATGATCAAATGTCATAATTCTAAAAATAAGATCAGTTTTAGGTATTGATTCTAGATCTACATTTCCTAATCTTTTAGAACGATTTGTTTTTGCTGTTTGAATAAGATTGTTTGTAATTTGATTTTTGTCAGTAACAATAATGTCAAATTGATTATATGCGGAATCTAAATATGTGCAAAAAGAATTTTTGCTTTTGTGAATTTCAAGTAATATATCTTTGTTATTAAGATAATTTGTTTTTCTCATTATATCTCCAAATTTAAATTTTATTATAATATATGCAGTTTATAAAGTCAATAAATACTTTAAAGGAGTTAGTAATTATGGGCGTATTAGATGCAGAAAATGTTCCTACTAATGGTAGTTCGTCAAATCCTTATGAAATTGATTTAGATCCATATGCAGATGCAGCAGGTGATGCAATATCAAGTGCTTTTGATTCCGGAACTGAATTACTTGGATCTGCGTATGATTCAGTATCAGACACAGCAACCAATATAGGAAATGGTATTATTGATTCGGTTTCCGAATCGTCATTTGGAAAATTTTTACGATCTGCAGGACTTCCAATTGGAGGTGAACCGCAAGATGACGGTGGAGAAGATTCTGCAACATGGGGTGCAACCGATAGTCAAAAATCAGATTGGAGAGTAAGGCTTAGTATTGCTCCTGGATTTGGCGAATCAATGATTATGAGACCATTTACATTAACTGATAATCATTTAGTTTTTCCGTATACTCCGTCTATTATATTATCTAATTCTGCATCTTACACTCCAATTAAACCCGTACATAGTAATTATCCTTTTTATGCATATCAAAATTCGCAGGTAGATAATATCACTATTACAGGAGATTTTTCTGTAGAAACTATGGATGATGGAAAATATTGGATAGCTATGGTACATTATTTACGAAGTGTAACAAAAATGGCATATGGTTATACACCTAATGTAGGTGCACCGCCTCCTGTTATTAAATTAAATGGTTATGGAGAATATGTTTTTCATGATGTTCCGGTTGTTGTAAGTAATTTTACAGTTGAATTACCAACAGATGTTGATTATATTTTTGTAAAAAGAGTTGGAAAAGTAGGAACTCATGTTCCAACAAAAAGCACACTGTCTGTTACTTTAATTCCTTCTTACAGTAGGAGAAATATAAAAAGATTTAGTCTAAAAAGTTTTATAAGCGGAAGTTTAACACGCAGTACTTATGGATTTATATAATGGCAAAATATAGAAATAATAGTCCTTGGGAGAAAACAGAAATTATAAATAATTCCTATCTAGATATCTTAAATATTAGATCAATTCCGGCAGAACCTAATGATGTAAGATATACTATTCAACCCCAGTATACTCATCGTCCAGATTTGTTAGCTTATGATCTGTATGGAGATCAAGGGCTATGGTGGGTTTTTGCTCAGCGCAATATGGATATAATACAAGATCCTGTATACGATATTGAAGCTGGTGTAGAAATAATTTTGCCTAAATCTTCAAATTTAGCAAAATATTTAGGATAGCATATGGCAGATAGTGATATTCAAGTTATTAATAACAATCAATCTTCTAGCGGCAATAGTGCAACTACTGATATTAGCAATGATAATGAAGATGGTGCGTCGTTGTTACCATTTGCAAATGAATTAGAAGATTTTTCGAGTTATAATTATATTTTTACATTAAGTGCATTAACTGATGAAGAAACTGCTAATCCTAAATCAACGTATAAAAAAAATGATCCACAAATTGTATTGATACGTTCTGGAGGAGGAGCTGATGGGGTTGATATTCCAGCAGAGACAGCATTAGGTGCAGTAGAATATTTTATAGATGATGTAGAAATTAATAGTTTAATAACTCATAATAGGAAAACTAAACAATCTAACGCAACTTCAATCCGATTTACTGTTACAGAACCTTATAGTATGGGTTTATTTTTACAAGAACTTAGAGTTGCTGCAAAAAAAGCTAGGGGTGAAAAATCTAATTATTTAGAAGCACCTTTTTTATTAACAGTTGAGTTCAAAGGTTGGGATAATGACGGTGTGTATTTAGAAAAAAAGCATTTACGTAGAATGTTTCCGTTAAAACTTGTAGATATAAATTTTAATGTGACAGAAGGAGGATCTATTTACAATGTGAGTGCATTGCCATGGACTGAACAAGGACAAACTGAAGAAGTACAAGCATTAAAAGCAGATATTAAAATTTATGGCAGAAATGTTAAAGAAATATTGCAAACTGGAGCGTATAGTTTACACAATATTTTAAATAGTCGGGAACAACTTCGTAGAAAAAAAGGAGAATGTACAACAGCAAACGAATATATTATTGCTTTTCCAAAAACCTCGGTAGATTCTACATTTACTAATGGCGAAGTAATTGATAACTCTGGAACTCAAAGTTCTGCTTTAAGTTGGAGAGGAACAGGCGCAGTAGATGTAACAGAATTGTATCAATCAGGAATTTATGATAAAGATACTGCAGGATTAAGTGAATTTACAGATGATTTAACAAATCCAGAAAAAAGTTTACTAGGAATAATGGTAAAAAGAAGTAATTTAGGCGAAATAGCAAGGAATTTTGCAGAAGATAAAAAAAATGATAATGCTATTGGAAAATCTTTGCTTGTTGATAGTTTTTTAGACGGAAATAAAAAACCTTTTGCTAGACCTCGATTTTCAGAGTTAGATGATAAAGATGGTGTGTTTGATAGAAAAAAAATACAAGTAAGTGATAATATAAGTGTTTTTACTTTCAAGAATGGAACTACAATTCAAGAAATAATAGAGGAAGTTATAATTCAAAGCACATATGGAAGGAATGTCTCATCTGCTTATCCTGATATCAATGGCATGATTCCGTGGTTTAGAGTAGATCTTGAAGTGTACAATTTAAAAGATGATGCGCAAGAAGTTGCCACTGGTAAACCTCCTAGATTATATGTGTACAGAGTAGTTGAATATAAAACACATATAAGTAGATATCAATCGTCGTCTGAACCGGCGGTTTCGGCGCAATTAAGAAAACAGTGTGCTAAAGAATACAATTACATTTATACTGGTGTCAATGACAATGTATTAGAGTTTGATATAAATTTTAATAAGGCATTCTATTTAGCAGCGCAACCATTTGGAGGAGCAGATAAAGGAAGTGTTAAATCTTATGAGCAAGATGCAAGGGCTGGAGCAAGCAATCAAAAATACAGGCCGCCTACTCCGGGTAATTCAGCAACAGATTCAAGTAGTGGATCAAAAACAGGAGAAGAAAATTCAAAACCTCAGACTGGATCTGTAGGTGGCGGACAACCTGATAAAATATCAACAGGAGTTGCAAGAGATTTTAACGATGCACTTTTGAACAGTCCGGTTGATTTAGTAAACACAACAATGACAATTTGGGGAGATCCTTACTATATCGCAGATAGTGGATATGGTAATTATCATGCAATTCCTAGTCAAGAATTTATCAATTTAAATGAGGACGGTACTATGAATTATCAAGACAGCGAAGTACACGTTTTAGTAAATTTTAGAACACCGTTTGATACAAATGCAGATAATGGGTTTATGGATTTTAATAATGTAGGATTAAATGATACAACTGCATATAGCGGTATATATCAAGTTATATCGGTTCGTAATAATTTTGCAGAAGGAGTGTTTAAGCAAACTTTAAAGATGATCAGAATTAGAAATCAAGAAGGTCTTGATACAAAACAAAAAGCAGATCCAGAAAAAGGAGTTGCAAGAATAAGTGCCGATGTGCTGAATACTGCAGCAGGTAATGCCGGAGGAGGTATATAATGCCAACTCAAGAATCAAGGACTCAATACAGTAGAGGGTCAAAACCTACATGGATGACAGGTGTAGGACCTTATATTGGCAGAGTGAGTAATCATTTAGATACTGAATTTATGGGATCTATTGAAGTAGAAATTTTAAAAACAACTGAAGCAGGAAGTCCAGGAGAAAGTAGTGGTTATTACATTCCTTGTACATATGTTTCGCCTTTTGCAGGAAATACACCAAGGAAAGGAGTTAACCAACGTTATGGATTTGATGCAACTCAGAAAAGTTATGGATTTTGGGCAGTTCCTCCTGATATTGATGTTAAAGTTTTAGTTTTAATGGCAGAAAATAATTTTGGATATGGGTTTTGGATAGGATGTTTACAAGACAAATATATGAATTTCATGATGCCTGGAAATGCATCTACATCATATAGTGAAGATCCAAGTGGTAAGTTTAGTAATAAAATAGTTCCTGTAGGAGAATATAATAAGGCTTTAGAAACAGGAAAAGGAAACGATCCTACTCAATATTATAAATTTGTAGATACTGATAGAGTAGAAATTTTAGAAAAACAAGGTTTGTTAAAATATCAAGATAATATTGTGGATCAAACAAGAGGAACAACAACGTCAAGCGCCAGACGCGAAGTTCCGAGTATGGTGTTAGGACTAAGCAGTCCTGGACATTTTGATAGACGTCCTGGTAAGCCAAAAGTAAGATATGGGGAAAAATTTGGTGAAACAAATATTCCTTTTAGCAGGCTAGGCGGAACTAGTTTTGTAATGGATGACGGAGATGAAAAAATTCTCAGGAAAAAACCAGCAAACACTGATCCGCCTGAATATGCTTACGTAGAAAAAAGAGAAACAGACGGAGATGTTGCTTTACCACATAATGAACTTACGAGATGGCGCACTCGAACTGGTCATCAAATTGTTATGCACAACACAGAGGATTTAATTTACATAATTAATTCACAGGGTAATACATGGATAGAATTAACAAGTAATGGTAAAATTGATATATATTCTGATGATAGTGTAAGCATACATTCTGAAACTGATTTTAACTTAAAAGCAAATCGTGATATAAATTTAGAAGCTTCTGGTAATGTTAATATTAAAGCCAGAGAACAAATGCGTTTAGAATCTGGTAACGCAACTCATTGGAAAGTTGGTACAGCAGAAGTTAAGAAAGATCCTGCGTTACGTCCAGAATTAGGTATTAAAAACGAAGACGGAACATGGAAATGGAATAGCTTTGAAGATTTACCTACAGTTGAACAACCGGGAGATAATTTGTATATTGATGTAAGTAGAGATGTTTATTGGAAGGTAGGTACCCATCCTAAATTAGGAGATTTTAAATTAGAAGTATCTCAAGACGGACATGCAACATTTGATAGAGATTTCTTTTTGCTTGCAAAAGAAAATATCCATCAGCATTCTAACAAGGCTACGTTACATTTAGCAGATACAACTTTTGATCAAAAGTCACTAGAAGATTTTAGGCAATTGACAGGAAAAAATATGCATATAAGAGCTGGATTAAATTTACGTTTATATGCAGATACTACTGCGGTTATAAAAAGTAAAGTTAATTATGTCACAGCTATGAATGCTAATCATATAAAATCTGGTAATATAAATTATGTAACAGCAGGCGCAAGTAATGAATATAATGCGCCTGTAAACAATATGAGCAAAATTCAATATTTTGGTAGTGGTTCAGCTAAAGGATCTAATGGTATTACAGCAGATAATGCACAACCAGCAATTGATGCAAAATTGCCAGAATGTGCCCGTCATGCTTTCATACCTATTAGAATACCAACTCATGAACCGTATTTTAGCCATGAAAACTTGAAACCGGAAACTTTTTATCCTGATAAAACAGATAGTACAATATCTATTAATGACTCATGTGATTTTGCAATTAAGTATGAACAAGAAGAAATTAAAACGCCTTTAATTTTTAAAGGAGGAGCTCAGGATGATACATTTAGGAAAGGAAAATGAGTACATTATATAAAGAAATTGTTGTTAAAAATAAAAATGAAAGTACAAAGTTCAAACCAGGATCAAAAACTTATAGAGGAATTAGCACAGTATTTACTAATAATAATACTTACAAATTGTATGATTTACAATTAATAAAACAAGATATAATAAATCATTTTCATATAAGGCAAGGAGAAAAATTATCAGATCCTACATTTGGAACAATTTTATGGGATATATTATTTGAACCTATGACGGCGCAATTAAGAAATCTTATTATTGATAACGTTAATAGAATTATTAGAAGTGACACACGAGTTAAAATAGCAAAAGTTGTTGTAGATGAATATGAGAGTGGAATACAAGTTGAATGTGAATTAATTTACCTTCCTTATAATATTCAAGATAAAATGCGTTTGCGTTTTGATAGAAATGCAGGGCTTCTTACTTAAAAATTTAAAATATATGCATTTTATTAGAAAATAAATACAAAAAAGGATTTGTTATGGCATTAACCGATAGACAAAATAGATTATTAGTAGCCGAAGATTGGAAAAGAATTTATCAAACATATTCTAACGCCGAATTTCAAAGCTACGATTTTGATAGTTTACGCAGAGTTATGATAAACTATCTTAGAGAAAAATATCCAGAAGATTTCAATGATTACATCGAAAGTTCCGAATACATTGCATTAATTGATCTAATTGCTTTTTTAGGGCAAAATTTATCTTTTAGAATTGATCTTAACGCTAGAGAAAATTTTATTGAACTTGCTGAACGCAGAGAAAGCATTTTAAGATTAGCTAGATTATTAAGTTATAGTCCAAAAAGAAATACTGGTGCAAACGGTTTGTTAAAAATAACAAGTGTAAGAACAACTGAAGCTTTAGTTGATTCAAATAATCTAAATCTTGTTGGGCAAAACATAATTTGGAATGATCCAAGTAATCCAAATTGGTATGAACAATTTATTTTTGTTTTGAATAAAGCATTTGACAGTACTAACAAATTTGGAAAAGCTTATAAAAAATCAACCTTAGCAAATATTACTACTGAAAAATATAAAATAAATTCTTTTTTGGATGATATTCCTATTATTTCATTTACTAAAGTAATTGATGGTCAGTCTTTGCGTTTTGAAATTGTTCCAGTTGATTTTGATGATACAATCTATGAAGAACCTCCGTTGCCAGGAAATAAATTTAGTATTTTATACAGGGAAGACGGAATAGGTCCTGCAAGTGAAAATACCGGTTTTTTTATGTTTTTTAAGCAAGGATCTATCGATCAAGGTAACTTTAATATAACTAATCCTAGTGCAAATCAGTTGGTATCAGTTGATGCAATTAATATTAATAATGATGATGTATGGTTGTATAGTTTAAACGCAAATGATACAACTGATAAATTATGGACAAAAGTTGATGCAATTGAAGGAAATAATATAATTTATAATAATGTAGATAAAAATATTAGGTCTATATATTCTGTGTTGACACGAGTAAATGATAGGATTAGTTTAATATTTTCAGATGGTGTATTTGGAGAATTACCGCAAGGGAATTTTAGAGTTTATTATAGGACAAGTAGAAATGCAAAGATTGTAATTGATCCAGCAGACATGATAGGAATTGCAATTGATATTGATTATGAATCTCAGTCTGGAAAAGTCGAAACTCTTTCAATAGTTTTAGAATTACAATACACCGTTAATAACTCATCGGTATCAGAAAGTAATAATTCTATTAGGCAAAAAGCACCAATGAATTATTATACGCAGAACAGGTTAATTACCGCTGAAGATTATCAAATAGGACCATTAATAGCTAATGCTGAGATAATAAAAGCTAAGAGTGTTAACAGGATTTCTTCTGGAATTTCACGATATTTAGATTTAAAAGATGCAACAGGAAAGTATAGTTCAACTAATTTATTTGCTAGTGACGGAATACTTTTTAAAGAAATTCTTACAAAAAAATTACAATTTTCATTTGAATCTGAGTTAGATGTTGAAAAAATTATTATAAATCAAATTGATCCAATTTTAAAGCATGTTGAAACAAAAAATTATTATTTTCACGTTACTCAGCAAATACCATATGTTGATCAAGGCCTTTCATGGGTATCGGTTTATAGTGATACTAATTATTACACCGGGTACTTACAAAATGAAAGTGAAATCATACAGATATTAGGAACATATACAGATTCTTTGTTAAAATTTATTCAAAATAATACACTTGTAAAATTTACAGCGCCTACAAATTATCATTTTGGACCTGATGGTAATTTAGTTGCAGGAGATGCAAATTATAAAGGTGCTGTAAATTATAAATGGGTAAAAATTATTAACACTAGAAATAACGGAACAGAATTAACAAGCAACGGCGAAGGACCTGTTATAGTAAATGATTACTTACCAACAGGAGCGATTTTAGCAGAAATTCGACCATTTGTTTCTAATGTGCTTACCAGTGATATTAAAAAAGAAATGATAGAATTGATTGTAGCATATCAAACATTTGGATTGCGATTTGATAGAAATAAAACCTCTTGGCAAATAATAAATGAAGAAAATTTAAACGTAGTAGATCCATACAATGAAGGAAAAACTGGTGATGTATCAGGACAAAAATTAGACTCGTCTTGGATAATAAAGTTTACAACAAATAAGGAAAAGTATACTGTTGAATATAGAGCAGCAAGATATATAGTTGAAAGTAAAAATGAGGTTGATTTTTATTTTGATAAAACAGATAAAATATATGATAATCAAACTGGAAAAATTATTAAAGATAACATAACTTTTCTGTCAATTAATACATTACCTGCTGTAAATGGAGTAGAAAGTTTGCAAAATTTTACAGTAGACTATAGTTTCGAAATTACAGAAGAGTATAGGGATGATTTAGGTTATGTTACAAGTGATAAAGTTACTGTTGATTTTTTTGACAGTGACGATGATGGTATAAGCGACGATGAAAGTACTTTTGAAGTTCTTGTTAATCCAGAGGAAAATCCGTTATCTGCTTTTATTTTTCAGAAAAAATATATTGCATCAAATGGTGTTGAAAGGTTTTCATATTTTGACAATAAGCAAAGTAAAGAAATTATAACTTTGCAAAGTAAAAATAATTTAGGGCCATTAAGTCAATATAAAAATAACCAGGTTTTTTACTTTGTTGATGTTGATCTATTTCAAATATATTCAAAAAGTACAAATTTATTAACTACAACCACAGATTACAAAGGTTTTGTAGGTAGAGATAATTTAAAGTTTAGTTATAGTCATGCAGCAGATGGTTCGTCTAGGATTGATCCTAGTCAGACAAATATAATTGATGTATATTTACTTACATCAGACTATGATACAAAATTTAGGTTATATCTTAACAATACAACTGAAGTTAAACCGTTACCTTTATCATCTGATCAATTGTTTATAAATTATTCTCAAAATTTAGAAAAAAATAAATCAATTACAGATGAATTAATATATCATCCTGCAAAATACAGAATTATTTTTGGTAATAAAGCAGATCCTATTCTACAGGGAGTATTTAAAGTTATTAAAAATGATGATATTGTTTTAAATGATAATGAATTAAAATCAAGAATAATTTTTTTCATTAATCAATTTTTTTCATTAGAAAATTGGGATTTTGGAGAAACTTTTTATTTTTCAGAATTAGCAGCGTATGTAGTAAAAGAAATGGCTCCGGATATTACTACATTTGTTATTGTTCCTATTGCCCAAGATCAGACATTTGGAAGTTTACATCAAATAAAATGCGAAGATGACGAAATTTTAATAAGCGGAGCAACTGTAAACGATGTAGAAATAATAGATGATATTAGTGCTGAAAAGTTACAAGCATACGGTAAAGTGGTTATAAGCACAAGCAACACAAATATAGGAATACAATCGACTTAATAAGGATATTAAATGGCATATAAAAATAATCAACAAGAACCTGCATTACCTGCTAATGGTCTTCCTAGGAGAGAAACTGTAAATCATTTACCTAAATTTTTTAGAACTGATTTTAATAAAAAGTTTTTAAACGCAACTTTAGATCAAATGGTTCAGCCTGGAGTTGTTGAAAAAATAAATGGTTTTTATGGAAGAAAAAATGCAAAAGCTTATGCTGCAAATGATATATATGTAGATGATATAAGTAAAGATCGTGTTGATTATCAACTAGAGCCGGTTTCTGTTATTAAAGATAATCTTAACAACAT
>Ga0255760_10005628_pt1 | contig 10646 bp, 9 predicted proteins | sample 071ome_25_FD_179960 | JGI IMG/M metagenome (GOLD analysis project Ga0255760, IMG submission 179960) | Coastal salt marsh microbial communities from the Groves Creek Marsh, Skidaway Island, Georgia - 071410BT metaG (version 2) | ecosystem: Environmental > Aquatic > Marine > Intertidal zone > Salt... | reverse complement strand
CGCAGTGGACCGATAGCTCAGCTGGATAGAGTACTTGACTACGAATCAAGGGGTCGGGGGTTCGAATCCTCCTCGGTCCGCCACCAAAACTTCATATGTAACTGTAAGAAAAAGAAATATACCAGATATTATATTTCTGTCCCCAATCCTGTCCCCTAAAAATTATTTAATGCTGCCCCTCACGCGCGCGCAGCTCAGCACTCAGAATTTGTACGACACACTAAATACACGGTTTACCAGTTTTAAATTATTTTCCTACATCTAGATGCTGGCTTAGAAAGTTGGCACTCGGGAATAGATACGTGTCGTGTAGACATAAAAATCTTGTGTAGTCGTTTTTGCGTTATATAGTTGTGTCCAAAGAAAGTGGATTGTTTTGGGAGGTTCATAGATTATACCTGCGGAGAGTTCCTCCTCGCTTGAAGAAAGGCTGAAAATGGTTTTTCTAATTCGTGGTTTGTTTTTCCATTTTTTCGTTGCCAGTTTTGTTGGATATAAACTGTTCATGCGTGCAAAAAACAATAGTGACATGGCGCTTGAGCTGAGTTCTAGGTCCTGATTGTACGAAGAATACCTGACTTGGCTACACCGATAGATTTAGTTCAGTAATATAAACATTAGCATCATCATGAGACATATCATTTATACTTTAACGTTCTTTTTGGGAATATTCACTGCGCTAACCGCGGCTTCAGACACCTTATCTGGCCGTGTTTCAGTAATTGACGGCGATACATTTGAAATGGCTGGGAAGCGAATACGCTTGCACGGCATCGACGCTCCTGAAAGCGGACAACAATGCAAAGATGCAAACAGTAAGTCTTATCGATGCGGACAAATGGCGGCCAAACAAATGTCTAGTTACGTCTCTGGCAAGATAGTTAATTGCGAAATTTTGGATAAGGACCGCTACAGTCGCTTTATCGCCAGATGCTTAGTGAGTGGAACTGATGTCAACGAATTACTTGTGAGAGAGGGTTGGGCTTTAGCTTATCGTCAGTATTCTAAAGATTATGTAAGTTCTGAAAGCCGAGCTAAGCAAGAAAATATTGGACTTTGGCAGGGTAAATTTGTGGAGCCTTGGAATTGGCGAAGAGGCGAACGTCTAGAAGATGCAACTTATCTGAAAACTGACGATTGTCTTATAAAAGGTAATATAAGCAGCAGTGGAAAAATCTATCATACACCGTCTTCGCCATGGTATGATCGCACAAAGATTAATGCCATAAAAGGCGAGCGTTGGTTTTGTAGTGAAGAAGAGGCTGAGGCAGCTGGCTGGAGGGTGCCAAGGTGAAAAAATACAACTAGTGTACTGGTTTTTTGTCCTAAATCTATTGCCTAATTTCAGTGTATTTTGGGCCAGTTTTAATTGCTCTAAGGCCAGCGCTGCGACGGAGAAAGCCATTTGCGCAGATCTTTTCTAACCCCATCTTTGCTACCAATGTAGCTAAGCAAGGATAGTAGTATGGACATATATAGATCTGGCACCCGCCCGACAAGGAAAGCGTCTTCAGAGTACTTCACAGGTACAGTGTGGCAAGATCCAATTGTTGAGGCTCCTGAGCCAGCACGCGTACGAGCTATCAGGGTCACCTTTGAACCTGGCGCTCGGACAGCTTGGCATACACACCCTCTAGGACAAACGCTCTACGTATTAAGTGGGACTGGCTTGGTCGGATTGCGAGGACAAACACCAAAGCTAATCAACGCAGGTGATACAGTTTGGATACCACCACATGAGGAACATTGGCATGGTGCAACAGAAACTAATTCAATGTGCCACGTAGCTATTCAGGAAAGCTATGAGGGTAGCGTAGCTCATTGGTTGGAAGATGTTTCTGACGCAGATTATACATTACCTGACATCACCGCTGAGAAGGCATACAGCTCGATTTTTGGAGGCTGATTCGAACATCCAACAATTAATGCGATTGGCACTACCGTGATCTTTGTGGAGGTATCCAAAACTGGATCTTTGCAAGCTCTAGCCATTAGATATCCCTCAGGAAACGCTGAGCTAGATCAAGCTGCCGTGTCACTAGCTAAACGAGTAACTTACCCAGCCGCTCCTCTATACCTCAGCAAAGAAACGCATAAATTTAGCATCAGCGTTAATTTCCAGCATTAGTCACACTTGATAGTAGTAGATCAGATGACGCTACAAAGCATTTATGAAGCCATTCAAACAATAAGAAATATGCCGAAGAGCTTGCCAAAAGAAATAAACACCCTGACTAACCATTTCTATTCACCGTTAGTCCATCACATGGATATACGGCTAACATTGGATTTTCTTGGCGGTCTTGTACTTGATCAATCAGATACATTTCTTATGCCTCTAAGGACTTAAAGCTCAGAATGCATTTATTAGAAGCTCCAGATTTCGCTACCGAACAATTACTCATGCTACAAACCTTCCATCTGTTCCACACCTTCCACACTCGGTAACCCACCACCAACTCACATTAACCCCCACTCACCACAAAAACGTCTATGCAGAGCAGTGAGTTTGCTACTAATATAGCTAGGACCAATGAAATTTAGGCCGAGAAATCTTATCATTAAAATTGAAAAGGCACTCATCCGAATTATTACAAATATCCAATGTTAGACATATGTTATTTCTTACGCTAGGCTCATCCAAAAAAAGAAGGTGAACTATGAAGCTTTCCGTCAAAGGCTGCAGAGGGTCAATTCCTGTTGCATCGAAGAGCAAGCAATTCTTTGGTGGCAACACGTCTTGCTACACCGTGGAGACTTCAGACCACTTATTTGTGATTGATGCCGGTACGGGCTTCAAGAATGTTGATTTAAATTCTCACTCTGAGTGTTTTGTACTGATAAGCCATTTTCACCATGACCATATTCAAGGCTTAGCTTTTAATAAATCTCTTTTTTCCTTGAACCAACCAATCACTTTTGTGAACGATTTATTTAGTGAAATAAAGTTTAAAGAGGCATTGGACGTATGCTTCTCGCCTCCCTATTTTCCAATCGATCTATTTAGTAACCTATCTAATATTGAATTTTGTCTTTCTGAAAAATTAATAAATCAAACTGAAAAGAATTTTGATTTGAAAACGATTAAGCTTAACCACCCAGGCGGCTCTACTGGTTACCGAATAAATCATCAGAACAAATCAATAACCTGCCTGTGTGACAATGAATTTTATCCCGAGCAGTTGAACACACTGCTCGCATTTGTAGAAAATTCTGACATAGTAATATGGGATGGCATGTTCACCAACGCAGAACTAGTCAATAAAAAAGGTTGGGGTCATTCGTCTATCGAACAAGCTATCGATTTTTTCAGTGAAGCCAAAATAAAGAACCTTTTGATATCACATCATGATCCTTCGAGGACTGACAAAGAATTAAACCAACTCAAATCAAAATTACCATCGGGAGTTTTCTTAGCTTACGAAGGATTAGAATTGGAAATATAAAATGGAAAAAATTGAATGCCACAAGGGGAAAACTATTTTCAAAAAAGGAGATGCGGCAAATGGCCTTTATATAGTGGGTACTGGTGCTGTGGGAATTTACTTTCCAACAAACATTATGATGGAAAAACCCGATATTATTTTAAAGAAAAATGCAATTTTTGGAGAAATGGGGGTTATCGATACCGCACCTAGAATGGCCACAGCAAAAGCAATTGATGAATCAATAGTCCTGTTTGTTTCAAAAGCAGAATTCGAAGAACGATTGGGGCAATCAGACACAATTGTTCGCGGCGTCTTGGCCATTTTGTCTGAACGATTGAGAGACATTCAAATTAAACAAATTAAACGGTGAAGCTGTTTTCATTACACTCAAAAGCTGATCAAAAACGGTCTATGATTTGCATAACTAAAATCTCTTACTCCATTCAAGAAAAACACTATCGTTTTCATTATTTTCGCTTAGCTCTACTAAGATAGACTTAGCTGTTTTGAGCTCGTTAGCATAGTAAGCTGTTATAAGATTATTTAGTGCGTTAACTGTTTTCTTTTTCGATTTAATAATTTCAGAAGTATCCGCTGCAAATACCTCGTAAATTTCAATTTCTTCGGTTTTGCCTTTTACTCTCGTCTTATCAATTAAACGACAAAACTGTTTTAGCTTTGAATCTAAAGCATCATAGACAGCCTTAGATATAATGATATTGGTTCCATAATTTTTACATAAACTTTCAAGTCTAGCCGATACATTTACCGTGTCGCTGATGACTGTAGTTTCCATTCTATCAGTTTCACCTATTGTACCTAAGATTAAATTTCCAACGTGTATTCCAATCCCCATATCTAAGCCTACGGGATGTGCACTCGATGAGTCTTCGCCCCAACTTCTTAACTGTTTAATCATTTCGATTGATGCTTTAACTGCATCATCAGGACCGTTTGAAAATAATGCCATTATCGCATCGCCGATATATTTATCTATAAATCCACTATTTTCATTAATTGATGGAGTCACCTTACTTAAATACTGGTTTAAAAAACTGAAATTTTGCTCAGGAGACATTTTTTCAGAAATTGATGTAAAGTTTCGCATGTCCGAGAATAATACCGCCATATTAAGTCTAGTGCTATCGCCCAACTTTACTTCAATTATACTTTCTTTTTCCAATAACGTTAAAAATTGTTTTGGCACAAAGCGTTCATAAGAAGAGTTCAAAGTCTGGATTTCACTGATTTGATTTTTGATATTGTCCTTCATCTGCTGAATTCCATTTTGAAGTGCCTCAACCTCTTTTGAAGATGATAATTTTGGAACATCACTTTTTAGATCACCAGCCGCTATGTTTTTTACTGCATTGTTTAATAACAATATCGGGCGTGAGATGGTTCGTGCAAAAAATATCGAAAAGATACCTCCAACAAATAAAAATATGATAGTAATCACTATTTGGTTTTCGGCTAGACTTCGGAGCTGCGAGTTGACTTCCGATGTATCAAAAACCAGCTCAATTACCCTATCACCCTGCGACGCTGAACCAAGTTGATCATCAACATCTGCTTTGACATACAAGGTTCTAGTGTTATTTTTTTCGTCAAAGTACTGTTCTGTCATCCCCGAGCCATAAACTTGCCTTACCCTTTCAATCTGATATGTCTGAGGCTCAAAATCTGGTTGGTTCAATATTTTTCCGTTACTATTAAAAATCAAAACTGAATTTAAAGCTGGGTTAAAATCTTCAAACCGCGTGGCAATTTTAAGCAAATCCAAATTTTTCAAGGGTAATTCAAACTGTGATGATTTAATACCAATCTCTAGAATGTACTTTTTATCAGGTGTTCCCCAATAAGCATATTTCCTTACGTTTCCAGTTACTGTCTCACCAGCAATTCGGTCGCCTTGATAACGGCTCTCAATGCGGATTTTTTGTAGTTGTTCATTAAACTCAGGTGCAACCTTAGAAAAATCGAGGCCAAAATCCTTTTCAAATGTTGTGTGTATTATGACCCCATTTTCATTTATGATGTATAAGTCGAATTCTTCGCCAAGTTCGTTCTTGAGAGCAACCAAATCAATCTTATCAACAACGCCATTGGCGTTGTAATACGCTTCTTTGAATGGTTCGAATGCGGCAAGCATTTTATTTTCCATGCTTAAAGATAAAATTTGGTAACCAACTTCTACCAGATCATAAGCACCAATCACATTTTCAGCGGTTTGAGCCGTCATAAAATCAAAGTTATCTTTCAATGCAGAGCTCGCCTTCCTGTAGTCGGCAATTGATAGCATTGCCAATGCAGGAACAAATACAAGAATGAACGAAACGATTATTAAAGTTCTGATCGAAAGTTTCATGGCGCGCTCCAATGATGTAAATCAAGTATATCACATTTTTCCAATTTTTTAGATTTTAATATTTTATTGTTTTTTTAGAAACTGCTGCTAGAGAACCTGGCTACCATATACCCCAATGGACAACTCGAATACGTCCATTACACTCGGGATGGCAAATGGCATGGTGCTTTTTTAGACTACTATCTTACCGGCAACTTAAAATCAGAGCGTTTTTATGAAAACTTTCGCAAAGTAGGTATATGGAAATACTACCACGAAAATGGAAAGCTGTGGAAAGAGGGCGCGTACAAAGATTTTGATAGAATTGGCAGGTGGTATATTTATGATGAGAGCGGCGGGCTAATTAACCGGGCTAATTAACATTGAAGAATATTAAATTCGAGCTGGCCTTCCACCCAAATAATGTCTTCTGGATTAATTACAACACGTCGCTCACGTAGTGAAGGTGAGACAGAAATGTGATGAACCCACGCATATGAATTGGGATGTCGTTATGTAACTGCATCAAAGAAGTTTTAGTAGACAAATTCAATGAAGCGATAAGCGCTGCTGCTATAAATAACTGGCTGGAGAGATACGGCCATTTTCTTCGTTGGTGAAGTTCTGGATCGCTTGATCTGATTTGGAATGTATAGCAAGCTCTCAACTGGCATTTAATTACCAACTTGTGCTCCCTGGCATCCTGCCTAAAGCACTAAAGCGGAGGCTAACATGTGTAATGTGATTTACTCTAATTTCCCAAACAAGCAAAAAAGAAATCTTCCTAGGAAAAGAGTTTTTTATCTTGGTTAATATTATGCAGGACCACCATTATTCCAGTCTTTAGAGAAGTTATGGATTAAACCAAAACCAAACAATCGTTGGGTATTCTTGCAATATCATTGTGGCAAAGCTCATGAATTAGATGAGTACAATGGCGATGACCTTTTGGCAGTGTTAGAATGTGTTCCTTTAGCTGATGAGGTAACCATTGATGACTTGTTGGAAATGGGATGGTATCACAGTAGTGAAGTAGTTGAGTTGTTTAATTGCATGAATGATTAGGATGGTGTTTTAGAGCGATGCGGCAAGGCATAGAACTTTTTCTTTATTTCGTCGGCATTCCAGCTTTTTTTTCGTTGTGTATCTGGCACCAGATTACATTGAGAATTGGTTATCCGCCGAAGATCGTGCTGAGCAAAAAGAACTCTACTCAATAATTGGTGATCAAGAAGTTGCTAGAATCGCTACTAAACATATCGGCGGGAACGTAGTTTGCTTAGATACTTACAACGATCGAAAATTTCAAAGTAAAGCGGAGCAAGTTTGGGTTAAAACAAATCTGATAGACGGTGAGCAACACTTGAAGCGAGATGTTTTTTTAATGACTGGCAATGGGTTTGACCCTTTTGGTAACAGCTTCCCTGCGGACAAAACACCAGAGGATGTCGCTACTAACCGACCGAAACCAGAATGACCAAAACGAAAACGGGCGCATCAGCGCCCGTTTTTAATTCGTTTGGTCCAATTCTATAAATTTCCCAACCATGCTTAGGGCGTCCGGGCTGGACCAATTCGCGTCGCCCACCAGGCGTCCAATTTCATTGCCATATTCGTCGATCAGCAATGTTGCAGGCAAACCAGCAACGAATAGGCTGCGCGCCAAGGTGCCTTTGGGGTCTTGGTGTTTGGGCAGGTTTTCGACGTTTATTTCATCGAAAAACGCATCAATCACCTTGGATGAATTGCGCATAGTGGCGATTGTGACAACTTGGAAATCATCGCTGCCCAAGGCTGCTTGTAATTCTGACAGGGATGGCATTTCATAACGACAGGGCGCACACCACGTGGCCCACAGGTTCAATACGGTCGTTTTGCCCTGAAAATCAGACAGGGTCAGCTTGGTACCGGATTCGTCAAAAAATACCGTCTGTGCAACGGGTTTCGCATCGGAATGTAAAACCAGTTTTTTCATGTCGCCGGTTTTCAAATCCGCCAGAGATGAAAAATCCTGTGCCGAAACAAATGATGCGTTTGCACCGATGGCCAAGGCCGTATAAAGAACAGTTAAACCAGTTAGACGCATAAACCCTCCGAAAGGTAACGAAATGTCAAATAAATCCTCAAACCAAATGTGGGGTGGCCGGTTCGCATCAGGCCCAGACGCAATCATGGAAGCAATCAATGCATCCATCGGGTTTGATCAGCGTTTGGCAGAACAGGATATCCGCGGTTCAAGAGCCCACGCCGCCATGCTGGCAGCCCAAGGCATAATTACAGATAGCGAAGCGGCCGCCATTCGGGAAGGCCTTCTCACGGTATTGTCAGAGATTCAGTCAGGAAATTTCGAATTTTCTGCCGCGCTCGAAGATATTCACATGAATGTCGAAGCGCGACTAAAGGAAATTATCGGCGAACCTGCGGGCCGTTTGCACACGGCACGGTCGCGCAATGATCAGGTGGCGACCGATTTTCGCCTGTGGGTGCGCGATCAATTTGACGCCTTTGAAAGTGGGTTGTTGGCATTGATCAATGCGTTGATGGTTCAGGCCGAACAGGGCGCAGACTGGGTTATGCCTGGGTTTACGCATTTGCAAACGGCGCAACCCGTGACATGGGGGCATCACATGATGGCCTATGTTGAAATGCTGGGTCGTGATTTGTCGCGGGTACGTGATGCACGCGCGCGGATGAATGAATGTCCGTTGGGGTCGGCGGCCTTGGCGGGCACGTCGTTCCCGATTGATCGGCATATGACGGCGGCGAATCTGGGGTTTGCCCATCCCACTGCCAATTCATTGGACGCGGTATCGGACCGTGACTTTGCACTGGAATTCCTGTCGGTCGCATCGATTTGTGCGATGCATCTGTCCCGTTTTGCCGAGGAACTGGTCATCTGGTCATCGGCGCAATTCCGGTTTGTCACCCTGTCTGATCGGTTTTCGACCGGATCCTCGATCATGCCGCAAAAGAAAAACCCAGACGCCGCGGAATTGATCCGCGCCAAGGTGGGCCGGATTTTTGGCGCCAACGTCGCCCTGATGATGGTGATGAAGGGGTTACCGCTGGCCTACTCCAAGGACATGCAAGAGGACAAAGAACAGGTCTTTGATGCAGCAGATAACCTGATGCTGGCCTTGGCCGCGATGGAGGGGATGGTCAAAGACATGTCCGCCAATGTCGATAATCTGGCCGCCGCGGCAGGATCAGGGTTTTCCACCGCGACCGATCTGGCCGATTGGTTGGTGCGCGCGATCAATATGCCATTCCGCGATGCCCACCATGTGACGGGCAGCTTGGTTGCAATGGCCGAAACCAAGGGGTGTGAATTGTCTGATCTATCATTGGCCGATATGCAGTCCGTTCATGCCGACATTACAGATGATGTCTATTCGGTGCTAACGGTTGATAATTCGGTCAAGTCGCGTGTGTCCTATGGCGGAACGGCCCCTGCCCAAGTGTTGGTGCAAATCCAACGCTGGAAGGACTTTTTGAAATGATGCGTGTGATCTGTGCCAGTTTCGCACTGATGTTTATTTCTGCCTGTGGTATTGACGGAGCCCCCAAACCGCCACAGGTACAGTCAGAATAACAGTTCAAGAGGTTGACGATGACCCAACTTAGATTTGCATCTGGGATTTCCCGTTTGGGAACAGAATCTGCGTTCATGGTTTTGGCGCGGGCCAATGCCTTGGCCGCGCAGGGTCACGACATTATTAATCTGGGCATTGGACAGCCCGATTTCAAAACCCCCGATCACATTGTCCAAGCTGGGATCAAGGCGTTGCAGGACGGCCATCACGGCTATACCCCTGCCAATGGTCTGCCCGAACTGCGTCAGGCTGTGGCCGCTGATTTGGAAAAACGCCATGGCGCGGCGGTGAACCCAGATAATGTTATTGTTGTGCCTGGTGGTAAACCCACCATGTTTTTCGCCGTCCTGATGTTCGGCGAAGCGGGCGCGGAAATTATGTATCCCAACCCCGGTTTTCCGATTTATGAATCGGTGATCAAATATTCCGGTGCAACCCCCGTCCCGATTGAACTGCGCGAAGAAAATGGGTTTGCCTTTGATGCCGATACGGTGCTGGCCCAGATCACGGATCGCACACGGTTGATCATTATCAACAGCCCCGCAAACCCAACTGGCGGGGTCACGCCCAAGGCCGAAATTGATAAATTGGTGGCGGGTTTGGCCAAACACCCCCATGTCGCACTGTTATCCGACGAAATTTACAGCCAAATGCTGTATGATGGCCGCGAACATGTCAGTTTGTTAAATTACCCCGAAATTCGCGATCGTTTGATCGTTTTGGATGGTTGGTCGAAAACCTATGCCATGACGGGGTGGCGTATGGGTTTTGCGGTCTGGCCCGATGTAATGGTCGATCCTGTGACGCGGTTGTGTATCAATGACCATTCTTGCGTGAATGCCTCGGCACAATATGCGGGGTTGGCCGCGCTGACGGGTCCCCAGGATGCTGTTCATGACATGGTGGCCCAATTTGATGATCGTCGCAAAACCATTGTGGCGGCGTTGAATGATGTGCCGGGTGTCACCTGCACCGATGCGGCGGGGGCATTTTATGCCTTTCCCAATATCTCGGGTACCGGTTTGACATCGCAACAGGCCCAAGACCTGTTTTTGGACAAAGCAGGCGTTGCCACCATTTCAGGCACCAGTTTCGGAAAATACGGCGAAGGTTACGTCAGATTTTCCTATGCCAATAGCAAAGATAACATCCTGCGTGCGATTGACCGTATTCGTAACGTGTTAAGATAGACCCGAGGGCCCTATGGATCATTTCCTATACAAAGATGGCGTTTTGCACGCCGAAGAGGTTGCACTGACCGAAATCGCCGCTGCCGTT
>Ga0255760_10005619_pt1 | contig 10661 bp, 10 predicted proteins | sample 071ome_25_FD_179960 | JGI IMG/M metagenome (GOLD analysis project Ga0255760, IMG submission 179960) | Coastal salt marsh microbial communities from the Groves Creek Marsh, Skidaway Island, Georgia - 071410BT metaG (version 2) | ecosystem: Environmental > Aquatic > Marine > Intertidal zone >... | reverse complement strand
TTCTTCGCACCAGATCGTCCGCTGCTGGTCGACGAATACCTCGGTCAAGCCACGGAACTCGACGTGGATGCGGCGTGCGACGGCACCGATGTGCTCGTCGGCGCCGTGATGGAGCACCTTGAGGAAGCAGGGATCCATTCCGGCGATTCCACGTGCTTCATCCCGACGCAGAACGTCTCCGAAGCCATCCTTGAGCAGGTCAACGCACAAACACGCACCATTGGATTGGGCCTTGGCATTCGTGGCTGCTACAACATCCAATTCGCGATTCAAGGGGACGACTTGTACGTGCTCGAAGTGAACCCACGCTCGTCACGAACGGTGCCGTTCGTGGCCAAGGCCTCCGGCCTTCCGCTGGCGAGGATCGCGGCCAACATCACCATTGGCGTGCCGTTGTCCGCGCAAGACATCCCCCGCCGTGTGACGGGCCAAGTGTGCGTGAAGGCCCCTGTGTTCCCGTTCATCAAACTTCGAGGACTCGACCCGGCCCCGGGTCCAGAAATGAAATCCACGGGAGAGGTGTACGGCTCCGACGAGGACCCTGCGATGGCCTACCTGAAGGCGCGCCTTGCGACCGAAGTTCCTGTGGCCACGGAGGGTGGCGTGTACCTAACGGTTCGTGATGAGGACAAGGACGGAGCGGCGGACGTGGCCGCCGATTTGCATGCTTTGGGCTTCACCCTGTACGCCACGCCGGGTACGGCCGATGTGCTCCGTGCAGCAGGATTGCCCGTGACCACGGCCTTCCGAATCGCGGAAGGAAAGCACCCGGATGCCCTGGACTTGATGCGTCAAGGAAAGGTGCAGTTCATCGTCAACGTGCCAAGCGTGAGCGGTGGGGCCGTGCGTGACGGCAACATGATGCGACGCTTGGCGGTTGAACTCGACATTCCCTTCGTGACCACGCTTCGAGGCGCGCGCATGGAAGTTGCTGCAATGGAGGCAAGGGTACACCGCGAGCCGGTTCCGCGCCGGCTTGAGGTCCACTATTGAGGCGCTGCAGCCCTCGGTGATGCTCATAAGGCGTCAGGGCCATCTGTATTCATGGCCGGTGTGTTTTGTCCCACGTGCGAATCGCCCGTCTCGTCCGCAGCCACCTACTGCCTTGCATGTGGGCACGACATGACCGTGCAGGGACCGATCACGTCAACCGGTCACGACCTGAACCAATTGAGGGAGGTCGTGCGCATGCGCGACGATCTTTCGATGGCTGAGAAATTCGACATCATCGCCAAGGTCGAGGAGGGTGCGAACCCCATCGTGCTCGGTATTGCGGCCCCTGCCGACGGTGACGAGGCTCCCGCTGAGGGCGGTCCTGAACCTGCGACGGCCCCTTCACTCGAGGCCCCAAGCGCGGGATGGGGGCACTCGACGGCCGCCCGTGCCGCAGCAGAGGACGTCGCCCGGTCGTCCCGTGCCATGGGCATGGTCGAGGACGGGACCATCGACCGCGCTTCAGCAGCCTTCCATGCTGCTATGGACCGTGGTTTGGCGGCAGCCGCCCGCATTCACGCTGTCGCGACAGGAGCCGAAGCAGGGAACGATCCCGAGGCCATGGCCGAGGTGGCCCTGCTTGAGCCACCGAAGCGGAGTTTCTGCCCGAAGTGCGGCTCAGACATCCACAGCATGGCCGTGCATCAGTGGGGAAAATGGCGAGGCATGGCCGATGACGTGCTGATGCTGCAACTCGAATCCGCGATGGAGGCAGCGCTCGTGGAGTACGCGGGCCAGCAGGCCACCTCGGCGCCCGCGTCTGCCGAGGTTGACATCGCCGCCCTGCGGGCCGAGATCGAAGCCGAGGTCCGCGCGTCGATGAACGCCTCGACCGATGCTCCTGCTGTGGCCGAAGACGCTGGCACGAGCACGACCAAGGACGCGGAACCCGCTCCTTCGAAGAAGACAGAACCCCCGGCCACCACCGAGGCGCCCGCCTCAAAGGAGGCGACGAAACCTGCTGCACCGAAGAAAAAGGCAGGTTTGTTCGGCGGCAAGCGTCCGAAGGTGTCCTACGATGGACCGCCGGAGGGCAAGGGTGAGTGGTTCCTCGAGCATGCCTTGGAGACCGTGTATGACCCGCACGGGACCGGCAAGGCGCTGAAACCCAAAACCATCCTGGCTCGTTCCTCCGATGGCAACGTCCGTGTCGCAGACGTGGTGCACGCCTACGCGGCTGAGGGTGAGGCTGGCGTCAGCGAACTCGCGTGGACCAGCCCGCTCACGAAGTACATCATCGAAGCCTACGACGCTTGCTGAGGCTCGCCGGTGATCAACCAGAGGGCCTTGGACGGGTCCATGGCCGCCAGCAGGGGTGCGAGTTTTGGCGCCACGTCAACCCCGAGGATGAGTTCGTAGGTCAGCTTGTAGGCGCTTCGGAGGGGCTGTTCCACCTCACGTGCCGCGTCTGGGATGCAGCGAGACAGCGTCGCTTCGTTCCACGACCCTGAGGCGATCGCGTTGGAGAGTTGCTTGACCAAGGCGCCGTGGAGTGGCTTCTCTTCCTCCGCGAGGTTGCTCAGGCGCTCCGCATCGGGCGCGTCGCGAACCGCGATGCGCATCTCCTCTGGGAAATGGTCGCTGTTGACCCAATGGCGCATCCGACGCACGCGGGCGTCGAACTCGGACCGTGCCCCGACGTCGTCGGGCATCATGGCCCACACCGCTTCGTCGTCGTCACGGATCTGCACCAACATCGCGAGGTGACGGAAGGTGACGCCGACGGCTGACGGACGCTCGCCCGTGTCTGCGACCGACGAAAGCCGCGTCGAAACGATGTCGTCCTCGATGGAAACACGCTGACGCCGGCTGATCTCTGGGTCCTCCAATTTGGCCTCCAAGTCGTGACGGAGCAAGCGCTCGTAGGCGTCGGCGAGGGTGACCAAGCCCATGCCGGTGTCGAATTCGATGGCCTTCGACGGCTTGGTTGAGGCGATCAGGTAGCGAAGGATCTCCGGTGGTACGAGGCGGAGGGCCTCGATCGGTCCGACCGTATTGCCGGTTGAGGACGACATCGCTCCTTCGCCTCGAAGGCTGATCCACTCGTAGGTGAGCCCTTCGGGGGGGGTGCCGCCAAGCAATTCGCAGAGTTCCTTCCCGGTGTCGTAGGACCCACCTGCTGCACCGTGGTCCTTCCCAAAGGGCTCGCAGGTGACGCCAAGGTTGCACCACTTGGCTGGCCAGTCCAAGCGCCAGGGAAGTTTTCCCTCGCCCTTCGTGATGTCGCAGGCACCGGTGCGTCCGTCATCGGCCACCCAATGGATGAGATCGCCTTCCACATGGGATACCTGAAGCCCGGTTTGGCATCCGCGTTCGTCCACAGGGGTGAACGGCCACCAGTCCTCTGGAAGGTCTCGGCCGGAGATGCGTTCGATGATGTCCCGAACCTTGTCACGCTCACGGATGGCGGTGCGGATGTGCTCCACGTACCGCCCGGTCAGGTATTCGGTGTGGTTGTAGACCAATTCCGGCTGAACGCCGAGGATCTTGAGCGCCTCGAGGAAGGGTTCGAGAAAATGGTCGGCATACGTTCGACCGCTGGAAAAGGCTGCCATGTCCGGTCGGCCGTCGGCGTCAGGCGGTGGGATACGGAAGAGCTGCACGCCCACGTACTGCTCGTAGGCTTCATCGAGGAAGTCGTACACCTTGCGCAAGGGGTCGGCGCTGTCCACGACGAAGCAGAACCGAGCATCACCGCCCTGTGCTCGGATGCCGCGCACGATCATTTCGCCCGTAAGGATCTCACGCAGGTGCCCGATGTGGAATTCACCGCTTGGGGTGATGCCCGTGTTCACCACGTGAACGGGCGTCGTGCTGGACACAAGCCGCTCACCGATCACGTCGGACCAGTGCATGGGTTCACCTCAAACGGGAACGGCTCGCACGATGCCGCGCAGTGGGACGCCTTCGATTTCGTTGCGCATGGTCTTGTTGACCAAGACGATGGCCAGCACGACCTCACCTCCGGCACCACGAATGGCCTCGATGGTTCGGGTCATGGTCACACCTGAAGAGAGGACGTCGTCGATGATGACAACGCGCTTGCCCGAGACCCGTCCATACTTGTCCGACAGGGCGCCAAGTCCGGGGCCTCCGTCGATGTTGCGCATGATGGCGACCTCGGCTCCCAAGAGCTTCGATGTCTCCTGCGCGAACACGATGCCGTTGATGGAAATTCCAACGACGGTGTCGATGCCCTCACCCGCCTCTTCGTAGGCCACATCGGCCATGATGGAGCCAATCGCTTCGATGCGCTCAGGCTTCACCCCGATGGTGCGCCATCCAATCCGCACGTCCGCCGGCGCGGCGCTACGGTCTTCACCCGCGAGGAGCCACGCGACCGTGTCCTGCGACAACGAGAGTTCGTCTGCAATTTGCTGTGAGTTGAGTCCGTCGCCTCGAAGGCCGGATGCGAGGGCACGCAGTTCCTCGATGCTCATCGTCATGTGGCTCAGGGCGCCGTCCGCCTCGACGCAATTGAACCCTTCCTCACGGGGGTCAAGGTCACGGACAGGTTGAAAGCGGAGGCGTCGGAGCCGTGGTTATGGGTGAGTTCGAGTACGAGGCCTTGCTCGACCGGGCCAGGGAGAACATCCCCGAGGACATCTCGAACCGCCGACGATGGAGGTTGCCAGAGCCTCAAATCCTCATCGAAGGAAGCAACACGATCTTCCAAAACTTCAACGCCGTCGTCTCGATGATGGACCGCGATGAAAACCACGTCTACCAGTTCATTCAGAACGAACTCGGTACCGCTGCGTCGCGGGATGGCCCCCGCATCCGTCTGAAGGGGCGCATTCCCCCGAAGCGCATCAGGAAGACCATCGTGAACTACGTGAACACGTACATCAAGTGCAGCCAGTGTTCAGCCCCTGACACGGTCTTCATGAAGGAAGACCGCACGACCTTGCTGAAGTGTCAGGCCTGTGGTGCGACCCGCCCGGTCAAACTGTGATCAGACCAAGTCCTTGGCCAAGGCTTCGACCTCGTTCACGTTGGACGGAAGCGTCATCCACCGACCTTCGGGGTACACAACGGCCGAGGGCCCTGCTTCGCATCGGTCCAAGCAACCGGATTTTTGGACGCGCACGTCGTCGAGGCCGAGGTCCCGTGCCGACCGCTTCAACGCCACCATGAGGTCCATTGAACCACGTCGAGCGCAGGAAGGCCGCGCCGAGCCTTCCGGGCGCTCATGGGTGCAGACGAAGACGTGCCGTCGGAATCCCTCCTCGTCCGCGTTCACCAAGGCTTCCACCGCCTCTGCCAATTGTCGGTCGAGGTCCGTGACCACGTTTCCCGCGTCGTGGGTCGTCGTGCGAACGGTAAGGCTGCCCCATGCGGCTGTGACTTCGGCATGGTGGCCAAGGCGGTCGCACAACCCTGCGATGGCGGCTGCAAGGGCCGAGGGGCGGGCCATGCCGTGGAACGGCCACGTCCGTTGCAGGACGCCGTCCGCCTCCACCCAGCCCTCGAGCGACACGCGTTCAGCCCCAGAGGTGGCCGTCGTCTTTGCCTTCCGCCTTGCGTTCAGCGTCCTCGTGGATGTTCGAACGGCGCTTGTGGTCCTTGCGTTCGAAGGCGAGCAATTCGTCGTCGTCAATGTAGGCCGGGCGGGTGTGTGCGATGAGGTTGATCTGGACCAAGACCTCCCTCGCAAGGTAGAGGTGCTGGCCGTCCGGTGTCAAGAGTTCAATGGACGAAGGCGTTCGGGACAGCATCCGGCCACGGACCCAAGGGTCATGGTCGGGCGGCAAGCATCGGACATCGAGCAAGACTTCGACGAGGTCGTCACGGCGCAGGCCATGCCGACGGTCAAACAAATCGCCCGAGGCCACGCTGGCGCAGGCATCGAGGTCGGGTGAGCCAAGGGCCTCCCACATCGGCGTGGCCCATTCCGGCAGTTCGTTTGCGGCGGAGACGGTGGGCATGGTTGCTCCTCCCGTCGAGACTTCTTGAACCCTCCAATGCAGCCAAGGACAGCGCGCCGGGGCGTGGGTTGAAAACGTGGCCGCCGGCCCCGTGGTTGAGCACATGAAGGTCGAATGGCGCACGCTGCCGACGGTCCTGACCGAGGATGAACTCCTCGACAAGGCCTTCTCGAGGGCCAAAAAGGCCGCCGACAGGGTCGAAGACCGCGACCGCGTCTTTCGAACACGAAAGCAACTCACCCGCATGGTGCAAACCGCTGCCGACGTCCTCAGCACCTCGCTGACGGAGACGGTGCGCGTCTGGCCGTCGCTCGACCAATCCCCCGAGTTCGATGTTGCGATGATCGAGGCCTGCGTCGGAACCGATGCCTACCGGCATCACCTTTCCGTGCTCGATTGGGGTGCGGTGCAAATCAACAAAATCGCGACCCAGAACGCCAGGAAGATCACACGGACGGCCCAAATTCCACTGATGCACGACGCGAGGAAGGAGGCCTACGGGAGGATCTGCTCCATCATGGGGCGTGTGGGTGCCTCCCTCACGTGGTTGGGCGAGTCACGTGAGACCCTCAAGCGCTTGCCTCACCTTGACCCGATGCACCCCATCATCGTGGTCTGTGGCGCTCCGAACGTCGGAAAGTCGGCCTTCATCGGGGCCCTCTCCACGGGCACGATGGAAGTCAACCACTACCCCTTCACCACGAAGCAATTGCACGTTGGTCACTTTTTGCACCGTCGCCTCGCCCACCAGATGCTTGACACACCTGGGCTGCTCGACCGGCCGATGGAGGACCGCAACGCGATCGAAATGCAGGCCATCGCCGCCCTTGAGCACGTCGGTTCGGTCGCGCTGTTCCTGATCGATGAAAGCGCCACGTGCGGTACCCCGCTTGATGAACAACTCCACCTTCTGGACGAAGTTCGTCAGTTGCTCCCCGGGACGAGGTTGCTCGAGGTGACGTCGAAGGCCGACCTTCTCGACCCGAGGCCCGAAGGTTGGGAGGCGACCAAAGACGCTGAAGCCGCGTGGCGCGACGCTGGACGGCAAGGGTTGCCTGACCTCCCGCTGCTGCTGGACGGCGCGGGTCGCCCCACGGTGTCCGCAGTGGACGACGTTGGTCTCGAGGCCCTCCGCCTGCATTTGGTTCGGCTCTGCGCTGAAGGTCGTTCGAGCGACGCCCTGTCGCTTCCTGACGGCTGGCACCGCTCGGACCGAGAAGCGTGATCAAGCGCCCATCAGGCGTCCAAGCACGGGTCCGACGTACCCCAGCGCGAAGATGGCGAAGAAAATCAGCATCCACATGCGCATCTTGCGTTCCGAGGCCTCGCGTTGTTCGAATTCGTTCGTGCACGCGGCCTCTCCGCACACCCGGGGGTCGCGGCCGAGCGCAATGGGTGCCTGACAAATGCGGCAGTGGGCGTGCGGTGGCAGGTCCGTTGGGGCGCGCTTCGCCGCGCTGCTTGCGGGTTTTGCTCGTGCCTTCGCCGCGGATGCATCCACCATGCGCTCACCTGCTCCTCACCAGTGTTCCCTCAAAGGGGCGGCCGTCCAAGGCGGCCTCCAATCGGTCCATTTGACGGCCGTCAAGGACGGCAAGGTCGACCGAGCCCCGCTTGGCATGCCCGACGGCGACAGGGTCGACGACGGTGGAGGCGCCGGGCTGCAAGGGGGTGTCGATGCCGGTGATGGCTGCGAGGGCGTCGATGTCCATCTCGCTGAAGGAGGTTGCATCGGGGTTCGTTCGAGGGTCCGCGCTGTAGACGCGGTCGACGTTGGTCGCGATGATGCAGGTGGAGGCACCGGCCTTTCGCGCCAAGTCCACCGCAACCGCGTCGGTGGTGTGGCCGGGGACCGTACCGCCCATGACGACCACGTGATGGCGGTCGAGCAAGGAGGCTGCTTCGTCGGTGGTGGTCGGAATGATCGGGGCCACATCAAGGCCCACGTCGAGGAGCACTTGCTGCAAGACGGTCGCGTTCAGCCTCGTGGCTGCAATGCCCACCGTGTCAAGGGCGGCACGCTCTCTGAGCACGGTGGAGGCGAGGGCGATGCCCTCCCTGGCCGGCGCCCCTCCGCCAACCACCAGGGCCAGTCGACGATCTTCGCCTTCGAGGCCGATGACAACCTGCCGGAGGCGACCGAACCATCGGGCCCTGTCCTCGTCGTGCTCCGGTCGGAGGGTGCTCCCACCAAGGGCCACGATGGAGGTGGTGGGCATCAAGGATGGCTCCATGCAGCGTCGCTTCATCTTATCCCCCTCCCAAAGCCTTGAAGCATCCGCGTCAGGGCCGTCACAAGGGGGCCACCATGGACGATGCGGAATTGGCTACCCGGCGCGTCCGTCTGAAGATGGCGCTGGAGGAACTTCGTGAGATGCGAGGTTTCGGCACGGAACTGGTCACGCTCATCATTCCCCCCGACCGTCAGGTCTCCGATGCTCGTTCGATGCTGCAGGTTGAACACGGACAAGCGGCGAACATCAAATCGAAAGGCACCCGAAAGAACGTGCAAGGTGCCATTGAATCGGCGATTTCCACCTTGTCACGCTACCGCAGCGCTGGCGAGCACGGGCTCGCGATCTTCGTCGGCTCCATCGTCATTGGCAACAACAAGTCCCGGATGGTGAACATCGTTGTGGAGGACCCTCCTCAGCCCCTCCTGTCCTTCCGGTACCGGTGCGATTCCACCTTTGAATTGGACCAACTCGAAGACATGCTTGTGGACAAGAAATCCTACGGTCTCTTCGTCATCGACCGCGCCGAAGCGGCCTACGGCATCGCGAGCGGCAAGCGAATCCACGTCCAGGAACACCTCGTGTCAAACATCATGGGCAAGCACCGGCAAGGTGGCCAGTCCGCGCAGCGGTTCGAGCGGCTCATCGAGGAAGCAGCGCACAATTTCTTCAAGCGGGCCACCGAACACGCGTGCGACTATTGGCTTCCCGAACTCGAAAACATCCAAGCGGTCATCATTGGAGGGCCGGGGGCCACGAAGGACTTCGTGGTCAAGAACGAATACTTCCACCACGAGATCGTCAAGAAAATCGCTGCGACGACCTTTGATGTTGGTTATTCCAACGAATCTGGCATTCGGGAGTTGGTCGACAACGCCGGGAGCCTTATGCAGGAGATTGAACTCGACGCCGAGCGCGAGGTCATGAACGCCTTCTTGTCCGAACTCATCAAAGCGCATCCCAAAGCCACGTACGGCGAGCGGATGATCCGCGAGGCGCTCAACGCCGGGGCCGTCGACCGTTTGCTGCTGTCCGAAGGCCTTCGCCGTCGCGTGGCTGAACTGTCGTGCGCGTCGTGCAACCACGCGTGGACCGAGACGGTCAGTCGCCACGAATCGTTGCCTCCGTGCCCGTCCTGCGACGGGAACAGGGTCGATGAAGGCGAATCGACCTCCTTGATCGATGAATTTGTTCAACTCGCCCTGAAGGGGAACGCTGAGGTGCTCTATATTTCGGTGGATACCGAGGAAGGTGCCCAACTGCTCGAAGGGTTCGGTGGAACGGCGGCCCTCCTGCGGTACGCCATGATGTGAGGTGATGGCATGCAGGTTCTGCTCGACGTCCTGGAGGCCGACCTCGAGGCGGCGCTCAGCGGCATGGGCGTGGATTCAGCACTGTGGCGCAAGGTCATCGGCCCAGCCCGTGAGCGAACGGAAGGCGACGTCGCGCTCCCATGCTTCCCCTTCGCAAAGGCGGTTGGGCAGGCACCGGCAGACATCGCCACCGCGTTGGCTGCGCGCCTTGGCGGCCACCCTGCCCTCAGTGAAGCGCGGGCCTCAAACGGTTACCTCAACCTTGTCGCCGACCCGGCATGGATGTTGGAGCATGTGTTGTCCGAACGCCCCCGTGTCCAGGGCGAGGAACCCTTGCGCTTGATCGAGCACACCTCTGCGAACCCAAACGGTCCCTTTCACGTGGGCCGCGCCAGAAACGCCATCCTCGGCGACACGCTTGTTCGATTGCATCGGCTCGCTGGGCACCGCGTGCGTGCGGAATACTACGTCGACGACATGGGGAAGCAGGTCGGTGTGCTTGCCTGGGCCTTGGAGCACCTCGACGCTGCGCAGGTGGACACGCTGCTGGCGGAGCGGGAGCCCGCCGACCCGAAGTGGGCCGGGAAAGCCGACCATGCACGGGTCCGTTGGTACCAAGCGGCCCAACTCCTCCGTCAGGAGGCGTCCGAGGAGGAGCAAGCCCGCATCGAGGCCCAGATCGCCGACCTCGTCCACGCCAGCGAACACGGTGATACCTCCGTGCTGGAATCCTTCGAGGCCGCGTACGGGCCCGTGCTGGAGGGAATGTTGGAGACGCTTGCGCGGCTTGGCATCACCTTTGACGCGTTCACCAAAGAATCGACCTTTGTCGTGGACGGCAGCGTCGCCGCCGTGATGGACGAACTCGAAAGGTTGGACATTCACGGCGTCGCCGAGAACGGGGCCCGCTTCCTCGACCTCGGTCAACGGGGCTTGAAAGGCAAGACCGAATTCTTCTACCGAAGGGCCGACGGTTCGTCGCTCTACGCCACCCGTGACCTGGCCTACCACCGTTGGAAGTGGACGCAAGCCGACCACCTCATTGACGTGCTCGGGGAGGACCACCGCCTGCAGGCCAAGCAGGTCGGGATGACCTTGGCCGAACTCGGTGTCGAGGCTCCTGAAGTTGTGTTCTATAGCTTCATCAAACTCCCTGAAGGCAAGATGAGCACGCGGCGTGGCAACGTTGTGTT
>Ga0255760_10005608_pt1 | contig 10676 bp, 5 predicted proteins | sample 071ome_25_FD_179960 | JGI IMG/M metagenome (GOLD analysis project Ga0255760, IMG submission 179960) | Coastal salt marsh microbial communities from the Groves Creek Marsh, Skidaway Island, Georgia - 071410BT metaG (version 2) | ecosystem: Environmental > Aquatic > Marine > Intertidal zone > Salt... | reverse complement strand
ATGACTTTGACGGAGAATACAATATCAAAACCGGAACAAATTTACTTTCCCGTACCATTACCGATGACGTCATTGACGAAGTTGACGATGATGGGGTTTCAACTTCAGCATCAGATGATTCAGGAAATTTAGCATGGGTCATTGCTTTAGTGTTGCTCGCGTTTTTCGGAGGGTCTGTCTTCACAGTTCGATTGTTGAAGCAAAGGCCTTTGGAAGAATCAGAAGAGGCTGCAATCGTTGATGAAAAAGACTTCAATGACCAATTTGAACATGCGAATGAACCAACGATGGAATTTGTGGCCAATGCTTCTCAACCTCAACACGATGAGGCTGTGGAATATGTTCCGCCGCTCGAATCAACGCCTACTTCTTATGATGAGCATGGATTTGAATGGTACACAGAGGGTGGAAATCATTGGTATCGGCATAGAGATTCGCAAAGTGACTGGATAAAGTACCAATGAATGTTCATCCGTTGAAAACACGAAGAACCCCTCAATTTTCGACCGCTTTCATCATAGACATGTTTGACATGGGAGGTAGCATGGCGTTCAAGCGTGTTCTCATTGCAAACCGTGGCGAAATCGCTCTCCGAATTCTTCGAACCCTCAGAGATATGGGCATAGAAGCAGCAATAATTCACGGTAGAGAAGACAGATTATCACTCCCAGTGCGCCTTTCAGATGTCGCTTTTGACAACTCACGCCCAAATCCACTCGACTCATATCTTGATATCGAATCCGTCGTCGCTGCTGCCAAACAAATGAATTGTGATGCCGTTCATCCGGGGTATGGATTCCTTGCTGAAAATGCACATTTTGTTCGTCGACTCGAAGAAGAGGGAATTACATTCATCGGACCTTCGGCCGATGTTATTACACTCCTTGGAGATAAAATTGAAGCAAGAGCGGCGATGGAAGCGGCTGGATTGCCCACGGCGAAAGGGTCATCTGAACCCATTTCAGATGCGGCAGTAGCAAGTGCACTTGCTGATGACATAGGCTATCCAGTCATCATCAAAGCTGCCGCAGGTGGTGGCGGCATTGGCATGCAAATCGTTCACCAGGCCAATGAATTCGAGAGCGCGCTCAAACTCTGTCAATCTCGAGCAAAATCAGCATTTGGGGATGAACGAGTCTTTGTTGAAAAGTACATTGAAGGAGCACAACACGTTGAGTTCCAAGTTCTAGCCGATGGAAAAAATGCAATTCACTTTGGTGAGAGGTTCTGTTCAATCCAGCGTCGTCATCAAAAATTGATTGAAGAAGGCCCATGGCTCGATGATGCTAAGAGAGAAGAGATTGGTTCACTTGTCTGCAGGGGTGCTGAGTCTGTTGGTTACAAGGGCCTTGCAACATTTGAATTCCTTCGAGATGCTCATGGAGATTTTTACTTTCTTGAGGTCAACCCTCGAGTTCAGGTTGAACACACTGTGACCGAATTGATTACTGGTCACAACCTTGTTGAACTTGGAATCCGAGTTGCACAAGGCGAATCACTACCACTCAAACAAGAGGATATCGAGTGGAGGGGTCACGCGATACAATGCCGATTAAATGCTGAAGACCCAAGAGAATTCATTCCTAGTCCAGGCCGACTATGGGAATGTCATTTCCCATCCGGCTACGGTGTTCGATGTGATACTCACGCCCATCCGGGTTATGATATGCCTGGTTGTTTTGACTCTCTCCTCGCAAAGTTGTTGACATGGGGTAAAGATAGAGAAGATGCTGTTCGGCGAATGAAGACTGCATTGGATGAAACGGTGATCACAGGCGTGGAACACTTGATACCACTGCACCGACGAATCATGGACGAAAAGGATTACAACGACGGCAACATCACAATCCAATACATCGAACAACATCAAGAATTGTTAGGCTGAGCGTGGTTTGTTTGAGTGTCCTCATCGTCGGGTCAATCGCATATGATAGTGTTGAGACACCAAGCGGAGTCGTGGAGGATGCGTTGGGTGGCTCTGCAATTTACGGGTCACTAGCGTGCCAATTTCATCTGAGGAGTATAGCAAAAGGCAAAACCCAAATCGTTGGCGTTGTCGGTGAAGATTTTGATGCTCAACATCCAAGGATGCTCACTGACAAAGGAATTTGCACCGACGGCATCGAAGTTTCACCTGGTAAGACATTCCGTTGGCAAGGGAAATATCAGGGTGAAATGGATGAAGCAATAACATTACAAACAGAATTGAATGTGTTTGAACATTTTTCTCCAAAGATTCCTCAGCATTACGCACATTCGAAAATTGTATTTTGTGCAAACCTGCATCCACTCATTCAATCGGTTGTCCTCGACCAAATCACTTCCTGTCGTCTCAAAATTTTGGACTCGATGAATCTCTGGATTTCAATTGCACGTGATGACCTCATTTCGGTGATGAAGAGGGTCGATTTGATCATCATCAACGAAGGGGAGGTTGCACAACTTACAGGTCAAACAGACATTTCCTCTGCGATTGATGCATTGATGGCAGAGGTTGGCAACAAGATTTTTGTCATCAAAAAAGGGAGTAAAGGTTCTGTTGCTCTGGTGGATGGTACGATGATTGAACTCCCAAGCCACACGCCAATTCAAGCCGTTGATCCTACAGGTTGCGGGGACAGTTTTGCAGGTACACTTGCCGCTCATCTTGTTCAAGGCGAAGGTGAAGTGACACGACAAGAACTCAAGGATGCCATGCTACACGCAACAGTAACCGCAAGTATGAATCTGTCAACTTTCGGAACTCATGCCTTACAACAATTGACAAAAGAGCAGTATGAAGAGCAATTTTCTATCTTTTCTCAACGACTTAATCATTGATTTCATCAATCGAGCGAATTCGAATATGTTCACGCGGTGAAGTTGCTTGTAGTTCTCCGAATGACATCGAATCCAAGCCATCACTGTTTTCATTTTGCAAAGAATCCATGACTTCCTTGCGTCGGGAAATTCTATCATTGATTTGATTCATAACATCCTCTGGAAGTTCGTTTGAGAGTTGTTCCATAGCGTCTCTTGCATTGTCTTGAGAGCGTTGATGAAGCCTTGCTGCTGTGGATGGTGATTGGAAGCTTGTTCCGGTATGTGCCGAAGAACGGTTTGAAAGAAACGACCTTGAATTTCGTAGGGTTCTTCCTACAGTATCAATGATTGCTCGAGCCCCTCGTGCCTTCTTTGTAGGCTGCCTGCGGACTTTTTTTCTGAGAAGTTGTTGTTCTTCATCTCGTCGAATTTTCGGTCGAAGTACGGGCTGCTGTTGAGGTTGATTTTGTTGCCGTTGCTCGGTTTCTTGTTCAAAATCAAATAATTCAGCCTCCAAAATATCTTCCTCAAATTCTGGAACATCAAGTTCCGATTGTTCTTCTTGGTGATATTGTGGAATATGGACTTGGTTCCCAGTGATGTACGATGGCATGAATCCATGTGGAGTTTGCAAGGCAGACATGTGCGGCTGTTCTGCTTGATACATTGGAACGTGAACTGAGTGCGGATGTGTTGGCACTTGCCATGATGTCGGCACGAGAATTGGGCTTGGGACAGGCTGTGGCCTGTGGTCGTCAGGGTAATGAACATCTGGGCGTCGCTCTTCCGCTTCCAGCGGATTCCAATCGGGCAAAAAATTGTCAATAGGTTCTTCAGTTATCCCCTCATCTAAAAATGCACCAATTGAAGTTGAGGGCTCAAGAGAAGTGGGTGCAACAGCTGGTACGGCTATTGAGTCGCCTCGTTCTAACATCTCAAGCCCTAATCGTGCTTGTTCGAGGGTCTGACCATCTTGCAATCGACGAAGGAGATTGATCAATCGCAATAATTCGGCATCGTTCCCGTATAGTGAGTAACCATCGAGGTCGTGAGTTTGAATGGTCAACGTTGGTTTGCTTGTCATGAATCGCCCGACGATAAATGATGCTCCAAACAAGATAAGGCCGAGTTGAAGCGAAATATCTGTTACAATTCTCATGCCAGCCCAAATGCTCACTAAAGCAGGAACGAATGTCCAAAGAGGGATAAGATGACTTGAGTGATGCTGCAGGCGAGCGATATGATGGATGTTGATGTCGACGGTGACGCCGTATTGCTGTTCAATTCTCAGCATACGCTCATCCAAAGTCAATTTCACCTTGCGTATGGAGTCATCCAATCGTAGATTATGAATCAGTTCTTTGTTCCCATCTTCGTTTGGATACTCATCGTATCCATCTCCTTGCATCCCGTGTTGAGCGATGCCGCAGAGGTTATCAAACCACCGTTGAATTATGCGACAAGGATTGAATTCTACGACATGATTTATTGCGCCGATGAATTTCTTTGTTTGATTGAACAAGAGCCCATGATTCTTGGCTTTGAATCGAGTTGAGCAAGGAGTACAGGTGGCGGTTGATGCGAACGAATGTACAGTGGATGCTCCCACTGAACCACTAAATCATCACCTTCACATTCCTGAATTCGCCCAACAACAAATTGCAGGTCAACAGATGCGTGTACAACATCGCCAACTTGGAGTTCTTTTTTCTGAAACGGACTTCGGTTCAGATGAACTTCTGAAACTTTGTGTGCATCGAGGGAGAGCGGAATTGTTGTCCCTGTTCGTTTATCGTTGACGGCAGGGTGAACAATCATCGTATCACCGTTCAGATGATCCTCTTTTGCGTTCCGAAGAGCGATACCAACACGGTCACCGGCGGTGGCAGAATCTACATCGTCGTCCATGACTTGTAGCGATTTCACATCACCAGAGCCAAGTGCTGGGAGCAGCGTTACTTCATCGTGGACTCGAATTGTACCAGCTTGAACGTAGCCGATAGCGACCAAACCAATTCCCTTCACATTGAAATGTTGGTCGATTGGTACAACCAGTGGATGTTCCTTACTCTCTTCAAGAACAGACTCCATCTTGGAAAGGATATCATACAATCGTTCTCGAAGAAGAATACCATCGTTCTGCTCAAATGTCCAATTTTTTAGACCTGCTTGGGTAAACAGCGTTTTGACTTGCTCTTCATCAATCCACGTACCGTCTTTTGGTGCAATGATTGCCAAACCATCTTTAATATCAGCAGAGGCGAAGGCAACGAGGGTCTCGCCTAAGGTTGCATTGATCGCCTCAATTTCGATGATGCCAGCCCTTGAGGTGGAAAGTGCATTGAGAAAAGGCCTCAATCGCTCAGGATATTTTGCTGGACGAATAAGAGAGAGAATCTTCGTGCCATTTGGGGTCATTTCTTTGTGAACATAGGTGTGAACATCACGTTGGTCAGATGCTTTTGCGATAGAGCGTGCTAAATCATCGCTGCCAACCATGGCCACATTCAAGACGGTCATATTTCCCCGTGCGACCACCTGTTGATGAAGATGTTCTCACCCATTCAACATATTTGTTCGAATGGCTTGGGCTTTGTTCCAATCGGTTTTTTCATCCTCAGTTTCTGCCTTGAATTGAGGAATTGGGATTGGCCGCATCATCGAATCAATGGCGACAAAGAAAAAGAAACCCTCACAGATTTTGGTTCGCTCCCAGGTGGCTTTGCTCATCGTGTACGCAGTGACTTTTGCACAGGCTGTGTGTTGGCTCGTAAAAACAACTTTGCCGAGAACTTCGAGAAGGTCTCCTTGACGAGCAGGGGCTATAAACTTGAGTGTATCAATGGATATTGTAACAAATTCGCGATGTGCAAATTTAGCACACGCAATGCCACCAGCCTTGTCCATTAGAGATAACAATCGCCCTCCAAAGAGGGTGTCGTACGCATTTGTGTCTTGAGGAAAGACCTCTTCGATGAGGGTTACGGGCTCTTTGGAATATGGTTCCATGGCCATAGGACGATGTTCTCCCTCATAACTATCATGACGAAATGATGCTTGGGTCAGTGTTTTTTTCATGATTACCATGTTCTTCATTTGCAGGAAATTGTATATAAATACCGAACCATGAAAGCGACCGAATTATATGTTGTGAAACTTTCGCAAAGACACAGGTGATGATATGCGTAGCAAAAACAGGAATACAACAACGGCATTGTTTTTGATTGGAATGATGATTTTAACACCGCTTGCAGCGGCTGTCGTAACGACATTTGCAAACGGCAGTAGCAATGCCGTCGTTGACTTACGTGATGGGTCAATCTTTTTTGACGAGGTTGATGCATCCATTGATTTGCCCGATGGTCAAACGGTGACATCAGCTTCGATGCAGATTTCGACTGAACCTTCACTCCACGCAGCACACCAAAGAATCGACCTGTACACGATGCCAAGAGTATGGAACCCTGCACAGAACAATCAACTCACCTCTTTTAGTGACCCATCTGCCTTTGAATATGAATCAGAATCTGCTGAGGCGTTGCCACTTACTCTCAAGACCGATGGTTTCGTGACCGATTTTGAGGGTTCAACAGCGAACTTTCGAGACACAAGTCCGCCCCCATTTTTCCAAACAGGATGGAACCATGGTTCAATCCCAGCCGGTAGTACACACCCTGCCTCCTGTTCATCTGGCGATGATTGCTGGGGAACGGGCATGAGTGATACGAATTATACCGATGACAATGGAGGCCAAGCATTCGAATATATTCTTGAAGGCGAGCCAATGTTTGTCGCAAACTCGCTCAAAAACTTCAATCTTACTTTCGAAACATGGTTCAATTTCCGAGCTGTCGCTGGAAGCCAACCGAACACAAAACAATACATTGACTGCGGATATGTCGAAATTCGTTCAAATTTGGAAAATAACTTCCCAATCGGTGACCAAGATTACGATTATATCGGATTCAGTTATGGTTTGGGTTCGGGATCAGACTTTAACCAAGGCGATGGACTGTACCAACGAAGCACAAGCTCATCAAACAGTCAAATCAACTACAGATGTGGCGGTGTACCCTCAAGCAGTGGTAGCAATTTCAACTACGGTCTTGGCGGTTCTTCGACCACCTCAAACCGACAGAATGGTTGGGGTACATTGGCTATTGACCTTTCAACCTATGTCGACCAGTATGTCCAAATTCGATTTGTAATGGAACACAATACACTCATTCCAGGCCAAACTTTGGACTGGAATCTTTCGGGATGGTACATCGATGACGTTCGCCTTGGTGACAAACTCGCTCAAGAAGAATCGATGACCGTTCGCGGAATCACACCATCTGTTCTCGGTGGTGCCAACCATCCGAACGGGTACGGTCTTCTCACACTTGAGGCAGAAATGGCACGACAAGGTTCACTCACGATTGATGTCATGGACCTGAATGGAAACCTTGTCGTCGGCCGAGACGGCTCCGTCATGGAGAATTTGGAAGGCGAGGTAATTGAATTATGGAACATCAATTCCACACTCAATCCGACGGTGAATCTCAAATTTGTCTTCAACTCAGGACCTGCAAGGCTTTCTTCAGCAATACTCCATGGGTTCAGTTTAGGTACTCGTGTCGGAACTGGTTTTAACGGTACGCAAATGTCTGGGCCGACATCGATATCAAATGGCGTTTGGAATTCACAGGGTGGTAATATGCCCTTCATGTTCACCCCATCGACGATGGATAGTGCGTTTAACCCCGCACTCAAACGCTCGTCGTTTACCCATCCTATCGCCTCAATCAAACCTTACATCCAAGATGATTGTACTGAGAGCCCATCGATTGAAGTCAATTCACCCGGAATAACAGGCTCAATCAACTTGACAGATGGAATCAAGTACACTCTTGACTCCTACATCTTTGGATTTTCAGCAGCCGTATCATATGCTAATCCATGCGGTGTTGGCGGCATCTGGTTTGACCTTGAATTCGCCCATCACCCCGAGATGTTGAGCATCGATGTCGCTGAAGATGGTGACAGAGACTGGGGCTTCGATGAACCTGCCTTCGGTGCATTTGGACACCAAAACAAATTCTTACTGAACAAGGTCAACGGCGTAAACTACGGAACGGACAAGACCACCCTAACCCTTAATCAAAACGGGGAAGCAGAAGGTGGATATTTCATGCTACCAAAGGGTGCGGTTGTCACCTATGCAGAAGTTTCATTCGATCAAAACACAATCCTATCATCATCTGATTTGACTGAATCGTTCTCCCTCGAACTCCTGTCGGGTACACAATCCGAAAGTCTAGGGACAATACAGAATTTGACTATCATCACAAATGATTTCCTCTCAACACCAATTGGTCTCAAAGACGCTATCAACTCACTCCTGACAAACCCGCTTACACCAACAAGCCATTATGATGCGTACGGGTGTAACACATGTGGAGAATGGATGACCTTCCGATTCAAAGCAAGTGCACCCTCCGCCCAAACAGGTGCATCCGCCATTGCTACAGGGCTTGACATTGTCTACGATTACACCATGACCTTCGATGAAGACTATGGTTTCGACACTGAACTGAACCAAGGTGTTGCACTTTGGACTGGTGGTTCAACCGCAACAGTTCCTGTTGGTGTGTACTCCACCACCGGCGGAGGTGCAAACTTCGGTACGTTGAGCGTCTCGACAAGTTCAGGCTTCTCGAATACCTTCATCGACACCGGTAATCCAGTTGGTCTCTATCCAAACGGGGAAATCTATGAATTCACAACTGAGCATACCATTTCTGCAATTACGGGTACATCGATGTCAGAGGCATGGCTCTCATTCGAGTCAAGTTCAGGCCATACCATTTTGAAATACTCTGACTTTGCATCCTTCTCAAAAGATAACCTAGGTTATGGCGACCTCATCACCCTTGAACCGTCAACAGTATCAGATATCACCGACGGCAAGCAAATCATTTGGCGTTTCTCGGTGAACCCTGACTGGGAAGATGCTGGTGAAGTTCGCGTCTACGCTGGACTCACTGCAGCCAATGGTGTCAACGGACTACCCGATGCAATTCTGTTTGCACCACAACTTGGAAACGCAGTTGAAAACGATGCAGGAATTATCTCATTTGAATTACAAAACACAGTGGGTGTTGCTCAAGACCTTGATGCAGCAGAATCAGGTCAAACCATCAACCTCGTTGGTTCAGTACGCTTGCAAGACTTGGACGTCGCTCCAGACCCTGCAGCGTACAACTTGGTACTAGAACTCAAGCATGTGAATATCACTGGCGAAGACATCTCAATCGAATGGGAAGAAGTGGAGAATTTCACTGGCGTCATTGGTGGCGATTTCAACCTTGAGGTTGACCTTGGTTCTGTTGCAGGCGATGAAACATATCGCTTTGGAATGCGAGGTTACGAAGGTGGTGACTCACTCTGCCCAGCAACGAGCCTGCGACCGGATGAAACATGCTCAATTCCGTTCAACATCTCCATCGATACATATGAACCAAACCTCATGCAAATTCAAGTCTTGAGCAAAGATACCGACCGCAACATCGATTCAAACTGGAGAACACTTTACGACGACACTTGGGTCGTTCCATCAGCAAGCCAAAGCATTAGGATGATGGCTCAAGATTTGCCAGCACCTCCTGCAACACTCGACATGTACTACTGGGTTGAGAATGACCATGATGCAAACGATGACCGCATTCCAGATGAAGACGAATACATCGTGCTGACGCTTAACAGCGACGGTAATGCGCCAAATGCTACATATTACGGGAACTTCAGTGATAACGCAAACCTTGGACTCGACCCTGAAGGGCTAGTATCAATCTACATCGTAGGGTTTGACTTGGCAGGTAATGCAATCGACGGAGGTACTGCAGGCTTTGAAAACGATAAGATCACCTATGTTTCTATGCAATCTGAAAGTCCAGTGATTCGAAACTTCTTTATCGAAAATTCAAAGGGCGAACGTCTCCTTAATTCCAACACACAGCAGTACGAAGGCGAATGGAACATGACCATGTACGCAGGAAACACATACCATCTTCTCGTCGAAGCAAACGATGACAATGGATGGCGTGATGTGGATTACATCCAAGTTGACCTCGACGATGCAAGAAATGACATGTCGGTGTATTACTTCCCACGAAACCAAACCGCTTGGACAGACTCTCCTCACATTAACATCGTGCAAGAAGATGATGATAATGACGGACCGACCCTCCGAAAGATGGATGGCAGCGCTCTTGTGAATCCGTTTATTTCTGACTTCTACCTCGACCTCCCTATTCAAGTCGATTGGGGTATCTTGGGAGAGGGTGGAGCCGCAAATACACCAGTTCTGTACATGAAAGATATGGACAACCCAGAGTACAGAATGTTGCCTGCACCTGGCCGATACATTCAGTCTTGGTACTATGGAAGCGACATCCGTCTCGATGTTCGAGATGATTTCACCAACAACATGATGATTTCACCATACTTTGCCGATAGCACCGGAACGATTACCCGTGATGTCCGTGAAGGCTTTGTGTACACTGGAGATACTGTTTGGTTCACAGGACAATATGTCTTCCAAGACGGATATCCTACGGTGTTCATGAATCCAGAAACCGAACTGACATTGAAAGTCACACGACTGGCTTCAGCCGCAGACGGAACCAAAGGGTATTCATCATACCCTGCCGGTGGTGCAGATGCAACCATGGACTTTGGTCAACCAACCCTTCACAACTTTACCGGAGGTCAATTCAACATCTCCGTCGTTGTGCCCTCCGTGACCAATGAGTATACCTACGAATTTGAATTGGTCAACCTACCAGAAAATGCCGTCGACCTCACATCGAACTTCTGTGCCAATTCAAACA
>Ga0255760_10005607_pt1 | contig 10676 bp, 5 predicted proteins | sample 071ome_25_FD_179960 | JGI IMG/M metagenome (GOLD analysis project Ga0255760, IMG submission 179960) | Coastal salt marsh microbial communities from the Groves Creek Marsh, Skidaway Island, Georgia - 071410BT metaG (version 2) | ecosystem: Environmental > Aquatic > Marine > Intertidal zone > Salt... | reverse complement strand
CGGGTTTTAGGGGTCCTTGGTCGGGATGACACGATTCGAACGTGCGACCACACGCCCCCCAGACGTGTACTCTACCACCTGAGCTACATCCCGAGGAGGGCGGCAAAGATATGCAAAAGCCAGAAAGTTTACACCACGCTTAGGTCACATTTATCGGGACTTCACACCCTATTTTTGCTGCACTATGGAACAACACGAATGCATCATCATCGGCTCTGGCCCCGCCGGCTATACCGCTGCTATCTACGCGTCACGCGCGGATTTAAATCCTGTCATGTATGTGGGCTTGCAGCCCGGCGGTCAGTTGACGACCACGACCGAAGTGGACAACTTCCCCGGCTACCCCCAGGGCGTCGATGGCAATGCATTAATGGAAGACCTGAAGAACCAAGCGGAACGCTTCGGTACCGAGGTTCGTTGGGGCCTCGTGACCAAAGTAGACTTCTCTAAGGAAGAAGGTGGATGGCACACCTTGACGATTGACGAGACGACGGAAGTTCAAGCCCGCACCGTGATCATTTCAACAGGAGCCTCTGCCCAGTACTTGGGCCTTCCCTCCGAAGAGAAGTTCATGGGATTTGGCGTGAGTGCCTGTGCCGTTTGCGATGGATTTTTCTACAAGGGCCAGGAAGTGGTCATTGTAGGCGGTGGCGATACGGCTGCGGAAGAGGCTACCTATTTGGCCAAACTATGTCCCAAAGTGACGCTTTTGGTCCGTCGCGACGAGATGCGTGCCTCCAAGGCCATGCAAAACCGCGTGCTGGAGACGTCGAATATTGACGTTCGGTGGAATACGGAAACGGTCGAACTCATCGGCGGTCAGAGCGTGGAAGGCGTGAAAGTGCGCAACACGCAGACCGGTGCGGAAGAAGTGATTCCCGCAAAGGGCTTCTTTGTCGCCATTGGCCACAAGCCCAATACGGATATTTTCAAAGGTCAACTGAACATGGACGCCACCGGCTACCTACAGACTTTGCCCGATCGCACAGCGACCGGTATTCCTGGAGTGTTTGCAGCCGGCGACGTGCAGGACAAGGTCTACCGCCAAGCGATTACCGCCGCGGGGACCGGTTGTATGGCCGCTTTGGAGGCCGAGCGCTACCTGGCCGCCCTTCACTAAACCCACCCTTCTTAAACGGACGACCGCTGCGGCCGCGCATGCGGTTCCCGGACTCATCACGGGGTCGCTCCATGCGTCCTACGTGGTGTTCGACGGGGTCCAACTTCACGCGTTGTCCATTGAATTCGGAATTCTCAAGGGCCATGCGTACATCATCGGCCTTGGCCGAGGGTACGGTAAAGTAGCCATGGGCAGGACCTACGTTGACGCCTTGGACGTCGTAATCGCCTAGACGGCCTGCTTCACGAACAAAATCCTTGAGCAATGGCCACGAAAAGCCGTGCTTGCTGCCTAAGTTGATCCAGAAGCGCTGCTCATCGCTTCGACCGCCGTGGCGACCTCCACCGTCTTCGTTGAAGCGATCGGGACGTTCTTTTCTGCCTTTGCGTTCTTGGCGGTTGAGGTCCAGGTCTACGTGCTCCGCGTAGTGACGGAATAAGAGGTCAAACTCAGCAGCCAAGAACTTGGTCACCAATTCCTTGGCGGGCAATCCTTCGAACAAAGGCATCAAAGACGCTACGTGCTCTTCCACGAGCTCCATGCCTTCGGTTTGGGCGGCCACTTTTTCAGCAAAGTGCATAAGCTGGCCTTTCACGACGTCGTTGCGTGAGGGGAATTGGGCACGTTGAATTTCGCGCTTGATTTCGCGCTCCAACTGCGGCAACTTGCGCGCCTCAGAATTGGTCACCAAAGCCCAGGACAAGCCCGTCTTGCCCGCACGACCGGTGCGGCCCGAACGGTGGTTGTAGCTCTCCAAGTCATTGGGGAGGCGGTGGTGAATAACGTGGGTGATTTCCTTCACGTCAATGCCACGCGCGGCCACGTCCGTACAGACGAGCAGGCGGACTTGGCGCGTTCGGAACGCATGCATCACGAGGTCGCGCTGCTGCTGGGACAAATCGCCGTGCAAGGCAGCAGCCGTATAGCCGTCACCAATCAACGCTTCCGCCGTTTCCTGCGTTTCCACTTTGGTGGTGCAGAAAATCATAGCGTACATGCCGGGTGCGCTGTCAATCAAGCGGCGAAGACCGACGTAGCGGTTTTCGCGCGTCGTCATGAAGGCAAAGTGGTCCACTTGAGTGGAGGCCATGTTGCGTTGGCCAATCTGAACCCGAATGGGGTCCTCCATGAAGTCCTTAGTAATGGCCTCAATGGGCTTGGGAAGCGTGGCGCTAAAGAGCCACGTAAACATTTCGTCGGGCGCTTGCTCGAGTACTTCTTTCACATCGTCCAAAAAGCCCATGTTGAGCATTTCGTCGGATTCGTCGAGCACTAAGGTTTGCAGGGCGTCAAAGCTTACGTCGCCACGACGGGCCAAATCCATCAAGCGACCTGGGGTAGCCACCAGGATGTCCACGCCCTTGCGCATGGCGCTTTGCTGGGTGCGGATGTTGGAGCCGCCGTAGACCGCCAGCATCTTGATGTGAGGCATATGGGCCGCGTATTTTTCCAATTCACCCGCAATCTGAACGCAAAGTTCACGCGTGGGTGAAAGGATCAACGCCAAGGGCTTCTTGGGGGCGGCGCCGCGCTGGCCATCCAGCAACTGCAACAAGGGAAGGCCAAAGGCGGCCGTTTTTCCGGTACCGGTTTGTGCAAGCGCAATCATGTCGCGCTGTCCCTCCTCGGCCAAGAGCGCGGGAATGGTTTCGGCCTGAATGGGCGTCGCTTCGGAGAAACCTAAAGCGGCAATCGCATCCAGGATGGGTTGGCTGAGGCCAAGAGAGGAGAATAAAGTCATAGGGAGTTTAATGAGGGGGCAAAGGTAGGTTGGCTTTTGCTAGCCATGAGATAAAAAAACGCACAGCCGTGTAAGCCGGATTCTGTCCATGCCGAAGCATGTCCTTGTCATTGATCTGGGCGAGCAGTCACCTACTCGCTCTATCTGCCTACCCTCCGACTTGGGCGAGCAGCCCTCAAGCATCGGTTTACGTGGCATTTCAACCCGCGAGGTTTACCAAGCCAGTGAAGTCGCCTCCACCGCTGGTGGGCTCTTACCCCACCTTTTCACCCTTACCACAGGACTCGATCGATGTTCTGTGGCGGTCTCCCTCTCTGCGGCACTGTCTGTCAAACACGCCCCGAAGGACGCATCTGCCTTCCCGTTAGGAAGCGCGGTGCTCTGTGTTGTCCGGACTTTCCTCCCTGAAATTCAAGGCGACAAGGCCGGCCGTACGTTCGGCACAAAGGTAGGTGAATTCTAGCGGTGTAAAATTTCGACCTCTAAAGCGCCCTGTCCAAAGAGCTGATAAGAGGCATCGTAGTAGCGGCACCCCCCGTCTTTCCTCAACATTTGTTCAAGTTCATGGCGCAATCGTCCCGTCCCATTTCCGTGAATAAGGACGACTCGACGCTGCCTGTTTTGACGTGCTTTGACCAAAAATGCTTTGGCGTGGCCCAGTTGATGCAGCAATTTTTCATGCGCTGTGGCCCCAAGGTGCAGCGGGGGCAATTCGTGCACATGCAAGTCGAGCATGGGCAGATCCCCCTTGGCCGGCTGTTCGGACGGAAGAGGACTGGGCATTGGCGCTTGGGCCGTAAGGTCCTTCACTTTGGCTGGAGCGGCCGCCATCATCTGTTGCGTTTGGCGATCACGCACAATAAGCTCTTCAACGTCGTACACCTGGGTGAATTCCCCTTTTTGAACGTGGATGTCTCGGCCCGAAATACGAACCACCGTCCCCTCCCCTGCCTCATCTACAAAAGTTACCTGATCGCCCACCTGCATAGCGCCAAAAATAGCGCGCAAAAAAAAAGCCCCCGGCACTGGGCCGGGGGCTTGTGGATAATCGTTTCCGCTTGTGGTGGCTTACTGAAGCACCACGCGGAGGTTGCTTTCGCCTTGCTCGCCACTCAAGCGGATGGTGTAGACACCCTTGGGCAAGTTGCGAAGATCCATGGGGATCTCAACAACGCCATCCTGCTTAGCTACGGGCTCGTTCACGAGGATCTGGCCTACGCCGTTCACCACTTGAATCGAACCTTCGAAGGCTTCCGTGCCTGAGATGCTTACGACGACCTGACCGTTTGAGGGGTTCGGGAAGGCACGAACCACTTGGTTCAAGCCGTTCTCACCCACGCTGATCGTAGAGGTCACCTGGAAGCTGGTAGAGTCTGACGTACCACAGATGGTATCCGTCACTACCAAGCTCACCGTGTACACACCTGCGGTACCGTAGTTGTGCTGGGTCATCAAGCCCGTACCCGTAGCGCCGTCGCCGAAGCTCCAGTTGAATACGTGGCCGTTTGAGCCCGTTGCGTCGAAGTCGAACAAGCCCGTTGCAGGGTTAGTCTCCACGCCGCTACCTACGGCCACAGCCGTGTCAGTGTTGATCGCGAAGCTGACTTCGGCACGAATGTCCGAACAACCGGCAGATCCAAAGAAGACCTGACCGTTCCAACAGCGGGGGCTGTTCACGGGGTTCGGATACGAACCGCCCAGACCTTCTGTGATCGTGAACTTCGGATGTACGTACCAGGGAGATACACCTGCTGTACCCGTACCGTTGGTATACTGAACCGATCCTGAAGTCAAGCCCACAAAGAAGCCATATGTCGCACCTGCAGGAATGGTTACACTCACAGGTAGGTAGCCTGTAGCAGCACTGCTCGTCAGGTTGACGTTGCCCGATGCGATTTGGCTCCAAGAGGCCGCAGACTGCGTGGTGTAGTCACCTGGCGTGTAGTACACCACCAATGGAACACCCGTAGCACTTGAGTTACCTGAACCAGGACCCTGAGCAAAGCCCGTAATGGTCAAAGGCGCACCCGACGTGTTGATGATGTTGAACATGTTACCGTTTGAACCGTTGCCACCCGCCAAAGACGTGGTCGCAGAGTCCGCGGTGTTCAAGAACTTCACGAAGTAACTGGTCTGACCAGAAGTCGGTACCGTGTAGGTATCACCTGTGCCCAACAATGTGGTGTCCGTTGGGCTGTTGTACCAACCGTAGGTGGTTCCAGGAACATTGATAGCTGCGAGTGTCACGCTGTCTTGCGAAGCACATACTGTGTCTACCAATCCAGTCACCACAGGCTCGTAAGGCAAGAAGAATCCTGCATCCGTTGCCGTGTCGTTGCTCGTGCGGCCGTCGTTTGCCAACTGGGTGTAGCCCAAGAAGTCGAAGGTGCCACCCGCGTACGTGTTGATCGTGCCTACGAATACGGTGTCGTACTCGGTCGGAGCCAACGTACCAGAGTAGCTACCCGTTAAGGTCGTTACGTTGGAGTTAGGATCCGTTACCTGAACAGTCGCACCCATAGAGGTAATATTCACCAAACCGAAATTTTGGAAGACTACATATACAGCCGTCGTAGAGTCGCCACAGCCTCCCGCAGCACCAATAATCTTGTGCATGCGCGCATCGTCAGAAATTGGCGTGTACTCATCGGCACCGATATCCGGTGTCGTTGTGCTACGCGTGTCACCATCGATATCCGTCGTAATACCCGTGATAGGCGTACCTAGGTTGTTTGCGCCCGTCACCAAGTGAAGGTCGTCTGTACCCATAAAGGTCACCTGTGAATTCACTGAGTAGGCATTGATCGCAGAAACCGCCGTCTGCCAAGCTGAAAGCGTGCTGTACGCTGAACCGTAGTACGCCAAGTTTGAACCGCCGGTGTAGTACAAGTTGTAATCCCAGCTCAATACGTTCAATGGCACCGTAGGCACGTATACAGAATAGTTCGACGTAGCCACGAAGATGTTGTTCTTCATGTTGATGTTGGACATCTGCGCACCAGCAGTGGTCGTTGAACCGATGTACGCACCGTAGGTCGTACCCGCAAACGTATTGTAGTAGAAATCCGTATAACGTGGTGAGTACATATAGGCACCGTAGGTGCTACCCTTGACCATGTTGTTGGCAATAACTGACTGCGTTGTTGGGGTGTAGCCCGTGGCACCAGACGAATTGTATACGTTGAGGTAGTACAGGTACAGGCCGTATGACTTCGAAGGCAGGTTGTTGCCCACAATCTCCACGTCATTACAGTAGTAGGCCATCAAGCCGTATCCACCCGTAGCACGGGTGTCGTGGCAGTAGTTGTCATTGATGGTCAAACCTTCAGCGTAGTACAAGCGAATGTTGTAGTAGTACTGCAAGCTGACGTCGTTACCGGTAATCGTCCAATCGGAGATCTTACCGGAGTTGCTCGCACCATTGACTACAATACCATAGTATCCACCTTTCACTACGTTGTTCGTGATGGTGATGTGGCTCGCGTTGTTGCCATAGCTCGTTGGGGATGTGGCCAACGCAGAAGCAGCAATGGGCGATCCCGTTGCGGTAGAAGAACCTACCGTATCCGCAAGAATGGTACAACCATTAATGGTGATGTACTGCGCATCGTTGGTCAACCAAACCACGTGACCCAATTGATTGCTCAAGGTCAGGTTGTTCAAGGTCACATACTTGGTACCGTTGAAGGACGCCGCATTTTGACCCGTCGTTGCGTTGATGACCGCTTTACCTGTAGTCGGTCCATTAAAGGTCACCGTGTTGGTGCTTGAGCCGCCGATGATGTCTCCTAAAGCGATGGAACCACTGTAGGTGCCGGCTGCGACGTTGAAGGTCACAGGTCCAGAGATACCACAACCCGCCAAGAAGTTCACCGCGCTATCCAGCGTAGCAAAGTTGTTGGCACCCGTGCCGTTGGCATCGATGGTGTACGTACCGCTCAGCTGCGCCAAACAGTCGGTCTTGAAGGTGATAGGACCAACCATACCCGAGAAGTCGTTACCGCCACAAGAGTCAATGACGTAGACGTCATAGAACGTGTTGGGAGATAGACCGCTGATCGTGTAAGGGCTGCTCACATTATGAACCCAAGTACCTGGCGTACCCGTACCGTTGTAGAAGCCTTGAGGACCCCAGATGATGGTAGAACCCAATGGCGTGCTACCCGTGGGGCTGGCCCATGAGAAAGTGCCAGACGTTGCGTTGAAGGCAGTGTTCGTCAATACGGGATCTGGACAGGTAGGAACGAAGTCCACATTGAAGTTGTCAATGAAGACGTCGGGACCATAGCCAGATGCACCGAAGAATTCAAAGATTACGTTGTGTCCGATGTAGCTCGTGTCCAAATAATGGTATTCATTGACAAACGTACCAGGAGTCGTGATTGCGGCACCAGGAGAACCAAAGCTTGGGCCGTTCAAATACACAATGGTATCCCACGTGCTGCTGTTTTCCTCACGAACGCGCAAGGTCATGGCATCATTTGGATAGCTTGTATAGTATTGATCACTATGCGACCAGTCAAAGGCTACAGTGGCAGCACTTGAGATGTAGATAGGACGTGAGGTAGAGATACCTGTGTTACCAGATGTCCAGCCCCAGAAGTACCAACGCATGCTGTTGTTACCCGAAGCATCTGTGTAGAGCTGTACCGTTTGGGTACCGCCGTCAATGTCCCAACAGGGCAAGGGGGATGTCGTGCTCCAGTTTTGGAAGTCATCGCTGTACGGAATGGTAGCGGCCTGGCACAACGTAGTCGTGCTGGCAGGGCCAACACCCGTTGGAGATACCGTGCCGGAACAGTTGCCGTAGACGTAGAAGTCGTAGCAGGTATTGGAGTTCAAGCCCGTGATGGTCACCGTATCGTTGGTAGCCGTCATCGTAGGCATTGTGCCCGTACCAGGTGTGTAGCCACAAGGACCCCACTCCACTACATAGCTCGTGTTGCTCGCATGAGGATTGAAGGTAATGGTCGCAGAAGATGCTCCAGTTGCAAGTACGCTCAAGTTGGTGGGAGGAGGACATGCGGGAACCGCCTCGATCACAATATTGTCCAAGAACAAATCGGGACCGTAATCCGACCATGCGTAGAACTGAACGATAACGGTATCGCCGGTAAAGCTGGAGGGAATGAAGACAATCTCATTGCTCAAGGTAGCAGGAGGAGATGTCGTAGAACCGGTTGACATGGCAAAGGTTGAGCCCTTCAGGGTCGTCAAGGTCGTCCAGCTCGTGCTGTTGATGTCACGAACACGTATGCTCAAAGAGTCGTAGGGGTAGCTGGTGATATAGTTGCCCCAGTGTGCCCAATCGAACTTGATTTGGCCATCTTGCGCAAGATCGATCAATGGAGACTCCATAATGAAGCTCTTGTCGTTATTACCCCAGTAGTAGGCGCGTGCAAGGGTTACACCACCCGTCGTGTAGTGCTGCCATGCGGCGGTACCATTGTCAAGATCCCAACAAGCGGGTGTCCAGTTGGTAAAGGATTCGGCAACGGGTAAAGCCTGGACCAAACATGGAGTCGTGAAGCTTACGGGACCGTACCATGCAGAGTAGCCATTACCTGCAGATACACAGTTTGCACGTAGGTACAAATCGTAGGTTGTAGCTGGGAGAACCGTAATCGTGGCTGAAGTCGTACCCGTAGTAGCGGAAGAACCGGTACCAGGTGTGAAGCCCGTGGGGCCCCACTCTAATTCGTAGCTACCCGCATTACCCGCAAACGTGAAGGATGCACTCGTTGGCGTAAGAACGGTGAAGTTCACACCGGAAGGCTTCGCACATGCGGGAGGCGTGAATTCGTCCGCACCGATGTCAGGCGTGCTGCTGTTGCGCGTATCGCCATCAATGTCCGTAGTGATGCCCGCAATGGGCGTAGCGGTACCATCTGCCACGAGGCCTTCAGCGTGCGCATCGTTCGCTGCAGCGAAAATAGGATCGCCCCACTGGCCATTGGCTTCTTGTGAAGAGGCCGTTTGAAGCGCCGAAAGGCTTCCACAGCTGGTTGCCCCCCAGGTAACAGGGTTGGACGTCGTACCGTAGTACAAGTTGTAGTTCATGTTGTTGTACATGCCAGAACTTACACCTGCTGCCAAGAAGTTAGCGGCAGGACCGCCTACGGAATTGGCGAAAATGTTGTTGCGCCACTTCGTACCGGCGTTTGTACCAGTGGAATTAGCATACATGCCATAGGTGCTCGTGCCCGATGCGCCAGCGGAAGACTGAACAGCAAAGGTGTTGAAATAGATATCAGCGCTGTCCAACGCATAGGGATAGAACGTGTAAACCGTTGAGGTAGTGGGCATATCAACGTTGATCATGTTGTTGCTAACCTCTGAACGGCCTTGTGAGCCGTCCACGTAGCCCAAGTACATGCCATAGGCAAAGGTGGAATTCATCAACATATTGATGTTGTTGTTCTTCACCGTCACCTTCTCTGCTCTGCCTGTAGAAGAGTTTGACATGTAAAGGCCATAATAGCCCACTTCGTTTAGGGTATTGTTCTGAACGTCCCAGGTTTGAGAGCCGCCAGAGGCGTACATGTAACACCCGTAACGGAAACCGTTGATGGTGTTGTTTTTGAATTCGGCATTGCCCGTGGGGTAGTACACGTAGTTGTAGCCGTAGATGTTGGAAGCACCACCCAACTTATTGAACGTGTTGCCAATAATCTTGGGGTTCTTCGCATAGTACGAGTACAAACCATAGTAGTAGCAATCCAGGGTATTGTTTTGGATACGCAAGGTGTCCATGCTGCCTGATGAGCTGCCGTACATGTAGAAACCGTATGCAACGTTCGTAATCGAGTTGCCTTTAATCACCCACGTTCCTGAAGGGTAAGGCGTCGTTGCGTTGTAGTAGAACGCCGCAGACACGTTACTCGTGGATGTACCCGTAGAGATACCCACCATAGTGTTGTCCTCCACACGGATGTTCGACGAACCTGTGTACGAAATCAAACGCCCATATGTCGTACCGCCTGAGGTGATTTTCAGCCCCTTGATGGTGACGTTGTTCGTTTGGTTCAAGTGAATCGTCCAGTTGTCCGTGGTTCCAGTTGGAGAATAAGTGATCTCCGCAGGAGCCGTGTTGGCTGGGTTCGCTTGAAACGTGATCGTGTTCGTCGTCGAAGTACCTGTGATTGCGGGCAGGGTGAGCTGCTCCGTATAGGTACCTTGTGACACGTTGAACACCACCGCGCCATTCACACCGTTGGTCGTCAAGGCAGCGACAGCGGCCGTGAACGAGGTGTAGTTTGATGTACCACTTCCGCTCGGGTTAATGGTATAGGTTCCGCTCATCTGCGCCATGGCTGATACAGAACTAACCACCAACGCCACGAAAGGGAGTACAGCTTTGAGTAGACTTCTACGCATTGCTTTTGGGTTTTAGGTGAGTTTTGTGAGAATTAAGAGGGGGAATATCGGCAAAAACAGCCTAAAAAGCCATCTAAGCGCTTAAAATGTTAATAACATAGAGGTACTTGATGTGACTTGTTAGATAGTATTAAAATTGTTAAATACATCCTTTTTTAGCATTTTTAATTAAATATGGAATAGTAATTGGGCATTTTGTGCCGATATACTATCAAAAAGCACCTCTTTAATAATTAAAGGACAAAAAAAAAGCCCCCGGCACTAGGCCGGGGGCTTGTGGATAATCGTTTCCGATTGCGGTGGCTTACTGAAGCACCACGCGGAGGTTGCTTTCGCCTTGCTCGCCGCTCAAGCGGATGGTGTAGACACCCTTAGGCAAGTTGCGAAGATCCATGGGGATCTCAACAACGCCATCCTGCTTAGCCACGGGCTCATTCA
>Ga0255760_10005605_pt1 | contig 10679 bp, 10 predicted proteins | sample 071ome_25_FD_179960 | JGI IMG/M metagenome (GOLD analysis project Ga0255760, IMG submission 179960) | Coastal salt marsh microbial communities from the Groves Creek Marsh, Skidaway Island, Georgia - 071410BT metaG (version 2) | ecosystem: Environmental > Aquatic > Marine > Intertidal zone >... | reverse complement strand
CAGGCGCCAAGCGGTCTATTAATGCTGGGGTATCCTCGAGGCTTTCCAAAACGATAATTGCGCCATGCTCGCGCCAACTTTTCTCTGCGATATCACGTCGAGGTAATTCCAAAAGAAATTTATTGATAGCCTCCTCAACCGCTCTCGCGAAGTTTTCATCAGAGCAAATCAGAACTGATTGTGCATTAACGTCGTGTTCAGCCTGTGATAATAAGTCAGCGGCAATCCAATCTGGATTATTGTCCGAGTCAGCGACTACGAGTATTTCGGAGGGACCCGCGATCATATCAATCCCGACTTTCCCAAATACTTGTCTTTTGGCCTCGGCTACATAAGCGTTTCCAGGGCCAACGATTTTATCAACCGCGGTAATCGTCTCTGTACCATAGGCTAAAGCAGCAACTGCCTGTGCTCCTCCAATGGTATAAATTTCCTCTATTCCCGCGATATTGGCAGCAGCTAAAATGACCGGATTAAGGATATTGTCCGGGGCTGGGACAACCATCGCTATTCGCTCGACGCCTGCGACCCGCGCAGGTAAAGCGTTCATCAAAACTGAACTTGGATAAGCAGCAGTTCCGCCTGGAACATAGATACCAACCGACTTTATTGAGGTCCAACGGGCACCGAGGCGAATTCCCAATGGATCTACATAATCAAAACCATCCGGCATTTGGTGTTGATGATATGCCTCTATTCTGCCAGCGGCAGTTTCAAGAGCTGAGATCAACTCCGTTTCACAATCAGCAGTCGCCGCCCTTATTCGATCTTTTGAAACTATTATCTGCTGAATATTTTCAACGGAGCGTCTATCAAACTTTTTAGTGAATTCAACGAGGGCTTTATCGCCACGATCCCGAACATCGGTGATAATCCCAAAAACTAAATCACCAACACTCTCTACCGCTTTTTGCCTACTCTCAATCAAAGAGCAAAACTTCTTTTCGAAGTCTTCTTCCTTAAAATTAAGCTTTAAGGCCATCAACCGCCTCCGAGAATTTCTCGATCCACCCACCAATGAGTTTTGGTCTTGTTTTAAGTGCCGCCCTATTAACTACTAATCTTGAGCTTACATCGCAAATGTGCTCGACCTCCTCCAGACCATTCTCACGGAGGGTTCTCCCTGTATCAACTAGATCAACTATTCTTCGTGACAAGCCCAATGCCGGCGCGAGCTCCATTGCTCCATTCAATTTAATACATTCAGCCTGTACTCCTCGAGCCGCGAAATGTTTTCTGGTCAATTCCGGATATTTCGTAGCCACAGAAATATGACTCCATCTGGTGGGATCATCTGACTCCACAAGAGCCTTTGGCTCTGCAATCATCAATCGACATTTTCCAATTCCCAGGTCGAGGGGCGCATAATTTTCCGGATAATTAAATTCCAATAAAACATCGCTTCCGGCAATTCCAATTTGAGCAGCTCCAAATGCTACAAAGGTGGCAACATCAAAGCTTCTTACCCGAATTATCCTCAACTGTGGTACATTTGTCTTAAATTGTAATTTGCGACTGTGCTCATCATTGAACTCCGGTTCGGGTTCAATTCCTGCTTTTGCTAACAGGGGTAAGGCCTCCTTTAAAATTCGACCTTTCGGGAGCGCAATCAAAAGTCTCTGGTCTTCCTTCAAAGTTTGATAACTCCGATTATTCTAGCAAATTAGTTTTTTGGTGCTCCGGCTTAACATCTGTAGGCCAAGGACTATCTATGTCCTGAAAATGACAAAACAAATCAGATACGTCCAGACGAATTGAAACATTGGCGGAGAAGTTCAACTGGATGCGGCTATTTTCCAATTTGGAAACAGACAAAAGTGAGACAATCTGCCCTTTTCTATTACGGTTGAGCCCTTTTTGTTTTACCCCTGTGACGTTTTCAAAACAAACTCCACATAAAACTCTGGAAAAGTGCTCAACTTCGTCAACTTCAAGTGCTTCTTGATCTTCTCTTTCCCACAGAAACCTGTTTGCCACAAATACGAAACGCTTGTCCTCCGACAAATATTTTACTTCAGCAAGAGCAATCAGTGAATCTTGAAGGAGTGAGGACATAACGATTAAATCCTCTTCATCCCGAACCGACAAACGTAACTTATCGGTTGGAGTCATTACTTGATCCTCTCAATTTCAGCACCACAAAATGCAAGCTTTTCTTCAATTCGTTCATAGCCGCGGTCAATATGATAAACCCTATCAATCATGGTTTCTCCCTCAGCAATTAAACCGGCGAGAACGAGAGAGGCAGATGCCCTTAAATCGGTTGCCATGACAGGCGCGCCTGCCAACTTATCGACACCTCGTACCAAAGATGAAGCTCCATGAACGGTCACGTTGGCTCCCATTCGCGCTAGTTCTGGAATATGCATAAACCTATTCTCAAAAATAGTTTCAGTTATCATAGCGGCACCATTGGCCGTACTCATCATAGAGGTCATTTGTGCCTGAAGGTCAGTCGGGAACCCTGGAAAAGGCTCTGTAATAACATCAATCCCTTCTAATCTATCATCGGCAGACACCCTCAACCCTTTATCAGTCTCACTAATGGAGACCCCTGCCATACGCAGTTTATCAATCACAGCATGCATTAATTCGGCACGGGCCCCGCAGAGCAAAATATTACCTTTGGTCATCGCCGCCGCCATCGCGTAAGTACCCGCCTCTATTCTATCTGGTAACACAGCATAGCGGACGCCATCCAGGATATCCCGACCATTCACAGTAAGTTTATCACTACCTATTCCTGAAATATCGGCACCCATCTCTATCAGACAACGTGCTAAATCTTCAATCTCGGGCTCTCGGGCCGCATTAACAATCTCTGTTTGACCTTTGGCCAAAACAGCAGCCATTAATATATTCTCCGTCGCTCCGACCGAAGTATTAGGAAACACGACACGGCCGCCCCTAAGGCCCTTAGGCGCACGAGCCTCGACGTAACCTGATTCCATAACAATTTCTGCACCTAACGCCTCTAGGCCGGCCAAATGAAGATCTATTGGTCTACTCCCAATGGCGCATCCCCCTGGCATGGAAACTCTCGCTATTCCCTCACGCGCGACCAAGGGGCCTAAAACTAATACTGATGCCCTCATTTGACGCACCAAATCGTAGGGCGCTGTTGTATCGGTTACTTTTGAAGCAGAAAAACTGAGCGTGAAGTCGTCAACTCCGGTTCTTTCTTCTTTAAGCGCTTGATCAATAACAACTCCATGGTGTCTGAGCAATTTTGACATTGTGATTATATCCGCGAGATGCGGCAAATTAGAAAGAACGAGTTCTTTGTCAGTTAAAAGAGAAGCCGACATCAAAGGCAGAGCCGCGTTTTTTGCGCCCCCTATCTTGATCTCGCCCTTTAGGGTTTTACCCCCGATAATTCTAATTTTGTCCATTAGAAACCATTTATTTCGTTTCAGGGTTATCCAATGCCTAAGCCGCTATTACCGATAAAGATAAAAAATGACTATTTCGGCACGCAACTCTAACTAGATTTCTGACGCGCACGTTGCTGTAATTTGCGTTTCCGAAGGTTCTCTCTCAGAGAAGCGGCCCGACGATCCAATTTTACCTTTGATTGGGCAACCGATGGTTTTTCCTTGGAAGTTAAAATTCTTGGCATTCGGGATTCCGACCTTTTTTGAATGGTGTAAAAATCTTGATCAGGATAGCATATTGCCAGTTGCGTTTTGAAGTGGCATTGTCCCGCCATAAAGAAATATGCCGCCGTAGCTCAGGGGTAGAGCGCACCCTTGGTAAGGGTGAGGTCCACAGTTCAAATCTGTGCGGCGGCACCATTGAAACCCTCGGTTTTCCGGGGTTTTTTAATGATTTCGGCTAGAGCCGATTTTTGCCAAAAGTGGGCAAAATAGAATGAAATATGCACAATTGTTACAAAAATCCGTCGTTCTTTCCGTCGTACTTTTTTATCTGTTCCGAATCTGTTCTCATCCCCTAATGAGGCATGAATAGACTTTCACGCTCTGCATCGTGAGATCGAATCTGCTTTTGCCCTATCGCTCCGCAGTCGTCGCATTATTTTAATTGAAGCTTTCGTGTACTCCTCCCTTTTTTTCTCAATTAAGGAGAAGGCTTTCTCACCCTACGATCAAAAGCAAGCAGACATAACTTGATCTAGGGTAATCGAGACTAGCAACATTGAGTGGAGCATTGTAATAAAACCTCTCTTAACCTCCGATCGCATCAAATTAAAGGTCATGCTTGAGATCAAAGAGGAGTATTTCCCTGGCAAAAACTCTTCAGTCAAAAAACGATCTACTAAGCACAACTAATTGATAAGCACTAGAATTATGCGCCTACGCGTTTATCTTTCTTTGTGTCTTCCGAATGAGTGTGGTCGCCACCACAACTACCAGCCAAAACATTGGTCGATAGAGGAAAAGTGAGTAATGCCAAGACAAGAACAAGATATTTCATTTTACGCTCCGTTTTTTAGATCAAATACTTGTTTATTTGTTTCTCGGATCACCTATCAGTTTTCGGAATAGCAGATTGTTTTGCTTAAATCCCAAAAGTCTTTTAAGTCCAATATAATAAATAATTTTTTCCGATTACAAAAATTGTTTAAAGGTAAAAAGTGAAACGTAAGTTAGCCTCTTCTGTTTGCCCGCATGATTGTGCCAGCGCCTGTACATTAGATATCGAAATTTCTGAAAATAATCGTGTTGGTAGAATATACGGATCTCATCAAAATCCATACACTGCTGGTGTGATTTGTTCAAAAGTGGCCCGATATGAAGACCGGGTGTACCACCCTGACCGATTAACAAAACCACTAAAACGGAAAACCCCAAAATCACCAACAGCTAACCTGTCCGACTTCGAAGTAATTGAGTGGGAAGACGCCCTTGATATCACCGCAAACTCTTTCGAAGTGGCGCAGAGGAAACACGGTCCAGAGACTATTTGGCTTTATAATTACGCCGGGACAATGGGTCTTTTGCAGCGCGATGGAATCCAACGGCTGCGATCTACAATGGGATTTTCGCAACAAAAAAACACTATTTGCTCTTGGGTGATGAGCGTTGCGTCCAAGGCAGGTATCGGTGACCGTCTCTCGATTAACCCGATGGAATTCGAAGAGTCTGATCTCATAATCATATGGGGTTCAAACCCTGTTTATACCCAAATAAATCTTATGAAACATATCAACCGAGCAAGGAAACTGCGTGGTACAAAATTGGTTGTAATCGACCCTTATTGTTCGGCAACGGCGAAAGCGGCTGATATCCATTTGTCGCCAATGCCAGGAACCGACTCGGCGCTAGCTTGTGCGATAATGCATGTGTTGTTTAGAGACGGATGGGCTGACAGGGAATATTTAGAAAAATATACCGATGACCCAAGTGGTCTGGAGGCACATCTAAAAACACGCTCGCCGCAATGGGCCTCTCGGATAACAGGCGTCAGCGAAGAAGAGATAGAAGAACTTGCTGCCAACTATGGAAAAACAAAACGTTCTATAATTCGAGTTGGTTATGGATTATCACGCTCTAGAAATGGCGCAGCAACATTGCATTCGGTTTTTTCAATTGCGGCAGTCAGTGGAGCCTGGCAACATCAAGGCGGAGGCGTTTACGCCGGAACCGGCGGCCAATTCAAAATAGACACTTCTCTGATCATTGGCCCTTCGTCAGATGCCCGTGTGCTGGATATGTCTCAAATCGGTCCAATCCTCGATGGTGATACGGACGTGTTAAATGGGGGCCCTCCCGTAACAGCGATGCTTATCCAAAGCAGCAATCCCGCGGTAGTGGCACCCGATTCAGGCCGAGTTCGCAGTGGGTTATTGAGAGATGATTTGTTTACTGCTGTGCACGAACAATTTTTTACTGATACGGCAAGGCTGGCTGATGTCATTCTCCCTGCCACAACCTTTCTTGAACACAATGACTTATACACATCCTATGGCCATACCTACCTTCAATTTGGTCCTAAAATAATTGAACCAATCGGCCAATGTAGAAGCAATCATGACCTAATATGTGCGCTGGCAAAAAAACTAGGCGCCGATCATCTTGGGTTTAGATTGGATGATCGAGAAATTTTAGATCGAACCCTCAGAAATTCTCAATATCCAGATTTGGCAACCCTCGAGAGAAATCGTCTCTATGACACTGGTGCCAATTTTGAGGAAGCCCACTTCCTAAACGGCTTCCCTCAGAATGATCAAAAATTTCACTTTCACGCAGGATGGAAATCAACAAACAATACACACACACCGCTACCGGACCTCCCAGATTTTTCTGACTTAATGGACAAAACCACTATCGACAGGCCTTTTAGGCTGATAACAGGTCCATCTAGACATTTCCTTAACTCTACTTTTTCGGAAACCGCGACTTCAAAGAAATTACAGAAACGGCCGACGGCAAAAATTAACCCATCTGATGCGGATAAACTAAGTATGAATAATGGGGATATAATCCGTGTCGGCAATGAAAAGGGTAGCATCGCGATCCATGCCGAGGTTTCTCCATGGACTAGAACAGGCACGATCGTAGTGGAAAGTGTCTGGCCGAATGACGCTTTCATCGAAAATATAGGGATTAATCTACTGACAAGCTCCGAAGCATCGCAACCCTCTGGCGGAGCGCCGTTTCACGACACAAGCGTTTGGATTAGAGCAAATTAATTGATAGAAAGTTACTGTGCGTTCGCGGTATACTCAGCCATCCTCATGTCAACGAGGGCACTCCATTCTTGCCAAGGTGCATTTAAATAATTGTAACCTGAGACAATAAAACCGGGTCCTGCGTAAAATTTTTCATACTGAGCATGCCGTCCAGCGAATTCTGAACCTAATAAATCCCAGGCTAGCTTAAACAATTTCATTCGATCAATTGCATCTTCGCCTGGTACTGACCAATATTCCTCAAAAGTCTTTTTAAGATCTGGATCATCAATCACAGATATATCAGCAGGCATCTGAAAAGGGCCACCTCCCATTAAATCCCTGACCGTGTCGCAGATGGAATTGTATTGTGTGGTACACCAATGCAACGCAGCATACATATAACGTCGATTGATATTAAGATAGCCGGGCACAAGCTCTTCTGGACAATGCAATTGTCCCTGTATCATCCCCTCAAGTCCACCTTCCCAGGCTGCCAGCTGGCCCAGAATGCCTTGGACAGGTTGAATATGACCTGCACCATTGGTTTGAACGATTTTATGGGCCAAGCCCACAATAAATTTAAGTTTCTCCAAAAAACGAATATTTGATTGATGATTTCCCATAGAGTGAGATGGAGACTGCACGTAAATCGCCCGAGACATTTCCGCTTCATCGTGGACGAAAACCTTTTCCCACGGAACTCGAACATTATCGAAGATAACCATCGCGTCGCTCTCATCGAAACACCAAGTTAACGGCGCATCAAATTGGTTTTTTGCGAATCTCTCGAGCGGTTTTCGGCTCCATATCGAGATGCCTTGCGAATTTAGGGGGACAGCACATGTAATCGACTCTTTGAGTTGATTGGGCGCCAAGGGCAATAAGTTTCCTACCCAGGTCTCGTTACTGAAAATTGCTGAAGTCCCAAGCATTTTCATGCCCGACAAGATCACCCCTGCGTCGTCCTCATCAACAACCCTTAAAGTTGGAACCTTCATGCCCTCTCGCTGATATAACTCCGGCTTTCTTGCACCTTGCGGAGGCAGTACAGTGTAACATGCGAAGATATCGTTTTTTCGCATGTACTGATAATAGGCTCTAATATTTTCGCCAAAGCCCTCTTTTATGTTCTCAAACATATCGGGCCTCATCGCTAATCCGGTGACAAAACTAGCGACATGATCAGGAGAACGTCCAAGCAGCCCATGCGTCCACTCAGCAATTCTCCTGTGCGTTTCAAACCTCTTTTGGAGATCCTCCGCGGAGCGCGGCATTAGAAACCAGCTGCTGTAAACGTCTCCGTCCTCTTCAAAGGACATAATATCCCGATTTTCAGGCAATGACTTTTTGTCATAAAGCATTGCAAAGGAACGTGCGGCATTTCTAAAGGCAGGATGATCAGTAACATCCAATACTTTTTCGCCGCCAATATAAACTTGCCTTCCATCCCGAAGTGACTCCAGGTGCTCGGCTCCTGTTTTTAACATTTTATAAATCCCATATTTCAATACTCAGAAAATAAAACTCCACAGGCTTCCATTCGTTCAAATCTATATAAATATGACTAACCAGGTTAAAAGCTCAGGCTCACATCACCTATCGTCACAATAACGATGATCGCGTTTAAACGGTTCCCAAATCCCTACACATCATAGTGGTAGCTTTCATTATTATGCTTTTCGTAATCGGTTGAAGAAATTCATCGGAAATCTCACTAAGCCTTACCCATTTGACATCGGAGACGTCATCATTTGCAACAGCTTCACCGGATAGCCACTCCGCATAAAAATCAACCAATGTGTAATGGTACTCAACCTTTCCTTCAATATCCCTTCTGATCACATCCACCACGTCCACGAGGCCCAATATGTTGATCTCTAGATCGGTTTCCTCACGAATTTCTCTTATTGCCGCTTCTTCTGCAGTTTCACCTAACTCTTGCGCACCCCCAGGAATACTCCACATTTTTCCATTCGGTCTTCTATTTCGTTCAGCAAGAAGAATTTTCTCGCCCTTAAATATTACAACTCCAACCCCAACAAATGGTCTAGATGGATAAGCCCTCGGATCTTGATTTTTAAATTTAGAAAAATTACTCATTACTGCTTTCCGGCCCGATCAAACCGCGGAAATACAAAAAATAAGAAGGCAAATATTTCACAACCTACTATCAACCCGAAGGCAACTTGATGTCCCTGAGGATCATAATTACCGTTTGCCGCGACACCCCATTGATTGATAATCATACCTATTCCCCACTGAGCCACGAACGCTCCAATAAAAGTGAGCATATTCATTGCAGTGTTTACCCTCCCTGTGAGGTGTTTGGCGAAGTTTTGGGTAAGTACCGAATAGCACAACAGACTTGCTGAACCCAAATAGCCAAATAAAAAACATAAAATATCTACACCTAACCTAAATTCGAATACAAAAAATAATTGAACACAAATAGACCCAAAGATCCCCAAGCCCAAAACCACCTCAGGTTTTACTCCCAGAGATTGCAACCTTTCAGCAAGAGCACCAATGCTCAAAACCCCCACAAACATACCAATATTGAAAAGAAGTAGTGTAAATGCAACTGGCCCTGGCTCGAGCCCTCCGACATCTCTCAACCAAGGCCCCATCCAGAGAGTTTGATAAGCAAGAAATGCGGCATTGTGGACAAAGGTGACGACACTTACTCTCCAGAAAAATGGATTGCCATAAACAAGAGCTAATTGCTTAATTTGTTCTTTCCAACCAACAACATTATGTTGATCGACAGCTTTTTTGTGGGGTACAAACCACCAAGTGACAATCACTAAAATTAAACTAGCAATCCCTAAAAGATAAAAAATGGGGCGCCATCCCAAAGATTGAAACAACCATTCCACTGGCACTGTTGCAGATAAAGCGCCAAAACTTCCGAATGCTACTGTTACCCCATTTATCAAAGGCAAACGCTCTGCAGGGAACCATGTCGCATTGGCCTTGATTGCAGCCATGAGGCAGCCGGATACTCCGAGCCCGATCAGACCTCTCGCAATCAATAATGTCACGAAATCTTGGCTACTAGCGAATAAAACACTTCCAAAAACAGCGATTAATAACAGGTATACTTGGGTCAAACGAGGCCCAAACCTATCAAGAATGATACCTAATGGAGTTTGGAAAGCCGCAAAAACAATAAAATAGACACTGGTGAGAAGCCCAAGCTCAGATGGAGAGAGCGATAGATCCTCAGCCATAGGACCAGAGATGACGATATTCACTGTTCGATAGAGGTAAGAAATGTAGTAACCAAGGCCAAATGGACCTACAACCGTCAGAAAAACTCTAGAAGGCGAAGTTCCGCTCATCTGTCATCCTTCCTCGATTAAAAACATATGTCCACGTATAAAATATAGCTAAATACTCGAATAAAAATTGCGCAAAAAAAATTTCCACCGAACCGGAACCGGGTCGATTCAATAGCTGAGAGCAATCAACTATTGGCAAAACCATTGACGGGCACACTCGAACCTATCACCCTAATGGAATGCTGCCCATAGCCGACCTAGCCGATCAATTGCATCAACAACAGGTGACTAGCCTGGAACTTGTCGAACATTGCCTCAGCCGTATAGAAGATGAGCAAGGAGAGGGCCCTCGCACGATCCTTTTTTGTGACCCAGAGAAGGTGAGATTCACTGCTAGAAAAATTGACCAACTGAGGAAGTTGGGAAAGTTTGTAGCCCCGTTGGCCGGAATACCCATTTCAGTAAAAGACTTATTCGATGTCACTGGAGAAATAACAACCGCTGGTTCAATTTTTCTCAAAAAATCTTCACCCGCCAAAGTCGATGCTCCATCAATTAAACGTCTCCGAGATGCGGGCTTAATTTTAATTGGTCGAACAAACATGACCGAATTCGCCTACTCGGGTCTTGGTCTAAACGCTCACTACGGCACCCCCAGAAATCCCTTCGACCGCAAAATTGGTAGAATTCCAGGAGGCTCTTCTTCGGGCGCCGCGGTCTCTGTTACCGATGGAATGGCTGCTGCTGCAATTGGAACAGACACT
>Ga0255760_10005602_pt1 | contig 10682 bp, 8 predicted proteins | sample 071ome_25_FD_179960 | JGI IMG/M metagenome (GOLD analysis project Ga0255760, IMG submission 179960) | Coastal salt marsh microbial communities from the Groves Creek Marsh, Skidaway Island, Georgia - 071410BT metaG (version 2) | ecosystem: Environmental > Aquatic > Marine > Intertidal zone > Salt... | reverse complement strand
TTACGGTTTTTCCGCAAGCTGAAGCTGTCAGTACTGTGCTCTGGCCCAAGCTTTGACTTTTAAATAAGCTATTCACTCATAATGACGGCGTGTCATACTTAAACCTCGGCTTAAGCTTTATTTGTCTGAAGCAGGAGAAAATAATGATAAGAAAAACAATACACTTCCTGTCCCTCTGGATTTTTATTCTGGCTTTAAATGGATGCATGCAGGATCAGGCCAATATTCCTGAAAATTCTGTTAGTGCTGAGGAAAATAAGTCAGGCGGGATTTTATCGATTGACCATTATGTGCCTGTGGTTTCTACGGCACCTTCCATGAGTGGTTCTATTGCCCAGTTATATGTCCGTGAAAGAGTGCTGGCTGCCATGCCTGATTCTCTCGATGGAAAGGTTGTACTCTTTATTCATGGTGCTGGAACACCTGCTGAAGTCGGTTTTGACGTGCCTTATGCCGGGCATAGCTGGATGGCCTATCTGGCCGCATTAGGCATGGATGTTTTTTCCATGGATACAACCGGGTATGGTCGTTCTACCCGACCCCTGCTCATGAATGATCGCTGTAACCTTTCTGCCCGGCAGCAGGAAGAATTATTTGGTGACAGTTGTAATTCCAGCTATCCCTTTGCTGCGACAACGATGACCTCAGACTGGCATGATATTGATGCTGTCGTGGATTATTTGCGTGAATTAAGGGGTGTCGAAAGTGTACATCTGGTGGGCTGGTCGCAGGGAGGTCCGAGGTCAGCAGGGTATGCTGCGCTTCACCCGGAAAAAGTCGGCAACATTGTGTTATTGGCTCCTGCCTACAGAAGGGATTTACCGGCAACCGAAGCACAGGCACAAATAGCCGGTGCTGCTTTTACCAAGCAATCGCATGATGACTTTGTGAATAACTGGAACAGGCAGGTAGGCTGCAGTGATCAGTATGATCCTGCTGTCAGTGATGCTGTCTGGGGTGCCATGCTGGCATCTGATCCGGTCGGTTCTACCTGGGGCAGTGGTGTGAGAAGGGCGCCCAGAACACCGACTTTTGGCTGGACATCCGCCGTGGTGGCCGAAACAAGGACGCCCATTCTAATGGTTGCTGGTACGCATGATGCCCAGGTAGTTCCGGAACGGGTACGAGAATTTTATGCAGATCTGGGGTCGGATAAAAAAGTCTATATAGAAATGCCCTGTGCTTCCCATAATGCCATGTGGGAAAAAGATGCAGAGCAGTTATTTGATGCCAGCTACCAGTGGTTAAGCACTACCTCTTACAAAGGCGTTGATAACGGTATGCTGGAGATGGAAGAACAGTCAATGCCACATACCAGGCTTTAACTTCCAGCGAAATATGAATCGACGATTACTACTGCAATCTATCATCAAGGCCAGTCCGCTACTTGTTTGGAGGGCTGTACCAGCGGCATATTCTGCAGCTAATGACATACAAGTTACTGCTTTGGGAGATTCCTTATCACTGTTTAGCGGAGCTGGCAGCAACGTACTTGTCAAAAAGGCTGCAAATGGTGATTTATTGATTGTTGATGGTGGACTCGAAGCCAATGCTGAAAGATTACTTGAAGGAATCCGGCAAGCAATGGGCTCTGGAAAGATAACAACCTTGATGAACACACATTGGCATCGAGAGCAGACAGGCCTGAATTTCGTGCTTGGGAATGCCGGGACCCGGATTTTTGCGCATGAAAATACCCGGCAGTGGCTGAGTGTTGAAGTTGAAAGGCCATGGGAAGACTTAGCATTTGAGCCCTTGCCGTTGGCAGCACAACCCAATGAGACTTTCTTCCATTATGGCGACATTGATCACAGTGGCAGCAATGTCCAGTATGGGCACATGGTGCAGGCACACACGGATGGCGATATGTATGTGTACTTTCCTGAAGAGAATATTCTGCATGCCGGCGGGGTGGTGTCTAATGAGGGCTATCCATTGTTGGACTGGTGGACCGGAGGCTGGATTGGGGGCCTGGTTGATGGCTTGGAACGACTGCTTAATGTCGGTAATCGGAATACATTAATAGTGCCTGCTAATGGTCCTGTTATGACCATGGCTGAATTGAGTGCCATGCGAGATATGTATGAGACTATATTTGAAAGAATACGCAGCCTGTTCATGGCAGCGCAAAGCGCTCAGGACACCCTGGAAGCCAGACCAACCGCTGATTTTGATGATCGTTGGGGAGATTCTGATCTTTTCGTGTTGCTGGCACATCAGAGTGTACTGGCACACTATGCACCTGATGCCTGATAAAATATACTCTGTGATAAATAAAAACCATAAAAAATAGATAGTTACAAAATATTCAGGATGAACGCAAAAAAGCATATAAAAACATAAATGATTAAAAGCGCTAACAAAGCTAAATTCTTAAACCATGCCGTCTCTGTGCTTTTCGGTATGGGTGGGTGCATGGCGGGAATTTTTCCTTCTGCCAGCATGGCGGCAGAGCATAATCCTGACTTTGCTGCGCTTGAGCAATCCGAACAGTGGGACTTTTTAGAAGAGTATTGTACGGATTGCCATAACTTTAATGACTATTCCGGTGGTCTGGATTTTACCGGCATGTATATCGATGAAGTACCGGAATATGCGGAAGTCTGGGAAACCGCCGTGCGGAAATTACGCAGCCGCATGATGCCGCCACCCGGGCAACCAAAACCTTCCGCAGAAAGAGCAAATGAATTTGTATCCTGGCTGGAATCCTACCTGGATGAAGCGGCCGAGCAGCGCACGGATATTCATCAGGTTGTGATTCATCGATTAAATCGCAAGGAATATGCGAATGCTATTCGTGATTTATTCGAGCTGGATATTGAAGCCGATAATATTCTGCCTGAAGATGATACCAGCGATGGATTCGATAATATTGCCGATGCCTTGCAGGTGTCTCCGGCCTTTATTGATCAGTATATCTCAGCAGCCAGGTCAATCGTTGAGCAGGCCGTTGGCGATAAAACGCCATCCTTGAGCAGCGCAAGTTACCGTGCAAGTGAGCCACTGCCGACCCGGGCTCTGGGTGGGGGATACCAGCAGTTTCATATCGAAGGCCTGCCGCTGGGCACCCGGGGGGGGATGCTGGTTGATCATTGGTTTCCGGCAGATGGTGAATACGCTGTCAGCGTAGCTGATTTTGACCTTTCCCTGTGGATGTATAACATCGAATTTGAAAATACCATGATCGTGACTGTAGATGGCGAGAAAGTTTACGAAGTAGACATTGGTGGGGAGGAAGATCTCAGAGCACTAGATCTGGAGCAGGCTGCCCCCATGGAAGAAATAAACTCGCGCACCAAAGATATTCGTTTTACTACTACTGCGGGTCCCCATAAGCTTGGTGTTACTTTTGTCAGGCGCAGTTTTGCCGAATCGGATGACAGATTACAGCCTTTCATTCCGGGTACGGTACAGGATCGTATTTTGTCTATTGCCGCAATTGAAATCCGCGGACCTTTTAATCCCACAGGCTTAAGTCAGACGCCAAGCCGGGAAAGAATTTTCCGCTGTTATCCGCAGGACAGCTCCGAAGAACAATCTTGTGCTGAAGAGATTATTAACTATTTTGGTCTGCGGGCCTTTCGCCGTCCTTTGACAGATGAAGACAGGCAGCCACTGTTTGAATTTTATGATGCCGGTTATGCCGTAGGTGGATTTGAAGAAGGTATTCGTCTGGCACTGACCCGAGTACTGGCCAGCCCGAATTTTCTTTACCGTGCAGAAATTGCCCCGCCGGATTTGGCGCCGGGAACAATCTATCGTTTAAGTGATCTTGATCTGGCATCACGTCTGGCATTTTTCCTTTGGAGCAGTTTGCCGGATGAAGAATTGCTGGAACTGGCTATGAACGAACAGCTCAGTGCCCCGGAAATTCTGGAGTCCCAAGTCAGGCGTATGCTGGCGGATCCCAAATCGGCTTCTTTAGCGTCAAATTTTGCTTACCAATGGCTGGAACTCGCCAAGCTGGATGAAATCAGCCCTGATCGAAATATCTTTCCTTATGCTTCCGGCGCCGGTGATTTGCGCAATGACTTTATTAGAGAGATTGAGCTGTTTGTCGACAGTGTATTCCGGGAAGATGCCAGTATTCTGGCGCTGCTGGACGCTGATTATACTTATCTGAATGAACGCCTGGCCCTGCACTACGGGATTAATGATGTCAGGGGTAACCGCTTCAGGCGTGTAGCACTGCCAGATTCCAGTCGCTATGGTTTGCTGGGCAAGGGCGGAGTTTTGATGTCAACGGCTTACCCGAACCGCACCAGTCCGGTTTTGCGTGGTGCCTGGATACTGGAAGCCTTGATGGGTTCGCCACCACCGGTACCACCACCAAACGTTGAAGATCTGGCAGAGAATGAAGCCGGGCAACCAGCAACAACGGTGCGTGAACGTCTGGAATTACATCGCCAGAATCCCAGCTGTAATTCCTGCCATGCGGTGATGGATCCCTTGGGTTTCGCACTGGATAATTTTGATGCGGTAGGACGCTGGCGTGATATTGATCGCTTTACCGGCACGCCGATGGATGCCTCCGGTGTCCTGCCAAGTGGTGAAGTCATTAATGGCCCCGATGACTTGCGTCAGGCACTGCTTTCAGAGCCGGATATGTTTGCCAGGGCTTTTACGGAAAAATTACTGACCTATGCACTTGGACGGACCGTTGAAGCGGAAGATATGCCACTGGTCAGAGCCATTGTCAGGCAGGCTGCAGAGGATCAATATCGTTTTTCTTCCGTGGTAATGAATATTGTTAACAGCAGAGCTTTTCAGATGAAAAAAGTATCAGAATCTGCGACTGTGAGTCTGGCTGCCAGACAAATTACTCACTGACTGAGATGTCGGTAAAGAGGTAAAGCTTATGTTTATCAGTAAGAAACACCTATCAAGAAGAACAGTACTGCGGGGGCTTGGTACAAGTGTCGCCCTGCCTTTGCTGGATGCCATGATCCCGGCAGGCACTGCTTTGGCCCAAACAGCCGCCAATCCTCAGGCACGCATGGGCTATATTTTCTTTCCACATGGTGCAGTCATGGATCGTTGGACACCAACAGGTACTGGCAGTGATTTTGAAGTATCTGAAATCCTTGCACCGGCAGCAAAGTTCAAAGACAAAATGACAGTGGTCTCAGGTTTACGCAACAGACCGGCAGAAAGCAGTGATCCACATGGCATCATCGCCGGCACCTGGCTGCGTTGTGTAGCGCCGACTGATGTCAGTGACCCAACTAAAGGTGTGACAGCCGACCAACTGGCTGCCCGTTACATAGGCCAGGAAACCACTTTCCCCTCAATAGAAGTGGGCACGCCAACAGGTGGGCCATGTTCGCCTGGTCTTTCCTGTTCCTTCGGCAATTCTCTGTCTTTCCGTACACCTCAACAGTCACTGCCGATAGAAAATAATCCACGCAAACTTTTTTTCCAGTTGTTTGGTCAGGGCGACAATGCCCAGGAACGCACTGCGATTGTGAATGAAACAGGCAGCATACTGGATTCGATTCTGAGCGATGCAGGTTCCCTGCAACGTAAGCTTGGTACGGAAGATCAGACCATGCTGGCAAATTATCTTGATTCAGTCCGTGAAGTGGAACGACGGGTACAGATGATGCAGTCACAGGATTTAAGTGCTCTGGATATTCCTCCGGCGCCAGTTGGTATTCCGGAAAGTTTTGAGGAACATTTAAAAATCATGTTTGACCTGATTGCCTTATCTTTCCAGATAAACCTGACCAATGTTGCCAGTTTTATGATGGAAAAAGAGGTCAGCATGAGAACCTATAATAATGTGGGTGTTTCAGAAGCTTTTCATCCTTTATCTCATCACGGTGAAGACCCGGATAAAATGGCGAAGCTGGCACGAGTGCAGCAATATCACACGCAGGTTTTTACTTACTTTCTGGAAAAACTGGATGCCATGCCTGAAGCCAATGGTTCAGTGCTGGATAACTCTATCATCCTGTTTGGTTCCAACATGAGTAACAGTGATCAGCATAATAATGATCCACTGCCGAATGCAGTTTTTGGGCATGGCGCGGGCACGATTAAAGGTGGGCAGCATTTATTCTATGAACCAAGTACGCCCCATGCCAATTTGTTACTGACCCTGTTAAACCGTGCGGGAGTCCCTGAAGAATCTTTTGGTGACAGCACCGGCGTGCTGTCTGAAGTCTAGTGCAAGAGTTAACTTAGTCACCGGATCAGCATGAAAGCTATTTTATTCTCAACCCTCTTGTTATTTTGCAGTAGTCTGACTTTCGCTCAGGATAGTCTGGTTGATCTGGTCGTGGCAGGTGAGCGTGAGGAAGCCTTCGCGCTGATTGAGCAGGGTGTGGATGTCAACGTCCAGCAGTCTGATGGCACAACAGCACTGTTATATGCCATCCATCAGGGTGATAAGGAACTGGTTCTGGCTTTGTTGGAAGCGGGCGCTGATGCCAACCACAGTAATGCCTATGGTGCCGGTGTTATGTCTGAAGCCGCGCAATTGGGTGATGTCGAGATCCTGACAGCTTTGCTGGATAAAGGTGCTGATGTTAACTGGCATAACCCTGAAGGTGAAACGGCACTGATGATTGCCGCCCGTTCAGGCAATGTTCCTTTTGCTGAAATACTGCTGGCACATGGTGCTGATGTGAATGCCAGAGAAAGCTGGGGTAGGCAGACTGCTCTGATGTGGGCCAGTGCCCAGGGTCAGGCTGAGATGCTGACCTTGCTGATTGAACATGGCGCGGATGTCAATCTGCATGGTAAAGCCAGACTGTGGGAGCGGCGGATTCTGTCAGAGCCTCGTCCCAAGGATATGAACAAAGGTGGTTTCAGTGCATTGCTTTATGCCGCCAGGCAAGGTTGTACTGAGTGTATTTCAATTCTGGCTGAAGCCGGTGCTGATCTGGATGCTACTGATCCTGATCGGGTGAGTTCCTTAAACCTGGCTTTGATTAATCTGCATTTTGAAACGGCGGCGGCTCTGATTGAAGCGGGTGCTGATGTGAACAGCTGGGATCTTTTTGGTCGCGCGCCGCTTTATAATGCCATTGATTTAAATACCTTGCCGGTCGGTGGCCGTCCGGATATTCCCTCGGAAGATCGCATGACAGGCTATGATGTCGCGGCCATGTTGCTGGAACGTGGCGCTAATCCCAACATGCAATTGAAATTACGTCCGCCTTACCGCAATGCCATTTATGATCGGGGTTCGGATAATCTCCTGTCTTATGGTGCAACACCGTTGATTCGTGCAGCCCGAGCAGCTGATGTGGAGTCTGTCAGGCTGCTGCTGGAATATGGCGCCCTGGTCGATTTACCTAATGGCAGGGGGCATACGCCGGTCATGGTTGTCTCGGGAATTGACTGGCCAGCTGAACCGACAAGGGGGCGTTACAAAACCGAAGAAGCCAGTATAGAAACACTTGATCTCCTGTTGGCGGCAGGTGCCGATATAAATGCTTTGACGGGAGACCCGACTCTTCGTCCTGGCATGAACAGGAATGAGGCGAATAGAGGTGCCGGCATGCAACCGGCCATACGTGGAGCGGTCAATATTGATGGGCAAACAGCTCTGCATGCTGCCGCCAAGATGGGTTGGAACAAAATCGTGCAATATCTGATTGATCACGGCGCCGTACAACAGGTGGTTGATGCCAGTAACAAGACGCCTTTTGATCTTGCCATGGGGCGTTATGAACCGGCTTTTCTCGCTGTTCCCCCTGTCCCTCTGCTGGATACAGCCAGACTTCTGCAGGAGGCCTGTGAGGCCGATGACAATTGTGTCATGCGGGACACCATTGATTTTTCCAATCCAACAAACCTGATTCAATAAAGGGTATTAGCAACAGCTTCTTAAAGGTTTGTCATGCCCCAGCGATAGACGGTGCGTTTTTCTAACGCTTTAAACAGCAGGTTTTCAACCAGCAAACCAAACAAAATAACCGTCAGCAAGCCGGAGAATACTTCCGGAATTAATAACTGATTCTTGCGTTCAAAAATATACCAACCCAGACCGCCTTCGCCTGAGGTGGAGCCAAATACCAGCTCAGCCGCAATCAGGGTACGCCAGGCAAAAGCCCAACCGATTTTCAAACCGGTCAGAATGCTCGGGAACGCACCCGGAATTAATATTTTGACAACATAACTGAGACCGGTGAGGCCGTAGTTCTGTCCTACCATGCGCAAGGTGCGGCTGACACCTTTAAAGCCTGCGTGGGTATTTAATGCGACCGCCCAGAGTACAGCGTGTATCAGTACAAATATGACGCTGGCTTCACCCAGCCCGAACCAGATCAAGGCAAGCGGCAGCAAGGCAATGGATGGCAGGGGATTAAACATCGCCGTCAGGGTTTCGAGCAGGTCTGCGCCGATGCGGGTGGCGCTGGCAAAAGCGGTCAGAATTGCGGCTATTAACAAACCGGCCAGATAACCCTTGAATAAGATTGACAGGGTATAAACAGCAGCCTGGGGTAATTCCCCGGAAGCAATCGCACTGAACATGGCGCCAACCGTGCTGGTAAAAGTCGGCAGTACCAGCGAGTTATCCAGTGTTCTTGCGTAAAATTCCCAAATCAGCGCGAGAAAAACCAGTAAGAAGCTTTTGCGCAAGGCGGAATTGCCCATCAGTTTGCTCAGGACTGAACGGTGGCGAATCTGAACTTCACTTAGTTCTTCTTCGAGTTCGTAAACAATTTCCGGTCTTGCCGAAATTGATTGTGTCTGATTAGGCTCACTCATCGGCGCCTCCTGATTCAAATTGACGGCCAAACAGCATTTCCTGAATTCTGGCAGAAAGTTTAATACCGGTTTCATCTTCCCGGTCGGTGCCATCACAATTGATTTCGGCTTTGGCTCTACCCGGATGCGGACTAAGCAAAAGAATGCGTGTGCCGATTCGAATAGCTTCACTGATTGAGTGAGTCACAAACAAAACAGTTGAATGCGTATCGGCACAAAGTTGTAACAGCTCTTCCTGCATGCGGTCACGGGTAAGCGCATCCAGGGCGGCAAAAGGTTCGTCCATCAACAGCACTTCCGGCTCCATGGCCATGGCGCGGGCGATGGCGACACGCTGTTTCATCCCGCCGGAAAGCGTATGCGGGTAACTGTCAGTAAATTTTGTCAGGCCGACTTTTTCGATATAAACCTCGGCCCGTTCTTTGGCCTGGGTCTTGGACATCCCGCCAGTTAGCAGGGGAAACATGATATTGCCGATCACGGTTTTCCAGGGTAATAACTGATCGAATTCCTGAAAGACAAATGCCCGGTCCGGTCCGGGTGTTTTTACTAAGGAACCGGAGAGTGAAATTTCGCCTTCGACCGGTTCAATAAAACCGCCAACGGCTTTCAGCAAAGTTGATTTGCCACAACCTGAAGGACCCAGCAGCACGAAGCGTTCAGACTCATGCACATCAAAACTGAGCTTATGAACAGCTGTAACAACATGTTCCTCAGTATTGTATTGAAGTGTGACACCCTGAACAGACAATAAGGGCTGCTCACTGACCTTATTCATTTGACTTGAAGCCTCCTGCGAGTTTCAGCATCAGCTACCAGGTAGTTGAGCAATTTCATCGATAAAAAAATCGCGCCAGGAGATTGCCTGTTTTTCCAGTGTGCCGATGGAATACATAAAGTCGGCATAACGTTTCACATTTTGTGGCGTGGTAGAGAAATGAATGTCCGGGTCTTGCAGCAGTGCAGCTATTTCATCCTGTGCTAATCCAGCATTGCCTTGCACGCTGATCAGAACATCCGCTGCGCTCTCGGGATCATCCAGAATAAATTGCTGGGCTTCTTCAAGCGCAGCAATTACTGCCGCAATAATCTCAGGATTTTCTGCGTGAAAAGCCGAGGTTGTTGACAGCATCGTAAAAGTTGTTGCTCCCCCCATGACTTCGTCCGTTGTCATAATGGTGCGTATTTCCGGATCCTGTATTTCGCGCTGATGAAAAGGAGGTGAAGTAAAGTGTGCAGTAATGTCATCTGAACCCGAAAGCATGGTGACTACACCATCAGGGTGCGCCATGCTGACGGTATAGCGGTCAAAACGTTCTGCCTCTGCAACACCATAGCGTTCTGCAGCATACATTTGCATGGCAATTGCAGGGATAGAGACCTTGATGGCAGTCAGCGCGATTTTGTCGTTATCTGAAATGTCATCCAGAGAGGTAAATGTTTCAGAACGTGTATTCAGGTACATGGGTAATGCGCTGATGGCAGCGACACCTTTGACTGCCAATGAGTTGCGGGTACGATCCCACAAGGTCAGAAAGGCAGGGGGACCAGCCGCGATAAAATCAACAGAACGTGATAGCAGGGCATCATTCATGGCAGATGGACCGCCAAGATCAATCCATTGCACAGCCAGACTATCCAGTCCCAGTTCTGCAGCATGTTTTTCAATCAGGTTTTGTTCACGCATGATATGCAAGGGCAGAAAACCGACACCGCCGGCACCCAGAGGAATGCGTACAACTTGTCCATTGCTCGCAGATTCTTCTGAGCTGCATGCGCCCAGTACAAGAGTAGCTATTATGAGCAGCAAGCTACAGAATCTGAGCTGGAAAAGTCGTAAGCTAGCTACGGTCATATCATAAGCCCTTTATCGTTATATTATTTTTGTGGCGGTACCGTTAGCTTGACTAGTTTACCTACATCTTCCACGGCTTCAAGCTTCCAGCAATCAGCGATCAGTG
>Ga0255760_10005600_pt1 | contig 10683 bp, 9 predicted proteins | sample 071ome_25_FD_179960 | JGI IMG/M metagenome (GOLD analysis project Ga0255760, IMG submission 179960) | Coastal salt marsh microbial communities from the Groves Creek Marsh, Skidaway Island, Georgia - 071410BT metaG (version 2) | ecosystem: Environmental > Aquatic > Marine > Intertidal zone > Salt... | reverse complement strand
TAGCCGTGGACGTGGACAAAGCGAGAGACGCCTCCATGGCGGCGAAGATCCAGTGCATGCCAACGTTTCACTTTTACACGAAAGACGGCGAAAAGTTAGACGACGAAGTTCAAGGTTTAGACGTCGGGAAGTTGAGGCGCATATTGACGAAAGATTTAGGTTGCGAGGCGAGCGCTTTCGAAGAGGACGAAAAAATCGAGGAGGACCGGAAAAAGCTGGCGCGGCCAGGACCGGGAACGATTAAAGACAGAACCGAGAAGAAGAAAGATTGAGCGTTTAGTAAACTATCTTAACGACAATGAACATTTGTATTAACATTACGTCGTGAAATTAAACGCGCATTCCATTCGAAAATATCTCTTCGCGTCTTCACATCGCAAAAATAAAATCTCGCCAGCACACGACAAAAAACTTCAATTCGATTCAAAAAACACACTTCTCTCTCTTCATTCATTATTGCGCAAAAAGAGTTCCTCTTTTGCGTTCTTCTTCTTCTTCTTCTTCTTCTTCTTCGGAGACTCGCCGCGGTTCCCGAACGCGTCCCGTTCTTCCTGCGCTCGACCACCGCGAGATCGCGTTTGCGCGCCGAAGAAAAACGAGAGCGAGTCTCTCTGTTCCAAGTTAAAGAGATGAAGAGGACGACGATCCAGGTTCTCGTCTTTGCGCTCCTCGCGAGCGTCGACGCGATCCTTCTCTTCGCCCGAGCGGCGACGCAAAGCGGCACTTGGCCTTTGGGGATATACAAGAACCAAACGATAACGATGAAAAACTTCAACACGGAAGACAACTACGGCGGAGACAGCGATGGCGTCGGGAATATTTTGTTCGATGCGAGTTTAACCTCTCTGACAAAAGGAGAGTTGATTTTAGGAAGCGCGGACCACGCGAACGCGGCGGACGGGAAGCACAACGTTGGGGCGAAAATAATCGCGTTGCAAGCGGAGCAAGACTCGATCGTGGCGGAGTTGGCCGATTTGAACCCGCCGGCTTGATGCCGCCGGTTGCCCCGGTGCCGCCAAGCCGCCGGTATTTATCAGTTAGAAGTAGTAGTAGTAAGTTTTTATCAGTTAGTAACGCGTACGAAAACGCACAGCTTGCAAAAGCGCCAATTCAAGCTGCGGCAGATTCGATCTCGAATGTCTTCGTTCCGTTCGTAATCATCGTGTCCGCTTTCACTTTCTTTATGTGGTATTACGCTGGCGCACAAAATAGATACCCAGATAGTTGGCTTCCCGAAAACGAACTCGTAACGCCTTTATTTTTCGAGCAGAAAAAAAAATATTTCTCTCTCTCTCTCTCTCTCCCGTAAACCGTACTCCTTCGCGCGCTGCGGCTACGAATCACTCGGGGTCGGGGAATCCAAAACACGCTCGATGGACTCTTCTTCTCCTCCTCCCGCGCACGGGATCGTCGTTCATACTTTTCGCCAAAGTCGCGAGACCGAAACGTTCGAGGACGACACCGCGAGAAATACGAGGAGAAGAGAAGACGAGGCCGTTTTTTTTCAACAAAGGGAAGAAGAAGAAGAAGAAGAAGAAGAAGAAGAAGAAGAAGAAGAGCGAGATGCGATTGATATTCCCCGAGGCTATCGGCGACCGAGACGCACGCTTTTGCCGCGTCAAATACCCGTGAGTGACCCGACGAATAACGCCACGAGAGAACGCACGAGCAGACTGCGACGCGAACTCGAGTTTTCGAGAAGCGAGTATTCGAACTTTGCAAAAGTATCGATGAAAATTTTCTCGTGCGCAGTGGTGGCGGCGTTCGCGGGAATTCTGTATATTTGCACGCACGAGTTTGGCCACGCGGCAGCGTGTAGTTTGACGAGAGATCACAGAGTTGTGAAAATTTCGATATTGTCCGTTACAATATTTGAAAGACCTGTAACATTTGACGGTTCGCCGCCTCCGGCCATAGCCGATGTTGATGGCGCCGATGACGAGAAGAACGGAGGAGCAGAAGATAACGTCACGATTACGCCAATAGGAGATGAATATCGATTGCGCAGTATACAAAGTAGTAACGGCGCACAAGGCGAGCGAAACAGAGCTCCGTCGAAGGTTGGGTACACAACTTGCGCGACTATCAAAACGTACACGACTGACATTTTATTGATCGATCGAAAAGAAGCATGGATTAAAGTTTCCGGGTATCTGTCAACGTTAGCATTGCAAATAGTGTGCGTTAACATTGCAGTATTTTGCAATTCTATCATCGCTGCGTCCTTCATGTATCCCGATACGTTCTTTTACGCCTGGAAACGATACCCCAATGAAGTTCAAGAGGGGTTTTCTGTGTTGATGTTTAACAAAGTCTTGCGCGACCGTCTCGAGCTTCCACCTGGCGTATCCTTGTCTGGTGAAATCAGTGATTTCTCGAATAACTGGGATTCGAAAAATACCGCTTTGGCGTACATGCTGACTGGTATTGGCGTTACTTTGTTGCTTTGTCAAATTGTTGTGTTCGCCGTGGTCAGCGAGAGAAGGTTCCATCGACGCCTCGATTTGGCAGAAGAAAGAGAGCGATTGCGACCATTACGAATACCGCCAACGAGAAGTGGAGTGTGATGCAAAATAGTAGGAGGTACTTTTGATTTAATGATGAGAGTACAGAATGCTGTTCACAGTAGTAATAGTAGTTGTAGTAAATATCATTGTCGTCCTCGCTTGTGCGCTAAAAAAATACACGGGCGCTCATTTTTAGTAGTATCGTCGTATAGTAACATCTTTCTCGTGCAATCTTAATTTTCGTCGTCGATTACTTTCAGTATTCATATCTTTCCCTATCTCTAATCTTTAAAGCGTCCAAGAGTGCGGAACAACGATTTCTCCGGACGGATCCTTGTTGCTCATCTTATCGTCTTCGCGCTCTACGATGACGCTCATAGCGGCGTAGCCAATCTTGGCCAGTTTCAACACTTTCTCTCGTAAAACTTCGTGTAACTTTGGCGGACAACACGAAGCATCTCCACAACCGACCATCACCATTTCTTCAGCGCACGTTTCGATGGCGTCATTAAAGATTTTATTCTTCAACGACCAGATGTCCTTGGATTTCACGGTTGAAGCGATGTAGTTTGTGACTCGGTTGATATCGCGTTGATAAATCTCATTGCGTTGGAAGAGCTTAGAAATCGCCGATGAAAGCTTTTGGAACTTTCTCGCGTTGCTTCGTTCTAAGTGTTTTTGACCTTCTGTGTTTGAAAGCCAGGAAGCGAATCGTTGTTGCGTATCCGTTTTAAACGCGCGCAAAGCGTTATTAATTGATCCCTCTTCTTTTTCGACACCGGGAGACGAGTTGGTTCGTCTTCGACTTACCCGGCGAGTAGAGAGACGAGACGATGAGCGTGTATTTTCCAATCTCTTTCGTTTCTTCGACGCTAAGTTCATGGCCTCACCAGCGCTCCTCGCCATAAAAAATAAAACGAAACTATCGTCCCAGTATTCGATGAGTCGCGTGATGATCTGGTCGCGATAGGTGTCAAAGACGTTTCTCCTATCGTCTAGTGGCGATGCCTTCGAATCCATTCGAAACGTGTCCATAGATCTCGACGTATGCTTTACCACTTTAGAGGATAACTTATCGTCGTTCTCTTCTATTCCAAACATGAATAAGGAGGTCATTGAAATGTTCTGATCAAAATACATGGTCGCGTCGTCGCCTCGCGAGTAATCAAGATGTTGCATCATACACGAGCCTCCAATTTTTGTGGCGAACATGTTCGATTCGAAGAATGGATTTTCTCTCCCACGATCGCCAAAATGACCCAGATGGGAGAATGCTGCTGAATTCGTGGTATTCGTTGCGCTCGTGGTGGATGTCTTTTGCGCGCTGCCCGGGATGTCGAGTAAGTTTACGGACTGAAAGGTTGCGCAGTGTTGCGTGAGTAACGCTAAAAGCGCGGATGCCTTTTCGACGATAACGCGGTTTGTACCCTTGAACAATATTCCATCCTCGTCTTCGCTATCGAGATCGTTGTCATCAATGTCCATGAAAACGTCGTTATTGTTGTTAATGTTGCTTCTCTCCTCACTTTCGATGTCTTCCTTGAAAGCGACTTGAATCATTTTTGACACGCCTATTTTAATGCGTTTCCAGGCTTCCAAAGTCGTTTGTGATGTTTTATTGGATTTTTTCGTATCGATACGCTCGGTAAGATGGGAAAAGTCTGGAGTTCCGAGGCAGAAATGCACAAACGTATAAATTCGTGCGTCGCAAATGGAGTCGAGCGCGATTTTCCAATCGAAGCGTCGTTCGTCGTTCGTTGTGTCTTCGTCGTCGCTGTCGTCTACGTCGTTTTCAAATGCGCCGTCTTCACGATACGCGGCCATTTCTTCTTCGTAATCTGCCGGAGCGTTAAAATGAAACGCATCAAACTGGCGCGGTGTACCAAAAGGATCGGCATTTGCGTCATCATTAGTACCGTGCGTCCCTTCCTCCTCCATGCGTTCCTTCTCGCGTTCTTGTTCGAGCATTCGTCGCACTTCTTCCTCACCCGTTCTGTCTCTCGTCTCCTTCGTCGTTCGAAACGTCTGCAACTCCTTCTCCAGCACGAGCGCTAAAGTCTCCCCTATTTTCTCCGGCGACCACTTTTCAACGACCGCACGCAAGTTTTCGCACTCCCTTCTCAGCGTGTCGCCTTCAATAATCGAAAACACCTCCTCTCCGTCGTCGTTGTCCACGTCGACGACGTTCTCTACGTCTCCTTCTCCGACGAGCATAGCAAACCCTTCTCCCTGTTCCTCTCCTGCCGCGTGCTCTTCTACTCCTCCTCCTCCTCCTTCTTCTTCTTCATCTTCCACATCTTGAACTTCCCCGTACTCTCTATCTCTCGCATTCGTCAACTGTTTCAAACGTCTCAGACCCATCGGTAGCTTCGCCATCTCGGTGACCCGGTCCTTCCCTCGCCTTCCGCTCTCGGAAGAGTTCAACAACCCGGCGACTAAACTCGCTCGCATGCGCTCCGAAATCTCGCACCTCTCCGCCATCGCTTTCACGTACAATCGCACGTCCTCGTCTGAAGCTTCGCCGTAAATCCCTTCCGATGTTTCCTCGCGAAAAGGAGAGAAAAACAGTCTTTGTTTTTTGTTTCTTCCTGATCTCGTTTCTTCGTCTTCTTTTTCTTCTTCCGTCGCGCTTTTGCCGCTCTTCTTTTTTTGTTTCGATAAACGCCTCGCGCACGACGAGCTCTCTTCGAATAAACCTTGTCTCACCCACCTCGCGAGCTCCTTGTTCTCGAGCATGATTAAGTGCGCTTTCGATTTCACCGGTAATTTCGAAACGATGATCACGCCGACGTCTATCGGCAACTGCGCGAGAGAAAATATCGGACTTTGTCGTTGTTGTTGTTGTTCTTTTTCCGCCGAAGTCGTCGTCGAAAAAGTCTGTTTTTTGCGCGCTCTTCCGACGAGGAGCGACGGCAGCGAGAGCGATAAATCCGCGCGCGGTCTCGATTTCCGAGGCGTGTCTGGCGAGAACTGCGAGGTGTGCGCGTCTGAGTCGCGCATCGTCGTTCGCGCGTGTGCGTGTCGCGCGCGTTTACGATATTCACGCGCGTTTATTTTTTATTATTTTTTTTCTGTGGCGCATTCGCGCTGCGTGCTCAGTTTTTCATTTGTACCCCTCCTAATTTGGTGCTCAAAAAGAGAAATATTTAACAAAAATTCCCCCTTCTTTGGGAATGGACGACGCGCGGAGAATGAATGCACTCGTCGTCGCGCGAAAGAAAGGCGTGTTCTCTCTTGTTTACAGTACGTCTGGGCACGTGTACGTGATGATAAATTTAAAAAAACAACAAGGGCGAAATAGGTCTCGCGGGAAAGCGTACGAACGCCTCTCGCTCGAGATTTTCGGCTACTCTCCCTCTCTGTGTGACTCTTTTCTTAAAGTTCTCCTAAACTGGCTAACGAACATGATTTCGCCTTCTCTATGAACGCATCTTGAGCCTTGCTGGCGTTGCTGTTATCTCCAGACCACGCTTTTAAGGCGGACGCTTGCAACGCTCTCCCGTAACTATACGAAAGCGTCCACGGGAACGCTTTGCCGGAATCCTTTTGCAACTTGTGCATTAAATTCAACCTTCGGCAGGCTGCGTCTTCGGATTGGCCGCCAGATAAGAATAAAATTGCCGGCACTACCTCTGGCACGCACGCTAACAACACCTCGTTGGTGTACTCCGCCACTTTCAAGTCGTCTTTCTCCGACTCTTCGTTACCGCTCCCGGGCGTCACCATGTTCGGTTTCAACACCATCAACTCCAAATCCACGTTCTCTTTGTTCAAATGTTCGAAGACTTTCGTCAACACGTTCTTCGTCACCGTTCTCGAAATCTCCACGTCGTGCGCGCCATCCGGCACAATCTCCGGCTCTACGATCGGTACTAGCCCGTTCTCTTGACAGATCTTGGCGTACCTCGCCAAACTCTTCGCGTTCGCCTCCACCGCGTCCGCGCTCGGCAACGCCTTCTCCACGTCAATCTTTAACACCGCTCGCCACTTTGCAAATCTCGCCCCAGCTTTATAATACGCCTCGCACCGTTCGCCTAATCCGTCCATGCCATCCGTATCCGTCTCCCCGTCCCCTTCTTTCCCGACCGGTATCGTCGCCCCTTTATCCACTTTAATCCCAGGCACGATGTCCTTCTTCGTTAAAATCTCCGTCAACGTCTGCGACCCGTCCTCGCTCTTCGCGTACAGCGTCTCCTCGAACAAAATAACCCCAGAGATGTACTTCTCCACGTCTCCGGCGGTAAACAACGTCTCGCGCCAAAACCTGCGATTGTCTTCGATATTTTCCACTCCGATCGATGCGAAACGTTTTCCAATCGTCCCGGTGGACTCGTCGGCGGCGAGGATGCCTTTCCCCGCTTCGGAGAGTTTCGCGCACGTCGCTTTCAGGGTTTCCGCGTGAGGAGACATGATGCGTTCTTCTTCTTTACGATTCGTCTCGGTCGGTTTCTGTTCTCTCTCTCTCTCTTCCTCTCTCTTTGAGATTGATGTTTTTTTATTCTGGAGATGCTTCACAAATTATCCACATTTTGAACTCTTTGCGACGCGTTGGGGATAGATAAAACGCGCAAACACACACACACATCAAAAACACACCAATGCTAAAACCTTCTTCCGCGCAATCGATCCTGGAAGAAACCAGTTTGATCGTCCGCGAAACTTTCCGCGCGGTGTTAGGAGGAGGAGGAAATATCGCTTCGTCTTCTTCTTCGTCGTCGTTCCGCGAACCGTCTCTCGATGTGGACGTGAAAGTCGTCTGCGTCTTGTCCGCGATGTTGTTCGCGCTGAACAAGACGATAAAAGTGATGCTGGTAGAACCGATCGCGAGGAAAGCGCTGACGTGCGACGCGACGAGGACGAAGAGCAGCGGCAACAAAGAGAAACGGAGGATGAAGAAAGCGTGCCAGAAGTTCTCGCAGTCCGCGCTGGAGGCGCTGATTTATTTGTTTTTTTTCCTCGTCGGAATGCGAATCGTGCGAACGCAGGCGTGGTTTTGGCCGTCGCGGAATTGGTGGAAAGATCAAACGAGCGATTCTCGAACGCAGGCAGATTTTAGAGGGTATTACTTACTGTACGTGGCGAGGTACGTGGCGGAGATTATTTCGGTCGGGTTAGAGTACGACAGGAAAGATAAGAGAGAGATGTTGTTGCATCACTTTTCGACGGTGTTTTTGATTGGGATATCGTACGCGTACGGGTTCACGAGAGTCGGGGGGATAATTATGTTGCTTTTAGACCCGGCGGATGTGCCTTTGCACGTGGCGAAGTTGTTCAAGTACGTCGCGGACGCGAGGAAGAGCGAGCTGAATAAAGTGAATAAAAGTAGAAGTAATAACGAGAATATTAGCGCGGCGGCGACGCAGAGAGCGATTACGGTCGGGAAGCGATGTCAGTTCATGGCGGACGTTTTGTTCGGGGTGTTTATGGTGACGTTTTTTATCACCAGGTTGGTCATGTATCCGTACGTCGTGTACAGTTCGCAGTTTGAATGTCGAAAGTTCGTGAACGTGGAGAGAAATTTGGCGTTACTGATTGGGTACTGGTCGTGCATAGTTTTGTTGTACATCGTCTTGGCGTTGCAGGCGTATTGGTTTTATTTAATTTTGAAAGTAGCGATTAAAGTCATCACGAAAGGCGAGGCGGAAGACGTGAGAAGCGACGACGAAGACGAAGACGGGGAAGACGACGAAGATTCCGACGACGAGAACGAGTTAGAAGGGAAGAAGAAAAAGTAAAAGGAAATGATAACCACACATGTGTATACCGGGCGTGTATTTCGAGAGAGAGCGAAAAAGCTTTTTATTTGTACAATGTAGAACACAAACCAAACAGGTACCGGTCTAAAAATATTAACATGGCTATATATAAACTATCCTAATGCGTTGCTAAGCTTTCCCACACTGCGCGTCTACCGGCATGAAGCCCCTGCGATGCTTTTTGTTGGCATCTTCTTTACTTCCCGCGGAAGTGCACAGCGTGATCTTCTTCGATCGATCTAAATGTTCAATCAACATCTTCTCGCTTTCGAACGAGTGCACGTCCGTGCCAAACTTCCTCGCCGCCATGCCCGTGTAATAATGGTAGGAAACCTCTTTCGTCCCTCCGTTTTCTCCAGCTCCGGCTACCTTGGTTCCAAATCCGTACGCGTTGACTTTTCCGCAGAGTTGCATGGCCGCATAGACGGAAACCCATCCAGAACTCGGCGTGTTCCCGCCGGGACCGCCGGCGGATTCTACCCCAGCCGCGCACAACCGCGACCGGTAATCCACCAACGTCTGTCGAATGATGTTAATGACTTTACTCGATAAAATCAACAGCGTGATATCCGGTCTCCTTTTCCTCCAAAACTCGTGCATCTCGTTGAAAATCGTCGCGTCTACTCGAGTTAAAATCAACGTCACGTCCTTCTCCAACGGTAAGTTTTGATATCCGGGATCCCACGGCGCGTAGCCGTGCGAATATCTGTGCGACCACAGCGAATTCAACACTCGAAACGTCGACTTCTTACCCACGTGCAACTCGTATCCTTTCACCGGCGCTTGGTTCATACGAAACACGACGTCGTGCGAATCAATCGTACCTCCAAACGACGCGTCTAAAAGCGTACCCGAATTCCCCAACACCGCGCACCTCTTCCACCTGTATTTCTTCGCGATCGCCGCCGCGTTCGGCGGCAACGCGTAGTACCTCTTTATCCCCCCAAATCCTAATCGTTTATAATTCTCCCTCGTCACGAATATATCTTTCAGCGCGATGCGATTCGCCGGCAACCGCAACGGCATGCGATGCAACGACACCTCCTCTTCCCGCCCGCGCGAACCGTTCCCGCTCCCACCCCTGTGACCACTACAGTTGCTCGGCAACGACGCCAACGACGCGATCCACTCCGGCTCCTGCCTCGCTTTCTGCCTCGGCGGTTTCAAAATCTCCCCGGTAAAATCGTCCAACTGCAGCGCGTACGACTCCATGTCCTCTTTCGTCGACGCGGAAGAAGAACCGTCTTCTCCATCGACATCTCCGCCGCGATAGTCCTCCCCAAAGTCGTCGAATTCCATCAACGCATCGATGTCTTCGTCTTCTCCGCTTTTACCACCTTCGACGCTCTTCTTCGCGGCGAAAAAAGCGAAGAGGAGGAACGACAGAGAGAGGACGAGACGGAGACCAGAGCGTCCTCTCGTTCTTGTTCTTCTCGAAGGCGTCTTCATCGCTCTGAGTGAAGAAAGGTTTTCTCTCTCTCTCTTTTTTAATGGAGAGACACGAACGGGAAAAAAAAAACGCATCGAGTGCGTGCACACTTTCTCACAAAGAGAGAGAGAGTCCTTTTTCGTTAAACGCGCGTCGAGAACTAACTAAAAGCAGGAAGCGACACATATGACGTCTTTCGTCGCTTCTTCTCCGTCGCGCCGTTGTTACTATTCGTCGTCGTCGTTGCGTCGACGCACTTCTTCTTCTTCGTGTTCTTTGAAGAAGAAGAACACGAATCGCGGATTCCCCACGGGAAGAAGAAGAAGAAGGAGAAGCGTCGTTTTCGTCGCGGAGTGCGGAGAGAAAACGACGAAACCTTTCGAAGAAGAAGAAGAACACGACGATGGTTCCGCGTTTTCCGTGTGCGTGTTGGGGTGCGGTCCGGCTGGGCTGACCACCGCGCTCGCGATGCAAAAAATGTTGAGAGGAAAAGATACGCCTTCTTCTTCTTCTCCTGCGCTTCGGATAACCGCGTTCGATAAAAATCCGAACGCGATGGATGGAAATTTAGGCGGCGGGTTTAACATCAACGGCGGCGCGGCGGTACTGGAGAAGTTAGGGGTGTACGAGGAAGTATTTTCGAGAAACGCGAACCAGTTGCGAGCGGTGTTGTCGAGACGGTGCGACGTCGATCGAACGCGCTTGTTCGAGGTGGACATCGAGAAGGAAGTGAGAGAAGATTTTTTAATGAACGCGAAAGAGTTGTTGGTGAACGAGGAGAGAGGGGAAGTCATGGCTGGGACGGTCATGCGATCGGATTTGAGTCGGAGTCTTTTTGAGAGTTTGGACGAGGAGACGTTCGATGTTGAGCTCGGGTGCGAGGTTGTCGGCGTGGACGCCGAGACGGGCGAAGTCGAGTTTAGGAGAAAAGACGGAACGACGACCGAGACGAGGAAGTTTGATTTGATCGTAGGTGCGGACGGCATCGATT
>Ga0255760_10005588_pt1 | contig 10707 bp, 10 predicted proteins | sample 071ome_25_FD_179960 | JGI IMG/M metagenome (GOLD analysis project Ga0255760, IMG submission 179960) | Coastal salt marsh microbial communities from the Groves Creek Marsh, Skidaway Island, Georgia - 071410BT metaG (version 2) | ecosystem: Environmental > Aquatic > Marine > Intertidal zone >... | reverse complement strand
TAAGCCGGTCGGTGTTAATAGCCCCCGGTACCAGGTTATTGATCCGAATACCCTCCGGGGCCAACTGACGCGACAAACTCTTAGCAAGACTGGTTACGCCCGAGCGCATCACGTTTGACAACAGAAGGATGTCAATCGGCTCCTTAACCGATGTCGAGGTCACGGTGATGATCGAGCCGGAGCGGCTTTCCCGCATTGCCGGCAGGACGGCCCTGATCATCCTTACGGAACTTAAAAGCGTCATCTCAAAGGCGGACTGCCAGCCATCATCATCGAAATCGTCGAATTTTCCGGCGGGCGGTCCGGCGGCGTTCACCACGAGGCCGTCAATCCCACCGAATGCACTGAGCGTTACATCGCTCCAGTGAATAATCGATTCTGCATCACGGGCATCAAAGACAGTGGAGATCACCTCCGCGCCAGTTTCGGCACGAAGCACCTCCGCACTTTCATGCACCCGCGGCTCTGTAGGCGCGGCGATGGAAACCCGAGCTCCCGCTTGCGCCACTCGTTTGGCAATGCCATACCCCAGACCGCGGCTCCCGGCCGCGACCATAATGCGCTTTCCCTTAAGACCAAGATCCACGTCAGCTCCTCACTATCTCTTTATGACGCTCGACACTATCCCTAACATCAAAGCTGATTTTCAACAGGCAGAATTCTTGAGATAAATGCGAACAACCGTAGCCAAACGCTTGCGCCGGGCTCCCTCGAAAAAACTTCCTGTGTGCCCGTCTCATAATTTAACCCTGTCCAATAAAGCTTTCCAGCGTCATTCAGCTCGACCCGATACGCAATAGTCGGCAGGCTATTCAAAGCAAGATCAGCGATATTCGCCGCCATCTCAGCATCCTCGACAATCACGCCAAGCTCGGTATTTTGATAGACGGAGCGTGGGTCCAGGTTCATGGATCCGATAAATGTCTTCTCGCGATCAAAAATGAAAGTTTTGACATGAAGGCTCATGTGCTCCGCAGGCAGCGCTAACGCGGTTTGACTGCCGGACGCCTCCGGACGATCCGCGCGCAGCTCATAAAGCTCTACCCCCGCTTCCACGAGTGGTTTTCGATATTTTGAATAGTGGCCATGTACCGCTGCAACGTCATTGGCTGCGAGCGAATTCGTCAGCACCACCACCCGAGCGCCCCGGCGAACAGCATCCGCCAGTACTTCAACGCCGGTATCGCTCGGAATGAAGTATGGGTTTAATACCACCAGTTCGCTCTTACTGTCTCTGAAATAGGGCCACAGGGAGGGGCCCAAGTGCGTGCTGAGATCGTCCGGCGGCGTAATGATCTTGGCCGGCTGATCAACAAGAACTTCTGCAGGGCCTATTGTCACCGGCAAGGTCTGGGCACGCAGATGTTCAAAAAATCTCGCCTGCTCGAGACGTTTGATGTAGGCACTATCTCTCTGACTCTGAGCATAATCATGGAACTCACGCCAGGCGGCTGGCAGATCAATGCCGGCGGGCAGCTCCTTAGCAAGCGTCTCAATACTGTATGACAGGGAGTTGTTCCAGTAGACGTCAAACTGCTGGGAGATAGCTTCGACAGCGGGACCAAACACAGCCACATCCATATCAATGAAATTCGACTTCGGACTGGCATCGAAGTAATCGTCACCGATATTCCTCCCCCCCGTAATCGCCACCACGTTATCCACAATCATGGCTTTGTTGTGCATGCGCCGAGTAACTAGGCCGAAGCGATAAAGATATTCAAACGCTCGAAACGTTCTGTTAGCAAAGGGGTTGAAAATTCGAACGTCGACATTCGGATGAGCCGACAGAATAAGAAGATGCTGATCACGCTTGTGCGCCCCCATATCATCGAGCAGCAATCTGACTCGTACCCCGCGCTCGGCCGCGCTGAGCAACCGCTCGGAGTAAAGATTTCCAGTAACGTCGTCGTGAAAAAGATAGTACTGCGCATCAATGGTGCGACTGGCACGTTCAGCCGCCGCTAATCGCGCGGCAAACGCGTCGAGGCCGTCTTCGAGAAAGTGCGCGGCGCTTTGGTCAGGGAAAGGCGCCAGAAGAGAAGTCACCGCCTGATCCAGCGCCGTCTCACCACTGACCGGCGCAGCGTATTCATCCGTACGGTCAATCGGGCGAGGCAACGAGGCGCATCCGCCAAGCATTGCCAGAATAACCAGCCCCCACAGCACCCTGTTCATATGTCGACCTTGTGATATCACGCCATCTGTCCGTCTGCTACTATTGTCAGCGTCGCTATTCGGTGGCTTCCTCGCCCCAAAAAATCATCACGCCGATAGTAGCAAATCCACCTGTATTAACGAATGTAGCCGGCGTACACGTTACGGAATAGTCATTTCATGAATAAACGTATATCTCGAGCCCTGATTATCGTCCTTGCGATTTTTCTGGCCTATCCGGTCATCGGCAACGTATTGATCTTCACCGGCGCAGCCCACACCCTTGCAAACATCAAGCCCGAAAAGCTCACGATGAGTTGGGATAGCGCCTGGACGTTGATCCCCGGTCGATTCTCAGTCGAAGGCCTACGCTTTCAATCCACAACGCCGCGCAATCAATTCGCACTAGTGGTTGACTCAGGACAGGTCGTTTTCTCGCTGACGGGCTTTTTGTCCCGAACGGTAGACATCACGCAGGGGAGAGGTGAAGGTGTTGAGGTGGACTATGCCAAAGTAAAAGCCGAGACCAACAGCGCGGTCAATCTCTCAAGCTCCACTTCACCATCCACTATCGCCTCCAGCTCCACCGGATCTGCGGGTAACGCTCAAGCGACAGATGCCGCCGGCATCAAGCCGCCCTGGACGATCAGGCTGGACAATATCAAAGCGACCAATATTCGCAAGGTCACGATACGCAACCTGAGCGGCGTGGAAGATATGGAATTCATCGGCAAGGGTCAGCTCGACGATCTAAAAATGAGCGTAGTCACCAAAGGCGGACTAATGCAAGTGGATCGCGCCCTTGGATCCATGACCATCGCCTCGCAAACGGGCGCTGAAAATATCGACGCCCCGCTGGCGGTAAAAGCAGACCTCAGCATCGCGTCTCACCGACCCCGTGAATATCGCGGAAAAGAGAAACTTGAGTTTTTCACAGGCCAGATTGAGGCGAAGGGTAATTTAGCCAGTATTGGATCCGCGGAATTCTTGCCCGACCGCAATCTCAATCTGTCGGTCGGGGGAGAGGGCGATATCGACGCCCTTCTGATTATTGATAAAGGCGAATTGAAGTCAGGCTCTCGGCTATCTTTTGATTCGGATGCGCTCCAGACCACGTTTCTTAATTTTCGCTCGGTAGGTCAGGGACAAATTGCCGCGTTTGTCGATGATCAACGCGAGCGCCCAGTGGAGATAAACATCGAGGTAGAGCAGTTCAAGCTGCTCAAAGAAGATAGCGATGTGGATTATCTCGAAGGCACGGATCTGACGATCCATGCCGCAGCGCCTCGCTTTAAGCTCTACAGCCAGGCATTGGAGGAAAACAGCGCGTTCTCATTCAACATCGCAGAAGGCCGGGTGAGCGATATCACGCACTACAACGAATTCATCATGCCAGGCGCGAATCTGCAGCTTATCGCCGGGACAGCCACCACAAAAGGCGGCCTTGAGATAAACAATGGCGTCGCAAAGGGTGAGATGGAGATATCGGGCACGGATGTGACCGTGAGCACAGGGAGTCGTGAGATCGAAACAGATCTTCGACTGATTGCCAAACTGTCTGAAGGAGACTTTGAAACTCGCCGCTTTCGTCTGAAGGACTCCTCATTGCGCTTTGAGAATGTCCGACTCGAGACAGAAGCTCGGCAGACCGACGAGAACTGGTGGGGCGAATTGATAGTTGAGCGCGGCGCCTTGGTGTGGAAAAAGCCGCTCGAGGTCAGCGGAAAAGCGGTGCTTCGTATGCTGGATGTCGAGCCGCTGATTGCCATGGTGCGTGATCCCAGCAAAAAAGAGACCAGACTGGATGAGTTTCTTAATGTGAAAAATATAGAGGGACGTCTTCTGGTCGAAAGTCATGACCAAAAATTATCAATTGATCCTTTGCACATTGACAGCCAGGGCCTTGAGATCATCTCACGCATGACACTTTCCCGGGAGTCCATTGACGGGCGTCTGTATGCCAAGTTCAAAAAAGTCGCGGCCAATTTTGAAATAGTAAATCGCAAGGCAAAAATTCTGGGTTTTGGTGGCCGAAAGCAGATCCTTAAAGAGATCGACCTAACGGTGCTTGATTAGCAGACCAGACTCAGCGCGACATGACATCGCCCTTAGATCAGGACCTGCAGGTTTTCGCTCATCGACTGGCTGATGAAGGGCGGCGGATCAGTCTTGAATTTTTTCGAACCCGCTATGATGTGACGCGTAAAGAAGACGGCACCCCAGTCACCGATGCCGATCTTGCTATTGAGAACGCGCTTCGCCAAATGATCGAGCAGCATTATCCCGCTCACGGCGTGTTTGGAGAGGAAAATGATGCCTGTCGTAGCGACGCCGAGTGGCTCTGGGTCATCGATCCTATTGACGGAACCAAGAGCTTCGCCACCGGTAAGCCCACCTTCGGCTGCCTTATCGCTCTGCTGCATCATCGTAAACCCATTCTGGGAATCATTGATATGCCCGCGTTGCAGGAGCGTTGGCTAGGTATTGCGGGAGAGCCCACTCGGTTCAACGGGCAACCCTGTAGGACCTCGTCCGCCAACAACCTAGCTGATGTTACGTTGAACGCGACTACCCCGGACATGTTTAATACCAAGGAATGGGCGCTGTTTTCCGAACTCGGTGCTGCGGTGCGCTTTCGCCAGTTTGGGGCTGACTGTTACGCGTATGGCCTGCTTGCTTCGGGATTTACCGAGCTGGTCATGGAAGCGGGTTTGGGCAAGTACGATTACTTAGCTCTCGTGCCTGTGATCGAAGGTGCAGGCGGTTGTATCAGCGACTGGCAAGGCAACGCACTCAGCTTTGATTCGGGCAGTCAAGTGCTCGCCAGCGCTAATCGAGACCTACATGAGAACGCTCTCACTTTCATTGCGAAATCATTATGAATACTGCCTTAAAAAAGCGAATCAGCCGCATCGTGCTTACCTTTGCCTGCTCTCTTTTGGGTTACTCGCAGGCCATACGTGCAGATCAGAATGATCCGCGATTAAATGATCTCTTTTCTGAACTTAAGGTCCAGGAAGATCAGGAGCGCGCCGATGCCATTGCGGATGAGATCTGGAAGATTTGGCGTCAGACCGATGATCCCAAATCCGCACAAGCCTTGGAGAACGGCGTACGCGCTATGTCATCACGCCAATACCGCACGGCCTATCAATATTTCAGCGCTGTGATCGAGCGATCGCCCGACTTTGCAGAAGGGTGGAATAAAAGAGCCACTCTTTTGTATTTGGTGGATTCCTACGACGAGTCAATCAGCGATATTAAAGAAACGCTGCGACGCGAGCCTCGGCACTTCGGCGCGCTATCCGGACTTGGACTGATCTTTCTTAAACAACATCAATTTGGGCCGGCCACAAATGCCTTCAAGAGTGCGCTGGAAATCAACCCTCACCTTCCCCAAATAAAACAGGCCTTGAAGGAGTTGGAGGCGAGGCAAAAATCCCAGGACGAGAAGAACTCGATCTAGTCTTCGTGGGTTGGCCAAACGTTCTGAGACAACCAGGCTGAGAGATCCCTCAGCTCATCGGGCGTGACCGTGTGCGGCATAGGATACGTATGCCAACTCACCGCGCAGCCGTTTTGCTCGAGAACCTGACGGCTTGCCTCTCCCAACGCGATCATCAGAACCGGATCAAATAAACCGTGTGCCATGAAAATCGGAGTCTTCGACGCGGACGGTGACATCTCGTGGGGCAATGTTTCGGAAAGAGGCAAATAGGTTGATAGTCCTACGATTGCCGCCACCGGGTCCTGCGTCCGCATTCCGAAGTGAAGCGCTACTGCCCCGCCTTGTGAGAACCCGCCCACAATGATCCGCTCCCGAGGAATACCTCTCTTTATCTCGACCTGAACCAGATCTTCTACGATCCGGCTTGCCTGCGTAAGGCCTTCCCGATCCTCTTGTTTGATTATTTCAAGGCCGGTCAGATCGTACCAGCCGCGCATGATCATCCCCCCGTTTAATGTAATCGGTCGCTCGGGGGCATTCGGCAGCACAAATCGAAGCGGTAAGCCTGCAGGAACAGTCAACATCTTGGGCAAATCCTGGAAATCCCGGCAGTCCGCCCCCAGGCCGTGTAACCAAATAATGGAAAAGACCGGCGCCGCGCCCGTGTCGATTTCAAGCGTATCTGTGATGAGCGTATTCATGTTGACATCAAGTAATTTTTGCCAGATTGTATCGGGTCTGCCAAAACCATCATATGTGGTTTGATCTGACCGACGGCAAACCCAGACCGTATCCCATTAACCGGAGAATTCCGCTGAGCGCCTCACCCACATTCGAAGACATTCGCGCTGCCGCCCAAATCCTGAATGGCCACGCAATAGAAACACCCGTGTTGGCGGGCACACCGCTCGACAGCCAGCTGGGCTGCGCGGTTTTTCTTAAGTGCGAAAATCTTCAGCGCATTAACGCCTTCAAGTTTCGGGGAGCCTGGAACGCGATGAATCGGCTAACGCCCGAGGCCCGAGCCCGCGGCGTTATAACACACTCCTCCGGCAATCATGCTCAGGCCGTAGCCCTGTCGGGACATCTCCTTGGGGTTGAAACAACCATAGTCATGCCCGATAACGCCCCGAGGGTGAAGCGCGAAAGCACCGAGCGCTATGCCACTCGCGTGATTGGCTACGACCCAAAAACCGCGAAACGTGAGGCTCTGACGGACGACCTGGTTAAGCAGCACGGCTATACCCTGATCCCGCCGTTCAACCATCCAGACGTCATTGCGGGTCAGGGCACATCGGCGTTGGAACTCTTCGAGAAGACCGGCCCGTTGGACAAACTATTGGTACCGCTGGGCGGTGGGGGCCTGCTAAGCGGGTGCGCGATAAGCGCCGCAACGCTGTCGCCCGCTTGCCAAGTTATCGGGGTAGAGCCTGACGCAGGTGATGATGGTGTGCGCTCCTTTCGGAGCGGTCGAATCGAGACCGTCCAGAATCCTCAAACGATCGCAGACGGGACACGTACAGAAGCCCTCGGCGAATTAACGTTTGAAATCATCCGCGCACGGGTAGCTGATGTCATCAGCGTGCCTGAGTCCGCTATCGTGGCAGCAACAAGAGCGTTATTCACCTCAGCGCGCCTAGTGGTGGAGCCATCTGGCGCATTGGGCCTTGCTGCACTCTTGAGTGGCGCGGTGTCGGCTGAAGGCCGAATTGGTATTCTCCTAAGCGGCGGGAACATTGATCCTGCTGTTATGCAGGACATATTGAATTGAGTAAAAGCACGCGGCGGATCCGCGTCTTAGGGTTTAGTTCTGAGTATTGAGCGGTATTGATATCGCGCCGGAGGACTCTTTATTTTCGCCTGACCGACTGATCATTTCCTGAAAAGCCGGCAGGAGCCCGCTAAACCACCAGGCCGCAACCACCGCAATGACAACCAGAATCGAGACCGCAAACGGTTTACGCCAAGACGACTTCTTCGTCTCCGAAAATTTAAGCCCTCGTCGATCTTTTTTTGGTTTGAAGACTTCTTTGCCAAGAATCGGTACCACAGACCCGATGCTTTCCTGAGAGGCGGTATCAGAGCTCGCCAGTACCGCGTGCTCGTCGATCTCCATCAACCGGGCATAAGCCCGTAAGTACCCTCTTACGAATGCGGCCTCGGGAAGCATCTCTTTATCGCCCGACTCCAGCGCGCGAACAACCTCGACGGTCAGGTTGAGATTTCCAGCAACATCCTCGAGGGTCCATCCATAGCCCTCCCGCGCTCGGCGCAATTGCTCGCCGGGTGTGGCGGCGACTGCTGATGGCGTCACTGAATCACTCATCCGTTTGTCTTCTGAAATTATCGGACCAGATATTATCTACTGCCTTTGCGCTGGTGGGCCAGCAGGCTAGGAAATACTGTAAGCGCCCGTTCCAACGGCAATCAAGGATTCTTCTTCGTTGTGAAGTTCCATCCGCGTGACAGCCACTTTTCGACCCGCGCGAAGAACGTAACCCCTCGAAGAGAACGTCTTACCGATGCCTGGTCGCAGGTAATCCACCCTAAGATCGATGGTACCCAATTTAGAGAATTTCTCCGCTTCATCCTCGAGGGATTTGACCCCTTCGCGCTTCAGCAGCGCCAGAAACGCCACGAGGCCGCCGACGACATCTAAAACGCTAGAGATGACTCCACCATGCAAGTTACCCCGGGTGAAGTTGCCGACAAGTTCGTCTCGCATGTCGAATCGAACGACAACATCGGAAGCATCAACACTCTCTACCCGAAGACCCAATACCCGATTGAACGGGATACGTTCTTCGAACACCCGCGCGGCATCAAGTAATGCCTTTGGGGAAATTACGTCCGCGGGTTCGTTAGAAGTCATTTTTAGGTCCTCGATTAAATTTAATCTCTTTCGGGCAACAGGTTTAGGTCAAGTCCAGACATGTAGGTAGCATGAGCCCCTGACCCTGAGATAAAATCACGCCGCCGAATCAGTTGCCTGGTCGGTCATGTGGGGCCGTAGCTCAGCTGGGAGAGCGTCGCGTTCGCAATGCGAAGGTCGGGAGTTCGATCCTCCTCGGCTCCACCATACACTTCTAAAGCATTGCGTCAGATCTACGCTACAAAGATCTCTCGATAGATGTCCCGTCACTTGCTCCTACTGTTCCCATCTCCCACTATTTCCGCGCGTGAACGGCATCCGCAATTACGCACAGCATCTCAAACATAAGATTCGCGACGGTAATGCAGGTAATCCCTGTAGGATCGTGCATCGGCGAGACCTCTGAGACATCCGCGCCAATCAGCTTTTTTCCCTGAAGGGATCGGATAATGACTTGGGCGTCGCGCGGTGTGATACCGCCGATCTCAGGAACGCCCGTACCCGGGAGGAAGGCCGGATCCAGTCCATCAATATCGAGAGAGATATAACTCGGCCCGTCGCCGAGTGTCTCGTCTATTATTCTGATGACTTCACCGCGCCCCATTTCTTCATATTCATCCATTGTGATGACCTTGAATCCCATATCCATTCCGTATTGGATATCCTCAATGCCCTCAAAACGACTGCCGCGTAGCCCGACCTGAATCACCCGCTTTGGATCGATTAACCCCTCTTCCACTCCGCGTCGCATAAACGTCGCATGATTGATCTGATCTCCGCACAATTCGTCCAAAATATCCGCGTGGGCATCAAAATGAACTACTCCCACCGGTTCACTACCCACCAGCGCCCTAAGAATAGGCAGCGGGATCGTATGATCTCCACCGCACGCAATGGGTGTAATGCTGTTGCTTTTCAGCTCCGCGAAAAACTCCTGGATCTGATGTAGCGACTTATCCTTATTCATTGGATTAATCGGCGCGTCCCCAAGGTCAGCCACATTACAGATCTCAAACGGCCGGATGCCGCTGGTCGGATGCACTCGTCGTATGACCCGACTTGCCTCACGAACCCCGGCAGGACCGTGACGGGCTCCCGTTCGGTGATTTAGGCCAAGATCAAAAGGCACACCGCACAGGCCCACATCGATCTCAGTAGAAATCTCGTGACGGCGTGTGCGCATAAACGTCGCAATATCCGCAAATCTGGGATTCTGAGAGGGGTCAAGGGGCTCGAATTTTTTTGTAGCAGACATGTTTTCTCCGTCAATGTCTAGATTGGATTTCCCACCGTTAAGTGGGTTCCTCCGTCAATGACCAGCAACTGGCCGGTGATTGTCTTACCACCAAGCGCGAACCAAAGAACTGCTTCCGCCACCTGATCCGGAGTCACGACTTGTTTTAGGGGCGCAATTTTGGCGACTTTATCTTTAAAGTGGGTTAAGGATTCCTCATCAAGTTTTTTTGCCATCCAACCGGTGTCGACAAACCCGGGGCAAACAGCATTGACTCTAACCCGAGGCGCCATGGCCAGCGCCATTGCACGCGTCAGTGTATTCAAGGCGCCCTTTGAGGCCGCATAAGCTGTCGAAGATCCAATTCCAGAAAATCCACTATGGGATGATATGTTGACGACGGAGGCGTTGGTAGACCGATTGAGCAATGACGAAGCGGCGCGAATCATCTGATAGGCGCCGGTGACATTTACTGCAAAAATCTCCTGAAAGTCTTTGTCTGATAATGCGTCAAGATCCGATGCCTCCGCAAAGCGCGTAACCCCCGCGTTATTTATCAGCATATCAAGACGACCCCATCGGCGCTCGACGCAACTCATGATGTCCCGACAATCGGCGTCGTCCGACACATTACCTTGGACTGCGAGCGCATCCACTCCATACTTTTCACATACAGCGACAACGTTCTGCGCGGAATCTGCGCTCGAATTGAAGTTCACAGCAACCCGTATTCCCTGCTTCGCAAAAGCCTCGGCACAGGCTGCACCAATGCCGGTTCCGCCGCCAGTCACAAGGGCTACCGGTGGTTCGGCCGTAGTCTCGGAATGCTTATTCGCGGTTTGATTCAAGATAAATTGCTTAGATGGAGGGCATTGGCAATGATCTTATCCGATAATCATTACCCTCGGACCCATTAAATTCCGATTTCCGATCCACGTACCGCAAGGCATCCATTCAGTGAAAGCAACTGTTAAAACTCAACAAGGCGGGTATCAG
>Ga0255760_10005587_pt1 | contig 10710 bp, 20 predicted proteins | sample 071ome_25_FD_179960 | JGI IMG/M metagenome (GOLD analysis project Ga0255760, IMG submission 179960) | Coastal salt marsh microbial communities from the Groves Creek Marsh, Skidaway Island, Georgia - 071410BT metaG (version 2) | ecosystem: Environmental > Aquatic > Marine > Intertidal zone >... | reverse complement strand
AGTGCCATCAATGGTCCCACCGTTGATATCTGCAGTGGTCACTGTTCCAAGGTTGCTGATTGTTTGCCCAGCAAATGTAGACGTACCTGCTGCTGTGATGCCACCATCTTTGATCAATAAAGAATCAACAGTGACTCCACCAGCCGCTGTTGTTTCAGAGATGGTATCAACGGTGATAGATTGTCCAGCTGTGACAATGATGTTATTTGCACCAGTGGTATTACCGTTGGCAAGGATTTCTGATAAGGTATCAACGGTGCCAACCTGGGCATCAACATAGGTCTTGATAGCTTTAGCACTAGCAAGGGTGTCATCACTAGCACTTACGCTGGTAAGGTCTGTGTCTACACTGGTGACTGCAGTTGAGCTAGCAATAGTAAGACTACTAAATCCACCTGTGGACTGTGTTGTAGCTCCAATAGGTGTACCATCAATGGCACCACCGTCTATGTTTACAGCTGTGTAATCCTGGGTAGAGATAGTACCAAGACCTAGGTTAGTCCTGGCAGCTGCTGCTGTACTGGCTCCTGTGCCTCCGTTGTTGACAGGTACTTGACCACTGATGCTTACAGTGACATCACCTATGGAAGCATCTACAGCTAGGGGGCTAGTAGCTGCAAGAGTGGCTACACCTGCAAGGTCAGTTCTTAGCGTAGATCTTCGAACTTTCTTGGTTTCATTTTCGCTGATGTCTACAATGACCAGTACGTCATCATCAGCAATGCCGCCTAGTTCAACCTCAGTAAGCTCAGTGATCTTTTTATTCGTTGCCATTTAACTTTCCATCCAATCAATAAATAAGTATGCTGTGCCAGCACTAGATATAGCTGCTATTTTTTCACCATCTCCAGCACCAGGTGATGAATCAGGCTTTACAATAAAATGTTCAGAGTCACCATTGTGTATAAAACTAGATGTACCATCAGTTGTAGCCGTAGGATTTAAACCTACTTTGACATAATTTAAAGGACTTCCACTTGTTCCATGTGCTCTAAGTTGAACTATACTAGCACCAAATGGACAAGTTCCAGATTGTGCACTTGTGGTAGTAATATCTACTCGTTCACTCTTTACAACTCTATGAGCATATGGATGTTGACGAGCCATTTAGCCCTCCAAGAAAGTAACATTTACCGTAGCTGTTCCGATGCTGGCTACCTTTTCACCATCTGTTGCTGTGGGAGAACTATCTCCACGAATGACAAAGTAAGAAGCATCAGCTGGTTCAATCAAAGTACCTGCAGCTGTGGCTGTTGGGTTTGGTCCTATTACTATGTTTACATTTGCACTGGTTGCTACTCTAGCTATGGTGCATCCAAATGGAGCACGTCCACTTTGTGCACTGGTGCCTGTGCTGGTTATGTTCTCGCTACTGATGATACGAGATGCTATGCTATTTTGATATGCCATGTCTATGCCTTTATGTTCTTGTCAGAGTTCATTTCAAATCCAAGCTCAATACCTTTAAGTTTAAGCTCTTCACGTTTTACCGCCATTTCGTGTTCTATCTCTACACGTTCAAGTTCTACCTTTGCAGCTTTTAGTTCAAGCTCTTTTGCTTTGACTTCTGCTTCAAGTTGTTGTGCCTGTGCTTGTACTATCAAGGCTTGTGCTTGTGCCTGGGCTAGTTGATCTTGTGCAGATGGTCCTTCTTGCTGTGGTGGTGGTGGCACAGAGATGAACTTGTCTATGTTTTTGATACCTAGCTCAGTTGCCATATTTCTGACAAAATTATAGGCATTTTCTGGTGTTACAAGCCCTGGTATCTGTGGTGCTACCTGTTGAAGCATCGTAGACAAATTGGTCATTGCTTGGACTTTTATGTCCTGATTACCATATCCAATGCCAACTTCTATGTTGACATCCATGTTTTCTTTCCAGCTAGAAGGATCTATCTCGTAATAGACATTATCTAGTCTGACTATTTTGTTTCTGTCTTCATATTTCTGTACCAAGTTGTAAATTGACTTGAACATATTGCGAACACCAGTGTCTGCAAATATTCTGGCAATTAGCTCAAGTCTGCCTTGGGCATTTGTCATAGCACTGTTAGCTGCACCTGCCGTGACATGTGATTTTAACAGATCAGCACTTAGACCTTGTGTCTGTGGGTTTACACCAGTGCGTCCTGTTTTAATGTTTTCCCAATATTCCAACATCTGGAAGCTGTAGTTCTGTAATGCTGGTGTTTGAATAGGTTGTAAGGCATTAGGACTACGAGTTCTGACGATACCACCAGGTCTACTGGTCAACAAATCATCTATGTTTACTTGACCTTCTACAACTTGGAACCTACCGTTGTTAGCAAGATACATATTGTCAAGTAGGTTTCTGGTCAAGGTTGACCTGATTAGCTGAATGTCTTGTACCGTTTCTGCTACACTTAACCCATAGAACTTATGAGGTATCGGTATGGGGCAAATTGTGCTGAATGGTAACTGGTCAATTGGTTCAATGTCTAATAGCTCATCTCCAGCATGACAAATCTTATGGAGAACACTAATTCCAGAACCATCCATGTCTATCTTCATGTAAGACTCGTAGATCTGTACGACAATCTCTGAGTCAGCTGCAGCTTGGTTTGGATAGACATCTGTAGAGTCATAGGCATGTCGTGCCATGTACTCTTGACTCGTTGTGATGTCATCTGCACCACCTACATATCCAGGTAGGCTATCGACAACTTCTGGGTCATAGCCCATCTTGATAAGCTCAGACCTAGACTTGTGTGACCTGTGACAAATAAACCTTGCATCTTCTAAGGTTTTAGCACCACGGTTAATCAGGAACTCTTCAGGTGGTACATTTTCTACCGTGACTTTTCCTTTGATCTCTCTACGGGCAAAGGTGACATCATGTGTTACCTCTTCATATTCTACCATCATGCCCGTTTGTGGATCAGGCTGTTCCTTTACCTCTATTGTTTCAGAGTGCTCAACGATGTCTATGTCGTCATCTTGCATCAACAATGAGTATTCTTGATCAGTTAAGTTCTGATAAGACTCAGTTGTTGTTTCTTCTAGTTCTTCCCAGAAATGCTTGACAACACCTACTTTTTGCATCAATGCGTCTAGGAAAAAATTGTAAAGTACCATAAACCCATCGTTCTGTTTGTAGAACACATGGTTTACATAGTTGGTAGCTTGTTCAGCTATGGCTTCATCCTCTGGTCCTTCAGGGACAAAGTTGACTATTTTCTCTCCAGCTGTGAAGATACGCATCAGGCTGGGCATCATCCACATCAATGTGTCTTGTACATCAGTGACAACAACTTGGCTACGACCATCTTCTTCGTTGCCAAAGGGTTCACCATAGAAATACTCCATGGCTTTTTCACGTTGTTGGCTGATCTCTGAGTCCATGTAGTCACTGGACCCGTTGATCTCACTTTCTACAAGCCCAATAATTTCTTCGTCTGTTAGGTTATGGGCCATTTATTTTTTCCGTTTTTTAGACTTTGGAAATCCTGCCTTCATATTAGCATAGGCTTTATCAGAGATTGTTGATTTGCTTTTAGGTCTGCTTATGCCCTTGCGTTTTCTGGCATTGATGTTTGCGTATAGTCCTCTTTTAGCCACGTTTCTTTCCCTTTACCTTTTTAAGATCAGCTGCAGTTATCTTTTTTCTAGGTGGTGCAACAGCTGCAAGTTTCTTCTGTTTTGGACTATATTTTGAGTAGGGCATTAAACTATTCCTGCGCTAGAGTATTTTATTTCAGATTCAAAACCATACTTTCTGAATACCGTTTTGCTCTTTTGTCTTTCTCCAAATCTTTCTATGCTCAATGCTGCATAACGCATTGCACTTAGAAGGTCGTCTTTGATTGGCACCACTCGTCCATTTTTTCTATGGTAGAGACGCAACTCCTCAAGAGTCTCAGTACAAGACATAAAAATCTGCAGCCTACCAGTTTCAAAGCGTTGCAGAAGCAAGCTAATCCCCGCTTCAATTGAGTTATTACCATTAAGTTTACCTTCCGCTGGTGGATTACTGAAGTGTTCACTGAGCATATAGACACCAAGATCACGGTATTGTTGTGCTAGTTGTATTCCTGATCCCTTGTCATGTTGTAGCCCATCATGTGGAAATGCCACTGGTATGCCAGGTGTTCTGTTGTTGATAACCGCAGCATGGGTCAATGGTGTTTCCTTAGACCTTCGGTATTCATCATAGACGTAGATGATGTCGTCATCTGGGTCATATGCTACCCAACTTACGGCAGTCGGGTGGTCAAAACCAAAGTCTATTGCAGCTAGTTGTAAAAAGTGACTTGGTATGTCAAATTCTTCACAAACTATGTCTTCTTCCTTGACAGGGTAGACAAGCCCTGATCCAAACACAGGGATACCCTTTGATCTCATGTCACGTTCTGCAGGACTATATACAGCTAGTAGCTGTTCCTTGGTCTTTGCATCTAGGTGATCTACATCGTCCCAGGTGGCTGTTATCAAGCTTTGACCTGGTTTGAGATCATTCATAAAACTACTAACTACACTTGTCATACCCTTTTCAGGAGTAAACGTCATGTAGACAACACCATCAGTATCAGCAGTACGAGTGATACACTGACTAAAAATTTCATGCCTGGGTTCTTCGTCAAGCCAGACAACATCTACAGCTTCACCCATGAACTTTTCAAAACCCTGTTCATAGGCTTTGAAGCTGATTATAGAGTTTCCCCCAGTTTTGTGCTTGACCAACGCCGCACTATAGGCGTTTGGAACACCTGGTTTCCTGATGGTTTCCTCGATGTATTGTAGCGGTACGGCTCCTGTACCTTTTTGATTAGGGTCTTGTGGGTTTCCAAATAGTTCCTTCTGGATGATATCCCTGGTAGTATCATTAGATTCCCCTGCTGCCCATACCTTTACTGGTTTGTCAAATCTACGACCTTTCCACCACTCAGGATATATTCCTGTCAGGTGATAGGCAGTTTCTGCTGCTCCACAAAATGTCTTACCAACACGGTTAGCTGCCATCAAGATACGTTGTGGACAATCTTGTCCCTCTTGGTGGAACTTTGTCTGATACTCATATGGCGAGTATTGTAGAATCCTGTTGGTCTTTACTCTTCGTTCCTTTTCTTTGAGGAGCTTGAGTACGTCATTTCTGTTTGCCAAATTGGACCACGTTGTTTGCTAAGAGTTTATCAATTTGTGCATCTAGCTCTTCATCAGATAGCTCAGACACCTCTTTGATCGTAGTTTCCTGCTTTGCTACCGCATCGTAGCCAGCCCTACTGAGGATGTCTCTGGCTGCATTGAGTCTTACATTTTCAGAATCAGCAGTTCTCATCAGTGATTCTAAGACACTAACAGCCAGGGTAGCAGTTTCACTGACTTTCTCCTTGATTCTTTTTTCAATGTGGAGCCAAAGGTGTCTTTGTAGAGCTTTTGCACGATGTCTGGAGACAGTTTTATTTGTGTCCTTGTACCCTGCCTTAGAAAAAGCATCATAGGGTTCAAGGTGGTTGTCTACTAATTCTACAATAAAGGCAGCTTCTAGCTCTGTTAGATCTGCATCTAAGGCTTTAGGTTCTTTGTAGCTAGGATATTTCTTCATTTCTTTTTTGTTTACACTCTGAAAGTTTCACTTGTGAACCAGATTGATTGACAGCTAGCTCTACAACAAAGCTATAGTTAAGACAATCTTCTTTTGTCTGAAATGGCCCAGTGACACTATGTTCTGTTAGGTTGCCAAACTCTAGAGCCATCACAATGATGGAGACATAATAAAACATTTGACGCATTATAAAGCAAATTGGGCAAAGTGTCAAGGATTTTCAAATTGTCCCCCAGAATGGAGCCAAAGAACATAATACTTTTGTAAACACGCAGGGGGGTCAACGTGTTCTCTATTTGTTCCAATGTTGAGAACAAAGAAGAACAAAGACAGAACATGAGAACAAAAGGTCAGCAATGTTGACCAATGTTGGGATAGGTCAGCAATGTTGCCATATTGTTGCAATATTGTCACACTGTTGCATGGACGACACATTGGTCAATGGTGCTGACCTAAAAAATTTACAAGTGAGTGTGAGGGTGGGAATAGTATGTTATAACATAACACTAAATGTCAGTAATGCTTACATATTCTTATACTGATATGGTTGCTATCTCATAATGATATATAGCCTATAAAGCCCATAGCTGCCCACCAGTGCCCAACGTTGTTCCTTATGTGTTACCCTAGCCAAAGGGTACAAGATGGGCACTCAGTGACGAGCTATGAGCCATGCAATGAGTGCATACCAGCTATGCAATAATAACAATGGTAAAGACAGATAAATAGTTTATACTCAATATTGTTTAACTAGAAAGGAAATAAAATGCGACTAATAGACAATGGATTTAATATCATCACTAAGAGACCCTTATTAGATGGGACTGATGGTTATAGGTTCAAGGGATTATTTACCAAAGGACTGGTAAGAAAACGAAAGCACAAGGTTCGATATGGTGTGACCAATGGTGACACCTTCACTGGCTATCACTTAGGTAAACGCTCGATATATCTGCAGAGGTTAAGACCAAAGCGTAAACTCTACAATCTTTAGGTTGTTAGAAGCTAGGGCTATGGTGTACACTGTAGCCCTAGATTGTACCAACTAGGAGGATAAAACATATGTTAGTTAAAGAGGCCAAAGAATTTGGCAATATATCTAAACGCAACACCAAAATGCCTGGAACAAGCTACGCCATTGATGCGTTCGCATGTAAGACAGGGAGCAAGCTGGCTAAGATCAAAGGGACACCTTGCCACAAGTGCTATGCTAGGAAGCTACAGAAGTTACGACCTAGTGTTGACCAGGGTTACAAGTCAAACCTTAGTAAGTGGGAGATGTCTGATAAGACACAATGGGTTGCTGCTATGGTGCTTCAAATAGACCGATATTGCACAGACAAGTTTCATCGTTGGTTCGATAGTGGGGACCTGCAGTCTATTGAAATGCTAGAAAACATCATCGATGTTTGTTTGATGACACCTAGTGTCAACCATTGGTTACCAACGCAAGAGCGTGGAATTGTTAAGCAATATTTAGACAAGCACGGTAGCTTTCCAAAAAACCTAGTTGTCAGAGTATCTGCTAGCAAGATTGATCCCATTGAAGCACCTAGTTTCCCACATTCGAGCACAGTGTTTAAACACGCTACACCCATTGGTAAAGAGTGCAAAGCTAGGCACAATGGCAACCAATGTGGATCTTGTAGGGCTTGCTGGTCCTCTGATGTTCCAGTAGTATCTTATCCGCAACACTAAGGAGATCTTATGAATTATACAATAATAGCAACGTGCCCAGAATGTGGAGGTTCTGGGTACACTACAACGCACCTTGTAAACCCTAGGGCTTTGGAGCTTGAATGTACAGAATGCCAGGGGCAAGGTGTGCAAAGCTATCAGGATGACATGTATGACACCCTGGAGGAAGTGCTTGAAGATTACCCAGAAGCTGTAGAGATACAGACAAACCATAAGAGAGTTGTCTATATGACAAACGAAAGAGCTTTAAGAAAAATACAAAGGTGGGACTGATGAAACATTGTGAACATTGTAAAAAAGAGATAGGACAATTTGGACAACATGGTGTCTTATATGAAAATGGTAAACTTTTATTGTGCTGCTATTGTGGGATCAAATACCAAGAAAGGAAGACAAAATGATTAGAACATACAGTTTGAAGACAAAACAAAGGGTAATCAATTTGTTCAAAGAGAACCCTAACAGACCAACCAGAGAGGTAATGGAGCTTGTAAAGCTATCCAAGGGTCAGGTCTTAGGAATAAAACATAGGGCTGAACTGTGTACCTATACACCACATCTGCAAGGTATACCCAAATTGTCTAGCTATAGGCATGTAAAAGACGCAGAGTATAAACCCTATGTAAACCAACATGAGTTGTCTAAGTCTAGACTAAAGGCTGCCTTAAAATAAATTTGTCTTACCCCCTTGAAAAGACAAAATCATTACCTATATAACATTATAGTTAACTATGAAGGTTAAGGGATATAACATATTGTTTAACTATAATGCACAAATTGTAAACTAAATAGGAAAATACCATGAACAGAAAAGAAGCTAGGTTTCAAGAGAAACTACTAAGATACAAGGGTTCAAAGATGTTACAAAGAGCAGGAGTAAGGCGTGTATCCAGAGCTAGTACCAACCCTAGAAAGAATCGTAACCAAGCGAAAACCTGGGGCAAAACATGGGTGAGGTATGACTGCAGTGTCTAATTACATAAATGATCTAATCCAGGAGCAGTTGTTTGATCAGTTCTATGATGAAGCAATCAGGAGAAACATCACTGTCAGAGAGGCAGTGCTTGAAGCAGACCAAAAAGCCAGGAAAGCATGGGAGGAGTACCCAGATGTATAAATGGAAATACAATAAAGAGATAGAGCTTGAAGAGTACATCGAGAAGGTGTACAACAAAGTCTCCTCCGCATGTACAACCATGAGAGAATGTGATGGTGATATGTGGTTGTCTGATTATAATAAACTTATGGATGCTGAGTATCGTCTGTCAGACTTGCTTAACCAAATGAAGAAGGAGCCAGAATGATCTATTATGTGTGTAACCCTTGCCAAGATTGTCATGGTAAAGGTAAACATTGTACCAGCTGTGATAATCTTGGAACTGAAGAGTTTCACGAGGTCTACAAATGTGAACAAGATGCACATCAATTCAACCCTGATGCGTTGTGCATAGAATTAATGGAGTCTAACTAGATGAACATATTTTACCTTGACAGCAACTATGAACAAGCTGCCAGGTGGCACTGTGATGAGCATGTGCGGAAGATGATGGTTGAGTATGCACAGCTGTTGTCTACCGCACACCGTGTCCTCGATGGTACCCCATGCACCGTGTCTAAATGGTGCTACAGGACCAAGGACAAGCAGTGGTACATCAACCACAACTACAAGCACTACCACCTCGATAGTGACCACTATGACCACCGTAACATCCTTGTACCATCTAAGTGCAAGACATACCTAGCAGCACACAAGAACCACCCAAGCACAATATGGGCAAGAACCACCATAGGTAACTACCATTGGTTATGGTCTTTACTAGACCAATTGTCGCTAGAATACATCACAAGGTACACTAAAGAGCACAAGGTGTCCTATAGTGGGCTGCTAGATAGGCTATACTGCCCACCCAGGGCCATCAGCGATGCTCCAGCTACCCCTGTACCACAATGTATGCCTGAGCCATACAAGGTCAAGGATGACCCCGTAGCGGCCTATCGACAATTCTATGTCAAAGACAAGTCTAGCTTTGCTAGTTGGAAATACACCTTTGCTCCAAGTTGGTACAATGTATAGGGTAGACATCTATGGTAAACACGGAGTCTTTCGTAGCATCTTCTATGACAGACAAGCTGCTATCAGCTATGCACAGATGTATGCAAAGAAAAACAGAGCACCATTCATCACAGTGCTTGACAAGGATGAGAAAATAATTTACCAGGAGAAATCAATTGGAAAGGACTGAACTGTTAGAGAAGGCAGCTGAGATCATCAATGGTGAACGCAATGAACGCTATGGATCAGCACAGGAGAACTTTGGGTACATTGCTGAGTTTTGGTCTACCTATTTAAAAACCAATGTAAAACCACTCGATGTTGTCTGGATGATGATCTTGATGAAAGCTGCAAGGGCCATCAATGATCCCAAGTATCTTGACAACTATGTAGACACTGCAGGATATTCAGGCATAGGAGGAGAGTTAGCTAGTGATGATGAACCCTGATATAGAAAGAAAATACTTAGAAGAGCTTGTAAAGTGTGGCATGGAACCCAAGGTGATAGACTTCTTTGCACAAACTGCTTTGATCAACGAAGTCAGCATCAGTTATTTTATTCACCATGCTATCGTGGATCTGTATGCTCACTACACACAGGAGCCACACTATGATATTGAGCTTGAAGATGAGGAAGAAGAATGTATGAACAACGAGACACGGCACTGAAGACACACCAGCCATGTAAGGACTGTGGATCTAGTGATGCCCTGAGCTACTACGATGATCATAGTTTTTGCTTTAGCTGTGAGAAGCACACCTTCTATGACGATAGACCAGTAATTCATGGAGAGATAATGCAACTACAAGAGTACAAGGAAGACACACCATGGGCAGACAGGAACATAAATCCTGCAGTCTGTTCATACTATGGTGTGCAAACCAATGGCAATGATGTCATCTTCCCATATTTTGATACCAATGGGCAACGCATAGGATCAAAGATCAGACGCAAAGGTAAGATGTTTACATGGGACACTAAGAACTCTCAGCCAGCAAGAATGTTTGGCTATCAGACCCTGGCTAAGATGTCTAAGGGCAAGGCAGACACCTTGGTCATCACTGAGGGTGAAGCTGATGCCCTTGCTGCCTTTCAAATGATCAACAAGATCAGACCTGATGCTACCAATGTGAGCCATGATCGCACCATAGTTCCTGTGATCAGCATCAAGTCAGGAATGCAGTCAGCTATCAAGGACATTCAAGAGCACCTTGAAACATTAGAGACATACAAGAAAGTCTACTTCTGTTTTGACAATGAACCTAGGGCACAAGAGATAGCTGAGAAGTGTGCCAAGAAACTTAGCCCAGGTAAGGCTTACATCATCAAGCTAGAACTAAAGGATGCTTGTGAGTACAGTAAAGCTAAGTTACCAGATCAGTTCAGAAACCACATG
>Ga0255760_10005572_pt1 | contig 10737 bp, 11 predicted proteins | sample 071ome_25_FD_179960 | JGI IMG/M metagenome (GOLD analysis project Ga0255760, IMG submission 179960) | Coastal salt marsh microbial communities from the Groves Creek Marsh, Skidaway Island, Georgia - 071410BT metaG (version 2) | ecosystem: Environmental > Aquatic > Marine > Intertidal zone >... | reverse complement strand
CTGTTCACACGCCATTCACATTCGAGACACGGATGGGAAACGGCCCGCTGACATCGTTCCGGTGCCCCTACATCCCGTGAACGGAAGGACATCCCCGTGGCGTACCAAGCTGAATACATCTGGCTCGATGGTTACGAGCCGACCCCGATGCTGCGAAGCAAGACGAAGATCCTGGCGGACGACGTCACCGATCCCCCGATCTGGGGCTTCGACGGCTCGTCGACTGAGCAGGCCACCGGAGACAAGTCGGACTGCGTCCTCCGTCCCGTCTTCACCTGCCCAGACCCGATCCGCGGCGGTCAGAACATCCTCGTGATGTGCGAGGTGCTCCTCGCCTCGAACATGCGGCCCCACCCGTCCAACACCCGCGCGGCCTGCGCCCGAGTCGAGAAGAAGTTCGCCGCCGACGAGATGCTCTTCGGTCTCGAGCAGGAGTACACCATGCTCCGCCCGGACGGCACCCCGCTCGGTTTCCCCCCCGGCGGTGGTCAGCCCCGCCCGCAGGGCCCGTACTACTGCGGTGTCGGCACCGGCCGCATCATGGGTCGCGACATCGTCGAGGAGCACACCCAGGCCTGTATCGACGCTGGTCTCATGATCTCGGGCACCAACCCCGAGGTGATGCCCGGTCAGTGGGAGTTCCAGGTTGGCCCGCTCGGACCGACCGCGGTCGGCGACCAGCTCAACGTGGCCCGTTGGCTCCTCCACCGGATCGCCGAGGACTACGACGTGGTGATCAGCCTCGATGCCAAGCCGGAGAAGGGCGACTGGAATGGCGCCGGCTGCCACACCAACTTCTCGAACAAGGCAATGCGCGGTGACTACAAGGCGATCATCAACGCCTGTGAGGCCATCGGCAAGAACTACATGGATCTCGTCCTCAACTACGGCGACGGCATTCAGGACCGCCTGACCGGCAAGCACGAGACCGCCCCGTGGAACAAGTTCAGCTACGGAGTGTCCGACCGCGGAGCCTCGGTGCGCATCCCGTGGCAGGTCGAGCGCGACGGCAAGGGTTATGCAGAGGATCGCCGTCCGAACGCGAACTGTGACCCTTACATCGTGGCGAAGATGATCACCGAGATCGTCTGCGGCTCAACCGCGAAGGGTGCTCGCAAGCGCTGACCACGTCGGTTTCCGATCAGGGACGGGGCTCCGCTTCGGCGGAGCCCCGTTCGACGTTCCGGGCCGTGGGTGCGGTGGCGGACGATTGCCGACACACTTGGTGTCGTGAAAGGGGATGACGTGCGCGAACAGCAGCGCAATTACGTCCTGAAGACGGTCGAGGAGCGCGGGGTTCGCCTCGTGCGCCTGTGGTTCACCGACGTGCTCGGCAACCTGAAGAGCTTTGCCATTTCGCCCGCCGAACTCGACAACGCGCTCTCCGACGGGATGACCTTCGATGGCTCGTCGATCGACGGGTTCTCACGGGTACAAGAGGCCGATGTGCTCGCCGTGCCCGACCCGGACACCTTCGAAATCCTCCCGTGGGGCGACTCTGGCGCCACCGAAGCTCGGGTGTTCTGCGACATCCACCACCTGGATGGCTCACCGTTCCATGGCGATCCTCGCCAGGTGCTCCGCCGGCATGTCCAGGCCGCCCACGCCGAGGGTCTCACCTTCTACATCGCTCCCGATATCGAGTTCTTCTACTTCGAGCAGCCGCAGCCTGGTCAGCCACCTCGGCCCCTCGACGCTGGCGGCTACTTCGATCTCACGACACGAGATGCTTCCGGTGACCTGCGAAAGCAGACGATCCGCAAGCTCGAGCAGCTCGGTATCCCTGTCGAGTACTCCTTCCACGAAGACTCGCCGAGCCAGCAAGAGATCGACCTCCGCCACACCGACGCCCTCACCATGGCCGACAGCGTCATGACGTTCCGGCTGGTGGTGCGCGAGGTCGCTGCCAGCCAGGGGGTCTACGCGACGTTCATGCCGAAGCCGCTCGAGGGGGTGCAGGGCTCGGGCATGCATACCCACCTGTCACTGTTCCGCGGTGACGACAACGCCTTCCACGATCCAGACGACCCCTACAACCTGTCGCCGCTCGCCAAGTCGTTCATGGCCGGTCTGCTCGTGCACGCCGCCGAGATCACCGCGATCACCAACCCAACGGTCAACTCCTATAAGCGTCTGGTGCCGGGGTTTGAGGCGCCCGTTCACGTCTCGTGGGCAAGGAACAACCGGAGTGGCCTCATCCGGGTGCCGATCCCGAAGAAGGGCAACCCCACCGCGACTCGCATCGAATACCGCTCGCCCGACCCGACCTGCAATCCGTATCTCGCGTTCAGCCTGATGCTGGCCGCTGGTATGCGCGGCGTCGCTCGGGGCTACGAGTTGCCCGTCGAGGCCGACGCCAATCTCTTCGAACTCGACGATGCCCAGCTCGCGAAGCTCGGCGTCACCCAGCTGCCGCAGTCCCTCGCGGACTCCCTGCGGGCGATGGAGGAGTCAGAACTCGTTCGCGAAGCACTCGGTGAGCACATCTTCGAGTGGTTCCTCCGGAACAAGCGTCGCGAATGGCGCGACTACAAGACGCACGTCAGCCAGTTCGAACTCGACCGATATTTGGGGTCGCTGTGAGCGTCACGTGGGGTGAGAGCGCGTCGTGAGCGAGTCGGGTGCGGCCAGCGACGCGGGGATGCTCGTCGTCCTCGGTGACCCGGTCGCCGCTGATCTCGCCCGCACGCTCGACCTCGCCGGCTATCGCTGGAAAGCGGTGTCGAGTTCAGCGGAGGCCTCCGAGAACGAACCGTCGAACGGTTGGGCCGGAGCCATCGTTGATGTGTCAGGGGACAGCGAGAACGGATGGGCCTTCGCCCGTGCGATCCGCAAGGGGGACACCGATCCGATCCGCACGCTCGTGCTGCTCGGCGGGGGCCAAATCGCTGATCTCGAGCTCCGAGACGAACTCTTCGACGACTTCTGCCTCACGCCCTTCCATCCGGCCGAGCTTGAAGCCCGCCTGCGACATCTGCTCTCGGCCGGAGTCAGCGCGGTCGCGCGCGCTGACATGGTGGAGTACGGCGACTTGGCGCTCAACCTCGAGACCTATCAGGCCTCGATCGGTGGCCGCCCACTCGACCTGACATACATGGAGTACGAGTTACTCAAGTTCCTCGCGCAGAATCCCGGCAAGGTGTTCACCCGAGAAATGCTGCTGTCTCGGGTGTGGGGATACGAGTACTACGGAGGCGCCCGAACCGTCGATGTCCATGTCCGGCGACTCCGAGCCAAACTCGGCGAGGAGCACGCTGGACTGATCCAAACAGTGCGGTCTGTGGGCTACCGCTTCGGTCAGTCGCGCTGGGGTTAGCTCGCGCCGCCCTGAATTCGCCGAGCCTCGAGTCGATGGCGGTGAAGCACATCCTCTCGCAGGTCTGACACGAGTTCGCCCTTCCGAACCACCAACTCCCCGTTCACAATCGTGTCGCGCGCCCCGGTCGGGCCGCATCGAAGCCACGCCTCAACCGGGTCGCCAAGCGCCCCGGCATGTTGGATTCCGTTGAGATCCCAGACGGCGACGTCGGCTGCCGCGCCAACCGAGAGTTGACCGATCTCTCCTTCGCGGCCGAGGCAGGCCGCTCCCTCTCGGGTCGCCATCTCCAAGGCCCAGCGAGCGTTCGCCGAATCGGCCCCGCGATCGAGTTTGGCGAGCAACATCGCTTGGCGCGCCTCCAACCACATCGACGCTGAGTCAGCAGACGATGAGCCATCCACCCCGATTCCAACGCGGCACCCAGCGTCGCGAAGGGCGACAGTGGGCGAAATGCCGGAGGCGAGGATCAGGTTCGACGATGGGCAGTGGGCAACTCCGATTCGCGCCGACCCAAGCCGCGAGATCTCGGCGCTGTTCGGCATGACGCAGTGAGCAACCCAGGTTCGATCGGTGGCCCAGCCGGTCCGCTCGAGGTACTCCATCGGCCGGCACCCGAAGGTGGCGAGGCTGAAGGCGTCATCCTCAGCGTTCTCGGCAAAGTGGGTATGAAGTCGAACATCAAGCCGCTCGGCGAGTTCAGCGGCCTCGACCATGAGGCGCTCGGTGACGCTGAACGGAGAGCACGGCGCGATCGCGACCCGAGTCATCGCTCCAAACGATCGGTCATGGTGACGGGAAACCGCAGACTCGCAGGCCGCGAGAATCTCGTCGTGGTCTTCAACCACATCGTCCGGTGGAAGGCCGCCGTCCTTCATTGAGAGCGACATCGATCCTCTCGTCGGATGGAAACGCACCCCGAGGTCGCGGGCTGCCTCGATCTCCGCGGTCAGCAGGTCGCCTGCCCCACGGGGATGGACGTAGAGATGGTCGGTGGATGTCGTGCAACCCGAGAGCGCCAACTCCGCGAGCCCGATCCAGGTCGACCCATACACCGACTCGGTGTCGATGGACCGCCAAAGCGGATACAGCGACTGCAGCCACCCAAAGAGCGGCTTGTCAGTCATTGGCGGATAGGCCCGCGTGAGATTCTGATACAGGTGGTGGTGAGTGTTGATGAGCCCCGGGGTGACCAAACAACCCGTCGCGTCAATTCGCTCGCTCCCATGAGGCGGTGCTCCGCTTCCAAGCGCTGCGATTCGGCCGTCGCGAACCGCGAGCCAACTACCACTCACCTCGGTCCGCTGATCGTCGACCGTCGCAATCAGGGCGGCGCTATGGATGACGAGGTCAAACGGTTCGGCGTCGCGGACAGCGGCCGTCATCGAACCGACTCAGTCGTCGAGTTCGAGAAGTTCGGAACCCTCGTGACGGACCTCTCCATCACGTTGAAGCACAGCACCGATGATCGCGCTGGCGACACCCCCGCTCATCAGGATGAGAACGGGAAACAGCGCGAGGACGACGATGATCGCGATTGCTCCGGCCACGACCGAACCCTACCCCAACGAGGAATCAGTCACGGTAGGCCCAGGCCTCGATTTCAACGGCCGCCCCGAGCGGCAGCCCCGCAACTCCGATGGTTGAACGTGCCGGACGATGCTCACCAAAACCGGCGACATACGCGTCATTGAACTCTGAGAAGGTCGCCATGTCAGTCAGGAAACACGTGGTCTTCACAACGTTGGCGAGGGTGGCTCCGACCTCAGCGAGGCGCGTAACGAGGTTCGCGATGACCGCCTCCGTCTGGGCGGTGACCCCCTCAGCCAAGGTGCCGTCGACCAGACCGAGTTGACCCGACACGATGATCAGATCGCCCGCCTCCACCACGGGGCTGTAGGGACCGATTGGCGTTGACATCGCTCGCGACAGTAGCCGCCGAATGAGAGCGCCTTCCTCTCAGTTCTCACTCGAGTGCGAGAAACGCGTCCCACTCCCCACGTTCAAGCAACCGGGCTTGGAGCGGCCAGGTCGATGGGTCATGTCGAGCGAAACGGGAGCCGGCATCGGCGAGCATGCTGCTAAGAGCGTCGACGTCGGCCGCCGCGAGATCCGACCAGGTGGAGATGCCGATGCCGTTGAGCAACCCCTCGATCACTGGACCGATCCCATTGATTACCTGCAAGTCATCAGTGCTGAGTCGTCGCCCGATCAAGCGTCCCCCCTCCTCAAGGTCCGCCGGGGTTGACGAGTCCTCGGCGGTCACTTCGGCAGTCGGAGCGCCAACCTCGATTGCCGGACCGGCAACCGAGTCGACTCCCAAGCCAGTGGAGGCGAGTTGCTCACGCAGTAGGTCGTTGTCGTGACGCAGCCGATTTCGCTCAAGGCGCAGTTCCTCCTCCGACGCGGCACGCGTTCGCAGATCGTCCAGTTCCCCCTGAACAGCAGAACGTTCCTGACGTCGGGCACGACTCACCTGACGAAGCGCCGACGTCGAGCGCAGCAACCAACCAAGCACGATGCCGATACCGAGTGCCGCCGCGTACCAGAGAAGGCCGGCGGTCAACGTGTACGGCATATCACCTCATCATCCCACACCGTCGGCGAGATCAGCCGGGGACCGGCGACCTCACGGCACTGTCACAACGAACTCGACGCGCCGACTGAGCCCCTTGTCCTCTACTCCGTCGATGAGCACCGGTTCAGCCGAGCCGACGCCAACCGCGACGAACTGCGACTGCTCGAGGCCACGATCGATGAGAGCCGAAACAACTGACTCAGCACGTCCTCGACTGAGCAGGATGTTCGATCCTTCAACGCCATCGGAGTCGGTATGCCCGCGGACTTCAACAAACGCGGTCGGAACCTCTTCGAGCAGGCGAGCGATCTCATCGAGCGTCGGCTCCGATGCCTCGTCAATGTCGGTGCCCTCCGAGCCGAAAATGATCGGCTCGGCAAGGAGCAGATCATCGATAGCGGTCGCGACCCGAACGCCGTCGTCAACACCCACCGGCGGAGGAGCAGCGAGATCCGTGTCAACACCACGCGCCAGCGCGACCGCAGCAAGCGCCTCCCCGAGGTCAACGTCTCGGTAGGTGCCTACCAAGGAGGCCCGATCCGATTCGATCACCAGGGTCCCTTCCACCAGCGCCTCAGGCATCGCGGTCAGCAGTCCGCTCAGGCCGTCGAGGGTGTCCGCGTCGATTGTCGATGCCGCGTCGACCTCAGGAGACGCGCCGATCAATCTGAAGAGTGACCCCGCTGAGTCGTCATCAGACACCGCCCCAACAACGGAGAACCCGTTTGGTGACCAGGTGATCACGAGGTCGGGCACCCCATCGACCTCGGCGATCAGCACTCGGTCGATGATCAGCACGACGCCGTTATCCGCCTCGATGACCGACACGACCGACGCCACCTCCTCCACGAGGGGGATCTCCCCCGGGTCAAGGAGAGTTGCCGAGCCGTCACGAGCGGCCAATACGACCGAATCGGCGTCATCACTTCCAATCGCCGCCGGGTCAAGACGCGCGTCAACCAGATGACGCGAGACCAGACGACGGGCTGAGACGGCATCCTGGCCAAGAGACGCCACCACATCGGCGTCAACGCGCGCGAATGCCTCGTCTGAGGGAGCGAAGAGCACAAAGGGTCCGTCACCGGCCAGCTCGTCAATCACCTCGGACAACTCGATCAAGCCCGCGATTAGAGACAGCGAGGTCTCCGCGGCGAGCACATCGGCGATATCGATAGTCACCGTCGGCGGCTCCACGATCGTCGGGGGGACAGTGGTCGCCACGACCACACCGTCCGGGGTGGTCAGCGGCTCGTCGACCGCCGTAGTCGTCGGTGTTAGCGCGGGGTCGACGATTGGCGCCCTACTCGAACGACACGACCGATCCGCCTCCACCCGACGGACGCCTCTCAGCGTCAGCGAGGCCTCGAGAGTCGCGACGTCGAGAACCGGCTCAGAGCAAGTGACCACCACGTCTTGGCCGGTCACCATGATCGATGCCACCAATGGAGCCACTTCGGCGGCACGAACTCCAACCCGCTCAAGCAGGTCAGCTTCGATCGAGCGAACAAACGACACCACGCCGAACGCGGCCACCACGACCGCTGTCAAGGCGGTTACCACGACCGATGGTCGCGAGAGTCTCGACTCAGACATCGCGGCCCTCGACCGCGGCGCTCACGGTGCGGTCAGGAGAAGCTCTGGCCGCAGCCGCAGGTGCGCGAGGCGTTCGGGTTCGTGATCGCGAAACCGGACTGGTCGAGGCCGTCCTTATAGTCGAGCGTGGCGCCCTCGAGCAGCTGCGCCGAAGCCGGGTCAACGACAACCTTCACCGAGGAACCCTCTCCGAAAGAGGCCTGCTGGTCGTCGGCAGCGATATCGCCGTCGAAGAACATCTCGTAGGAGAAACCGCTACACCCGCCCGGACGGACGGCGACGCGGAGAGCGAGATCCGAGGCTCCCTCGGCTTCGAGGAGCTGGCGGACCTTGACGGCTGCGTTGTCGGTGAGGGTGATCACGTGGCATTCCTCCTAAGACGGTGGACAAAATCCTAACCGCAGTCCCACCCGCGTCGACAAGGTCTGCTCGACACGACCGTTTCCGGGTGGAGCAGTAGGTTCTGGGAATGGCGAACCCCGAAGACACGGCGCCTGGCGCAGGTTCGACGCCGATCGAACCTCCGAGCACCGACGAGGTCTTCGCAGCCCTTCGAACGGTCATTGACCCCGAACTCCACGTCGACATCGTTTCGCTCGGGATGGTGCCCGATGTCTCGATCGATGGAGGCACAGTCACCGTCTCGGTCAAATTGACCATTGGCGGCTGCCCACTCCGCGCGGAGATCAAGCGCGAGATCGAGAATCGCGTTGGCGTGCACCCGGGCGTCGACTCGGTGCGCATCGACTGGGGCGAGATGACCCCGGAGGAACGCTCCGAGGTGATGAGCCGTGCCCGGCGACGGGCTCAGGAGCAAGCACCGGAGACAGCCGTCCCGGCCCGCTGCCGCGTGATCGCCGTCGCGAGCGGGAAAGGCGGGGTCGGCAAGAGCTCGATCACCGTCAACCTCGCGGCCGGGCTCGCCGAGCGCGGATCGACGGTAGGTGTCCTCGACGCCGATATCTGGGGCTTCTCCGTGCCGCGCCTGTTTGGAATGTCCGACCGGATGGAAGCCTCCGAGGTCGACGGACGCCCGAGGATTATCCCGAACCGCCGCGAGATCGGGAACGGCGTACTCGAGGTGGTGTCCACCGGGTTCCTCGTTGAGGAGTCGACGGCGCTCATGTGGCGCGGGCTGATGCTCACCAAAGCGGTCGAACAATTCCTCAACGACGTGGCCTGGGGAGACCTCGACTACCTCCTGATCGACATGCCACCAGGAACGGGCGACGTCCAGATGGGCCTCGCTCGCATGCTTCCTCGAACCGAGATCCTCGTCGTCACGACTCCTGCCCGAGCCGCCCAGAAAGTTGCCCAGCGCGCTGCCGACATGGCGAGGCGCTCGTTCTTGCCAGTCATTGGGGTTGTCGAGAATATGAGCGCCTTCGTCTGTGATCACGGCGATTCCTACGCGCTGTTCGGCTCAGGCGGAGGCGCGGAGCTCGCCGACGACATTGGTGTTCCTCTGCTCGCCTCGGTTCCACTCGAGCCAGCGCTCGCCTCAGGTGGCGACAACGGCGATCCGGTGGTGCTGTCAGGCCAAGGGCCGTCCGCGGTGGCGCTCCGAGATCTCGTGACCCAGATCGCGGAGCAGGTCGCTCCGCCACGCGAGAGCGACGTCGACATGTCCGGTTGCTCGGCTCGACTCCTCGACGCCGTCGCCGCAGCACTCGACGGCGCGTGACCAGGGCTCAGCGCCCGCGATTAACGAACTCGGGCAAAGGCACCTGCTCGTAGTCAGCGTCTCCGGGTAGGGCGATCCCGACGAAGCGGCCCGAGTCGTCGACACGCACTCGAGGAAGGATCGGATCGGGTCGACGCGATGTGAGCGCGGAGGTCACGGCTTCCTTCGCTGTGCCGAAGCCGCGCAACCAACGCAGGTTCGCGACCGTTGGAGGGAACATCTGCAACTCGCCGGCGGCCGCCCGAGCGAGAGCATCCTCCGGCTCGACCCATAGGCTCTCAATGGTCTCGCCACCGTCATGCAGCGGTTCCTGGCCCGGAGGAGCCACCGCCACCAAAAAGCGCGTGTCGAACCGTCGTCGCTCGCCAACCGGAGTGATCCAATGACTGGTGAAGCCGATCTGATTGACCATGAGCCGAAGATCGTGCTGGGAACACAGCTCGGCGAGCGACCGCTCACCCGAGTGGACATGCTCCCGAGCCTCCGCCATCTCTGCAGTGTCGAGATCGACGCCGAACCGAACCGCTTCGGATGCATCCGAGCGCCGCGCGAGCAGCACACCGGCCTCCTCGAAACATTCCCGCACCGCGGCGACCAGCCAGGCAAGCCCTCCGTGATCAAGACCGAGCCGCTCCGACGCCGACGCGTCGTCGAGCCCATCGCAGACAGGTTCGAGGCGCTCCGAGTGATCCTCTCCGTCGACCTTGCCGCCGGGGAACACGAACTGGCCGCCGGCGAACGCTGCGGAGAGAGTTCGGCGAAGCATGAAGACCTCGACGCCCGCGTCCCCGTCTCGGAGCAACATCACCGTCGCAGCAGGCTGAAGCGGCACGTCGAGAGCCCTCATCGGTTCGTCAGTCACTCGGCTGACCGTAGCGAGCGTGCCAGCTGAGGCTCCGCTCGAAGGGTCAGTCGCGACGCCGCGCGGGCCGACGCGAGTACACACCGGCAGCGAGCACCAGCAGCCCGAGCACCAGCGCCGTCACCTGCCACCGCTGCTGCAGGGCATCGATCACGGACCGCTGAATGCCATCGACCGCCTCGACGATCGGATCGGACCCACCACCGATGTCAACCACCCAGAAGTAGTAGGCGAGATACAGACCCGACAGCACCACGAAACCAGCTGCGACCTGCTCAACCCGGTGCATCGACGCCCTCAGCACACCGAGAAGACCCGTCTGCGCTAGCGCCAGCGACACCGTCAGCGCCGTGACGAGAAGTCCCATACCCGCCCCATAAGCAACGACCTGCGCGGTGGCGGCGACCAGGCCGTCATCGCGGGCAGAGAAGAGCGACGGCAGGAAGAGTCCGATCGTGCACCCCAGCGAGGCGACGGCATAGGCGCTCCCGTAGACGAACATCGACCCAACACCACGAGAGCGACCCCCGCGATCGAGTCGGGGGCCGGCGATCGGAAGGCGATAGCCGCGAAGCATCGCGACTCCGAGCACCACGAGACCGACAGCGATCACGATGGTCGCGTACTTCGCGTTGCGTTGGATCCACGACGTGAAGTGGTATGTCGTGAGGCCAACGAGGACGAACACCGTCATGAACCCAGCG